>ENA-OQKP01000012-OQKP01000012.1-human-gut-metagenome-genome-assembly--contig:-NODE-12-length-171862-cov-6.691187_pt1 | contig 171862 bp, 153 predicted proteins | sample MGYA00242780_ERZ504802 | MGnify/ENA primary metagenome ERZ504802 (study PRJEB26092, sample SAMD00036406) | human gut metagenome | host: Homo sapiens | study: EMG produced TPA metagenomics assembly of... | reverse complement strand
CAACCAGGATTTATGCGACTCCATCCATTGAAATGCTTGGAGAAGCAATGAATACTGCTAATTCTACAATTCCAGACGAGACTCCGGAATGGGAAGAAAATGAGGATGAACTTGCTCGCATCTGTGGATTGAGATAACTTTTTTATCCTCATCTTTTGTTATAAAAATGTCTTAAATAAAGCTTTTGGTAAAAAGATGAGGATAAAAATTTCATGTTTATAAGCCGGTTTATCTTTATGTGTAGATAATGTGGCCGAACCGACATGCGAAAAAGTTTTGATGGTTTAATGGCTATTATACGAGATACCTATCAGTTGGATCCTTATGCAAATAACAGGGGAAGAGACAAACCGAGGTTTCCATATAATGGATATGATCATCAGGAACAAACATTTTGATGAGGCAGTTTTTGATAAGATCACCATTGAAGATGAATATAAGAACTCCGGCTGACTCTTACAAGACGTGGATTTACAGATCCGGCTCCTGGCTTTGTACCATTGGATACAGACCGAAATCCTTATGATCCATTAAAACCGGCTACAGAAGATAAAGCTGAGCCAAAAACTATAAACAAAAGACTCACTTTCGCGAATTGAAAATCCTTTCTTTATATACCAGGACAAAAATTGCAGCTTTTTTTGTATTTTAATTCCACAAAAGACCAGGCAGACAGCCCAAAAAAGGGTTGGATATCCTGAAATTATTCTTAGAATTTCATCTGAAGAGGACAGTCGAAACCTGTTAAAATACAAGTGAAGAACCATTGAATGACCGATGCTTTTGCAAAAAATATAGTACAATGGGTGTATGAAAAACAAGAGCAAACAAAAAGGAGGGAGAGCATGCCGATCAATGTCACCAGCGAGATAGGAAAGCTGAAAAAGGTAATGCTTCATAAGCCCGGCGTTGAATTGGAGCATCTGGTTCCAGAAGAGCTGGAGCGGCTGCTGTTTGATGATATTCCATATCTGAAAACAGCTCGCAGTGAGCACAGCTGTTTTGCAGGGATTTTGAGGGAACAGGGAACAGAAGTTGTTTATCTGGAGGACCTGATGGCAGAGGTCATAAAAGAAAAGCCTTTGCTGAAGGAGGTATTTGTAAAGCAGTTTATCAGTGAAGGAGGAAATACAGCCAATCGATTTAAAAATCAACTGTATGAACATCTGATGGGAATTGAGGATGAGACGGAACTGGTGTTAAAGGCCATGTCCGGAGTGAGTATTCACGAGCTGAAAACAGAAATTTACAGTCCCCTGGTGGAACGGGTAAAATCGGACAGTCGGTTTATCCTTGACCCGATTCCCAATCTCTATTTTACCAGAGACCCCTTTGCCAGTGTGGGAAGAGGCGTGAGCCTGAATAAGATGTATTCAAAAACAAGAAGGCGGGAAACTATATTCGGAAAATACATACTGGAAAATCATCGAGATTTTGCGGGAACCCATTTTTACTACAAAAGAGAATACCCCTTTTCCATTGAGGGCGGCGATATCCTCAATTTAAGCAGGAGAGTTCTTGCAGTAGGAATTTCCCAGAGAACAACTCCAGAGGCAGTAGAGGCGTTGGCTCAGAATATTTTCAACGACAATAACTGTGAGATTGAAACCATTCTGGCACTGGATATTCCCAGTATCCGCGCATATATGCATCTGGATACGGTATGTACCCAGGTGGATTGCGATAAGTTTACCATCCATCCGGGAATTTTGGGAAGTCTGCGCATTTATGAGATAACTAAGGGTGATAAAGAGGGGCAGCTGCGGGTTGTAGAGCTTGACAATTCGCTGCCATCTGTGCTTGCAGCTCATTTGGGACTTGATAAGGTTACCATGATTCACTGCGGCGGTAAGGATCGGGTTGCTTCGGAGCGGGAGCAGTGGAATGACGGCTCTAACACCCTTTGTATTGCGCCGGGAGAGGTTATTGTATATGACAGAAACTATATTACAAATAGAATTTTGGAAGACAACGGAATTACAGTACATGAAATGCCCAGCTCAGAACTGTCAAGAGGCAGAGGTGGTCCAAGGTGTATGAGTATGCCACTTGAGCGGGAAGAATTATAAAACGAGAAGGAGAATCAGACAATGGGAGTAAATATCAAAGGAAGAAGCTATCTGAAATTACTGGACTATACATCGGAGGAAATCCGCTATCTGTTGGATTTGTCGAAGCAGTTCAAAAACATGAAAAGAAATGGTGTACCTCACAAATATCTGGAGAACAAGAACATTGTTCTTCTGTTTGAAAAGACCTCCACACGTACCCGCTGTGCCTTTGAGGTGGCTGGAAGAGATCTGGGCATGGGGGTGACCTACCTGGATCCGGGCAGCAGCCAGATGGGCAAGAAGGAGAGCATTGCGGACACAGCAAGAGTTTTGGGAAGGATGTACGATGGAATTGAGTACAGAGGATTTAGTCAGGATATTGTGGACGAGCTGGCGAAATATGCAGGTGTACCTGTTTGGAATGGCCTGACTGACCAGTTTCATCCCACACAGATGTTGGCCGATCTTCTGACAATGGAGGAGAAGTTCGGCAGATTAAAGGGTCTAAACTTTACCTTTATGGGCGATGCAAGAAATAATATGGGTAATTCACTGATGGTAGCTTGTGCAAAGATGGGTATTAATTTTACGGCCTGTGCACCAAAAGAGCTGTTCCCTGCACAATGGCTGGTAGACGAAGCAACAAAGATTGCTGAAGAGAATGACTGTACCGTGCGCCTGACAGAGGATGTGAATGAAGGTGCAGAAAACGCAGATGTGATTTACACTGATATCTGGGTATCTATGGGTGAACCGGATGAGGTATGGGATACAAGAATCAGGCTTTTAAAGAAGTATCAGGTAAATGCAGCTGTAATGGCAAAAACAAATCCGGGCTCTGTTTTTATGCACTGTCTGCCGTCCTTCCATGATACCAAAACTACTATCGGAACGCAGATTGCAGAGAAATTCGGTATTACGGAAATGGAAGTGACTGATGAGGTATTTGAATCAAAGAAATCCATTGTATTTGATGAAGCGGAAAACCGTATGCACACCATCAAGGCTGTGATCTACGCAACGCTTTCCTAAGGAGGCTTATAATGAAAAAGGGGAAGAAACGCATTGTGGTTGCATTGGGGGGAAATGCTCTGGGAAATACGCCCCAGAAGCAGATCATCCAGGTACGCTTTGCGGCGGAAATCATTGCGGATCTGGTGGCGGAGGGACATGAAATCGTCATCGGACACGGTAATGGCCCCCAGGTGGGTATTATCAATGCAGCCATGAATTATGCAGCTGTAAACGGACCCTGTACGCCCTATATGCCCTTTCCGGAGTGCGGAGCTATGTCTCAGGGATTTATCGGCTATCACCTTCAGCAAGCTCTTCAGCAGAGCTTTTTGAAACGGGGCCTTGAAAAAAACGTTGTCAGTGTGGTAACGCAGGTTCTGGTGGATGGGACTGACCATGCATTTGGGTTGCCCACAAAGCCTATCGGAAGTTTTTATACGAAGGAAGAGGCACAGGAGATTCAGAAAGGAAAGGGATACACCTTTATGGAGGATGCCGGAAGGGGATACCGTCGGGTAGTTCCATCCCCCCTTCCTAAACGAATTATAGAACTCAGTGCCATCCGAAAAATGATTCAAAGCGGTTTGATTGTGATTGCAGTGGGGGGCGGCGGTATTCCGGTGGTGGAAACGGAAAACGGGCTTCGTGGGATTGATGCCGTGATAGATAAGGACAAATCCAGCAGCAGGCTGGCACAGGAATTAAAGGCTGATATGCTGATCATCCTTACGGCAGTAGATCAGGTTTATATTAACTTCAACAAACCGGGACAGAAAGCTTTGGAGGAGATCAGCATAGCGGAGGCAAAGAAATACATTGCAGAGGGTCAGTTTGCCAGGGGAAGTATGCTTCCCAAGGTAGAGGCCTGTATTGATTTTGTAGAGGCTCTCCCGGGCAGGTGCGCAGTCATAACGTCTCTGGAAAAGGCCGGATGTGCTATCCACGGGAAAGCAGGAACGCGGATACGTTCGGAGCAGGAGGTTTGCGCCTATGTACCCCTGGAGCTGGACAGTGAAGTATACGATGTAAATGCAGGCTAGTTTGTATTCTGCAGTTCAATGGTCTGCCGGAATTTGCTGGGCGTCATGGAGCGAAATTTGAGAAAATTTCTGGTCAGAGTTTTTGTGGAGTTATAGCCTACCTCCAGAGCAATTTCCATAATGCTATGAGAGGTTTTAAGCAAAAGCTCACTGGCTCGGTTAATACGGATATAATTCAAATAATCCGAAAAATTCATTTCAACCTGATAAAGCAGAATTCGATTTAATTCCCTGGGAGACAAGGAAAATTGTTTTCCCAGGGATTTTGGCTGTAAATCCTCGTTGTAATGTCGGTAAATGTAGGAAACCAGAGAATAAAAATCACGTCTGTCTTTGATACGGCACATATTTCCGATGCTCTGGTAGGTGCTTCGGAAATCATTTGCTTTCATTCCCATTCTGGCCAGAAAAACCTTGCTGATGTGAGCGCTGTCAACAAAGCCTAGAATTTCCGCCAGCTCCTCCAAGGTGAAATCGGTGTAAAGAAGATAATTGATGGTTTTTCCAATGCGCATTTCATTTAACAGGTCAAAAAAGGAGAGACCTGCTGTGTTGGTGATATAGGCGCTGATAGCGGATTCACTCATGTAGAAAATCTTTGACAGAGCAGCCAGGGTTATTTTTTGATTTAAATGTGTGTACAAATACAGGAAAATCTCGCTGGGATCTGCATTTTCCCGGGGGGCGGATGCGGTAAGGTGCTTTGCATGCAGGAAGCTGATGATGATTTCAACAAGCTTGTTGGTGACATAGAGATTGCTTAGTTCTTGGGAAGCAAAGTCCTCCGCAGCAGCCTGTGTGGGGATGGATTCCACGCCGATTTCATTTCGAATCTGTAAAAACAGCCTGCTCATGGATTCCAGCGCTTCGCCCTCCAGGTACAGCACCGGAATCTTCTTCAAGGTCTGGATAATGGAAAGGGGCATGTTGCTGGGATTGCAAAAGGCTTTAATGATTTCATTCACATTGTCGAAATAGTAAACCAGCACAAAAAACTGAAGAGGGGAAGTTACCTCCGTAATATCGCTGATCTGCCAGGGAAGCACCGAAACAAGGGTACCAGGCTTTAAGTGATATTCCTGACCATTTAACAACAGCGTTCCCTCACCGCTGTTGACCAGCCAAAAGCGGGACATAGGATGAATCAGGGGTGTAGTGGGCGTAGCCAGCACTTCAATATCAAAGCTGCATATTTTATTTTCATCCTCGCAGGAGCAGTAAAGGCTTTGCATGGGAACAATTTTTCTCATAGTCTCACCTCGTTTTTCGGAGTATTTTACAAAAAAGAATCCGCAGCCAGAGCATTTACACTGAGGACGCTTTTCCCATATACTTCTGTTTAAAGGTAGTTGGCGTCATGCCCTTCAACTTTACGAAATTGCGGGTAAAGGTTTTGGAGTTTCGATAGCCGACCTCAAAGGCAACCTCCAAAACGGTTTTGGAGGGGATTAGCAGCAGCTCAGAGGCACGGTTGACACGAACCTGGTTTAAAAATTCGGAAAAGCTCTGTTCTACCTGGTAGAGCAGAAGATTGTTCAGCTGCGGAACCGAAAGCCCAAACTGGTGGGAGATTCCCTGCGGATTTAAATCATCGGCGTAATTTCTGTAGATATAATTAATGACCGTATAGGCGGTTCTTGTTTCATCAATCCGACAAATATTCTGCACTTTCTGATAAATTTTCCGGTATTCACTGATCTTGGTTCCAATCCGCGCTGCAAATACCTTGGAAATATGGGATTCATCTACATAGCCTAGGAACTCCGACATTTCTTTTAATGTAAAATCTGTATACATAATAAAATTAAGAGATTTGCCGATCCGGATTTCATTCAGCAGTTCAGAGAAGGAAATACCGATTGTGTCTGTAAGGTAGGAACTGATATCGGAGGCAGGACAATTAAAACGGCAGGAAAGCTTATCCAGAGAGAGCTTTTCGTTGCAGTGCAGATAGATATAGCGGAGGATTTCCGTGTAATCGGTCTGTACGTGGGGCTCTTCTGCTTTCAGCTCGCTGCTCAAACGGAGAAAACGGATAAGCAGCTGGACAAGCAGGCTGGTAATGCTGATATTTTGAAATGCACGCTGAGAGGGAAGCTCATTGGGATCAGATATGGAGAGTTCCTTTGCAATCATATCCATCAGGCGGCAGATGGTGCGGTTTTCAGGCATCAGGGTTACAGCCGAGTGACATTCCATGGCGGTAAGAAAGGATTCGGTTTGTCCCTCTTCATTGCTGAAAATTTTAACAGCACGGGTGAGCGCATCGTAGTTGTAGGTAATCATCTGATATTCCAGAGGAGAATTTATTTGGAATATATCGCAGATTTGCCATGGCATAATGGAAACAATGGTGTTGGCTGTAAGCGGGTACTGACGGTTTTGCACAGACATTTCTCCTGAACCTGCGGTGATCAGAAAAAAACGTGCGTCTTGATGAATCAGGGCAATGGGCTGCTTTTCTGTATTGGTTGTCTCATAACTGCAAAGCTTTCCGGCAAGCAGTGACTGTGCGGCGGTGTTTTTTGGGATGACACGATTCACGGCGATTCCTCCTGTCTGAACGCATTGCCGGCAAAGGGAGCGGCATACGTTTATTTTTTTTTATTGTACTACAAATTCTGCATTATGCAACAAATTATACATCTTCTTAAATCGTCCTAAGGGACAAATCAGAGATTATTTTTTGTATTTCATTTTTTTGTAATATGTAAAAATTGCCTAAATTTTCTGAAAAATATTGAAACAACTAAAATAAATAACAGGATATTGATAAAGTGTAAAAAAAAATAAAACAAAAGACATAATGCATAATTTTGGAGCCATTTTATCCGCAAAAATACACATAATTTATATATAATGATACCAGGGTCAAAAGTTCAGAAATCCAATGCAAGCTTGCTTGCAGGAGGATTTTTGAACTTGGGACCCGCCAAAAACATGAGTAAGAAGCCATTTTGGGAAGAAAAATGAGCGGATTACGAATGTTTTTAGAATTGCGGAAGTGCAAAGCACGTAGCAATTCGGTGTCAGAGGGGTCAAAAAACCTTTTGACCCCAACATCATATAATGGACACATCAAATGAAAGAACGTAAGGAGGAGACTATGGAGTCAAAAGTAATTGAGCAGGCAATGTACAGCTATTTTAAACTGCTGGGGAAAACAGCAATCGTGACCGGTGCAGGAAATGGAATCGGACGCGGAATTGCAAAGGTGCTGGCAAGCCTGGGAGCCAATGTGGTGGCCTGCGATATTGAGAAGGACAGCGTTGAGGAAACAGTAGCTCAGATTACCGAACAGGGGCTGAACGCAACAGCAGTTTACTGCGATGTGAGAAAGTACGAGGACATCCAGAATGTGATTAAAACTGCAGTGGATACCTACGGAACCGTAGATATTCTGGTAAATGATGCTGCAGGCTGCGGCGGCGGTGTTACCATCGATAATATCAACGAAGAAGAGTGGATGCGTCTGATTGAGCTGAATCTAAATAGTGTTTACCGCTTTACAATGTCTGTACTTCCTATTATGAGAGCGAAAAAAAGCGGAAAGATTGTAAATATCAGCTCTGGAGCCGGGATTGTAGGAGACTTTTCCGATCCACACTATGCGGCAGCCAAGGGCGGTGTAATCGCATTTTCCAAGGAGATTGCCCACGAGGTTGCAAAGGATCATATCAATATTAACTGTGTGGCTCCCGGGTTGGTTGATACCAGAATGGCAAGAATCCGGCCATGGGAAGATGAAATTGCAGATACGCTCTGGCACAGAGTGGGACAGCCGGAAGATATCGCTTACGCGGTTGCATATATGGCTTCCGCAGCCAGCGATTATTGTACCGGACAGGTGCTTTCACCTAACGGCGGAGCCTGGATGCAGTAACGGGGCCAGTCATGGTTGATTGTATATTTCAAAATGCGATAGTAGTGACAATGGCAGATTCCCTTGGCTGCGGAGTGATACAGGATGGTGCGGTGGCAGTTAAAGGCAACTGTATCATCTCCGTTGGCGAAACAGCAGAGATATTGAAGAAGTACAGCGCGCACCGATATATCGATGGACGTGGAAAGCTGCTTATGCCGGGCCTGATCGATGCCCACGCGCATACGGGAGTCAGCATTTTCAGAGGATATGCCCAGGATACAGAAAATTGGATGAGCAGCCGGGTATTTCCGCTAAAGGGAGCTTTGGATGTAAAGGCGAGGCAGGCAGGCTCCATGGTGATGTTGTGTGAAGCCATAAAGGCGGGAACAACCACCATGGTTGACAGCAACGAGGAAATGTTGTTTTTTGCAGGTAATCACGTGAAGATCGGGATAAGAGCCCAGTTGTCACATACTGTACATGCCCTGCCTTTGGAAAAGGCTGAGATCGAGGATGGTACGCTCTATCCTTTGGATGAAAAGGTGGAACAGGAATCTCTGGAAAATTGCAGAAAGCTGATTGAACAGTATCATCGGAGTAATTACGGACGGATTACCTGCGGGCTGTGCCCTCTGGGACTAGATCGAGTGTCTGCGGATACCCTTCGGGTGATGGGAGAATTGTCAGAAAAGCAGGGACTGCTGATGCATCTGCATCTGGCCTGCGGCAATCGGGAAGTCAGGCAGATGCAGATGCGATATGGAAAGCGGAGCATTCCTTTTCTCGATGAAATGGGGCTGATCAATGAAAGGCTTATGGCAATTCATTTGTCCGTGGCAACAGAGGAGGAGCTTCAGCTTCTGGCAAAAAAGGGCGCTGCAATGGTTCTCTGTTCCGGAAGCGAGGCGATTGTGGATGGGAACATCCCGCCTGCGGCAGAATTTAGTCACTACAGCAGTCGTTTAGCAATCGGCTCCGATCAGACCTCAGGCGGAAATACAAGCAATCTGTTTTATGAAATGAAGGTTGGTGCTGTTTTAAATAAGTGCAAGGCGAAAAATGCAGCGGTTTTCCCTGCATGGCGGATGCTGCGGCTGGCCACTATTGACGGTGCAAGGGCAATCGGAATGGAACGGGAGATTGGCTCTCTGGAGCGGGGAAAAAAGGCAGATATAATCATGCTGAACATGGAAGAAATGCATCTGATACCCCTTGTGTGGGAGCCGGTCAGCAATCTGATCCCAAATCTGGTATACGCGGCAAACGGAAGTGAAGTGGAGCTCTCCATGATTGACGGAAAGATTGTGATGGAAAACCGGAGAATTCTGACTGTGGATGAATCGGAAGTTATCCGAAACGCATCTGAGCAGGGGAGAAAGCTTTTGGAACGTGCAGGAGGAAAGCTATTGGAAAAGAATCCGGAAATATGTAAACAAAAGAAAGAAAATAAATTATAGAAATGAGAGGAACAGCTATGAAGAAGATGAAAAAAATGATAGGTTTTGGTCTGGCATTGGCGGCGGTTTCACTGACAGCCTGCGGCGGCAAAAAAGAAGCGGAAACTATCCGTATCGGCGTTGTCTGCCCCAGAACCGGTGAGTCCTCTCTTTTTGGCGATGTGCTGGCAGAGACCGTTGAGCTCCTGGCAAAGCAGAAAAATGAGTCCGGCGGAATTCTTGGCAAGCAGATTGAAATTAAGGTTTATGACAACCGTGATGATGCGGTGGAGACAACGAATGCAGCCAGAAAGGCCGTATTGAATGATAAGGTTTGTGCGTTTATCGGAACCGATTCTTCTGCGACCACCATCGCGCTGGGCGAGGTTGCGGCAGAAAACGAGATACCTTTTATCACAAGCATCGCAACTAATTCCAAGGTCACCATGACGGAGGATGGACAGGTTCGTCCCTGGGCCTTCAGAGCCTGCCTTTCCGATCCGCAGAGTGGTGCTATTCTGGGCCAGTATGCGGTAAATGAATGTAACTACAAGAAGATTGCAATTATTTATGATTTAGGAAGCGATTTTTCTGTAGGTGTTACAAATGAATTTTCTAAGAATGTAGAAGGCGCAGGCGGAGAGATTACGGTGAAAGAGGCCTTTAACACAGGAGATGTGGATTACCGTGCAGTTTTAACAAAGATTAAAAATTCCGGTGACTTTGATGCATTGTATATTGCCGGAGGATACTATAAGCAGATCGGTCTGATTGCAAACCAGGCAAGAGAGCTTGGAATTACCCAGCCTTTCCTGATAACTGAGGGCGCTATGTCCAGTGATCTGTTTAACATTGCGACTGATTCTGTAGAGGGAATGATCTACAATGTGGCTGTTGATACTGAATCAAAGAATGTAGAAGGACTTCTGAAGGACTTCCAGGAAATGTGGGGATACGATCCCAGCCAGAATGTAGGACCGGACTGCTACCTTGCCTATGATGCGTTCATGCTTCTGACAGGCGCTATTGAGAAAGCTGGCAGTGCAGAGCCTGCAAAAATCCGTGAGGCACTTGAAAATACCACCGGGCTTCAGGGACTGACCTGCAAGATTACCTTTGATCCTAAAACACACATGGTATACCGTGAAGTTCCAATCTGCCAGATTGAAAACGGAGGATTCAAAACTATAGGACGCTTTACTCCTTCTATGCAGAAATAAGGGAGGTATCTTCATTGTTTATACAACAGTTGATTAATGGACTTTCCGTAGGGAGTGTATATGCCTTAATGGCAGTTGGATATGCACTGATCTACAGCTTACTGAACTTTACAAATTTTGCCCATAGCATTACGGTAACAATCGGTGCATTTACCACTTTCTTTTTCCTGACCTATGCCATGGAGAACCTGTTTCTGGGAATTGTAGCTGGTATTGCAGTAGCGGCGATTCTGGCAGCATTTATTGAATTTATTGCCTATCGCCCGCTGCTGAAGCGGAATGCCAGACGTGTGTACTTGATGATTATCGGACTTGGAATCTCTGTTATGGGCGACAACCTGATCATCATTGCGTTTTCCGGAAGATTCCGTATCTTTCCGGTGAATTTTCCAGCCGAAAGCATCCAGATCCTTGGTGCCAATATCGGTGTGGTTGACCTGCTGATTTTCTTTGTAAGTATGGCGGCTCTTCTGATTGTGGAATGGATCATAAAGAAAACAAAGCTGGGGCTTGCAATCCGAAGCGCGTCCTACAGCCTGGAAGCCACCTCTCTTATGGGTGTTGATACCTTTAAGCTGATTCTCTCCATTTTCCTGATTGCAGGAAGCCTGGCAGGTGTTGCAGGCACACTGCTTGGAGCGAAATATACCACTTACCCGTCGCTGGGAACATTTTATACCAACAAGGCATTTATCTGTGCGGTATTCGGCGGTCTGGGAAGTCTTCCGGGTGCAGTGGTAGGAGCATTGATCCTGGGAGTGTCGGAGGCAATGATTTCCGCTTATGTGTCTACCACATTGAGAGATTTGTTTGCATATTTCCTGTTGATTGTTATCCTGCTGATCCGCCCGTCGGGTCTGTTAGGAAAATCCAGCGAGGACAAGGCTTAAAGGAGGGAAAGAAGTGGAATATTGGTTAGGTGTTGCGACCTTAGTCGGTATCTATATGATCGCAGTTTTAGGAGTTTCCATTCTTTGCGGCTTTACCGGAATGTTCTCTATGGGACATGCAGGTTTTATGGCAATCGGTGCGTACACATCAGCGCTGCTGACAAAGGCATTTGATGTTCCGATTTATTTTGGAATACTGGCCGGTATGCTGACTGCTTCCGTTGTGGGGGCCATTGTCAGTTATCCGACACTGAAACTCCGTGATGATTATTTTATTATTGTTACCCTTGGAATTGGTGAGGCGATTAAGCTGATCATTCAGAATGCCACATCCATCACTGGCGGTGCAAGAGGTCTGGCAGACATACCGAAGGGAAGCAATTTTGTTAATGTGTGGATTATCGTTATTTTGACGGTCATTGTTTTAAAATCATTTATTAACTCCCGCCATGGGCGAAATTGTATTGCAGTGCGTGAGGAGGAATTGGCAGCTCAGTCGGTGGGCGTCAATGTTTTTAAGTATAAAATGGAGGCAATGGTGATCAGCTGTGCATTATGCGGTTGTTCTGGAGCGCTTTTAGGACACTATATGCACTACCTTCAGCCAAATATGTTTACCATGGTAAAATCTGATGAGCTGGTAATCATGGTAATCCTGGGAGGTCGGGGAAGTCTTACGGGTACCATTTTAGCAGGGCTTTTGCTTCTGCCGCTTCCGGAGCTTCTACGTTTTGGTTCAGCAGAGCAGTGGCGCATGGTGCTTTATGGATTCCTTGTAGTTCTAGTTATCCTGTTCCGCCCTTCTGGCATTATGGGTACACGGGAGCTGACACGAAACGATTTCAAATCCTGTTTTAACTGGATAAAAGGAAAAGTTTGCAGAAAAACGGTGAAAGTTACGAGAAAGGAATGATCGCTATGGATAATAACGGATACGCTTTGGAAATCCGGGATGTCAGCAAACGGTTTGGCGGAATTGTGGCGACCAATCATGCAAATATCAAAGTTAAACAGGGACAGATTTTTGGTATTATTGGTCCAAACGGAGCCGGGAAAACGACCTTATTTAATATGATTACCGGTGTATACAAACCGACAGAGGGTGACATCCTGCTGTATGGGAAATCAATAGCGGGTAAACTGCCTTATCAGATTGCAAGAGAGGGAATTGCCCGTACTTTTCAGAATATCAGGCTGTTTGGAGACCTGAGCGTGTATGAAAATGTACATATCGCCTATCAGAAAAACATGTCCTATAATTTCTGGGATGGAATTGTAAAAAACAAACGTTATAAGCAGGAGGAGGAAACCTGCGCAAAAATCTGTGAGGAGGCCTTAAAGGACATGGGTCTCTGGGAGATTCGCAACCAGCTGGCAAGGAACCTGCCTTACGGAATGCAGCGAAGGTTGGAAATCGTAAGAGCGCTGGTCACATCCCCGAAGCTGCTTCTTTTGGATGAGCCTGCGGCAGGTATGAATGAGGATGAATCCGAATCATTGGCAGGGGTAATTCGGGAAATTTCTGAAAAAAACAAAGGAATTACCATCCTGGTCATCGATCATCATATGGATGTTATTATGAGTGTTTGTGATGAGATAACAGTAATCAATTTCGGCAGCCAGCTGGCTACAGGAAATCCTGAGGAAATACAGAACAACCAGGAAGTAATTGACGCGTACTTGGGGGTGGGTGACTGATATGTTAAAAATCGATAATCTCGTATTTAATTATGGGAAAATCCAGGCTTTAAAGGGAGTGAGCTTTGAGGTACAGCAGGGAGAAATCCTGTCTATTGTCGGAGCAAACGGAGCAGGAAAGTCAACGCTTCTTAAATGCATTTCTGGTCTTTTGAAACCCCAGAGCGGCGAGGTGAGCTACGATGGCGAGGTGCTTCCGAGAACAGCCAATGCGGTTGTGGCAAAGGGAATTGCCATGGTGCCGGAGGGAAGATGGATTTTTCCCAATCTTACAGTAGAAGAGAATCTGCTGATGGGAGGCTACCTTTCAAAGAACAGAGGAGAGGGGCTTGAACGGGCTTACTCTATGTTTAAAAGATTGAAAGAGCGGCGGTCTCAGCGAGCAGGAACCATGTCTGGCGGCGAGCAGCAGATGCTGGCCATTGCAAGAGGACTGATGGCAAATCCCAAGGTGCTGATCCTGGATGAGCCATCTCTTGGCCTGGCACCCTTGATCGTAAATGAGGTGATTGCCTACATTGATGAGATAAACCAACAGGGAGTTACAATTCTGCTTGTTGAGCAGAATGCGCGCAAGGCGTTAAAAATTGCCCATCATGCCTGTGTTATGGAGCAGGGGAAAATCGTGCGTTACGGAACCGGCGATGAGATTGCAAAGGATGAGAATGTAGTTGCGGCATATCTGGGTAGAAAAAAATAAAAGCGAATAAGGAGAATACAATGAAGGACTATTTAAGAATTGATGGAAAAGTTGCAATCGTAACTGGGTCGGGCCGTGGAATTGGCCGTGGAATTGCTTTGGCTTTGGCTTCCTACGGCGTAAAGGTTATGGTGACAGATATTAATGATGAAAACGGAAACAATGTAAAGAAGGAGATTATTGACGCAGGTGGTGTGGCAGAATACTGCCATTGCGATGTGTGCAGGATTGAGGACATTAAAAATTTAGTGGCAGCAACCGTGAAAGCCTTCGGAACCGTTGATATTCTGGTAAACAATGCAGGAGGAGGAGAGCCGCCCTGTGATTTCTTCAGCATTACCGATGAGCGGTGGGATTACTATATCCGTTTTAACCTGTACAGCGCCTTCTACATGATCCGCGAGGTGTTTCCTTACATGCGGGATCAGAAGAGGGGTAAGATTGTAAATATCAGCTCCGGTTACGCCATCGGCGGAGGAGATTTTTGTGCGCACTATGCTTCCGCAAAGGCAGGTATTATCGGTCTGACCACTTCTATCGCAAAGGAGGGGGCTCCTTACGGAATAAATGTAAATGTAATTCCGGTTCCAACAACGGATACGCCAGGACTGCGCGAGGCAGACTTTGAGTTGGTTGCAGATGAAATTCCGATGATTCCGCTGGGACGTATTGCGGTACCGGAGGATGTGGCAAACACAGCATTGTTCTTGGTATCTGAGGCAGCGGATTATGTAACAGGGCAGATTGTTGCTCCAAATGGCGGCAAGAGAATGCTTGTATAAAGGGAGAAAAGAGAATGATTTGGCCGAATCAGGCGAAAAGCGCATTTAATCTGGGATTTGATTTGGATGGAGAGACTATATGGCGCAATAAAGCAAGGCGACTTCCGGGAGGTGACAGCTTTTTAAAGGGGCCGTCGATCGGAGGCTATGGTCCGAGAAAGGGCGCATACAGAATCCTGGAGATTTTAAAGGAATTTGATTTAAAGGCAACTTGGTTTATTCCTGCGGTAATGATTGAGGAGCACCAGGCGGTTGTAGAAAAAATTCTGGACGGCGGACATGAGATTTCCCATCATGGTTATGACCATACGGGAAGATACGGAAACACACTGGAACAACAGCAGGAGTATGTTGAGAAAAGCCAGGAGCTGTTTTTGAAATATACGGGAAGAAAAGCCTGCGGAATGAGGCCTACAGGAGCCTTGCTCCCGGAAACGGAAAAATGGCTTTATGACGGCGGCGGATTTCTTTATTCCAGCGCAGGAACCAGCGGTGAAGGAATAGGCTACTACTACGTGAACGGTGAAAAAACAAAAGGAATCAACGTACCCTGCCGTGATGAGCAGATGGATGATTATGTGCAGACGGTGCTGCATTCCTATCCGGCGGTTCTGGAGGGAATGCCGCGTATCGCTGCCTACGATGTTGTGTATACAAACTGGATCCGTGAAATAGAGGGAATGATCAAGTTTGGAAACATCGGCTCATCCGCTTTTCACCCCCAGGTTGCGGGAACACCGGGACGAGCGATTATATTGGAACATTTCTGTAAATATCTTGCAGAAAACCGTGACATATGGTGCACCACATGCAAAAACATTGCAGACTACTACAGGGCAGAACTGGAGGGCGAAAAGCATGAATGAGTACAGTAAAATCTGGCCGGAAGGGAAAAAATGCGCCGTCATGCTCAGTGTGAATTTAGATGCGGAATTTTACGGGAGGATTTATTACCCGGGCATCAATGTAGACGAAGGTGATATTATGCGTTTGGGAAAAACCGGAATGGAATTTGGCCTTCCCAGACTGCTGGACACGCTGGACAACTATGGCGTAAAGGCAACCTTTTTCATCCCGGGAGCGGTTGCGGACCGTTACCCGGCCCAGGTGATGGAAATTGCCCGAAGAGGTCATGAAATCGGCTGCCATGGAGATGAGCATGAAATTTTGGGGGCGCTCTCCAAAGAAGAGCAAAAGAAGGTTTTGGCCAGGGCCAGGAAACGGCTGGAAGAGGTGAGCGGTAAAGAGGTGCGTGGTTTTCGTATGCCGGAGGGAGAGATCAATAAGGCTACGCTGGAGGTTTTAAAGGAGTTGGGTTTTTGCTACAGCAGCTCCCTTTCAGATGATGATGTTCCTTACGTACATAAGAACATCGGGCTTTTGGAGTTGCCAATTCATTGGGAGCTGTTTGATCTCCCTTATTTTACCTTTGCCTTTGATCCGCCTATTCCTCCGGGGCAGGCGCGGTCAGCCTCTATGGACCAAGTGCTGAAAAACTGGGAATATGAATGGGAAGGAACAAAACGTTGGGGAACCCTGATGAATCTTCAGCTTGACCCACAGGCCATCGGAGAGCAGGGAAGGATTTTTATGCTGGAACGGCTGCTGGAAAACATGCAGAACTGCAAGGAGGCATGGATTACCACCGGTGGCGAGATTGCAGAATACTTATCATAAGAAACAGGAGGATTAGAATGTCAGAAGCAGCATTAAATGCAATGGCGCAGCAATATTTGGATCTTACGCTTTGTAAGAGCAGGTATGATGATATTGATATTCAGTGGTATACGGAGGGACCGTTCTGGCGAAGAACCAGTATGCGTTTTTCCAGAGATTACAAAATACTTCCGGATTATGAGATTGCAGATGCAAAGCATGGAAAAACCCTGGAGGATATCCTTGACGAATCCGCTCATCTGACGGAAAGCCTGAAACTATACGCAAAGACCGCAAAGCCTCAGGAGAAGCAAAGAATAGATTATCTGATCGATCATGTGGTAGCGCTGCACACAAGAGCACGTATGCTCCTGGGCGAAACAATGCCTTTTGATGAGATGACACAGAAGCTTTACGATCTGGTAGCACCAGTCTACGACTATACACGGTTTGACCGTATACTGGAGGCTCTGAATCAGGCTCTTCCGGGCAGCGGCTCCGTGCAGGATAAGATTTATGAATTTAGGAGAAGAATTTCCATTCCTCAGGATAAGCTGCTTGCAGTAATGACGGATACGACTAAGGCATTCCACGACATGTCTATGGCAAGAATGACATTGACCGGAAATAGCATGCCCAGAGTGCGTGTTCGCAGACTTCCGGATCCTGGTATGGCATTTTTGTCCATTCTTTTTGGATATGACTACAATCATCTGGAATATGAGAGAAATTTTAACCTGGATTATCCATGGACTGTGGACAATGTGATTGAATGTATCGGACATGAAATGGAGCCGGGCCACCTTACCTATTATGAAAAGAGGATGCAGACCTATATTGATACCTGCTGGCCGGAAATGGCAGTTGTACAGCAGTTCTCCTCCTCCTCGGCATTTACGGAGGGTTCAGCACGCTATGTGATCTCTATGTGTTTTGACCATTCCGTGGAAAAAAAGACACAGTTTGAAAAGAACGTGATCTTTGGTGTGGCAGGGCTGGACAAGGGTCTGGCAGAGCTTATGCCTTTGTGGCATGAATACTGTGAGATTGCAGGCTATGGAAAGCTGGAGGTAACAAGAAAAATCTGGGATAAGATATGGACAGAAGAGGAAGCGGCAGCGTTCCTAAAGCAGTATGCAATTATCGGAAAAGAAGCGCCCGCATCCATTGTAAATCATCTGGCAGGAGATGAGGGCCATTTTGTTGCCCATGATTATGCAAGAGATGTAGTGAAAGCGTATTTTGACTCTGTGACCTCAAGTGTAGACGAGCAGTGGAAACTTTATGAGAAAATCTGCTGCGGCCATATGTCCATGAGCGGAATGCTGAATAAAACTTATCGGCCCTGAATGGGCAGGTGAAAGCCTTTGCCCGGCATGCGTTGAGTATGATAAAAGCGGAGAATGAATTCATTCTCCGTTTTTGGTCAGTGTGAAATTTGGCGGGTTTTCGTTGTAAAAGCTTCACCGGGAAACAACCCCATATTCCACCCGATACACCACATCACCGATATGCTCGATAAACGCCCGGGCGTGGCTGACTGGTCTGGTGGTTATCGCTGTTGGAGGTGGCGGAATCCCCGTTGTTGAGGACCAGGATGGACTAAAGGGAATAGATGCGATGATTGACAAGGATAAGTCTTGCTCGAAGCTTGCACAGGAACTGAAAGCAGACATGTTGATTATCCTGACTGCTGTTGATTGCGGTTGTATTAATTTTAATAAACCGGACCAGAGAGAACTTAAAACCCTGACAGAGCAGGAGACCAGAGATTACATAGCTGAGGGACAGTTTGCCAAAGGAAGCATGCTGCCAAAAGTGGAAGAATGTCTGGACTTTGTAAAGACGCTTCCGGGACGAATTGCTGTAATCACTTCATTAAAACAGGCAGAACATGCATGTGAAGAAGGTGTTGGAACAAAGATCTGTTCCGATAGACACAGAATTGAAGTATCGGATGAAGTACCGGGAAAAGAGGTTTTTCTGGATCTGAATCAGACATTAGAAAGGAATTGAGGAAATATCATGAAACACATGAATACAGATATTCTGGCGAAACTGGCGCTGCTGGTGGTAGCGATTGTATGGGGAAGTTCTCTGGTAGTGGTCAAATCTTCGACCGACACGTTGCCGCCGATTTTTCTTCTTGCCCTTCGCTTTACCATTGGCTGTCTGACATTGGCGCTGATTTTTCATAAGAAGCTTCGTTTGCTCAACTGGGATTATATGAAAAATGGTTTTATTATTGGCTTATGTCTGTTTCTGGCTTACAGCAGCCAGACGATCGGAGTGATTTTTGCCATGCCTGGTAAAAGCGCATTTTTATCATCAGCATATTGTGTTATTGTACCGTTTATGATGTGGATGGTTGAAAGAAAGAAACCAAGCAGGTATAATATCTATGCTGCGATTTTGTGTACGGCAGGGATTTTGGCAGCATCTCTGACGGAAGGCGGGGCAGTAACGAAAGGAGATGGTTTAGCTTTATTAAGTGCAGTGCTGTTCGCAGCACATATTGCATCAGTTGCAATATGTGGAAGAGGAAAAGATCCGATTCTGATTACAATTCTACAGTTTGGTTTCAGCGCAGTATTTTCCTGGATTGTTACACTGGCAACAGGGTTACCGGCATCAATCGAATGGACAGGTGGAACGGTAGGAGGTGTGTTATATCTGGCTCTGGCTTGTACGGCACTTTCTCTGTTGCTGCAAAATGTGGGGCAGAAGTATACCAATCCGTCCAGTGCGTCTTTGATTTTGAGCCTGGAATCGGTATTTGGAGTTTTGTTTGGGGTGATTTTTTTCCATGAAATCCTGAATCTACGCCTGATTACTGGGTTTGTATTGATTTTTGCAGCTATTGTAATATCTGAAACAGAATTATCATTTTTAAAGGGGAAAAAGAAAAGGTGTGAGACAAGACAAACAAACTCCAATCAGAGGGAAATTTGCTGAGCTTATATCCTGAACTAGTGTATTGTGCCGATGACATTTAATCTTACTACCAATTTTTAATTGGTAGTAAGATTCGGATACAATGATATTAGTTTTTCTCTGGCATCACCTGTTTGAAAATGCCATTTAATTTTCGCTTTTGATTTGTTACGTTCTTCTTCCCATGAACTTAATTCTTTACGGAGCCGTTCAATTGTTTCAATACGTCTGGATAAGCATTGCCGTGTCATGACGTTTAATTCAATCTCTGCCATGTCAAGCCAACTGCCGTGCTTCGGGGTGTAATGTATTTCCAGCTCTTGATATTGTCAATATTGGTTTACACTTTTTTCTCAAGAATGTTCGACCTTATGCTGTCGCCTGCATTGAAGCATAGTATTGCTGTCGCTTAACCATCGGAGGTAGTCCACCGTTGGCAGAGCAGATCCTCCTATTATTCCAGTAGCTGATGAAGTATCTCCAGATGAGCGTTTTTAACTGTTCTACAGTCATTGAGGTAGTATCGTAACGACCATAAAGCAATTCATCTTTGAATCGTGCCCACATGCTTTCGCATCTGGCGTTGTCGTGGCATCAGCCACCGGCACTGTTCATGCTTTGGAGAATACCATATTTGTTGATAGCTTTACGATATAGCTCGCTGGTATACTGGGTACCCCTGTCACTGTGAAGAATAGCTCCACGAAGCATCGGGTAAGCTTTGCAGGCATTATCTAAAGTTTGTTCGCAAAGGCTTGCTTTCATATTTATATCCATAGCAAGCCCCAATACTGCCAGATCATAGCAGTCAAAGATAGCTGAAACATACAGTTTCCCATCGGAAGCCTTTATTTCAGTCATATCGGTAATACACTTTTCAAGAGGCTTTTTAGCTGTGAAGTCTCGCTTGATCAGATCATCGGATTTGCGGGCTTCTTTATCCGCTTTGGTAATACCATTAGGCTTGCGTTTTGGTTTATGATTAAGGCCAATTTCTTCCATGACACGATAAACAGTTCTCTCACCGGGAATATGTACTCCCTCAGGCTGTTTGAGCTGTAGAGCCTGATACATACGGATTCTTCCGTAAGTGTCATTGCACTCGTCTTCGCTACAAATATCAAGCATTGCATCTGCAAGTGCCTGATATTTCCACGCTGCATCCTTTGTTTTCAGGAATTTATTGAATGCCTGTCTGGAGACATGGAGTACTTTACAATAAAAAGAAATTTTGCCCTTAATCCTGCCGTCATCCGTTTTGATTGCAATAAACATCAGTCTCTGTTTTTTGCTGACTTCCGACGGCTGGCTGCGAAAAAAGCACTTGCTTCCTCAAGGAATTCATTTTCATCCTTTAAACGGCGAATTTCCTTATCTTGCTCTTTAACCCGCTTTCTGAGTTCAATAAGCTCATCGTTAAGGGATAAAGCATTCTTGGGCGTATGGACCGCTTCATTTGCGCTGAGACGCCCCTCTTTGAAGGCTTTTATCCATGTGTACATGGTACCCTTTGGAATGTCTAACTCCCTGGCAGCTTTATGTCCTCCGATTTCCTGGGCCAGTTTTACCGCTTGTGCTTTAAACTCAGTGTCATAAGATTTTTGATTCTGTGCCATAATTTTTTCTCCTGTTCTCGTATTGATTATGATTATATATCAAAATCCTTGAGAATAGGGTGTCAACTTTTATTGTACAACACCAGAAGACGATTTGCTGAACTTGGTTCCTTACCATGCAAGACAGATAGGAAACAATGCAGCGGTAAAGGCAGCCTTGAATTTGTATTATGGAGAAGTAGATGTTCTGAGAATTGGTGATAAGCTAAACGATGAGCTGAAGGTTCCGAGAGAATATAAAGAGAAAATCAAGAATATAAAAAAATATGGAGGCATTTTTTGCTCGGCTAAAGTTAGCTGGCACAGCCTTTAAACTGGCAAAAAGCCGGAAGGGAAAAGTGACCAATCTGGATAAGTCAAATGTTTTAGAAAGTTTCCTGGATCTTACAGCCCAGGTAGTCCATGTGGGAAATTCTTCTTTAAAGATTAAAATAACTGTTATGATGGATACAGATTATAGAGAAGATACCCAGATCCAGACGGCAGAAGCTACGTTTATCTTTGTCGCCGTAGATGAAAACGGAAAACCCCATAAGATCCAGAGAGGGTAAATACGATTAAAAGTCGATAGAGAAGAAGGGCAGGAAGTTCTGTGGTGGAGCTTCTTGCCCTTTTTTTGTTAGATTCTCGTGAGCATCGCGCTGTTTAATGTGATGCCAGGCTTTTTTCAGTTCCATTCCTCAGCCAAGAGAAAATCGCGAATATTACGGTGCTTAATACCATTTCGGCTCATATCGAATTCATCAAGAGAAACAACATATTTTGGGAAGTTGTCGCGGATGTTATCGTATGCACCAAATTCGCGATTGATTGTTTCATCCGATGCCAGCAGATAAGTGACCTGAACATACAGCTTTTCACTGCGCATGCTGCATACAAAATCAATTTCTTTATCGCCTGTTTTGCCGACAGTTACTTTATAGCCGCGACGCAGCAATTCAAGATACACAATATTCTCCAAAATGAGATTGATATCGCGCATATTGCCGCCAAAGACAGCTTCACGGATGCCGTGATCAGCAATATAGTATTTCTCATTGGAGGCGAGAATTTGTTTGCCCTGTAAATCTTCACGCTTTACCTGATAGAACAAATATGCCTCGCAGCAGTATTTGATATAGTTGAGAATCGTTTCTGGAGCAACCGTGCGCTGCTCGTTTTTCAGAAACTTAGCGAGAGAGGTGGCAGAAAAGGTTGTTCCCACGTTGGCGATCACATAAGCAATGATTCGCTCTAACAAGTCAACATCCCGAATTTTATTCCGCTTTACAATGTCCTTGAGCTGGACCGAGTTGAACAGGTCATGAAGATATTGCCTGGATGGAGCGTCTGCATATTGGAGATTCGCAAGATAAGGCATACCTCCGGCAAGCAGGTACTTTTGGAAATACTGAGGGATTGTTTCATTGGGGGCAATCGAACGGTACAGCTCCATAAATTCCCCAAATGAGAATGGGTAGATGACAAACTCCACATAACGTCCGCCCAAGTAAGTTGCAAGCTCACCGGACAGCAGCTTCGCATTTGAACCAGTGATGTAGATATCACAATTCAGAGAAACGCGGAAAGAATTGATGCATTTTTCCCAATCTTTGACTTCCTGTATTTCATCAAAAAACAGATAGACTTTGCCTTTCATTGCGGCGGCTCTCTGCGTGATCTCATCATGCAAAGCACGCGCAGTTTGCAGATGAGAATAGTTCATATCTTCAAAGTTAATGGAAATAAACTGTGTTGGGCTGACACCTGACTCTGTGAGTTCCTGCTTGATCAGTTCCAACATGACCGATTTTCCGCAGCGGCGAATACCGGTCATAACTTTGATAAGATCTGATCCGATAAATGGACGAATGCGGCTCATATACAGTTCACGTTTGATCATAGATTTTAGTTCCCCTTTCCATGATTGGTCATAGTATAGCATATTTACAGCTGAATCTCAATGTTAAAAAACCAAAATTATAAGTTATAACTGATAAAAAACAAAATCCGACAAAAATATCAGTTAAACTTTATGGTATGTGCAGTGTACATATTGAGAAATAGGAATGAAAATGGTACAATATCTCTATAATTGCCGACCAATATGGAACTGATGAAAAAAGCCAGAAACGGAATGGAAAATAGTTATGGAACGATTTGAACAGATTAATGAAACCTCGTATTTATCCGTACAAAATGCACCTGTATATCGAAAAATTATGAGATGCTTTTTCCGGGAATATGAAAAAATGCATTTCCAGCTGTATAAAGAAGATATCTTTCGTCTGATGAAGGAAGATGAAGCATTTGAAGAATATTCTATGGAGCAGATGATACAGGATCTGGAAGCACTTGTAAAATGGAAAAATCTCACCCCCATACAGGATCCGGGGAAAGTGTATACGATCGCAGATTACAAAAATAAGCAGTACCGATATACTATGTCAGAGTATGCAGTTGAGATTGAGCGTCTGACGGTGCGGCTGGAAAATCTGTTTTTTGAGTCTGGAAATCTGTCAACAAACTTTTTTGTCCGTTTGGAAAAAAGCCTGGAGGAGATCCCGGATATGGAGGATGCGCCACTTCGCACTGTAAATGAATGGTGGCAGATGCTCCAGGAGGATTTTAAGCGCTTGAATCAGAATTACCAGGATTATCTAAGAGATTTTTATTCCGGAAAATCAGAAAAACTGATGAAATCACTGGAGTTTATGGTTCATAAGGATAAATTTATTAAATATCTGAACGAGTTTGTCCAGGAACTGCAGCGCCATGCCAAGAGGATGGAACAGCTGCTGGAAAAGAACAGGGAGCTTATGGAAAACCAGATCCTGGAAAAGGTAGTGCAAAGTGAACTGGATATTCCCCATGCCCTTCTAGAAACCAATGGGAGTACAGAACCCAGTATATGGGAAAATGTCTTTGGAAAATGGGACTCTTTGAGAAACTGGTTTGTGGATCATAAAGGGCAGGAATGTGAAGCGAAAAAAGTATTAAAGATCACCAACGATATTATACGAAATATCATTCAGAATGCGGCGCTGATCGTGCAGATACAGAACTGGGGGATCAGCAGAAAAGATGACTATAAAAAATTCCTGGAATTGTTTCTGGAGTGTGAAAATATAGAGGAAGCCCACAAACTTTCGGCCCATGTTTTTGGTGTTCAGCAGATAGAACATTATAAAGTCAATGTTCCAAGAGATGGTGACAGTATTAATAAAAGTGTTTATCAGGAAGATCCAGCTATGTTTCTGCTGAAACCCCATACAAGAAGCTATCGGGAACGAAAAGACAGAATCGGTTTTTCTGATAAATCACTGGAAAAAAGAGCACAGCGTGAGAATTATCTGCGGCAGGCGCACAGACAGAGAGAACTGGCGCGCCGCTATATCAAAAACGGAAAAATACGATTTGCGGATATTGAGGAAATTGTTTCAGAAGATGCAAGAGTGATTTTTTTGCAGTGGATCACACAGGCTAATATGAGTTCACAGAAGATAGGGCGGACAGAATATGGACAGGAATATCATCTGGTTAAAGGAGAAGGAACCTGTGTTATGAAATGCGAGGATGGAGATTTACGAATGCCGGATTATGTATTGGAGTTTAAGAACGCATGAATGAGATCAGAACATTAATGGAAAATTTCTGGGTCAGCAGAGACAGTGATAAAGAGACTTTTTATAAAGTAAAACGGGATATTCCTAATTTTCAGCGTTTCGTCAGAGAACAGCTGGGGTGGAAACTGATCCATACGGAAAAGCTGCTGAAACTGGAAAAGCGGCCGGCCCATGCGGAAGCGTTTATGGGGATCAGTGAATTTACGGATATCAGGGATTATTGTATTTTATGCGTGGTACTGATGTATCTGGAAGATACAGAAGAGGGAAAGCAGTTTCTTTTATCAGAGCTGATCGATTATGTAGAAACCCAGTTAAGGAATTATATGACGGTGGACTGGACTTCGTTTACCCAGAGAAAGTCGCTGGTGCGGGTATTGCAGTATATGGAACGGCTGCAGATGCTGAGAGTATATGAAGGAAAAAGTGAATCCTTCAGTCAGGAAGCCGGGCAGGAAGTCCTGTATGAAAATACCGGATATTCAAAATATTTTGCCAGCAGTTTCACAACAGATATTTCTGGCTATCAATCCTGGAAGGATTTTGAAAAAACAGATTTTGAAGAAGTTCAGGAGAACCGGGGAGCGGTACGTATTCATCGTGTATACAGACAGCTGGCAGTTTGTCCAGCGTTTTACTGGGATACATCAGATGATGCAGATGCTTTGTATCTGAAAAATCAAAGGCAGTGGGTTGGCAGATATCTGCAGGAAAATATAGGCGGCAATCTGGATATCTACCGAAATGCTGCATTTCTCACTCTTGACGGGGATGACTGTTATGGACTGGTACATCCGCGGGATGCGCAGATAGCAGAAAGCATTCTGCTGATCTGTGCCCACATTCAGGAACAAATAGAGGATGGACGACTAAAATTACAAGAAAATGAATGTATTTCTATGCCAAGGCAGATGTTTGAAGAACTTGTCATTAACTGCAGACAGCAATGGAAAGAAGCATGGAGCAAAGAATATCGTGAAATGGATAAGGACAGGCTTGTTGAGACGATCCTGAAATATATGAAAGACTGGATGCTGATTCGTTGTGAAGGCGAAATGGTTATTATATTACCAGGAGCAGGAAGACTGACCGGACAATATCCTGCAGATTACCAAGGAGGCAAAGGGGAATGAAAGAACGCTGGAAGATGAACCGGATCGGTTTTGTGAATTTCTGGTTATATGATGAAGAGGATTTTGAATTTGAAGATGGAAAGCTGCTTTTACGCGGCCAGAATGCTTCTGGAAAATCAATTACGACCCAAAGCTTCATTCCCTTTGTGTTAGATGGAGACCGTACACCCAGCCGATTAGATCCATTTGGTTCCAGTGACCGCCGGATGGAATATTATTTTCTGGGAGAAGAAGGTAAGGATGAATCTACCGGTTATCTGTTTTTAGAGTTTAAAAAGAACGGATCAGAAGAATACCGTACCATTGGGATCGGGCAAAAGGCAAAACGGGGAAAGCCTATGGATTTCTGGGGATTTGTGATCCTGGATGGGCGGCGGATCGGATATGATCTGTGGCTGTATAAAGAAGTTGGTTCCAATAAAATTCCCCGTGATAAACGGGAAATGAAAACAGAGCTGGGAGATAATAATTTCTTTACAGACAGTCAGGCGGAATATAAGAAACATGTAAATCAATATATCTTTGGTTTTCGAAAAGATGAACAGTATGAGCAGTTTATTAAACTCCTTGTAAAAGTAAGGGCACCCAAACTTTCTAAAGAATTTAAGCCTACAAAAGTTTATGACATTCTCAATGATTCCCTGCAAACTTTGACGGATGAAGACCTGCGGCCCATGGTAGATGCCATGGAAAAGATGGATGAGATCCAGGACAGCCTGGAGATGCTGAACCGTGCATTTGGCGATGTAAAGATCATCCAGAATGAATATATCCGCTACAATCAGTATATGCTGGCAAAGAAAGCATCCGGTTATCTGAATAAAAAGCAGGAAGTGGAAAAAGCACAGGAGAAACTGTCAGAACAGGAAGAAAAGCAGAAAAAAGCAGAAGAGGAACAAAGAGAAGCAGTTCAGGAGACAGAAAAACTGACAGAAGAGAAGAAATTAAAAGATACGGAGCGTAATGGGCTTCTGGATCCGGAGCTGGAAAAAGCAGACCGAAAACTGGAGAAACTAAAGGGGGAATATTCTGAGGCTGCAGAGGGAGAACAGCGTTGGAATAAAAAAATTGAAGATGGTAAAGAACGGATCTGGGAAGAGGAAAAGAACCTGAAAAAATTGCAGGAGAATCTGGAACTTCGCAGGGATTCTCTAAAAGAGCAGAGAGAAGAACTGGATGAACAACAGGAAATCTTACAATGGGATCTGCATGAAAAAGCAAAGCAGAAGATCAGTCTGGAAAAATATGAAGAAAAGGATGAGATCGCAGAGAGACTTCAAATGCTGAAACGTCAGCTGACTGAGGGAAAATCAGCACTTCAGAGATATGAAGAAATATCCGGGCAGTATGAGGAAGCAGCCAGACTGCTGGAAGAGACCAAAAAGCAGAAATTAGAAGGCGAACAGAAATTTAAAGCTGCACTGGAACAGGTCACAGACCGGATTGATGAATGGATCATGACACTTTTTCACCAGGCAGAAATATCCACACAGTGGCATCCGAAACAGGAAATCCTTCTGCAGGCAGAACAGCAGGTAAGACAGTATAGTTCTGTGGCAGATGAGACAAAAATACGGGAAAGCCTTCGCAAAGATTATGAAAGTCAGCGTCAGCTGTTTATGGATGAAAAAAGCAAGAAACAGTATCAGCGGAATCTGCAGACAGAGAACCTGAAAGAAATAGAAAAGCAGCAAAAACAGATACAGGATCAGAAAGAACTGGAGCCTGAGCGGGATAAGACAACTGTAAGATCCAGAGAAATGCTTAAAAACGCAGGTATTACCGCGATCCCGTTTTACAGAACGGTCGAATTTGCAAAGGATCTGGACGAGATATCCTGCGCAAGACTGGAGGCACAGCTGCAGACATCCGGAATGTTGGATGCACTGGTTGTGACACAGAAGGATTTTGAAAAGATCAAAGCAGATCATAAGGAATTTTTGGACGTTGTGCTGCAGGCAGAAGTATTTGGAAATAGTGATTTTTCAAAATTGACGGTCAGTGAAGAAGTGCCGGAAACTCTGAGAGAAGCGGTGTTAAAGATCCTCAGTAATATTTATGAAAAAGAAGGAACGACCCAGGGAATCTATTTTGGTGAAGATGGCAGCTTCAGACAAGGAATCTTAACTGGAAAGGCAGACAAAGAAACAGCTGAATACGTAGGATATCTGGCAAGAAAGCGTAAAAAAGAGCAAAAAATACATGAATTGCAGCAGCAGGCCGAAAGTATCCGGAAAATGATCGATGATCTGACAGGTGAGATTGAGTATGTTCAGAAATGTATGGATCAGCTGCAGGATGAATATACGAAAATTCCTGATTTTTCAAAAATCTATACAGCGATGGCAGAGAAAAACGACCGGGAGCATGAATTGGAAAGACTGGAAGGCGAATACCTGAAAAGACAGGATGAAGAAAGCCGTCTTGCTGTTCAGAAGAACCGTCAGTATCAGGAAGTCTTGAAAATATGCAAGATATTGCCATATGAAAGAAACGTGCAGGCCTATGAAGAAGCCTGGGATGCAGCGGAAGAATATGGTAAAACCTGGCAGAGCATAAAGCAGGAATTGTTTTATATACAGGCGGATCAGAGCAGCTGCATAGATAAACAGGATCAGATTGAAAGATACAGTGATGATCTGGATGAGGCTTTTGAGGAAAAGAAAAGATATAGTACAAGAGCAAAAGAATGTGAGATCCAGATCCGGCAGCTGGAGGAATATCTGAACAGTCCTGAGCTGATTGAAAAGGCAAAACGTCTGAAACAGTTGGAAATGGATCTGGATAGGATTAAGCAGAGATTAGAAGAGCTAAACAACCGTATCATAACACTGAAAGAAAGATTGAGGGGATTACAGGCAGATCTGCCGGAACAGAGAGAAAAACTGCAGCAATCAATCATAGAAGAGACGGCCCTTAGAAATTACTTTGAGGAAGAGCTGAATCTGAAAATGATAATGAACCGGGAAGGAAGAACTGTTTTTGAATGCGCCAAAGAAGCAATGAAAATATTGCGGGAAAGTGACAAAAACAGGGAACCGGCTGAATTTTTGCAGGCTTTGCATAATGTATATTTACAGCATAATGGAAGTCTTGCCAGTTACGGAACTTCCATGGAAGAATGTTTTGGTGATACAGAAAATGGAGATGCAGTGCGAAAACGAGTTCGGATCATTTCCGTCTGGAATGGAAAGAAAGTATATCTTGAAGAGTTCTACAATATTTTGAAAACAGCAATTGAAGAGACAGAACTGCTGATACAGAAAAAAGACAGGGAACTTTTTGAGGATATTCTGTCCCAGACGATCAGCCAGCAGCTTACAGACCGTATTGCAGAGAGCCGGAAGTGGACATTGGATATGTCAAAGCTTATGAAAGAGATGGACACTTCTATGGGACTTAGTTTTTCCCTGGAATGGAAACCCTGCAAGGGAGATGGGGAGAAAGAACTGGATACAGCAGAACTGGAGCAGATCCTCCTTCGAGACAGGGAACTTCTTACCATGGATGATATTGAAAAAGTGGCGGGGCATTTTAGAAGTAAGATCCGTACAGAGAAAACCAGGCTGGAAGAAGCAGGAACGATCATCAACTATATGGAATTAGTGAGAGATGCATTGGATTATCGAAAATGGTTTGCATTTCAGATGTTTTACAAACGTGGAGATGAGACCAGAAAACCGTTGACCAATGCGGCTTTCAACCGTTTCAGTGGTGGTGAGAAAGCAATGGCAATGTATGTTCCGCTGTTTGGAGCGGTAAATGCGCAGTATCAAAAGGCTGAAAATGCAGATCATCCAAGAATGATCGCATTGGATGAAGCCTTTGCTGGTGTGGATGACAGAAATATCAGCAGTATGTTTGAACTGGTAGATAAACTGGATTTTGACTATATTATGAATTCACAGGCATTGTGGGGATGTTTTGAAACGGTGAAAAAGCTTCGCATTGCAGAACTGCATCGTCCGGAAAATTCACAGGTAGTATCTGTGATCCGGTATACCTGGAATGGACATGAGAGGATACTGGATGAACAATAATGAAATGTGTGCCGCATATTTTAAAGGCCAGACAGCCTTTAGCCGATGCTTTCTGGAATTTGAAAAGAAGTGGAAATCTTACGGAAGAGTCGCAGGGATCATTATCTTAAAAAATGCTTCTGAAAAAGAGCGGAAAGCGATCGGTGGAATCATCGGGAAAACGTTTTATGAGGATACAGTGCGCTTTTCTTTTTCTGAATTTGAAAAAGGTCTGCAGCGGACGAAATTTGCTCCGGTTGATTTTGAAAAAGTGCTGGAAGCATATTGGGGCAGAAAAATCATATCCGCAAAAGAAAAACAGATAGAGGAAGAGCGCAAAAAGGCAGATTTTTTTAAAGAAGCGGAACAATATCTGACAGAATATGCAGGCTCAGATTCGATTCCTGTTTCGTGGCTGCACGAAATGATGTCAGGGAAAAGTCATGGCTATCAGATCGTGATCAGAGAGTATAAGAAAAACAGAGAACAGGCTGGAAAGCTGTTAGCTGCCGCAGGCAGAGCAATTGCAGAAGCAGATAAAATTTCAAATGGAGAAGAAAGACCACTTGCTGTATTTTCAGCAGAAATTTCCGGAAATCCCCATTATTTTGATCATGGAACAACAGCCGGGCAATTACTGGTTCATGGAATGTGTTATGGGAATGAGATGACATATCCAAAGAATGCACATCAGTGGCGGGAAGTGCTGCTCTCTTATGGGATTGTTCCGGACAATCTCTCATCCATTGTACATGTTTATGGTTTGAGGATCCAGATAAAAGGAAACTGGCATCCGGCCTATGATGCATTCTGCCAGATGCAGGAACCATATGCTGTAACAATGGAAAATCTCCAGGAACTGACTGCTGTGCAGCCGGAAGGTGACAGAGTATACATCGTAGAAAATGAAATGGTGTTCAGCTATTTGCTGAAACATTTGAAAAATACGAATATTACGTTGTTATGTACCTCCGGTCAGCTGCGCAGTGCGGCGGTGAAGCTCATTTCATTTTTAGTGGATAGCGGAGCAGAAATCTACTATAGCGGTGATATTGATCCAGACGGGATCCGGATCGCTGACAGACTTTGGAAAAAGTATGGAGATCGGATTCATATCTGGAGAATGTCAAAATGTGATTATGAGAAAAGTATTTCGGAAGAACTGCTTGGAACGATATCCCTGAAAAAACTGGAAGCTGTGGAGCATCCGATCCTTGCAAAAACAGCAGAGAGCGTGAAAAAAAGGAAAAAAGCAGGTTATCAGGAAAATATTTTGGATGATTTTCTGGCGGATCTTATAAAATGAGAAAGAATACCCTGACCAGGAGTATGGAGTCAGGGTATCATGAGTGTTTAGATTTAGATGTGAAGCTTTTTTAAAATATCGTTATATAAGATAATATAACATTTTAAAGCATTTTGGATTGTTTTAATGCTGCTGCGTTCTTCTGATTCACCAGCGTGGTTTGTGGCATTACGTTCCTGCTTTAACTGCATATGAAGCCGGATCATGATATTGATTTCGTGAAGCTAGAGGAAATAAATGAGGATTCTCTTGCAGCGATGAAGCAGCAGGCAGAGGATGTTTATCATGCGAAGGCTGCACAGGACTGGGGTGAGGGAGAATCACTGGAATCCTTCTCATACTTAGGTAATTACCTGCTTACTTCCAAAAATTCCCAGAAAAACTACTTTTTCCTGGTATACAAAGCTCAGGTGCGAAATACCTACTCTAATGAGAGCGATGCATCTTACAATGAACTCAACGATGTGTACTGGTATATCCGTTACGATGATCTTCTGACAAAGGGAGATGGAACCGTGAATGTAGATCTTACCGATTACAGCACTCCAAGCAGCCGCGTTGAGGTAGATTCCGGTGTTGACAGCGGATGGTGGAGTACAAAAACCTGGCGTTATTACGGTTACGTAAGTCTCGATGATCTTTATAAAGATGTGGTAACTTCTAATCTGGATGGTTACAACCATCAGAATCATGTGGATGGTCAGCAGGCAGCCTAATTTTGTGTATGAGGTGAATGTAAGAGCGAAAGGATATAATTTATATGATTGGAAAAGCTGAAAAATTGGAGGTGTCATTTAATATTGATAAACGAATTGATTCTGATACATATGTATATAAAGAGTTGTATGATGATTTTATAGAGGCATTTTTTTCTGGTGAACGTTGTAATGTTGAGCATGGCATAGTTTAAATGATGAGCTGTCAACTTTTTATACCATATCAGGGTTGCTTACTGAAAATCCATTGACAAATCATGAAATGATTATTATGATTTAAATGAAATTCGGCAAAATAATAAAAACGCCGAATTTCATTTAAATAATTATCATGAATTTGGATATACTGGAATTGAGGTGAGAAAGATGATAAAGACTGCACAGATTTCTAATGACCAAATGATTTTTTCAATTCAAGAACTGAAAGATAAGGGGTTTTCCTATTATAAAATCAATCAGATGGTTGACCAGGGGATCCTGATAAAATTGAATAAAAAGTATTATGAAAATGCAAATTTTGATGGTGAGGGATCAGATTTCTACTATGTCTATGCATTTGTACCAGACGGAGTAGTTTGCCTGTTGAGTGCAGCTGTGTATTATAATCTCTCTACTTATCGCCCTGATGCCATTGATGTAGCGATTCCCAGAAAAGCAAAGGTATCAACTTTACCGGATTGGCCGGAACTGAATGTATGTTATTTTACAGATGACCGATTTGATGTTGGTATCGTGACTGTAGAAGATGGGAATAACAGATTTCGTATATATAATATTGAGAAAAGTGTTGTTGACATCGTTTTCTACAGAGAAAAAATCGGAATTGAAGAAACGAAAGAAGTTCTTACAACCTATCTGCATCGGAGTGACCGTAATCTGAATAGGCTAATCAGATATGCGGAGATGCTCAAATGTGGGGATGTAATGAAAATGTACCTGGAGGTGCTGGTATGACAAATACTATATCCGTAAAGGACAGATTAAAGAAACAGGCGGTAGAAGATGGAAAGACTATGCAGGATAAGCTGATAACATATGGTTTGGAGAGAACAATATATAGATTATCTGTTTCAAATTATGTGGAGAGATTTACACTAAAGGGCGGCATTTTCTTGTATGCACTATTTGATGGAGAGTATGCTCGTGCAACAATGGATATTGATCTTTTGGCACAACGCATTCCAAATGATGCTGAAGAAATGAAGAAAGTATTTAATGACATTTTTTCTATAGAGTGCGATGATGCGTTACGATTTGATCTGAATACGCTTGTGGTTATTAATATAACTGAATTCAAGGAGTATCACGGAGTAAATGTATCCATTATGGGATATCTGGACAGAACTAAGGTTCCGGTATCAATAGATATTGGTTTTGGTGATGTGGTGTATCCTGAAAGAATGAAAATGGAGTTTCCGGTTCTGCTGGATATGGAGGTTCCGCAAGTATATGCCTATTCTATTTACTCTGTCATAGCAGAAAAGTTTGAGGCTTTTGTTTCTCTGGGCCTTGCAAATGGTAGATATAAGGATTTCTATGATATTTATGTTTTGGCTGACAGATATAATCTTAATGGTGTGGAATTAAAGAATGCGATTGTAGAGACCTTTATCCATCGAGGGACCGGTTTTGATGATATTGCAGCCTTTGATGATGATTTTACCAAGGATGAGACAAGGCAGGGAAGATGGAGAGCCTTTATCAAAAAGAAGAAAGCACTGGTGAAAGTAGAATTTGGAGAAACTATGCAATTATTAAAAGAATTATTGCTTCCTATCGTGGAATCAATTCATAACGAGAATTCCTTTGAGCATACATGGAGTAAAGAGACAAAAAGTTGGATGTAAATACATAAAATTAGTAATAGGGATTGTGCAGAGATACATGGTCCTTTTAATGACATTGCCCATGGATAGTAACCAAAGACTTATGGTGATATTAGTTGCCACAGGACCTTACTGGACAACCAGCCTGCAATCTGGTATATTAAACAGAAAGAGCCTGTTTACAGGGCATATTTAGAAAATGTATGTAAGGAGACGAAAAGACAATGGCAAATCCAGTTGTTACTATTACCATGGAAAATGGTGATGTGATGAAAGCAGAGTTATATCCGGAAGTAGCACCAAACACAGTAAATAACTTTATCAGTCTGGTAAAGAAAGGTTATTATGATGGCCTGATCTTCCACAGAGTTATCCGTGGATTTATGATCCAGGGCGGATGCCCACAGGGAACAGGCATGGGCGGCCCAGGTTACAGCATTAAAGGTGAGTTCAGCCAGAACGGTGTAAAGAACGACTTAAAGCATACAGAAGGCGTTTTATCTATGGCAAGATCCATGATGCCAAACTCTGCTGGTTCCCAGTTCTTTATTATGCATAAGGATGCACCTCATCTGGATGGCGCATATGCAGCATTTGGAAAGATCACAGAAGGAATGAACATCGTAGATAAGATCGCAAATGAGCGCACTGATTATTCTGACCGCCCATTAAAGGAACAGAAGATCAAATCTATGACTGTAGATACCTTTGGAGTAGAATATCCGGAGCCAGAGAAGTGCTGATAGCTGACAGCTCATGTACCGGAAAAGTCAGAAAAATGATTTCTTCAGGAGATAGGATCGTATGAAACAGGAGCGGACTCTTTTTATAGAAGGAAAAAAACATACGCTTCTTATATCCGATGAATTGCAGGCCCTTTTGGAGGCGAAAGCTTCTGGAAGGGCTGTTTTAGGTTGTCTGGATGCAGGAGCACAAAATGATGGGAAAACAGAATTTAAGGGAATACCTTATGTGATCCCTTCTATGGAGTATGCAACAGAGGAACTTGTGGAGTTGATCCTGCGCCGCCATCTGGGGCTTCCGTGGCTGATTGATGAAACAGATCAGCTGCGCATCCGGGAACTGGTAAAAGAAGATGCAGAAAGTATACCGGAAGAAGAGTATGGGAAGGAAGAAGAGATATTCAGAGATCCGGCCAAGCTGGAAGTGTATATAAAGAACCAGTATGGATTTTATGAATATGGAACCTGGGCTGTGCTGAAGAAAAGAGAAAAAAAAGCGCCGGTTCAAAATAAAGCCGGACAAAACGCTGCAGTGGCAGCAGAAATGCAGGATAAGCTGATCGGTATAGCAGGTGTCAGCAATCCGGATCTTCCAGAAGCGGCACTACAGGCGCTGTCGGCACTTCCAGATGATTTATACTGGCTGGAACTGGGGTACCATATTTTTAAGCCTTTCAGGAAAAACGGTTATGCGAAAGAAGCAGTAAGTGCCATTCTTTCCTATTCCCATGAAGTATTGTCAGCCAGACTCTGTGCATGGATCGAGGAAACAAACAAGGCCTCCTGCGCACTGGCAGAAAGCCTTGGAATGGATGTTGTAAAAGTTATTTCTGACCAAACAGCCAGCAAATGGCCCGGAGTGTATCTTCTGTATGCTGAGAGGATGCGATAACAGCCAGATAAGGAGACTGGATCGTGGCACCGGTCATATCAGCAAAATCAGTTGAATCCAGTGAAATGGCCGCAGCTTCAGACTGTCCGTTTTTATTGTCAGTATAGAGGAAAAGGCCTTCTTTTTCGGCACGTTCCTTCAGATCTTCCGGTAAAAAATCACTCAGATTGAGAAATGCCCCCTGAGATTCATAGTGTTTTAAGGTTTCTGGATCTGCAATCATGATATCCAGGTTACCACCTGCTGACAGAGCTGCGATCTTTGCCATACTGGCATAGGAATATTCGGAAGACTGAGTTTCATCTGTATTGACGAATAGACCGGAATTGATCTCGATCAGGTCCTTTTTTCCGCAGCCAAGGGCTTCTTTCAGATTGCTTTCTAATGGGTCCATAGAAGAATTACTGCCGGAATAGTCATTAACAACAGCCAATGTAAGACGGGTGGTAAAAGTTTGGCGGTAGATACTGCTGCCTACTACCCATAACAGAACAAAAACAAATAAAATTGCGATCATATGAAATTTATAATATTCAAAAATATACCAGATCTTATCTTTGGCGGACATCTTTTTTAATTTTTCAAGTTCACTTTTCAAGCTTCTTTTCAGTTCCATAATGTGTTCAGTTCCTTTCAGAAAGGCACCTGCTTTCTGTGTGCCGATTACGTTATAGTATAACTGAAAAACCAGACACCTGCAACTCTTCATTTTTTTTCAAGTTCAGTTTTAGGGGCAGTTTTTCTGCTTTGCCAGGTCAGATTTTGCAGTAAAAGGATATGGGCAATTGGAATAAGGGACTTCCTTGATCAGGCTAAATGTGGTAAGATATAATATACAGTTCAGGAAAGATGAGGATAAAATATGTTACAGGGACTTTTTAATTATGATAATCCGGTCTGGCGCTTTATAGGAAAGCTGGGAGACCTGATACTTTTGAATCTTTTGTGGCTGATCTGCTGTATTCCGGTATTTACTGCAGGAGCAGCAACCACAGCCGTATATTATGTTACTTTAAAACTGGTGCGGGATGAAGATGATTCCACGATCCGATCCTTTTTCCGCTCTTTTTTCCAGAACTTCAAGCAGGCTACAGCCATCTGGCTTTTACTCCTTGTGGCAGGAGCGCTGGTTGCTTTTGATCTTTGGTTTATTTTAGGGGGAGCAGCTGCAGCAGGTATTGCCATGACTTTTCCATCTGCTGTAAAGACAGTACTTACAGCGATCTTAGGCGGTATGACGTTGATCCTGCTATTTATTGTCACCTATGTATTCCCTCTTCAGGCAAGATTTTATAATACCATCAGACGCACGCTGATGAATGCGATTTTTATGTCTGTGCGTCACCTGATTCAGACCATTGCCATGCTGGCAGTAGATGGAATGCTGTTGGTGGGCGTCTATTTTGCACTGTTTATGGTGCCTCAGGCTGCCATGCTGTTGCTGCTTTTTGGATTTCCACTGATCGCATTTGTAAATTCCTACTTCCTTACAGCTATTTTCAAAAATTATATTCCAAAAGAAGAGGAAACAGATCATACCAGCGGTCTTTCACCTTTATTAGATGAAAACAACAAAGAGATTGAGGATGCCATCCAGAGCTTAAAAAGCAAGTAATAATAATAGAACACGATCATATATAAGAGGGCCGGTGGGCCCTCTTAATGTTTTTTAATACTTTTTTAATGTTTTCACTCTTGAAAATCATGTAAAATTATTGTATACAATATTATGTATTACAAATGTTTTACGGATTGCCAGGCAGTCCGGCAGTATCAATGAATCGAGAAAAAGGGGACAGCAGCTATGATCACACATTTACGCCTTAAAGCATATGGAAAGATAAATCTGGCGTTGGATGTACTGGGAAGAAGAGATAACGGGTATCATGATGTGCGCATGATCATGCAGACCGTAGGACTTCATGACCGTATTGAACTTTACAGGACAAAAGAGCCTGGGATCCGCTTAGAGACCAATCTGTTCTATCTTCCAAATAATGAACAGAATCTGGCTTACCGGGCGGCAGCTCTTTTAATGGAAGAGTTCTCAGTTAAAGAAGGTGTTTCCATACAGCTTAAAAAGTTCATTCCCGTATCAGCAGGAATGGCGGGGGGAAGTACTGATGCAGCAGCCGTCCTTTTTGGAGTCAATAAAATGTTTGGCCTGGGCCTGAGTACAAAAGAACTGATGGAGCGGGGGGTAAAGCTGGGGGCAGACATTCCCTACTGCCTGATGCGTGGAACTGCCCTTTCCGAAGGAATCGGTGAAGAATTAACGCCTCTTCCCCAGATCCCTCAGTGTCAGGTGCTGATCGCCAAGCCTGGGATCAGTGTTTCTACGAAAGTAGTATACGAAAGCCTGGATGCGATGGAATTAAAACCAGAAGATCACCCGGATATAGATGGTATGTTAGCTGCCATTGACCGGAAAAATATCCATGAAATAGCCGGAAAATTTGGAAATGTACTGGAACTTGTTACAGCAGGAAAGTATCCTGTGATTGGTGAGATTGAGCAGGTGATGAAAGAAGAAGGCGCTGTTAACGCTATGATGAGCGGAAGCGGTCCTACGGTATTTGGGCTGTTTACCAATCCTCAGGCAGCTCAGAATGCCTATGAAAAGCTTCGTTATGGTGACGCTTCCAAACTGGCAAAACAGGTATATCTTACGAATTTTTTTAATGTGAAACGTACCCGGCAAAATGCGGATGAGACATAAATAAAATACAGATAAAATACAGAAAGGAATGGTCTTAAGATGGAAAATAATTTTAAAGTCAATATGAACGAATACTTGCCTCTTCGTGATGTTGTATTTAACACATTGCGTCAGGCTATTTTAAAGGGAGAACTGGCTCCGGGAGAAAGACTGATGGAAATCCAGCTGGCAGAAAAATTAGGTGTAAGCCGCACACCGATCCGTGAAGCGATCCGTAAGCTGGAACTGGAAGGCCTGGTTCTTATGATCCCTCGAAAAGGCGCCGAAGTTGCCAAGATCTCTGAAAAAAGCCTTCGTGATGTTCTGGAAGTACGTCGGTCCCTGGAAGAACTGGCCATCGAGCTGGCATGCCAGAGAATGACAGATGAAGAGATCAAACAGTTAGGCGAACGCCAGAATGACTTTAAGAATGCCATTCATAAGGGGAATGCCATGAACATTGCCGAGACTGATGAAGCATTCCATGATGTGATCTATCTGGGAACAGGAAATGATAAACTGGTGCAGATCTTAAATAATTTAAGAGAGCAGATGTATCGTTATCGCCTGGAATACATCAAAGATGAGGACAAGCGTCAGATCTTAGTTGTAGAGCATGAACACATTTTAACGGCTATTAAGGCCCGCAATATTGCAGAGGCAAAGAATGCGGCCAGAGAACATATTGATAATCAGGAGATCACGGTTTCTAAGAACATCAAAGAGCAGGAAGATGTGATGCCTGTGCGGGGCCGTGGAAGAAGATAAAGGGGAAATGTACTCTTGGAAAAAAGGAGAAGATAAGATGGAAGAAAAGACTTTCAAAGAACGTTATCTTGCAGGTGAGATCGAATTTGAAGAGATCGACCGTTATATCAGCCGCTGGAACAACAGTGATGATGAGCGCACACTGGCTGTTTATCTGGGATTAAATGCAGATGAAGAAGATGTCTGGATCGACGAAAGCGACGAGGCTCTTATGGAGATGTTAGACAAGCAGAAAGCCTAAACCTTCTGCTTGAAAAGCTGTTTTGCAGCATCTAAAAGTCCAAGATGCAGTTCCGGTCTTGGCGCAGTTTCAAAGACAAGGGAATATCCATCAGAGGATGTTTCTTTTATAGCAGGATCCGGATCTGTAAAACAGAGACCGGGATAGAGGACGCACCACCAGTTGCGTCCTTTTCCTTTACCTATGGTAATGCGGGCTGCGTCATAATAACCGCAGGGAAAGAAGGCATTTCCATATATTTTTGCGGGAAAATGGTCATGGCTCAGACTAAGGTTTACATCTGCTTCACAGCCGGAATGTGCCAGTACCTGCTTTGCCTCAAGAATGACCTCATTTTTGTGGGAAAGGAGCCAGGAAGCCAGTTTTGTTTTAGAAGGATCGTCAGGAGCATTTTCGCGGATATAGGAGAGAACCTGATCCCGCACTTTTAATTTCAGTTCCTGGTCTGTTTTTGAGTTGCTTTCAGCTAAAATATGAAAGCGCAGTACATATGGGGAAATACGGCTGGCGTCGGCCTCCTGTTTACAGGTATTGGCAGAGACTGCAATGAGAAAAGCGGTAAAAAAGCAGGCAAGTGAACAAAAAAGCCATTTACGGCAGTAAGATACAGGTTTCATAAGCATAACTTCCTTTCAACTTTCTATTTGTATTTATTGCCACATATGCTATACTGTAAACGGTAAAATTTGAGAAAAGAAAGATTTCTGAAAAAGAAATGGTATAAGGGAGATATAAAAATGGAAAGAAAAACAGCAGCAGTCATTTTTGGCGGACAGTCATCAGAACATGAAGTTTCCTGCATGTCTGCAGCAAATGTGATCGACCGCATCAACAAAGAAAAATATGATCTGCTTCTTATTGGTATTACATTAGACGGACACTGGATCAAGACAGATTCTGTAGAAGACATCAGAAGCGGTGAATGGAGAAAGGGCAATGTATCAGCAGTGATCCTTCCGGATGCAACGAAAAAATGTGCGTTTCTTATGGACGGAGATAAAGTAACAGAAGTAAAACTTGATCTTGTTTTCCCGGTTCTTCATGGACTTCACGGCGAAGACGGAACCATTCAGGGCCTTCTGGAACTGGCAAAGATCCCATATGTAGGCTGCGGTGTATTAGCATCCGCAGTTGGTATGGATAAATTGTATACAAAGATCATTGTAAATAATCTGGGTATCCGCCAGGCTGATTATGAGCCTGTTATGAGCGAGCAGCTGGCAGATATGGATGCTGTAGCAGCACGCATTGAAAATCATTTTGCATATCCGGTATTTATCAAACCTTCCAATGCAGGTTCTTCCAAAGGCGTCAGCAAGGCAGAAAACAGAGCAGAACTGGAAGCAGGTTTAAAAGAGGCTGCAAAGCATGACAGAAAGATCCTGGTAGAAGAAACCATTATCGGCCGTGAGATCGAATGTGCTGTATTTGGCGGCGGAAAAGAAGAAGTAGTGGCTTCTGGCGTAGGAGAGATCCTGGCAGCAGCAGATTTTTATGATTTCGATGCAAAGTATTACAATGCAGAGTCCAAGACTGTAACTGACCCGGTACTTCCAGGCAATGCAACAGAAGAAGTAAGAAAAGCAGCAGTGGCTATTTTCAAGGCAGTAGACGGATACGGACTTTCCCGTGTAGACTTTTTTGTAAAGGAAAATGGAGAAGTAGTATTTAATGAGATCAATACAATGCCTGGATTTACTGCCATCAGTATGTATCCGATGCTCTGGGAAGCAAGAGGCATTAATAAAGAAGAACTGGTGGATAAACTGATGAGCCATGCTCTGGAGCGTTTCTGATCAGAGCAGGATAGGTTTATGTTCTCTCGAAGTCTTTCCTGCACCTGCTTTTGCAGCTGATTTTCCGCCAGCCGCACCCGAATTTCATCAATGTACGCACCGCGTACGCCTCAGAAATTTGGGCACAACTGACAAAAAATCATCTTGCAAAATCAGGCACAAAAAGATTCCGAGAGAATATGTTTAAAGAAAAGAGGAATAACATGACAAAAGATGTACTGATCACCATCCGCGGTGTCCATACTATGGACGAAGAGGACAATGATGTGGAGATGATCGTCCGGGGAGATTATTACCAGAAAAACGGGAAACACTATATTCTCTATGAAGAACTCCTGGAAGGTTTTAAAGAACCGGTAAAAAATATCATCAAGATCACGCCTACCTCAATGGATATTACCAAAAAGGGGACAGCCATTACCCACATGCTGTTTGAAAAGAACCGGAAAAATGTATCCTGTTACAGTACACCTTTTGGTGAAATGGTAGTGGGAATACAGGCAAATCATTTTGCTGTGGATGAGCAGCCGGACAGCCTGAAAGTGAATGTGGATTATGCCCTGGATATTAATTATGAGCATATGTCAGACTGCCGCATCCTGGTGGATGTGCAGTCCTGTCAATAAATAAAAAAGCCAGACCCTCGATCAGGTCTGGCTTTTTACGCCCCATCTTATGCATCTTTACGGAATCTTGCAAAAAATCCCTTTTTCTTTGGAGGAGTTGGAATAGCACCTCCGCGCACACTCTTGATCTGAGTGATGTAGATACCGCTTAAAACAACCTTGGCTTCTGTTTTAACAGGAAGGCATTCAAACACTCTTGCATCAGCGATCAGAGTAACGATCTTTGGTCCGATCTTTGCTTTTACAACCGGAACCTTGGTCCAGCGCATGTACTTTGGAGTCTGGTCAACTACCATTTTTGGAAGACCTGCCTGAGTCAGCTTCAGTTTCTTCTTATCAATAACCAGAAGAGACACGGTCTGAGCGGTGGCATCTAACATCTGCTGCTGTTCTAACTGGCGTTTCTGAAGTTTATTTCCAAGGAAATACAGGATAGCCAGGATGATAGCTGCAATGATGAGGATCACCAGCAGTATGTTTAAAACGGTATTTAACATAAGGTATACCTCCGAACTGTAGTATAGTTCCCGTGGGCTTGATTGGACATGCCCCAAGACATTCTAATATAGTATATCATTTATAATAAAAAAAAGCAAGAAAAATTCTTGACACCTTGACAAATGTATGTTATTATGGAGAGTGCATTATTGTGGCGTCGTGGGCTTATTGCGCCCATTTGCTGACGCCCGATTACCGAGAACGACAGCAGCGGAAAAAAGGATGAAAAAAGAAAGAAAAATCCTTTCAAACCGCTGCAACCAAATAAGAAAACAGGGGTGAAACGTCAATGGAGAAAAGCAGAATACGTCCGGTACCGGCCGGGAAAAGCGTAAGAATGAGCTATTCAAGGCAGAAGGAAGTCCTTCAGATGCCTAACCTGATCGAGATTCAGAAAGACTCCTACCAGTGGTTCTTAGATGAAGGACTGAAGGAAGCGTTTGCTGATATCTCTCCTATCGCGGATTTTGCAGGACATTTAAGTCTGGAATTCGTTGACTTTACATTATGCAGAGATGATATCAAGTATACCATCGAAGAGTGTAAAGAACGGGATGCTACTTACGCCGCACCGCTTAAGGTAAAGGTCAGACTGTACAATAAAGACAAAGATGAAATGAATGAACATGAGATATTTATGGGTGATCTGCCTCTGATGACAGATACCGGTTCATTTGTGATTAACGGTGCAGAACGTGTTATCGTCAGCCAGCTTGTACGTTCCCCTGGTATTTACTACGGGATCGGACATGATAAGGTAGGTAAAGAGCTGTTTACATGTACGGTTATCCCAAACCGTGGTGCATGGCTGGAATATGAAACTGATTCCAACGATGTATTTTATGTTCGTGTAGACAGAACCCGTAAAGTACCGGTTACTGTACTGATCCGTGCTTTAGGCTATGGAACCAACGCAGAGATCTTAGATCTGTTTGGTGAGGAGCCAAAGCTGCTTGCAAGCTTTGGAAAAGATACATCTGATAATTATCAGGATGGTCTGTTGGAACTGTATAAGAAGATCCGCCCAGGCGAGCCGCTGTCTGTAGACAGTGCTGAAAGTCTGTTAAACAGCATGTTCTTCGATCCTAGGAGATATGACCTGGCAAAAGTCGGACGTTATAAATTCAATAAGAAGCTGTCCTTTAAGTTCCGTCTGAACGGACAGGTACTGGCAGAAGATGTAGTAGATACCACAACTGGTGAGATCATTGCAGAAGCTGGTACAAAGTTAGATAAAGAATCCGCTATGAAGGTTCAGAACTCTGCTGTTCCTTTTGTATGGGTAGAGGGAATCAACAGAAAGCAGAAAGTTCTTTCCAATATGATGGTTGAACTTGGCGCTTATGTTTCCTTTGATCCGGAAGAGGTTGGTGTTTCTGAATTAGTATATTATCCGGCTCTGGCTCCGATCCTGGAAAAAGCAGGTGACGACGAAGAGATGCTCAAGGAAGAAATCAGAAGAAATATCCATGATCTGATCCCGAAGCACATTACAAAGGAAGATATCTTAGCTTCCATCAACTACAACATGCATCTGGAAGAGCAGGTTGGTACATCTGATGATATCGACCACTTAGGCAACCGTCGTATCCGTGCCGTAGGTGAACTGCTTCAGAACCAGTACCGTATCGGTCTGTCCCGTATGGAGCGTGTTGTAAGAGAACGTATGACAACTCAGGATGTAGATGGCATTACACCACAGTCCCTGATCAACATCAAACCTGTTACAGCTGCTGTAAAGGAATTCTTCGGATCTTCCCAGCTGTCCCAGTTCATGGATCAGAACAACCCGCTGTCAGAACTGACACATAAGAGACGTTTGTCTGCCTTAGGTCCTGGCGGTCTGTCAAGAGATCGTGCCGGATTCGAGGTACGAGATGTACACTATACACATTATGGCCGTATGTGCCCAATCGAGACCCCTGAAGGTCCTAACATCGGTTTGATCAACTCCCTTGCAAGTTATGCAAGAGTAAATCAGTATGGCTTTATTGAAGCACCTTACCGTGTGGTAGATAAGACAGACGCAGCTAATCCAAAGGTTACTGACGAAGTTGTATATCTGACTGCAGACGAAGAGGACAACTTCATCGTAGCACAGGCGAATGAGCCGTTGGATGAAGATGGTCACTTTGTTCATAATAATGTATCCGGACGTTTCCGTACAGAGACTTCTGAGTTCAGAAAGAGCACCATCGACCTGATGGACGTTTCTCCTAAGATGGTATTCTCTGTTGCGACTGCTATGATCCCATTCCTTCAGAACGACGATGCGAACCGTGCGCTGATGGGATCCAACATGCAGCGTCAGGCTGTGCCGCTGTTAAGTACAGAGGCTCCTGTAGTAGGTACCGGTATTGAAGGCAAAGCTGCCGTTGACTCCGGTGTTTGTGTTGTTGCAAAGAACGCAGGTGTTGTTGAGCGTTCCGCTTCCAACGAGATCATCATTAAGAGAGACTCTGATGGAAACCGTGATGTATATCACCTGACCAAGTTTAAGAGAAGCAACCAGAGCAACTGCTACAACCAGAAACCAATTGTTTATAAGAATGATCACGTAGAAGCCGGTGAGGTTATCGCAGACGGTCCTTCCACCTGCAACGGCGAGATCGCCCTTGGTAAGAACCCGCTGATCGGATTCATGACCTGGGAAGGTTACAACTACGAGGATGCGGTTCTTCTTTCTGAGCGTCTGGTACGTGATGATGTTTATACATCTGTTCATATTGAAGAATACGAGGCAGAAGCACGTGATACCAAGTTAGGACCGGAAGAGATCACCCGTGACGTACCTGGTGTTGGTGAAGATGCATTAAAGGATCTGGATGAACGTGGTATCATCCGTATCGGTGCGGAAGTCCGTGCCGGAGATATCCTGGTAGGAAAGGTTACTCCAAAGGGAGAAACAGAACTGACTGCTGAAGAGAGACTGTTAAGAGCTATCTTCGGTGAGAAAGCAAGAGAAGTACGTGATACTTCCTTAAAGGTACCGCATGGTGCTTACGGTATCATCGTAGACGCAAAGGTATTCACAAGAGAAAATGGTGATGAACTTGCACCGGGTGTAAACCAGACTGTTCGTATCTACATTGCCCAGAAACGTAAGATCTCTGTTGGTGATAAGATGGCTGGACGTCATGGTAACAAGGGTGTTGTTTCCCGTGTACTTCCTGTAGAAGATATGCCATTCCTTCCAAACGGCCGTCCTCTGGACATCGTACTGAACCCACTGGGCGTACCTTCCCGTATGAACATCGGACAGGTGCTGGAGATCCACTTAAGCCTTGCAGCTAAGGCACTTGGATTCAATGTTTCTACTCCTATCTTCGATGGCGCAAACGAGAATGATATCCAGGATACTCTGGAACTTGCAAACGACTATGTAAATACTCCATGGGAAGAGTTTGAAGCTAAATATAAAGATACTTTAAGACCTGAGGTAATGGATTATCTTGGTTCCCACTTAGAGCACAGAAAGCTCTGGGAAGGCGTACCGATCAGCCGTGATGGTAAAGTACGTCTTCGTGATGGACGTACCGGCGAATACTTCGACGGCGCAGTAACCATCGGACACATGCATTACCTGAAACTGCATCATCTGGTAGATGATAAGATCCATGCACGTTCTACCGGTCCTTACTCCCTGGTTACACAGCAGCCTCTGGGTGGTAAAGCTCAGTTCGGCGGACAGCGTTTCGGAGAGATGGAGGTTTGGGCTCTGGAGGCATATGGTGCTTCCTACACCCTGCAGGAGATCATGACTGTTAAGTCTGACGACGTAGTTGGCCGTGTTAAGACATACGAGGCTATCATCAAAGGCGAGAATATCCCTGAGCCAGGCGTTCCGGAATCCTTCAAGGTACTTCTGAAAGAAATGCAGTCCCTGGGTCTGGATGTTCAGGTTCAGAGAGAAGATGGTACAGAAGTAGAGATGACAGAGAGCATCGACTACGGCGATACAGAACTGCGCGCTATGCTGGAAGGCGACCGTCATTACAATGACAGAGAGTCTTACTCCAATTACGGATATCAGGAGCAGGAATTCAAGAATAATGAGCTTGTGAATGTAGAATCTGATTCCAAGGAAACAAACGACGATTATACAGATGATCTGTATGACGCATATACAGATGACAGTGAGAACGAATAATAGAAGGGAGTATAAGCTCATGCCGGAAACAACAAATGAAACTTATCATCCAATGGCGTTTGATGCCATTAAAATAGGTCTGGCTTCCCCTGAAAAGATCCGCTCCTGGACACACAGAACTCCGGAGCCTGCAGATAAGCCAAGCAAGCAGTGGAAAGAATGGTGGGAGCAGGGTGCAATGCGCAACCGTATGCCTGAGCCTGCAGGCGCTCCTTCTAAGGAGTGGAAAGACTGGTGGGATCACGGCGTTGTAAAGAAGCCTGAGACCATTAACTACAGAACTTTAAAACCTGAGAAAGACGGACTTTTCTGTGAAAGAATCTTTGGACCGAGCAAGGACTGGGAGTGCCACTGCGGAAAGTACAAGAAGATCCGTTATAAAGGCGTGATCTGTGATCGCTGCGGCGTTGAAGTTACCAAGTCCAGCGTCAGAAGAGAGCGTATGGGACGTATTGAGCTTGCTGCTCCTGTTTCCCATATCTGGTACTTCAAGGGAATCCCAAGCCGTATGGGTCTGATCCTTGATATTTCTCCAAGAACTCTGGAGAAAGTTCTGTACTTTGCTTCTTATGTTGTACTGGATCCAGGCGTAACAAGCCTTCAGTACAAGCAGGTATTATCTGAAAAGGAATACCGTGAAGAAGTAGAAAAATATGGCAGCAGCACTGCATTCCGTGTAGGAATGGGTGCTGAGGCGATCCAGGAGCTGTTAAAAGCAATCGACCTGGAAAAAGATTCTGCTGAGTTAAGAAAGCAGCTGATCGATGCAAGCGGCCAGAAACGTGCAAGGATCATCAAGCGTCTGGAAGTTGTAGAGGCATTCTTAAGCTCCGGAAACCGCCCTGAATGGATGATCATGGATGTTATTCCTGTTATCCCGCCGGATATCCGTCCTATGGTACAGCTGGACGGAGGACGTTTTGCAACCAGTGACTTAAACGACTTATACAGAAGAATCATCAACCGTAATAACCGTCTGGCAAGACTGTTAGAGCTTGGCGCTCCGGATATCATTGTCCGCAACGAAAAGCGTATGCTTCAGGAAGCAGTTGATGCCCTGATCGACAATGGCCGCCGCGGCCGTCCTGTAACAGGACCTGGAAACCGTGCTCTTAAGTCTCTTTCCGATATGTTAAAGGGTAAGCAGGGACGTTTCCGTCAGAACCTGTTAGGTAAGCGTGTTGACTATTCTGGACGTTCCGTTATCGTTGTTGGTCCTGAATTAAAGATCTATCAGTGCGGTCTGCCAAAAGAAATGGCGATCGAGCTGTTCAAGCCATTCGTAATGAAAGAGTTAGTAGCAAACGGTACTGCTCACAACATTAAGAATGCAAAGAAGATGGTTGAAAAGCTTCAGACAGAAGTATGGGATGTTCTGGAAGATGTTATTAAAGAGCATCCGGTTATGTTAAACCGTGCTCCTACACTGCACAGACTTGGTATCCAGGCATTTGAGCCGATCCTGGTAGAAGGTAAAGCGATTAAGCTGCATCCACTTGTTTGTACCGCGTTCAACGCCGACTTCGACGGTGACCAGATGGCAGTTCATCTTCCTCTGTCCGTAGAAGCACAGGCAGAGTGCCGTTTTCTTCTGTTAAGCCCGAACAACCTGTTAAAGCCTTCTGATGGTGGTCCTGTAGCCGTTCCTTCACAGGATATGGTACTTGGTATCTACTATCTGACCCAGGAGCGTCCTGGCGCTAAGGGCGAAGGCATGATCTTCAAGAGTGTAAACGAAGCAATCCTGGCTTATGAGAACCAGGAGGCAACTCTGCACTCAAGAGTTAAGGTAAGAGTTTCCAAGACAATGCCGGATGGCACTGTTAAGACTGGTGTGATCGAGTCCACCATCGGACGTTTTATCTTCAACGAGATCATTCCTCAGGACTTAGGCTTTGTAGACAGAAGCATTCCTGAAAATGAGCTGAAACTGGAAGTTGACTTCCATGTAGCTAAGAAGCAGTTAAAGCAGATCCTTGAAAAAGTTATCAATGTACACGGCGCTACCCAGACTGCTGTTACACTGGATGATATCAAGGCAATTGGTTACAAGTTCTCTACCAGAGCAGCTATGACCGTATCTATTTCTGATATGACCGTACCTGCAAGCAAGCCGAAGCTGATCGCTGATGCTCAGGCAACAGTAGACCACATTGCAAAGAACTACCGCCGCGGTCTTATTACCGAGGAAGAACGTTATAAAGAGGTTATTGAAACCTGGAAGACCACCGATGATCAGCTGACTCATGACCTGTTAACTGGTCTTGATAAGTACAACAACATCTTCATGATGGCTGACTCTGGTGCGCGAGGATCTGATAAGCAGATCAAACAGCTGGCCGGTATGCGAGGACTGATGGCAGATACAACTGGTCATACCATCGAACTTCCTATTAAGTCCAACTTCCGTGAAGGTCTTGACGTACTGGAGTACTTCATCTCCGCTCATGGTGCACGTAAAGGTCTGTCCGATACCGCTCTTCGTACTGCGGACTCTGGTTATCTGACCAGACGACTGGTAGACGTATCTCAGGATCTGATCATCCGTGAGGTTGACTGCTGTGAAGGCAAAGAGATCCCTTACATGGAGATTAAGGCTTTCATGGATGGAAACGAAGTGATCGAAGATCTGGAAGAGAGAATCACAGGACGTTATATCGCTGAGACGATTACTGATCCGGATACAGGTGAAGTAGTGATCAAGGCTAATCATATGTGTACACCAAAACGTGCTGCAGCTGTTATGAAGGTTCTGAACAAGTTAGGACGCAAGTCTGTTAAGATCCGTACCGTATTAAGCTGTAAGTCCCACATTGGTGTGTGTGCAAAGTGCTACGGCGCAAACATGGCAACCGGACAGCCTGTACAGGTTGGTGAAGCTGTTGGTATCATCGCAGCTCAGTCTATCGGTGAGCCTGGTACACAGCTGACCATGCGTACATTCCATACCGGTGGTGTTGCCGGCGGCGATATTACACAGGGTCTTCCTCGTGTCGAGGAGCTTTTTGAGGCACGTAAGCCAAAGGGTCTTGCGATCATCACCGAATTCGGCGGTGTTGTTGATATCAAGGATACCAAGAAGAAACGTGAGATCACAGTTACAGATATGGAAAGCGGTAATTCCAAGACCTATCTGATCCCATACGGATCCAGAATCAAGGTTATGGAAGGACAGGTTCTGGAAGCTGGTGATGAGCTGACAGAAGGTAGTGTAAATCCGCATGATATCTTAAAGATCAAGGGCGTTCGTGCTGTACAGGATTACATGATCCAGGAAGTTCAGCGTGTATACCGTCTCCAGGGTGTTGAGATCAACGATAAGCACATCGAAATGATCGTACACCAGATGTTAAAGAAGATCCGCATTGAAGAGAGCGGCGACAGCAATGTTCTCCCAGGTGTATCTATGGATGTTCTTGACTTCAACGAGATGAATGAAGAACTGATCGCTCAGGGCAAACAGCCTGCAGAAGGCAAGCAGGTAATGCTTGGTATCACCAAGGCATCTCTTGCAACAGATTCCTTCTTATCAGCAGCATCCTTCCAGGAGACCACGAAGGTTCTGACAGAGGCTGCTATTAATGGTAAGGTTGACCACCTGATCGGTATCAAGGAGAACGTAATCATCGGTAAGCCAATTCCTGCTGGTACAGGTATGAAGCGTTACCGTAATGTAAAACTGGATACAGATGACAGACTTCTTACAGAAGATGATGAAATCTCCGTATTAGAGGATGATGATATCGCATCTGATGCAGCAGAAGATTCTGAGATCTCTGAGGACAATGTAGCAGAAGAAGTTCTGGACATGGACGAGACCGAGGATGCAGAAGATGCATTTGAGGATACAGATGAAACAGAAGAATAAAATATAGAAGCTGATTTGTAAAAGAATCAGATCTGAGGACGCAGGTGTCCGGCTGTATAGGCGGATTCCCTGCGTCCTTTTTGCATGCACTCTGCATCAGCATCCAAAGCTTTCTTATGAAGAAAAAAATACTACGGCATACCTGGTTTCCAGTTTAAAGGAGCTGGGGATTACGGCTGCTCATCATCATCATCCGGCCTTTGATGTAGATGAAGATGTTCTGTTCCACGGTACCGGCATTTATGTACAGTTTGCATTGGATTATCTGAATGCATAATGTTACTGTACACGGGTAGGCACTTTTGGAACCGAAAGTGCCGTACGATAACGTAGTGGCAGCGGGAATTTGCCGTATTGAAATGTTCAACGTGCTTTTGACCCTAAATCTTCGCAAGGCTGAACTGTAGCAAAATATTTAAAAAATCCTCTTGACAGATTATTTCCCCATGCTATAATAAAAAGGTGTGTGCAAAGTGCTTAGCTCTTTGCATAACAACAAGCTGAAAGACACAGCAACCAACAGTCAATATCACAGGAGGTGAAAAGGATGCCAACATTTAACCAGTTAGTAAGAAAGGGAAGACAGACCAGCGCAAAGAAGTCTACTGCACCAGCTCTGCAGAAGGGTTACAACTCTTTACAGAAGAAAGCAACAGACGTATCTGCACCACAGAAGCGTGGCGTTTGTACCGCTGTTAAGACTGCTACCCCTAAGAAACCTAACTCTGCACTTAGAAAGATCGCCAGAGTACGTCTTTCCAATGGTATCGAAGTAACAAGCTACATCCCAGGAGAAGGTCACAACCTTCAGGAGCACAGCGTTGTTCTGATCCGTGGAGGAAGAGTAAAGGACCTGCCAGGTACCAGATATCATATCGTAAGAGGTACACTGGATACAGCAGGTGTTGCTAACAGAAAGCAGGCTCGTTCCAAATACGGCGCTAAGAGACCAAAAGACAAAAAGTAATTAAAATTTAAAACTGGAATCACTAACAGCAGTAAAGTGACTGCAGTCAGTAAATACTGAACTGCTTTGTTGTGCCGGATTGTGATATTGAACCTGTGGTTGCAGGAAATATATTGACCGAGCACGAACACATTTTATGGAAACATGTGAGTACCGACGAGTTAATGTAAACCTGCCAAGGATATGAAATCCAAGGCAGCATATTAAGGAGGGAAGTAACGTGCCACGTAAAGGACATACTCAGAAGAGAGACGTTCTGGCAGACCCAATCTACAACAATAAGGTTGTAACCAAGCTGATCAACAACATCATGTTAGACGGCAAGAAGGGTGTTGCACAGAAAATTGTATACGGCGCTTTTGACCGTGTTGCTGAGACAACAGGAAAAGACGCTATTGAAGTATTTGAAGAAGCAATGAACAACATCATGCCAGTTCTGGAAGTTAAGGCAAAACGTATCGGTGGTGCTACCTATCAGGTACCGATCGAAGTTAAGCCAGAAAGAAGACAGGCTCTTGGACTTCGCTGGATCACTCTGTACTCCCGTAAGAGAGGCGAGAAGACTCAGATCGAGAGACTGGCAAACGAGATCATGGATGCAGCTAACAACACTGGCGCATCTGTAAAGAAGAAAGAAGATATGCATAAGATGGCAGAAGCAAATAAGGCATTTGCTCACTACCGCTTCTAATTGCAGGTTTCCTTTTTTCACTATTTTAAGGAGGAAAATCCCTTGGCTGGAAGAGAATATCCATTGGAGAGAACCAGAAATATCGGAATCATGGCTCATATTGATGCTGGTAAGACCACATTGACCGAGCGTATTCTGTATTACACTGGTGTAAACTATAAAATCGGTGATACTCATGAAGGTACTGCTACCATGGACTGGATGGCCCAGGAGCAGGAAAGAGGTATTACTATTACTTCCGCTGCTACTACCTGCCATTGGACTCTGCAGGATCACTGCAAGCCAAAGGCTGGTGCTTTAGAGCATCGTATCAATATCATTGATACCCCTGGACACGTTGACTTTACCGTTGAGGTTGAGCGTTCTCTGCGTGTACTGGATGGTGCTGTCGGCGTTTTCTGCGCAAAGGGCGGTGTTGAACCACAGTCCGAGAACGTATGGCGTCAGGCTGACACATACAATGTACCTCGTATGGCATTCATCAACAAGATGGACATCCTTGGTGCAAACTTCTACGGCGCAGTAGAGCAGATCAAGACCCGTCTGGGCAAGAACCCGATTGTTTTACAGCTGCCAATCGGCAAGGAAGATGAATTCAAGGGAATCATCGACCTGTTTGAAATGGATGCTTACATCTACAATGATGATAAGGGTGAAGATGTTACCATCTGTGAGATCCCTGAAGACATGAAGGATGATGCTGAATTATATCACACCGAGTTAGTAGAGAAGATCTGCGAGCTGGATGATGATCTGATGATGCAGTATCTGGAAGGTGAAGAGCCATCTGTAGATGATTTAAAGAAAGCATTAAGAAAGGCAACCTGTGAGTGTACAGCAATTCCTGTATGCTGTGGTTCCGCTTATCGTAACAAGGGCGTTCAGAAGCTTCTGGATGCAATCCTTGAATATATGCCTGCACCAACCGATATCCCATCTATCAAGGGTGTGGATCTGGAAGGCAACGAAGTAGTACGTCATTCTTCTGATGATGAGCCATTTGCAGCTCTTGCATTTAAGATTATGACTGACCCATTCGTTGGTAAGCTGGCTTATTTCCGTGTTTACTCTGGTTCTTTAGCATCTGGTTCTTATGTACTGAATGCTACAAAGGATAAGAAGGAGCGTGTAGGACGTATCCTTCAGATGCATGCAAACAAGAGACACGAACTTGATCGTGTATACTCTGGTGATATTGCAGCAGCTGTTGGTTTCAAGAATACAACTACTGGTGATACCATCTGTGATGAGCAGCATCCAGTAATTCTTGAATCCATGGAATTCCCAGAGCCAGTTATCGATATCGCTATCGAGCCTAAGACAAAAGCAAGCCAGGATAAGATGGGCGATGCTCTTGTAAAGCTGGCAGAAGAAGATCCTACTTTCCGTGTTCGTACCGACGAAGAAACTGGTCAGACCATTATCTCCGGTATGGGCGAGTTACATCTGGACATCATCGTAGACCGTCTGCTGCGTGAATTCAACGTAGAGGCTAACGTAGGTGCTCCTCAGGTAGCTTATAAGGAAACCTTTACTAAGGCTGTTGATGTAGACAGCAAGTATGCTAAGCAGTCCGGTGGCCGTGGACAGTACGGACATTGTAAAGTTCACTTCACACCAATGGATCCAAACGCAGAAGAGACCTTCAAGTTCACTTCTTCCGTTGTTGGTGGTGCTATTCCTAAGGAATATATCCCAGCAGTTGGCGAAGGTATTGAAGAGGCTGCTAAGACCGGTATCCTTGGCGGATTCCCAGTACTGGGTGTATGCGCTGATGTATATGATGGTTCTTACCATGAAGTCGACTCTTCTGAAATGGCATTCCACATTGCTGGATCTATGGCATTCAAGGATGCTATGGCAAAGGGCAATCCAGTTCTTCTTGAGCCTATCATGAAGGTTGAAGTTACCATGCCAGAAGAATACATGGGTGATGTAATCGGTGATATCAACTCCCGTCGTGGCCGTATCGAAGGTATGGAAGATATCGGCGGTGGTAAGATGGTTAAGGCATATGTTCCGCTGTCTGAGATGTTCGGTTACTCCACAGACCTGCGTTCCAGAACTCAGGGTCGTGGTAACTACTCTATGTTCTTCGAGAAATATGAGCAGGTTCCAAAGAACGTTCAGGAGAAAGTTCTTGCTGATCATAAGAAATAATTGTGCATAGAAAATGCAAACAATAACAGAGATCTTCTCCTGGTAATCTGCCAGGGGAGGACTCTGTATAAAATCTAAAAAAGGCTTGTAAATCAAGGTGAAATATCATATAATGGTTGATAGCCTGACATTAACTATATTAGCCCCACACATATACAGGGGCACAAATTAAGGAGGACGTTATAAAATGGCTAAAGCTAAGTTTGAAAGAACTAAACCTCATTGTAACATTGGTACCATCGGACACGTTGACCATGGTAAAACTACTCTGACCGCTGCTATTACCAAGGTTCTGGCAGAAAGAGTTGCAGGAAACGCAAAGGTAGATTTCGAGAATATCGATAAGGCTCCAGAAGAGAGAGAGCGTGGTATCACCATCTCTACTGCACACGTTGAGTATCAGACTGAGAAGAGACACTATGCACACGTTGACTGCCCAGGACATGCTGACTACGTTAAGAACATGATCACTGGTGCTGCTCAGATGGACGGAGCTATCCTTGTTGTAGCTGCTACTGATGGTGTTATGGCTCAGACAAGAGAGCACATCCTTCTGTCCCGTCAGGTAGGTGTACCTTACATCGTAGTATTCATGAACAAGTGTGATATGGTAGACGATCCTGAGTTACTTGAATTAGTAGACATGGAAATCCGTGAACTGCTGAACGAGTATGAGTTCCCAGGCGATGATACTCCTATCATCCAGGGTTCCGCTCTGAAGGCTCTGGAAGATCCAAACGGCCCATGGGGCGACAAGATCATGGAACTGATGGATGCAGTTGATAGCTGGATTCCAGATCCTGTTCGTGAAACAGATAAGCCTTTCCTGATGCCTGTAGAGGACGTATTCACCATTACTGGTCGTGGTACTGTTGCTACTGGTAGAGTAGAGCGTGGTACTCTGAACCTGAACGACGAAGTTGAGATCGTTGGTATTCATGAAGATACCCGTAAGACTGTTGTAACCGGTATCGAGATGTTCCGTAAGCTCCTTGACAGCGCTGAGGCTGGTGATAACATCGGTGCTCTGCTGCGTGGTGTTCAGAGAACTGAGATCGAGCGTGGACAGTGTCTGTGCAAGCCAGGTTCTGTACATTGCCATCACAAATTTACCGCTCAGGTTTACGTTCTGACTAAGGACGAGGGCGGCCGTCATACACCTTTCTTCAACAACTATCGTCCACAGTTCTACTTCAGAACAACTGACGTAACTGGCGTTTGCGAGTTACCAGCTGGTACTGAGATGTGTATGCCTGGCGATAACGTAGAAATGACCGTTGAACTGATCCATCCAGTAGCTATGGAGCAGGGACTTCGTTTCGCTATCCGTGAAGGCGGACGTACTGTAGGTTCTGGTAGAGTTGTATCTATCATCGAATAATTTTACAGATTTTATATATAAGTAATACAACATGTCTGAATGGACATTATGCTCAAACGATTTTGCTCCCGGAAGTAATTCCGGGAGCTTTTTTCATATAGCGGAGAGAAATGCACTCCCGGAGTTTTTTATGTAAAATCAACTACAGAAAGACTTTGAGAGCACATAGAAAGGTAGGAGGATCTTTCATGTACGAAAAAATGATAGCGGTGACCAACCGTCACCTGGTTTTGGAAGAACCAGAAGATAAAGCTGTTGATACAGGGGCAGAATGGAGTGAAGCATATATAAGACAGTTAGAATATATTGCTTCCTTACACCCAAAGGCCATGGTACTGCGGGAAAAAGATCTGTCAGAAGAGAAATATGAAGAACTGGCAAAAGTGGTCATTCCATTGTGCCAACAGGCTGAAACAACGTTGATCCTTCACCGTTTTACAAAAGCAGCAGAGCATTTAGGTTATCACAAACTGCACCTGCCTCTTGACATGCTGAAAACAATGGGACGTCCTGCAGGACTTACTCTTCTAGGGACTTCCATTCATTCTGTAGAGGACGCAAAAGCGGCAGAGTCCCTGGGGGCAGATTATTTATTTGCAGGAAATATATTTGAAACAGACTGCAAAAAGGGTCTGCCGGGAAGAGGTCTGGAATTTCTTGAAAGAGTATGTAAAGAAGTGACAATTCCTGTTTATGCCATCGGCGGCATAACAAAAGAAAAAATGCCCCGGATCCTTGAGACCGGGGCAGCAGGCGGCTGCATGATGTCAGGTTTTATGCAGCTGAAAAATCACGAAAATGATTGTTGAAATATTGTTTTTACAACGTAAATAGTGGCGCTGCTTTTATTTTATAGACAACACCTGCATATTTGCTAACTGAGCAATTTTGGTCTCATCCATAAGTGACAGCTGGTTGATCAGTTCCATATGGTAGGTACCAAGACCTTTTGCGGCATAGGCGTATTCACCGGCGCAGTCCAGCGTGAGAGCAGCCAGGATGCAGGCATCGAGAGCATAGGTAACAGCCAGATAAGTACCTGTGATGCAGGTAAGCATACAGCCTGTGCCGGTTACTTTGGCCATGTTGGGAGAGCCGTTATAAATGGTGTATACTGAATCATTTTTAGGGGAAGCGATAATATCTACTTCACCTGTGACCATAACTACAGCGCCGGTCTCTTTCGCAAGCTCTTTGGCAATATGAGCCATAGAGTGAACGGTATCTGGATCTTTTGCAGTTACAGCATCAGCCGCACTTACATCCACGCCAGTACCATGAAAGGCAGTTCCTGCCATAGCACGTATCTCAGAGCCATTGCCCTTGATAACAGCTGGCTCACATTTTTTTATAAAACGTTTTGCAAGTTCCATGCGGAAAGAGCTGCATGTGATCCCTACCAGGTCGATCACAGAGGCTCTTTTTGCGTTTTCATCAACATTTATTCTTTTGATAGCTTTTCCAGCCAGGAACATGGACTCAGCTCTTGCATCAGTGATATTTCCAAGGCTGACAGTAAGGGCGGCGGCGCTGGCTGAAATATCTGCTACTTCCACCGGGTGTTCGGCCATAATAGGGCGGCCGCCAAGGGCAAGGACTGCATTGGCGCAGTCATTGATCACAATGGGATGGGTGATGCAGTGGATCAGCGGCGCCAGGCCATAAAGTTTACTGCGGGCTCCTTCTAAATGGTAATAGATTTCTTGTTTGTCTGGATCTGTGATGGTCATAAAGAAAACTCCTTTACTTTAAATTTATAAGGATATAGATATGCATAACAGAAAACGCTGTGGCAGAACCATGCAGGCTTGTCACAGCGTTTGTTTTACCATTGCGTATCATGCACATCAGGCATGTTTCTTATTTGTATTCCAGTATACCACTGCTATTGCAACAAAGGCAACGAGAACAATATATTTAATGCTTCCTGCTACAGGGCCAGGTTCAGCAATGAACTGTTTTACAGCGACAGTAGAAGCCAGATATCCGATAAAACCTAAAAATGCGATTCCCAGGGAGTCATTCACAACAGTATCTGTATTATTGTAGACCTGAGAGCCTAAAGCAGCCTGGAATGTGGATAACATATGGGCTTTCTGTAAATGTTTTAAGAAGATAAAGGCAAGGCTTCCGCCGATCAGTGTACCTGCGATAAAGGATGGTACATAGAAGAACCAGGTAAGACCTGTACGTCCCCAGATCAGAGTCATGACCGGATAGGAAACAATTGCGCCGATGATGCCGGTTCCGATCACTTCACCGATGAATGCGCAGACCAGTTTACCTTTGGAAAGGCGGTAGAGCAGACCGGAAAGGAAAGCACCGAATACAGCACCGGTCAAAGCCAGAGGCGGGATCCCCATACATACCATGCGGATGATGCCGATGGCCAGAGCACACACAAATGCGTACCAGGGACCAAGCATGACTGCACAGGTCACATTGATGAAATGAGCCATAGGGCACATACCTTCTACACGAAGGATGGGGGATATAACAACTCCCAGTGCCACCATCATGGCGAGAAATACCAGTTTTGTTACGTGAGTTTTTGATGTTTTCATTTTTCTCCTCTTTTCTGCTGTGTAAAGAGGGCTTTCCATGCAAAAGTTTATCAGTTTCTGCCGCAGCTATATGCAAAATTGGGTAATAAAAAACGCACCTGCGGCGCGTTGATATAGTCCTGTTAAAAATAGACATAGCGATGGCGCCGACTAACAGCTGTAATTGGCGGTCGATGCTCACTAGCATCCTCTCAATCCGAAACACGGAGTCCCATCGCATTTCTTTTGTACGCAGTGTCAGGGCGCTCCCCCTCACACCGTCTCAGCCATTGGCAGATACAAAAGGTCTAAAAATATTATAAACGGACAGAAAAAAATGTCAATAGCTGAATTGTTACAGTTCAGCCTTGCATCTTCTTGCCCGCTTACAGCGGACAAGAAGCTTTGGGCGTCTGCCTTATGAAGATTTAATGCCAAAAGCACTTATGAAAACAAGTTTTCAACGTACTTTTGTCCCTAAATCTTCGCAAGGCTGAACTGTAACGCTGAATTAAGATAATGTAATAAAAATGTAATTGAAAATATAAGTTAGATTATGTATGATGTAGGCTGTAATAAAACGATGCTGGTCATATGTTACAGTTCAGCCTTGCAGCTTCTTGCCCGCTTGCAGCGGACAAGAAGCTTTGGGCGTCAGCCTTATGAAGATTTAGTGCCAAAAGCACTTATGAAAACAAGTTTTCAACGTACTTTTGTCCCTAAATCTTCGCAAGGCTGAACTGTAACGGTCATATTGGGATAAATAGCAGCATAAAATGGACAGAATATGGGAGGCAGAAAGAATGAGAAAATATAAAGGTTCAAAAGGAGCAGGGCTTACAGGCCTTTTATGTGCAGCAGCACTGTTTCTAGGAACAGGCATTTTAGCGATGGGAACTAGCGCTTTTGATGCACTGGCAGCGGAAGTTTCCGGGCAGATCGCATCCTGTAAAATAACAGATGATAAACAGAATGTTGAGATTGCTTTTAACAGCAGCGGCAGTACAGAGGGAACGGATGGCAAAGTTTATGTATTTGAGCAGTCTGCTTATGAAGATGACCTTGGAAGCCGCAGCGATTATCTTACTTCGTCGGATGCAACTGGTTCCACTACAGTTACGGTCCCTTTTAAATGTAATGATGGATCTGACCGCCTTTACAGTAAATTTGTGCTGGCAGTGAAAGAAAACGGAGCTTACAAAGCAGTCAGCGAGCACCATTATATTACAAATCCGGAGGTCGTGGCAAAGAATACAGATGCATTTAAGGAACCCCTTACTAAAAAGGGCCTGAATATTGAGCTGAACATGTTAGATGATGCCTTTGATCTAGGTGTTAAATATGTTACTACCAATATTGCAGTATCCAGATTGATGGGTTCAGGGATTGATTTCCAGTATGAAGGCAAAACATATCATTTCAATAAGGGAATTGTAGAAGACTATGACAAGATCATCAGTGCTTATTCAGGAAAGGGAATGGTTGTAAACGCTATTCTTTTAAATGACTGGAGTGATTCTACTTCCAATTTGTTTATTCCTGGAGTGGAGAAAACATCCAGCGCATATTATTATATGTTTAATGCTACCAATGAAGCAGGATTTGAACAGCTGAAGGCCATTTCTGCATTCCTGGCAGACCATTACAGCGGCAAAAATGCTAATTATGGTAAAGTTTCCAACTGGATCATTGGAAATGAAATTGAAAACCAGGAATGGAATTATATGGGTCCCATGGATCTGACTAATTATGTAAAAACCTATGAAAAGGCATTCCGCGTATGCTACACAGCTATTAAGAGCACCAATGCAAATGACCGTGTATATCTTTCCCTTGGTTATAACTGGATGAATGAAATGGACGGAAAGTTAAAATATGGCGGCAAAGAGATTATAGACAGTTTTAACTCAATTGCAAATAATCAGGGACAGATGGAGTGGGGACTTGCATATCATCCATATCCATGCCCGTTGGCAGATCCAGTATTCTGGGATGACGCAGAGACAACAGGCCTGGTCAAAAACGACTTTAACTCACCGGTTATTAATTTTGCCAACTTAAATGTGCTGACTGATTATTTCTGCCAGGATACATTAAAGACACCATCCGGCCATGTTCGCCATATTATCCTTACAGAACAGGGATTCACTGCTTACAGTCCTACCAGAGGAGATGTTCCAGAGCTTCAGGCAGCTGCTTTTGCTTATTCCTATTATCTGGTAGACAGCAACCCATATATTGATGCCTATACTTTAAGCCGTCAGGTGGATGCTCCTTCTGAAGCAAAGAATGGCCTGAAATTAGGCTTATGGGAGTGTGATATGAGCAAACCAAACCTGATCGAAGCCACTAAGCGGAGAAAAATCTGGCAGGTATTCAGGGATATTGATAAGAAGAACGCTACGTTAGAAGCAAGCGAATTTGCAAAATCCCTGATCGGTATTAATAAATGGTCTGATGTAGTTCCAAACTTTAAATGGAAAAATCTGGAAAAATAATGGAAGGCTGAACAGCTGCACAATAATAAAAATGTCCTTTGGCCATTTTATAAGTCAAAACACTGCAGGAGAAAATCTTCTGCAGTGTTTTTTGTGTACTAGGAAATTCGTTATAGTTCAGCCTTGCATCTTCTTGTATAAAGACAAATATTGCAATATGTACTAGACAAGCGGACAAAAAAGGAATAAAATGTAAGCTGACTTTTAACAAAAACAGAACTGTTTTATGCAGAAAAAGATACAGGAAGGAAAAAGAAAATGGGGTTGATCATACAGAAGTTCGGAGGTACATCTGTAGCAGATGCAGAGCGGCTTCGCAATGTAGCGAAGATCATCACTGATACCTATAAAGCAGGCAACCAGGTGGTAGCGGTGCTTTCTGCACAGGGAGATACTACGGATGATTTAATTGAAAAGGCAAAAGAAATCAATCCGGAGGGTTCCAACCGGGAAATGGATATGCTGTTATCCACAGGAGAGCAGATCTCTGTTGCACTTTGCGCTATGGCTATTGAGGCACTGGGCTATCCGGTGGTTTCTCTTACTGGCTGGCAGGCTGGAGTGCTTACAGATACAGCAGCAAAAAATGCACGAATTAAAAAAATCGATACAGAGCGTCTGGAAGCAGAACTGGATCAGAAGCGCATTGTGATCGTTACAGGTTTTCAGGGTGTAGACAGAAATCAGAATATTACCACTTTAGGAAGAGGCGGATCCGATACTTCTGCAGTTGCACTTGCAGCAGCGCTGGAAGCAGATCTTTGTCAGATCTATACAGATGTGGATGGTGTATACACAGCCGACCCAAGACATGTAAAGGGAGCCAGAAAGCTGGACGAAGTTACTTATAATGAAATGCTGGAACTGGCAACGTTAGGAGCCCAGGTTCTCCACAACCGTTCTGTGGAACTGGCAAAGAAATATAATGTAAAACTGGAAGTTTTATCCAGCTTTACCGGTCATCCGGGTACAAAGGTGAAAGGGGTAGCAAAACGAATGGAAAAGACAGCAGTCAGCAGTGTAGCAAAAGATAAAGATATTGCAAGGATCGCACTGGTAGGAGTACCAAATGAAGTGGGAACTTCTTTTAAAGTATTCTCTTTGCTGGCACAGAATCATATTAATGTAGATATTATCCTTCAGGGGATCGGTCATGAAGAAGGGAAAGATATCTGCTTTACAGTAGCAGAAGGAGATTTGAAGAAAGCAGCAGAATTGCTGGAATCTCATAAGGATGAGCTGCGCTTTACAAGACTGGAGACCAATGCTGATATTGCCAAGGTTTCTGTTGTTGGTTCTGGTATGATCAACAATCCAGGTGTTGCAGCAAAGCTGTTTGAGGCACTGTATGATGCTCATATCAATATTAATATGATCTCTACCAGTGAGATCAAGATCTCTGTACTGGTGGATAAGAAGGATGCAGACAGAGCCGTTCAGGCCGTTCATGATAAGTTTTTTGCGTTTTAAGTAAGCTGTATAACAGCTATTTGGTTATAAAGAAAGGAGCCGTTGTAAAACACAGCCTCTATTTTTCTGTATCCGTTGTCTGCACAGCTTCTCGTTACATCTGTGCGTTCAGCTCGGACTGAAGTCCGTTCTGCCCGTACAGATGTCTCGAAGAGGCAGAACAACTGGATTACAGAAAATCGCTGCTATATTTTGCAACAGCCCCTTTACTTTTTATTAAAAAATGGATACAATATAAAATATACAAATTAATTTGGATAGAGTATTTAGAAGATCAAAGAGGAGAAGGATATGTATACCTGTGCAAAATGTAATGTTTTAGCCTGCGCGTCAGATGATCCTGCGCTGCGGGAAAAGATGCCTAAAAACTGTCCCATGCGGGAAAAAGAAAAAATGGGCGGCGCTTTAGAAAAATATGGGTTGGAAGAGAACCATGAATTTTATGTAAAATCTTCTTCTATTGAGGGAGAAGGATATTGCCAGTGGCCAAGATTAAAAGAAACAGTGGAATTTTGTAAAAAAATGGGATATAAGAAAATAGGACTGGCATTTTGTAAGGGACTTCGTAAAGAGGCACGTATTGTGGCAGATCTTTTTACAGAGCACGGATTTGATGTGGTATCTGTGATCTGTAAGACAGGCGGTTTTCCGAAAGAAACAGCAGGCATTCCCAAAGAAGGAAAAATCCATGCAGATGCCTTTGAGCCAATGTGCAATCCCATCGCCCAGGCAGAATTTTTAAATTCACAGGAAACCGAATTTAATATTGCACTGGGACTTTGCGTGGGACATGATTCTATGTTTTATAAATATTCAAAACCTATGGTGACTACGCTGGTTGCCAAAGACCGTGTGCTGGCACATAATCCATGTGGTGCTATTTACTGCGCAGAAGGATATTTTAAGAAAAAACTGCAGTAATATGTCTGGTCGGATGTTTGATGCAGTATGGCAGTGGTGTGCCTGAAAGCGGGCAGCAAAGGCACATTGCGAATCTTGTTTGACAGGCAGAAAGGGAAAGACAGAATGGAATATATCGGGAATAAAAAGAAACAAGGCAGTATTGTAGAACTTCTCCGTGATGAGATACTGGCGGGAAATATACCAGACGGCAGTGAGATGACCCAGAATGAACTGGCAGAAAGTCTGGGAGTATCCCGGATGCCGGTAAGAGAAGCGTTGATCCTGTTAGAATATCAGGGGCTGATCGATCGTCTGCCTAATAATCATGTACGGGTAGCTTCTTTTACAGAAGCTTATTTTCATCATATTTTAAAAACAGGTGCCGGGCTGGAAAAAGAATTTTTGCAGAATCTGGATGAGGAAGAGCTAAAAGCCCTTCCGGAAGAGGAATTGAATTTTCACCGTGCAATCTGGAGAAATTATCCCTATAGCTTATCAAGAAAAAATCTGGAAACGATAACGGAGATTTACTTATATTTTGTGATTTCCAGGCGTAATCCGGAAGGTGTATGGGGAAGGAAAGCAGAAAAAACAGAAGAAGAGATCCTGTTAGAAAAAAGCATAGGAAACTGGAAGTCAGGAAAGAAAGAAGATGGAGCCAGACAGCTGGAGGAATATTTTGAAAAAATGGCAGTAAAGCTGGAAGCTATGCATGAAGGGAAATAGACAAAAAACAGCCGGTCAGCCATAAAGACCTGGTAAAAGAAGGGATTAAAAAGTATGGTTACATTAAAACCAATTAAATTGCTGCCTGCAAGAGAACGGGTGGCTTCTGCGCTGCGCAAGGCTATTATCTCAAAGCAGATAACAGAGGGAGAAGTGATTACACTGGAATCCACAGCACAGCAGTTAGGTGTATCTGTTACACCGGTGCGGGAGGCATTTCAGATACTGGCAAGAGATGGACTTATTGATTTAAGGCAGAACAAAGGAGCAACTGTTCTGGGATTAAATGAGACAACGATCCGGGAACACTATGAAATAAGAGCGGCGCTGGAAAGTGCAGCCTGTGTGTTATGTTGCCAGAAAAAGGCGGACCTTTCTGCAATACGAAACTGTGTGGAAATGGCAGATGAGGCACTGGAACGAAGAGATTCAGGCAGTTATTCTAACTATAACCAGTCATTCCACTATGAGATCTGGACAGCAGCAGGAAATGAAAAGCTGAAGACAATGTTGTCTGAGATGTGGAATGGTCTTTCCATGGGATTAAAATCTACAGAAGAAGAATATGCTCGCAATTCTCAGGCAGAACACAGACAGATCCTGGCAGCTCTGGAAAGTCAGGGTCCGAAGCTTGCAGGGGAGAAAATGGTGGCTCACATTATGCGAAGCATGAATGATGTTCTTACCCGTTATTAGTAGAATAACTAGTAAAACGTTGTATTATAAAAAACATACAATAAAATATCAAAAAGAGTATGCAGAACGCCGAATTGTTAAATGACCATTGACAATCAAGGTGTTCTGTTTTATTATAAAAACATGAAATGGATACATTATTAAATATCAAATATAAAATATCAAATAATGATCCAGGACAGCAGCTGCAAAACATACGTGCTCTGGCTGGCATCTTCTTGTCCGCTGCGAGCGGTCAAGAAGATGCCAGGCTGAACTGTAACTAAACGGACATGCCTGCTGACGCAGGCATCACCATTCATGAAAGCCGATTGCTCCGCACCTTTGGTGCTCCCGCAATCGTCGCCAGCATTCGCAATCCGCGCTATCGCGCTCCTTGCTCATACCGGCTTGCCCGTCCGATACCCGTGAATTCGCTCATGCAAGCATGGCTCATTCGCGGCTGCCGTCCGGGACTTTCATAGTAAATGAATAAGGTTCATACAGTTTTATAAAACCAAAGGGGGAGTTTATGAGTCCATCAACTATAACCATCCTTTTTCTCCTGTTTGCGATCGTAATGTTCGTATTGGAGAAAATCCCGCTGGGGGTAACTTCCATGATCGTTTGTGTAGGTCTGGTCGTTACCGGGGTCCTGGATGCGAAGACGGCATTTGCCGGTTTTATTGACAGCAATGTAATTCTCTTTGTAGCAATGTTTATTGTAGGCGGCGCATTTTTTGAAACAGGTATGGCTAATAAGATCGGTGGTATTGTTACAAAATTTGCCAAATCAGAAAGAATGCTGATCGCGGCTGTTATGATCATCGTAGGTGTGATGAGCGGCGTTCTTTCAAACACAGGTACAGCGGCAGTACTGATCCCGGTTGTGATCGGTATTGCAGCAAAATCAGGCTATTCACGTTCCAGGCTTCTGATGCCGTTGGTATTTGCAGCAGCTATGGGAGCTGATCCGAGAGCAGTGCTGATGGCCTGCGTCATCGGTGGTTCCTGTGCATATGCAACACCTATCGGTATGCCGGCAAATACCATGGTACTTGGAGCCGGCGGCTACAGCTTTTTGGATTATACGAAATCAGGACTGCCCCTTATTTTTATCGCAACTGCAGTCAGTATGATCCTTTTACCCATTGCATTTCCATTTTTTCCGTAAATGAGATGGTGGAACAGTTAATAAACCATGAATACACATTACTTATATTTTAAGGAGGATATGAAATGAGCAGAACAGAACAGGTAGAGCAGCTTACCAATTATATGGCGCACTTTGTTGCCCATATCGGTAAGAAATTGCCGGATGACATTATTGCCAAGTTAGATGAACTGGCAGAAAAGGAAGACAGCCCATTATCAAAAGTAATTTATCAGACCATGAAGCGTAATCAGGATCTGGCAGTAAAATTAAATCGTCCTTCTTGCCAGGATACCGGTGTACTGCAGTTCTGGGTAAAATGCGGAACCAGATTCCCGCTGATCGATGATCTGGAAGCGTTATTAAAGGAAGCTGTAGTAAGAGCAACTGTGGACGCACCTCTTCGTCACAACAGCGTAGAAACTTTTGATGAGTACAACACAGGAAAGAACGTTGGTAAGGGAACGCCTACTGTATTCTGGGATATTGTTCCAAACAGCGACAAATGTGAGATCTATGCTTACATGGCAGGCGGCGGCTGTACACTTCCTGGAAAAGCAATGGTATTAATGCCAGGCGCAGGTTATGAAGGAGTTACGCGTTTCGTACTGGATGTTATGACTTCTTATGGCTTAAATGCATGTCCGCCACTGTTAGTAGGTGTCGGAGTAGCTACTTCTGTAGAGACAGCAGCTCTGCTTTCTAAGAAAGCCCTGATGCGTCCTTTAGGCAGCCACAATGAAAATGAGAGAGCTGCAAGTATGGAGAAGCTTCTGGAAGACGGAATCAATGAGATCGGCCTTGGACCGCAGGGTATGGGAGGAAAGTACTCTGTAATGGGCGTACATATTGAAAATACAGCAAGACATCCATCTACCATTGGTGTAGCTGTCAATGTGGGATGCTGGTCTCATCGTCGCGGCCATATTATTTTTGATAAGGACCTTAACTATACAATTACAACTCATTCGGGGGTGACTTTATAATGTTAGAGATCAAAGATGGAAAGAAAATTTTAACAACACCAATCAGTGACGAAGATTTAAAAGATATCCATATCGGTGACATTATTTACTTAAATGGTAATTTAACTACCTGCCGTGATGTGGCTCACCGCCGTCTGGTAGAAGAACACAGACCATTGCCTGTAGATGTAAGAAATAATGCGATTTTCCATGCAGGTCCCATCATCCGTCCTTTAGGGGATGACAAGTTTGAAATGGTTTCTGTAGGTCCTACCACAAGTATGCGTATGGAAAAATTTGAGAAGGAATTTGTAGAGCAGACTGGTGTAAAAGTGATCGTAGGAAAAGGCGGCATGGGACCAAATACGGAATATGCCTGCAAGAATTTCAAGGCGATCCATTGTGTGTTCCCTGCTGGAAATGCAGTGGTAGCTGCAACTGAGGTAGAAGGGATCGTCCGTGCAGAGTGGCGTGATCTGGGAATGCCGGAAACTTTGTGGAATTGCCGTGTGAAGGAATTCGGACCGCTGATCGTATCCATTGACACAGAAGGAAGAAACCTGTTTGAAGAAAACAAGGTTGTGTTTAATGAACGGAAGGAAAAGGTTTACGAAGAGATCTGCAAACATGTAAGCTTTATTAAATAAGGATCAGCAAAAGATCATATAAAGAAAAGAGAAAGTCCTGTCGTATAGGCAGGGCTTTTTCAAATTTCAGGAAAAGAAGCATCTTAAAATTTATTAATAAACAACTTTAATAAAAGGAAATGCTTGCCATTTGACAAAAAAATCACTATAATATAAACGGCAATATTTCTGTATTTTATAAGAAAGCATTGTTTTTATGTGCTTTCCGCTAAATACTGTAAACTTAAGAATGATGGAGGACTGGAAAATGAGTAATTCAGCACAAACTTCAGCAAGCAGCCGTATAGCAGCCCTGCTTGATGAGAACAGTTTTGTTGAAGTCGGAGCCTATATTGCGGCGAGAAATACTGACTTTAACATGACTGAGCAGGAAACACCGGCTGACGGTGTAGTTACCGGCTACGGTACCATCGGCGGATGCCTGGTATATGTATACAGCCAGGATGCTGCTGTACTGGGCGGTTCCATGGGTGAGATGCATGCAAAGAAGATCTGCAACATCTACTCTATGGCTATGAAGATGGGAGCACCTGTGATCGGTCTGGTAGACTGTGCAGGACTGCGTCTTCAGGAAGCAACTGACGCACTGGATGGATTTGGAAAGCTGTATTTAAGCCAGACAATGGCATCTGGAGTGATTCCTCAGATTATGGCAATTTTCGGTACCTGCGGCGGCGGTATGGCTGTTAGTGCAGGTATGGCAGATTTCACTTTCATGGAAGATACTTCTGCAAAACTGTTTGTCAATTCCCCAAATGCTCTGGAGGGCAACTATAAGGCAAAATGTGATACTTCTTCTGCTAAGTTCCAGTCAGAAGAATCCGGTCTGGTTGATTTTGCAGGTGATGAAGCCTCTGTATTATCTCAGATCCGCACACTGGTATCTATTCTGCCTTCTAATAATGAAGAAGATCTGTCTGAAGTTGACTGCACAGATGATTTAAACCGTATGTGCACTGGTATCGAAGGATATACCGGAGATACTGCAGCAGCTTTACAGATGATCTCTGATAATAACTTCTTTATGGAAGTTAAGAAGAACTACGGTGCTTCTATGGTAACTGGATTTATCCGTTTAAACGGAAGCACAGTTGGCTGTGTGGCTAACCGCAGCGAAGTTTATGAGAATGGTGAGAAAGTACAGACCTTAGAGGCAGCTCTTTGCGGAAAAGGCTGTGAGAAGGCAGCTGACTTCATCAATTTCTGTGATGCATTCAGCATTCCTGTTCTGACTCTGGTAAATGTAAATGGATACCGTGCAACTATGTGCAGCGAAAGAAAGATCGCTAAGTTAGCAGCTAAGCTGACCTATGCATATGCAGATGCGACTGTACCGAAGGTAACAGTTGTTGTTAAGAATGCATTAGGCAGTGCGGGTCTTACTATGGGCAGCAAGAGCCTGGGCGCAGACATCGTTTACGCTTGGCCAAATGCAGTGATCGGTACCATGGATCCGGCAGAAGCTGTTAAGATCATGTACGCAAAAGAAATCGAAGCTGCTGATGACGCAGTTGCAATGATCAAAGAGAAAACCGCAGAATATACCGCTCTGCAGTCCGGCGCTGTTGCTGCTGCAAAGAGAGGCTATGTAGATGACATCATCAAGGCAGAAGAGACCCGTCAGAGAGTGATCGCCGCTTTTGAGATGCTGTACACAAAAAGTGAGGACCGTCCTTCCAAGAAGCATGGCACGGTTTAAAGAGAGGTGACATGTATATGAGACGATTTGTAAAGAGAATGGCAGCAGCAGTTCTTCTGTCCGCATGCCTGGTAAGTCTTTCCGGCTGCTCTTCTAATCAGGATACAGAAACCGGTTCCACCATCAGCATGGACGGAACTCCTGTAGATGATGCCATGGCTCAGTCCATCATGCTTTCTGCAGCACAGACCTTAGGCGTACCGAAGGATCAGCTGATCGTTCAGAAAACTCTGGCAGAGGCAACCGGTGATGAAGCAACTGCTTCTATCTATGAAGCTCAGCTGGAAGCACGTGAGGACATGGGCGAATTAAAGAACGTAAACATGGACGAAGGTTCTGTTGTTCTTCTGGAAGATGGCAGCTATACAGTTGTGATCCCTGTTGATTTTACAGAGGGAACCAAGAAATATGTGATGAACATCAACATGGCTACTCAGCAGATCCAGGCTGAATTTACAGATATGTCTGCAGGCGTTGTAGAAGATACTTCTATGGGAGCCCTGTTAAAGACTGCTACTGTATATACAGTTATTGGTATCGGTACTGTATTCCTTGTTCTGATTTTCATCAGCATCCTGATCTCATGCTTTAAGTATATCCATGCATGGGAAGAAGGCAAGAAGAAAGCAGCAGCACCTGCTCCTGCACCAAAGGCAGCAGCTCCGGCTGTTAAGCCAGTAGCAGCAGCACCTGCAGTAACCGGTCCTGATCTTTCTGGTGATGCAGAATTAGTAGCTGTTATTACAGCAGCTATTGCAGCATATGAAGGCAGCACCTCATCCAACGGTCTGGTAGTACGTTCTATCCGCCGTGTAGGTCTGGGAAGATAATCACTGCACATAAAGACTTGATTCGATCTATGTGCTTATACAACAAGTAGGAGGAAACAAACTATGAAGACATATACCATTACAGTAAATGGAAAAGCATATGCAGTAACCGTTGAAGAGGGCGCAGCAGCAGCTGCAGCACCAGTAGCAGCAGCTCCAGTTGCAGCACCTGCACCAGCAGCAGCTCCAGCTCCGGCAGCAGCACCAGCTGGCGCAGCAGGATCTGTTGAAGTTACCGCTCCAATGCCAGGTAAAGTAGTTGCAGTTAAGGCTTCTGTAGGACAGGCAGTAAAGAAGGGCGAAGTTGTCCTGGTTCTGGAAGCTATGAAGATGGAGAACGACATCGTTGCTCCTGAAGATGGTACAATTGCCAGCATTAATGTAGCAAATGGCGATGCAGTTGAGTCCGGCGCTGTTTTAGCTACTCTGAACTAGTCAACAAGATGGACCCCTTATTTTTAAGGTTTCCATTATGGAGGTAACATTATGGATTTTGGCAATTTGGTATCAAACCTGCTTGGCCAGATGGCGTTCTTTCATCTGACTGCAGGAAACTACATTATGATCGGTGTAGCACTGGTCTTCTTATACCTGGCGATCGCTAAGGGATTTGAGCCGCTGCTGCTGATCCCGATCGCATTTGGTATGCTGCTTGTAAATATCTATCCGGATATCATGTATTCTCCGGAACAGACTTCCAACGGCGTAGGCGGTCTGCTGTATTACTTCTTCACTCTGGACGAGTGGAGTATCCTTCCGTCCCTGATCTTCATGGGCGTAGGTGCGATGACAGACTTTGGTCCGCTGATCGCAAACCCGATCAGCTTCCTGATGGGTGCAGCAGCTCAGTTAGGTATTTACTCTGCATATTTCTTCGCAATCCTGTTAGGATTCTCAGGAAAAGAGGCAGCTTGTATCTCCATTATCGGTGGTGCAGATGGTCCTACTTCCCTGTTCCTTTGCAGTAAGTTAGGACAGACCCAGATCATGGGACCAATCGCTGTTGCAGCTTACTCTTATATGGCTCTGGTTCCGATCATCCAGCCGCCATTTATGAAGCTTCTTACTACTGATAAGGAGCGTAAGATCAAAATGTCCCAGCTTCGTTCCGTATCCAAGCTGGAGAAGATCTTATTCCCGATCATCGTTACTATCGTTGTGTGCCTGATCCTGCCATCTACTGCTCCGTTAGTAGGTATGCTGATGTTAGGTAACCTGTTCCGTGAGTGCGGCGTTGTAAAACAGCTGCAGGAGACCGCTTCCAATGCAATGATGTATATTGTTGTTATCCTGCTTGGTACTTCTGTAGGTGCAACCACCAGTGCAGAGGCATTCTTAAACGCAACTACTATCAAGATCGTTATTTTAGGTCTGGTAGCATTCTGCGTAGGAACCATCGGCGGCGTTCTCTTAGGAAAGATCTTATGCAAGGTAACTGGCGGAAAGATCAACCCACTGATCGGTTCTGCAGGTGTATCCGCAGTTCCTATGGCAGCCCGTGTATCCCAGAAGGTTGGTGCTGAATATGATCCTACCAACTTCCTGCTGATGCATGCAATGGGACCAAACGTTGCAGGTGTTATCGGTACTGCAGTAGCAGCCGGTACCTTTATGGCAATTTTCGGTGTATAAAAACCAACATTTACTGCACCTGGTCTTTGGAATAAGACCGGGTGCCTATTAAGGAGGATTTAAACTATGGCAGAGATAGAGAAGAAGCCAGTAAAGATCGTGGAAACCGTCCTTCGTGATGCACATCAGTCTTTACTTGCTACCAGAATGACTACAGAGCAGATGCTGCCTATCGTAGACAAGATGGATAAGGTTGGCTACCATGCAGTAGAGTGCTGGGGAGGCGCTACATTTGATGCCTGCCTGCGTTTCTTAAAAGAAGATCCATGGATGCGCTTAAGAAAGTTAAGAGATGGATTTAAGAACACAAAGCTGCAGATGCTGTTCCGTGGACAGAATATCCTGGGATATAATCACTATGCAGATGATGTAGTTGAATATTTCGTACAGAAATCTATTGCAAATGGTATTGATATCATTCGTATTTTCGACTGCTTAAACGATATCCGTAACCTGGAGACTGCTGTAAAGGCAACAAAGAAGGAAAAAGGACATGCTCAGATCGCACTGTGCTACACCTTAGGTGATGCTTATACTCTGGATTACTGGAGAGACATTGCTAAGAGAATTGAAGACATGGGAGCTGATTCTCTGTGTATCAAGGATATGGCAGGTCTGTTAACTCCATACAAGGCTACTGAATTAGTTAAGGCTTTAAAGGAAGGAACCACACTTCCAATCGATCTGCACACCCATTATACTTCCGGTGTTGCTTCCATGACCTATATGAAGGCTGTAGAAGCAGGCTGCGATATTATTGACTGTGCTATGTCTCCACTGGCACTGGGAACCAGCCAGCCAGCTACAGAAGTTATGGTAGAGACCTTCCGCGGTACTCCATATGATACCGGTTATGATCAGAAGCTGTTAGGAGAGATCGCTGCTCACTTCCAGCCAATCCGTGAAGAAGCATTAAAGACCGGTCTGTTGAATCCAAAGGTATTAGGCGTAAATATCAAGACTCTGCAGTATCAGGTACCTGGCGGTATGCTTTCCAACCTGGTTAGCCAGTTAAAGGAAGCTGGTCAGGAAGACAAGTATCAGCAGGTTCTGGAGGAAATCCCAAGAGTTCGTAAAGACTTTGGTGAGCCGCCTCTGGTTACACCTTCTTCCCAGATCGTTGGTACTCAGGCAGTTCTTAACGTATTAATGGGTGAGCGCTACAAGATGGTTCCAAAGGAATCCAAGAAGATCATGCTTGGTGAATTTGGTCAGACTGTTAAGCCATTTAACCCAGAAGTACAGAAGAAAATCATCGGCGATGAGACTCCGATCACCTGCAGACCTGCAGATCTGATCGCACCTCAGATGCCTCAGTTTGAAAAGGAATGCGCTCAGTGGAAACAGCAGGATGAGGACGTATTAAGCTACGCTCTGTTCCCAAATGTTGCCAAGGAGTTCTTCCAGTACAGAGAAGCTCAGCAGAAGAAAGTAGATGCTGCTGTAGCAGATAAAGAGAATAAGGCTTATCCAGTATAATTTTATGATACCAGGGTCAAAAGGTCTGAAATCCGATGCAAGCTTGCTTGCAAGAGGATTTTTGATCTTGGAACCCGGTATCAAAGAGGTCAAAATACGATCACATCAGTTGAAAACGCGTCCCTTCGGGGGACGCGTTTTTTTACCCCTGCATCTAGCGCAAATCTCATTGAGATGATACACTAGTATAATCCACAATAATTATCCGCCCCTTTCACTTGTCTAAATTTCCATCTGCCGCGTCAGCTTCAATCGACGATGCTACCGGCATCGCCTCATTCAGCTTCCTTGCACATGAAAATTTATCCTGCGTGTAAGGGATCGGTAATTATCGCGGATTATACTAGGGGAGAAAAAGGATTCCGAGAGCATATATATGACAGTATAGGAGGGAAACATGCTGAAGGTATTGATCGCAGATGATGAAGAGAAGATATGCCAGCTGATCATAAAACTGATCAACTGGGAGGAAATGGGATTGACTGTGGCAGCAACTGCGTCTAACGGTCTTGAAGCCTTAGAACAGGCAGAAATTTATAAACCGGAGATCGTGATCACAGATATAAGAATGCCTGGGATCGATGGTATGGAACTGATTCAGAAAGTAAAGGAAAAACTGCCGGATACGGAGATCATTATCATCAGCGGTTATCGCCATTTTGAATATGCCCAGACAGCGATCCGCTATGGTGTAAGAGATTATCTTTTAAAACCGATCAAAAAAGAGGAACTTAAGGATACGTTACAAAGGATCACAGAGATTTATAAAGAGAAGAATGAACAGTTAAATTTTGAAGAGAGAGTCAGACTTGCTTTGAAAAATGATGCAGGAAAACTGCGTACCAGCTTTGTTTCACGAATGATCTATGGGGACCGGGAGAGAGAGACTGTCATTGGACTGAGAGAACTGAACAGTCAGTACCATTTTCATTTTCAGGAGGGAATCTTTCAGTTTGCTGCGATCAAATTTGACCATGTAAGCAACAATGACAACTGTCTTTCTTTTTTGGCAGATAAAGCTGCCAATCTGGCATTTCAGTATCTGGATCCAGTTTGTTATGATTTCGAGATTTATGCAGAGTGTTCTACATTTTATCTTTTGATGAATTATGAGGAAGAAGAAAGCAGGAATGTGCGAAAAAATGTGCGTCAGATGTTAGATGAGCTGAAAACCCAGGAAAGTATCTTAAAAGGAATGAGCGTTACCATAGGAATGGGAAATATGGTAAAAACATCAGAATATATCAGAGAGTCTTTTCTGGATGCTGTTTTTATGATAAAGCAGAGGCTCCTTCTGGGAACTGGACGTATGCTGGAGATGGATGAAACGCAGCAGCGAAAAACATCGGATTTTATAAACAGCGAAGCATTTTATCGTTTTAACAAAGAAATGGAACGGGCAGTAGAAGCTTTAAATGTAGTGGATGTAAGAAGAACCATTGAAAATCTACGGGATACATTGAAAAATTATCCGGGTATTACTGGATATGAGATTTTGCAGATGTCCAAAGAAGCTTGCAACCATTATCTGTTTTGTATGAAGAGTAAGGGAATCCATGTAGACGGAGAAGCTAAGTTTGTGGAAAAATTCAGCAAAGATGCAGGAGAATGTGCAGATATTGAAGAGCTGTTCCGGCTTTTAGGCGGCACATTGGGAAGATCTTTGCAAAAAGCTTCGGAAGCCAAGAAAGCAGAGGATAACCGTCCCATCCGGCAGGCAAAACAATATATAGAAGAAAATTATAACCGTTCCCTTACCCTGGAAGAAGTAAGTGAAATGGCAGGTTTTGCTCCCGGATATTTCAGCACACTTTTTAAGAAAGAAACAGGAGCCACTTTTCTGGAATTCTTGCAGTCAGTACGTATGGATGCAGCCCAAAAGATGCTGGTTTCAGGAAACGAAGGAATGAACGTGATCTGCGAAAAAGTGGGTTATTCAGATGTGAAATATTTCACAAAATGCTTTGTAAAATACACCGGGCTGAAGCCAGGAGAATACAGGAAGATCTATTCATGAATAAAGAGAGCTATCTTTTTGACCGTATACGCTGGTTTGCAGCGATCTTTTTTATCTTTCATATAAGCCTGCTGTTTATCCTGTTCTTTCAGGAATGGAAAATAGCAGGATTGAAATGGGTTATCGGACTTTTTGGGCTTTTTTATGTCATTTTGCTATACGGAGGATATCGGCTGATCTACCGGCCTTTAAAAGTAAACAGCCGCATAAAAGCTGCTTTTGCAAGAGGAGACAGCTATGAAGATATTTATCATATGCCATATTTGCTGAATGAAGAAGAGAAAAATATGCTGCGTCGGTTTTATGCATTATTGGATAAAAGTGAATTAGTTACTGTATCCAAGAAAAAGTCAGAATATCTGGCTTTACAGAATCAGATTAATCCACATTTTCTTTATAACACACTGGAAGGCATCCGGGCAGAAGCTTTGATCGCGGGAGTTGATTCTATTGCGGAAATGACGGAGGCATTAGCGACTTATTTCCGATATACTATTTCTCAGGTAAACAATCTTGTCACATTGGAAGAAGAACTGGCTAATGTGGAAAATTATTATTATATTCAGCAGTTCCGTTTTGGAAGCAAGTTAGATCTGCGGATCCGTTATGACTGTGAAGATGAAGAAGCTCTTATGTGTCAGCTGCCAAAATTAACATTGCAGCCTATTGTGGAAAATTCTATTTACCATGGTCTGGAGCAGAAAATTGGGAAAGGTTGTCTGGACATTAAGATCACCATGACAGATAAACATTTGATCATTATGATTTCTGATGATGGGGTAGGAATGGAAAAAGGCCAGGTTAGGGCTATGAACGAAAAACTGAGGGCATTAAGGCTGGAAGAAGAGGAAGAAGAGGAAAATGGCAAGCGGGGCGGAATCGCGGTGAAAAATGTAAATAATCGTATCAAGCTGTTATTTGGAGAAGAGTATGGTATTTATATCTACAGTCAGCTGGATGTTGGGACGGACGTAGAGATCACCCTTCCCATTGTGAGAGATTAATCCAATCAGGAGATACTTATGAAACAGGAAATACTTCGATTTGAAAATGTGACCTGTAAAAAAGACGGGGCCGTTTATCTGGATAATTTCAGTTTTTACATGACAACAGGGGAAATCGTGGGAATGCTGTCCGTTAATGACAGAGGAATTAAAGAACTGATTGAACTGACAGAAAAAAATCATCCCATTGATGCCGGAAGAGTATATGTGGATGGAAAACTGGTGAACAGTTATCTGAACCAGGAAGAAACATCCAACCGTATTTACCAGATCGATCAGAAAAGTTCTCTGATCTCAGATCTGTCGATTGCTGATAATTTGTTTGTGATGCGCCCTGGTTTTAAAAAACATATGATCAATGAATGGGTTTTGCGGGAGCAGGCGGCAAGAGTTTTTAAGCAGCTTTCCATGGAACTGGATTTAAATAAAAGGGTAGAAAGACTTACTACCATGGAACGGATCATGGTAGAGATTGCAAAAGCTTACTTAATGGGAAGCAAGCTTTTGGTAGTTCTATATCCGGAAAAACTGGTGGGACAGGCGGATCTTGAGCAGTTTCATCAGCTTTTAAGGAAAGTGCGCAGTATGGGGATATCTACCTTGTATTTTTGCTATCATCATTGGATTATGTTTAAAATCTGTGACAGGATCGCGTTGTTTTCCAGAGGAAGGATCAAAAAATTATTTGAACCGAAGGATTTCAGAGAAGAGGCTATAGCACCATATATTTACTATTTTAAAGAAAATGCAGTATTTAAGCCGGAAGGAAATAAGGGGTATATGCTGGAATTGAAAAATATTACAGATCCGGATATACATAATCTGAACCTTGGCGTTAAATCAGGAGAATGCATTACGCTACTGGATTCTGATAATCAGATCATGGACCGGCTGACAGAGATCCTTGCAGGCGAAATTACAGATTATGAGGGAAATATTTTCTGCGGAAACAAAAAAATAGAAAAGAAAGTAAAAAGCAGCCTTGATCGGGGAATGATCGTTTTGGATGATAATCCGGTACAGTCATTTCTGTTTTCCGAAATGTCTTATCTGGAAAATCTTACCTTTTTGCTGGATCGAAAATTAAAGAAAAGCATATTAAAGCAGTCTTACATAAACAGTGTGCGCAGTGAATACTATGGGGAAGCAGGAGATGTTATTGACACAAAAAGTATCGAGTCCCTCTCTTTAAAAGAAAAATACGGGTTGATCTATAATAAAATAAAATTGTTTCATCCACGGATCCTGGTGATCAAGAAGCCTTTTGCCTATGGGGATATGCATTGCCGTACGTATATTTTGAAAAGAATACAGGAACTAAAGGCAGCAGGTGTATGTATTTTAATGCTTACCAGTTATCTGACAGATTGTGTATATATATCCGATCATATCGGTATTGTGAAAGATGGAAAACTTTCGATATTGTTGGAACCTCAGGAGTACGGGATCGCCAGCAGACTTTTCTGATAAAGATCCTCAGTATTCTTCATGAATGAAAAATGGTTACTGTTTATGCGTTGCATGACCAGCAACGGAAAATTATCTAAAAAATGTCTACCTAATTCTGAAAAATGTCCCCTTATTATTTCCTCCTGTTCTGATATACTTTTTGTAACAGAAGAACAGGAGGGGTAAAGGATAATGGAACAGTCAAAGAGAGAAAAACTCCTTATAGTGAAAAAAGAAATGGAAGGCTTTATGAAGGAAAGCGTTCCTTTTTGGCTTGAAAACGGAATTGATAAAGAATACGGCGGTTATTTGGTATGCTTTGATTCTAAGGGAAAGCTGATGAAGGAACTGGCAGTATTAACGCCTGAAGATAAGATGATCGTAACTCAGACACGTATGATCTGGGGATTTTCAGCACTTCTTCGAAATGGTCTGGCAAAACGCTATGGCTGGGAGGAAAAGTGCAAAGAGGCAGCAAAACAGGGCGTGGATTTCTTCATTGATAAGTTCTGGGATAAAAAGAATACAGGCTGGGCATGGGTAACAGACCGTAAAGGAAATGTTCTGGACAATGGAAAACTGGTTTATGGACAGACATTTGCTATTTATGCATTAGCTGAATATTATATGGCTACCGGTGATGAACGGGGAATTGAATATGCGGAGAAAACCTTTGATGCTTTGAAAAAATATGCAGCTGATACATTTTACGGCGGCTATTTTGAAAACTTTAAAGAGGACTGGACACTGGAAAGTGCCGGTGTTTACGGAGGAGATCTGAAATCACTGGATATCCACATGCACACCATGGAAGCTTATACTACTCTTTATGAAGCAACCCACAAGGAAGTACATAAGAGAGCTTTGCAGGAAATCATTGATATTGTATTGAAACACATGGTTGATTATGATTTCTGGTGCGGCAGAAATCAGTTCTCCATTGATTTTACGCCAAAGCCTGCAATTTCTATCCGCAGAACCTGGAACTACGACAGAGATCCGGAAAGCGCTAATAAAAATCCACTGGATACAACTTCTTATGGACATAATATTGAACTGATCTGGCTGTTAAATCGTGCATACGAAGTATTAGGACTTCCGCCTGCAAGAGAATTTACCAGAAAATTTGCAGATTACACACTGGCAAATGGCTGGGATAATGTTCACGGCGGTATTTACAGAGATGGAATGCATGATGGACGGATCGTTGTAACAGACAAGGAATGGTGGCAGAATTTTGAATCTCTGACAGGCTTTCTGGATTCCTATCAGGCCACAGAGGATGAGCGGTATCTGGATACATTTGTCAAATTATGGGAATTTGATAAGAAATATTTCTATAATCCAGAGGTTGGCGAGTCCAGACAGCTGCTGTTAGCAGACGGAACACCTGTGATCGATGATACAGGAAATCAGTGGAAATGTATTTATCATACAGACCGGGCTATGATGGAGTGCTGCCTGAGGATCGAATCACTGACAAAATAGATGCAAGGCTGGATTGTTACGATATAGATACCGTATAAAAGCGAAACATCTTTGAAAGGAAGCAAATATGGGAGAGAAGAAGGCAGAAGTGCCTGTGGGCAAAGAACTGGTCCGAATGACAGGCATTATGAAAGAGTTTCCCGGTGTAAAGGCTCTAGATAATGTAAAACTGGATCTGTATGCCGGAGAGGTGCTGGCCCTTTTGGGGGAAAATGGTGCTGGTAAGTCAACACTGATGAAGATCCTTTCAGGTGTCTATCAGAGGGATGACGGAGAGATTATCCTGTTTGGAAATAAAATTGGCGAGTGGGATGCAAATAAAGCCAAAGAGGCAGGCGTTGCGATCATTCATCAGGAGTTAAATATGTGTACCCACTTAAGTGTGGCAGAAAATATTTTCCTGGGACGGGAGCTGTTAAAGAATGGCCGTCTGGATAATGAACGGATGAATCAGGAGACGAAAGAGATTCTTCACAAATTGAATATTGATATTGATCCAAAAGCGCAGGTCAGTGAACTGGCTGTTTCCAAGCAGCAGATGGTAGAAATCGCCAAGGCACTTTCACAGAATGCAAAAGTGCTGATCATGGACGAGCCTACTTCCGCCCTTACATCCAAGGAAATTGATGAATTGTTTAAGATCATTCATCAGTTAAAGGATGAAGGAATCGGTATTATCTACATATCCCACCGATTAGAGGAATTACAGCATATTGTAGACCGTGTTATCATTATGCGTGATGGAAAATATATCACTCAGATGCCATATGATATCAACCGCATGGATGAGATCATTGCAAATATGGTAGGACATGAGATCAAAGAGAAATTCCCAAGAGTATCCTGCAAAAAGGGAAAGAAGATCCTGGAAGTAAAGCATCTGAATGCAGGAAAAATGGTACGGGATATTAACCTGGAACTGTTTGAAGGTGAGATTGTTGGTATCGCAGGACTGATGGGTGCAGGACGTACAGAAACAACCCGTGCGATCTTCGGCATTGATCCAAAGGAAAGCGGAGAGATCTTCATTGACGGAAAAGAAGTAAAGATCAATTGTCCGGCGGATTCCATTAAAGCAGGTCTGGTACTGGCACCGGAAGACAGAAAGAAAGATGGTCTGTGCACAAGACTAAGTATAGCAGACAATATTGCTCTTCCAAATCTGGATATGCTTTGTGAAGGTCCGGTTGGAACAGTTAACCGGAAAAAAGAAAAGGAAATGGTTGATAATGCTGTAAAAGCTCTGAAGATCAAGCTTCCCAATGCCCAGGTGGATGCAGGAAGTCTTTCAGGAGGAAATCAGCAGAAAGTGGTAGTTGCCAAGTGGCTGGCCAGAAACTCAAGAGTTGTTATCTTTGATGAACCGACCAGAGGTATTGATGTAGCTGCAAAGGTAGAGATCTACAACCTGATGAATCAGTTGAAGCAGAATGGAATCGGTGTTATGTTTGTTTCTTCTGAGATGCCGGAGGTAATGGGAATGAGTGACCGGATCATTGTTATGTGTGACGGACGCATTACCGGAGAATTTTCAGCAGAAGAGGCAACCCAGGATATGATCTTAACAAAGGCAACGCAGTTTGAGCAGAAAACAGCGTCATAATACGTTTTAGATTCAATCTCATCAAGGAGGGACAATATGAGCAGTTCAAGTGATAAAAAGCCCGGTGTACTGGGGCGCTTCCTTTCCCAGAGGGGAATGGGACAGGTTGTAACAGTAACAGTCGGTCTGATCGTTTTATGCCTGGTATTTGGAATCATCAATCCGAATTTCTTTACCTACAGAAATACAGCAAACCTGCTGCGGCAGATCGCACCTACACTTCTGATCGGCATAGGTCAGTCCTATGTATTATTCACAGGAAATATCGATCTTTCCATCGGCTCAGTAGTAGGTATGAGCTGTATGATCTCAGCAACATTAATGTGCCACGGAATGAATCCATGGGTGGCAATGGTGATCACATTGATTGCCTGCCTGTTAGTTGGATACATCAATGGTATCCTGGTATCTAAATGTAAGCTGCCGCCATTCATCGCAACCTTAGGTACAATGACCATTGCAAGAGGTATTGCACAGATCGTCAATGGAAACTACAATACAGATTCCATTGGTGAAGCAGCAAAAGGCTTCCGTACTTTCTTCTACAGCGGCAAAGTATTAGGCATTTTCAGTGCTTTCTGGATTGCAGTGATCATCTGGTTTGTATTTAACTACATTATGAGCTGTACCAGAACGGGCCGTCATATTTATGCAACAGGAAGCAATATTGACGCGGCTAGACTTTCCGGTGTTAATGTAGATAATACCGTTATTTATGTTTACATTGTATCTGCGTTCTGTGCCTGTGTAACAGGTCTGATCACCTGTGCATCTACTGGTACAGGTACTATGGATGCCGGTACATCTTATGAAATGTATGCAGTAGCAGCTTCCGTAATCGGCGGTGTATCTACACTGGGTGGTTCCGGTATCTTACTTGGTACTGTGATCGGTGCAGCAATCTGGGGCGTTTTACAGAATGGTCTTCAGTTTGCCGGAGCACCTGTTGCAATTAGAAATATCGTTATTGGTATTATCGTAGTTGTTGCAGTTCTTATGGATGTTGTTGTAAGAAGCGGCAGAGGCAAGAGCAAGAAGCATAAAAGCAATTAATTTTGAGTAACTGGTAAACAAGAGTAAAAACGAAGGTAAAGCATAAAAATGCTTTCACAATAAAGAAAGGAAAGGTATAGTATTATGAGGAAAAAAGCGATTTCAATGATTCTGGCGGCAGCACTTGGTTCTGCATTATTAGCAGGCTGCTCATCTACTCCAAAGGAAACAACTGCAGCAGCTACAGAGGCAGCAACCACTGCAGAGGAGAAGAAGGAAGAAAGCAAGGCTGAAGAAACCACCAAGGAAGAAAAGAAGGAAGAGGCTGCTTCTGGCAATGATATGCTGTCTGGGGAAACAGGAGACATTGCAAAGCCTGGAGATGGAAAAGGACAGAAAGTAGTTCTGATTACTATCGACTCTATGGATCAGCACTGGGTAAACATGGACAAGGGCTGCAAGCAGGCAGCAGAAGAACTTGGCTGTGATTATAAGTGGATCGCTCCAGATGTAAAAGATGACGCAAAGCAGATCGAGTGTGTAAATAACGCAGTAGCTGATGGCGCAACCGCTATTCTGGTAGCTGCAAATGGTCCTGATGCTATTACTGCAGCGCTGGAAGAAGCTGATCAGGCTGGTGTTAAGATCGTTCAGGTTGACTCTTTCGCAAATTATCCATGTGTACAGCAGCTGGGAACTGACAACCGCGCAGCAGGAAAGACCGCTGGCGAGCAGGTTTTAGCAGCTCTGGAAGCTAAGGGAGTTAAAGAAGGAAAGATCGGTATCGTTTCTGTAAACGCAGCAACTACTTCTACTGTAGACCGTGACGAAGGCTTCCGTTCTGCATTTGAAGGAACCGCTTATGAGATCCTTGAAACTCAGTATGCTGATGGCGATGCAGCAAAATCCAAAGACGCAGCAGCTAACTTTATTTCTCAGGGTTGTGTAGCACTGTTTGGTGCAAACGAAGGTTCTTGTGTTGGTGTTGGTAATGCAGTTGCAGAAGATGGAAATAACGTTGTAGCAGCAGGTATGGACAAGTCTGATGCAGTTATCCAGCTGATCAAAGACGGCGCTCTGATCTGCACAATGGCTCAGAATCCAGACGTTATGGGTTATGAAGGTATGTATGCAGCAATCACCGCTATCAATGATGGTAAGGTAGCTCCTGATTATATCGACACTGGCGTTTCTATCTTAAACTTAGATGCAGTTAAATAATCAGGCTGTTCCATTGCTGGTCATGCAATGAATGAACAGTAACAGAGAAATATGCTCCGGCAGGTTTTTAGTCTGCCGGAGCTGTTTTTGTAGAAAGGAGATCCAGTATGTATCTGTATGGATTTGATATTGGAGGCACAAAATGCGCTGTGATACTGGCACAGGTGGACAATGACCATACCAACTTCCTGGAACGTTATGAAATGCAGACAGAACGGGACTGGGAAAAAGTTCTGGAAAATTTGGCATGCAAAGCGCTGGAGATGGCAAAGAAACACGGTTTAAATATGGGGAAAAAGGGCGAGAAGACGGTTGTTTGTGGAGGAATTTCCTGTGGCGGTCCTTTAAGCACGGATCGGAAATGGATCTTATCGCCGCCCAATCTTCCAGGCTGGGATCAGGTACCTGTAGTGGAATACCTGAAAAGAAAGCTAGGAATTCCTGTAGAAATGGAAAATGATGCGGATGCAGGAGCTTTGGCAGAGTGGAAATTCGGTGCTGGAAAAGGCTGTAAGAATATGATTTTTCTGACCTTTGGCACAGGGCTTGGCTGCGGTCTTATCTTAAACGGACAACTATACAGAGGAAGTACTGGCATGGCTGGGGAAGCAGGACATATCCGTATGGAACCAGAAGGACCGGTGGGTTATGGAAAAGCAGGAAGTTTTGAAGGATTTTGCTCCGGAGGCGGAATTGCAAAACTGGCTGGATACTTTGGAACAGAAGGAAGCGCAAAAGAACTGGCCAAGCGGGCAGAGGCTGGTGACGAGACGGCTTTGGCGGTCTATGCCAGATGCGGTGCTGTTTTTGGGCGGGGACTGGCGATCCTTATGGATCTTTTAAATCCAGAGAAAATCGTAGTCGGTTCTGTTTATGCCAGAAGCCACCAGCTTTTAGATAAGACCATGTATGAAGAACTGGAAAAAGAAGCGCTCCCCATGAACAGGGCGGCATGTGAGATCGTGCCGGCTGCTTTAGGAGAGCGGATCGGAGATTATGCAGCAATAGTTGCAGGGCTGAATTGTTATGATTCTTTATAATTCGTCATCAGCATTAATTTTTAACCCACTTGATAGCGGCAGAAACATCCAGCATACCACTGGTTGCTGTTTTGCCTTTTAATGGGGCTAATTTATGTACAGTTGAAAGGATAGCAGTTTTTACGTCCTGAAGGCTTAAATCGGTTCTGGCAGAGTAGATCAGGGCGGCAGCACCAGTTACCATGGGAGCAGCCATAGAGGTTCCGCTCATGTAGGCGTAGGAATTACCAGGGATCGTGCTTAAAATATACGTGCCGGGAGCTACCAGGTCTACCGCTGTGGTGCCGTAGTTAGAACTGTCATCTAAGTGGCCGTTAAAAAGCAGATTTCCTACGGTGATCACATTGTCATAAGGAAGGCTTGCAGGATAGACAGGGGATTTGTCGATATCGTAACCGATCTGGTACTGGTTTCCATTTCCTGCTGCTACTACAAAGAGCATTTTGGAATCACGGATTGCTGCTTCAAATTCAGGAGAAGTGCTGGTGGATCCAAAACTTAAGTTGCATATATCAGCACCATTGGCTTCTGCGTATTTAATGGCTTCAATGACGCTTTCCGGGGAACCTTTTCCGTCAGAACCGCCTAAGGCTTTTAATACCATGATCTTAACGTGAGTGTTGTCGGCAATGCCTGCGATACCGCCATTATTCCAGGCTGCGGCGATGGTGCCGGCACCGTGAGTTCCATGGCTGTCTTCTTCCTCCCCCCAGACTTCATTACTGTTAGAAATGAAGTTCCAGCCATTTACATCATCTATATAGCCGTTTCCATCGTTGTCAATGCCATCACCGGGAATCTCGTCCTCATTGACCCAGATGGAGTTTTTCAGGTCGGTGTGTGTAGTGTCAATACCGGTATCAATAATAGCTACCGTGACAGTCCGTTTATTTTCTGTTTCACTGTAGGTCTTCCAGGCATCTTCAATGTTGATATCAATATTTTCTACAGCATCGGTGTTGATCGCTTCAAAGTTGTCAGGACCTAAAGGGGGAAGGGCAATATCATCAATGCCGTTTTCGCCATAGTGGAGATAAATGTGGTCCAGGGTTTTGATATTTAATACTTTTTCAGTGCGGCGCAGCCGGCCGGTATTGTGAAGAGCCCACTGATATTCACTGTATTCGTCGCCGGAAGAGATATTTGACACACCGGGACCGCTGAAGAAAAGGGAAAAATCCTGGCTGTTTTCCTGCGCAGCCAGTGCTGATATGGAACAGGGGGTAAATGTCATTGTAAGGGAAAGCAAGGCGGAAATGATGCCTGCAGATAGTCGTTTCATGGGGGATACTCCTTTTTTGCGGTGTCGCTTGTTTCTTCATCATTAAAAACTCATGAACCCCGCGCTGCGCGCTCTACTGCCTGCTGCCGCAGGCGGTTCATTCGTTAATGCATCAAAGAAAAACAAATGCCACCTATGGTGTCGCTTGTTTTTCTTTTTGATGCATTATATTATACCATGGCAGCTGTGATGAAAGTATGACATTTTTCTGAAGAAATATGGTATACTTGTTATATTCTTGTTAAAAATCTTTCAAGGGGCTTGAGAGTTTTGAACGTGAACAGTTATGAAATTTATGTCTAACAGGCATAAACGGTATAAGAAATGCAGGGGGAAAGAAGATGTATCAGAAATACAGTATTGGAACCATGGCAAAACTGCTGGGGATTTCAGCAGAGGCGATCCGGTATTATGAGAGCAGGAACATTATCAGTCCGGTCCGTGACCCGGAAACCGGCTACAGATACTATAATACCTGGGATTTTCATATGCTTTTGCGTGCCAGACACTACCAGAACTATGGTTTTTCCTTAGAAGAGGTGGCAGAACTGTTCAGAAGCCATGAATTGCTGGAAATACGGGAAAAAATGGTGGATCAGGAGGAAGTGATCCAGCAGGAGATTATCCGTCAGATGAATCTATTAAAGCGTATCAGACAGAGCCAGCAGGTCCTTAAGGATGCAAAAGACAGTGTGGGTAAGTTTCGCATTGAGGAAAGACCGGGGATCTACCGGATGAACACCCAGAAAAATTATACCTTATTTAAGAAAAAGGAGCAGCTGGATCTGATTTCAGAGTGGACGGAGAAAGAGCCATTTGTCTTTTCTTGCGCAGTGTTTTATCAGAAAAAAGTGGAAAATGGAGACTCGGAGTTTGACTTCGGAATGGGACTGCGGGAAGAGTATGCGCAATTTTTAAATGTAAAAGAGTCAGAACTGGTGCAGTATTATCCCCCTTGTCTCTGCGTCCATACCTGCGTTCCCTCACGTTCTGGAAAGTATCTGTCTTTGGAAAGCCTGAAAGAAGGTTTCCAATATTTAAAACACAATGGTTTAAGTCTTGCAGGAGATATTGTGACCCAGGTAGTCTGTATGACAAAGCCGGAGGAAGAATATTTTAACTGGCATATTGTGTGGTTCCCTATTAAAGAAGCATAGAGGAAAACGGAAAAAATTGGAAATTGGCAAATAAAAGAGCTATCATTGTTAAGATTCCTACAAAATAATTGAAAAATGATTGTGCAGAGTGCAATAAAACACTCTGCATTTTTTGTGCAAAAAACCGACTTGACCTTAAAACCACTTTAATTGTTATAGTAGTGGCAGATGAGCAAGTTAAAAAAATAACAAACCCATTAACGAACACATTTAAACCACTTAAGTGAAAGGGGAAAAGGTCATGAGTGAACAGAAGAAGACAGTATTGATCACCGGAGGAGCTATGGGACAGGGACGTGCCCATGCAGTTAAGTATGCGCAGAACGGATTTAATGTAGTTCTGGCAGATATGCTGGATCCGGAAGATGAAAGATTCCAGGAAACCATCAAAGAATTAAATGAATTAGGCGCTGAAGTTTTAGCTGTTAAGGCAAATATCTGCAGTACACCTGATATGGAAAATTTATTTGCAAAGGCATGGGAAAAGTTCGGACGTTTAGATGTAGTTATCGCAAATGCAGGCGTTATTAACTTTGGAAACACCTGGGAGCTGACAGATGAGCAGGTAGAGAAGGTTATTAACATTGACCTGATCGGTACCTGGAGAACTGACAAGTACGCAACACAGTACATGTTAAAGCAGGGCTTCGGAAGAATCATCAACATCGCTTCTACCAGCGGTCTTTACGGAACTCCAAAGTTAGCTACTTATTGCATGGCTAAATGGGGAGTTTTAGGCCTGACCAAGACCCTGGCAAAAGAAGTTGGAAGCAAGGGGATCATTGTTAATGCACTTTGCCCGACCAAGGTTAAGACTCCAATGTGCGAAACCCAGAGCTATGTAGAGTTCATTAATGAGCTGACCGGAAAGAACTTTAAGGATTATAAGGAAATGTACGCAGGAGTTCCTTTCCTGGATGTTGAGGATATTTCTGATATGGTTTACTGGCTTGGAACCAGCCGTGCAGCTGGTAAGTTCAACGGCAGAGACGTTGCCCTGGATCTGGGAACCCTTCAGTGCTAATCACTGAATAAAAATGGTGGTGCTGCCTGTAGGGAACACCACCATGGACAATAGTAAACAGAAGTTGGGGATAAAAGGAAAATGGGTAATTTTGGTTTTAAAAATGTATCAAAGAGAAAAACGATTGACCTGATGGAGTATCTTTGTTATGGACTGGGAGATTTCTCCTTTTGCTTCATTTACGGAGCCATTGGTTCTTACATTGTTTTCTTTTATACAGATGTGGCCTGCATCAGTGCAGCTACAGTAGGAACGGTACTTTTAGTCAGCAAGATCTTCGATGGTATTTCTGATATGATGATGGGATATATCATTGAAAATGTCCATTCACCGCTGGGAAAAGCAAGACCGTGGCTGTTATGGATGGTAATTCCGTACTGCATCGGCTGTGTTCTGTTGTTTACAGTACCGGATTTCAGTGAAACAGGAAAGGTTATATACGCATTTATTTCCTATAACCTGATGGCAACCTGTATTTTCACTTCCATGAACGTGCCATACGGTGTTTTAAGCAGCGTTATGACAAACAAGCAGAACGAAAGAGCACTTCTTTCTATCAGCCGTGCAAGTTTAGGAGCTTTAGGCGTATTCGTGATCAGCTCCTATGCACCTGATCTGGTAGAAAAATTTGGCGGTGGACCTGCCGGCTGGCAGAAGACATTCCTGTTAGTAGGGATCGTTTCTATCGGGTTGTTCCTGATCACATTTTTTGGCTGTAAAGAGCGTGTTGGTTCCGGTGTTATGGAACAGAAAACAGGAAAAAAATCTTCTTTATCCTTATTACAGGGTGTGAAGATCCTGTTTGCTAACAAGTATTGGTTCATCATGTTGATGGTCAACATTTTCTACACTGCAATGACCAGTCTTTATGGTATGAACATGTATTTTGCAAAATATGTTATGCAGGATGCAGGTTATAATAAGACCATGATGATGTGTTCTACTTTTGCATCCATTCTGGTTCCACTGCTTCTGATCCCGGTTGTACAAAGAATCGGAAAACGTAATGTAGCTCTCTATGGAGGTGCTGGAATGGGTATTGCAGGCCAGGTTGTCCTGATCCTGTTTGCAGAGCAGTCCATGGGACTTATGTATCTGGGACTGATTCTTCGTGGAATGGGTGTTGCATGTATTTCAGCTACCAAGTTTGGTATGATCGCAGACAGTATTGAGTATGGAGAGTATAAAACAGGTACCCGGGCAGAAGGTTTCGTATATTCTGCTGCATCTTTAGGGGTCCGCGTTGGTTCTGCTCTTGCGTCTGCAGTTATTGGCTGGGTACTGGGAGCTTATGGATATGACGGCAAGCTGGCAGTGCAGAGTGAAACTGCAATGAAGGGCATCCGCATCATGTTCTACTATGCGCCATTAGCTGTATTTATTGCTATTCTGGCACTGCTGTTGTTTTATAAACTGGATCGTGAGTATGACGGCATTATGAAAGTCTTAGATGAGCGCCACAAACTTGCGGAACAGGCAAATGCATAAAATGTATTCTCGGAGTCTTTCATGCACTTGCCGCAAAATCAAGTACAAAAAGATTCTGAGAGTACATTAAAGTTTTACAAGTCACATTTTTAATTTAAGGAGAGTTTAGAGTATGAATATCACAAAAGCAACCCGCTGGAGAGTGTTTGCCGGTGTATGGCTGCAGAGCTTATTTACCTCTGCTACTGCTTACTTCAGTCTGTTTTGTATCCCGTTAACAACCAAGTTTGGATGGAGCGATTCTGCATTCGCACTGGCATATACCATTTATATGTTTACATACTGTGCAGTTGGCTTCATCGGCGGTTCCTTAGCTGAGAAGATCAGCCCAAGAAAAACCATTTACATTGGTCTTTGCCTTTTTGCAGGCGGCTGGTTCTTAACTGGTTTTGCATCCAGCATCCCACAGCTGTATGTATTTTACGGATTAATGGCTGGTGCCGGCGGCGGTATGATCTATCCAGCATGCCTTCCTACTGCATTAAAGTGGTTCCCTGATCGTTCCGGTTCTATTTCCGGTCTGGTTCAGGCTGGCGCTTCCTGTGGTCCTTTCATCATGAGCCCTATTGCACAGACTTTGATCGAGCATGTAGGCGCACAGATGACCTGCCGTATCCTGGCTGTTGTATTCCTGATCGGTGTTGGTATTGCAGCAGCAATGATCGTTCCTTGTCCGGAAGGCTGGACTCCAGAAGGCTGGAAGCCATCCGCTGAGCAGGTTAAGGTATTAAAGACAAAAGACTACAGCATGGGTGAAATGGTTAAGACCCCTGTATTCTGGGTACTGTTATTAATGTTCATTTTCGCAAATGCAGCCGGAACCATGATGGTTTCCTTCACAAGTCCTATTGCACAGCGCCAGGTTGGCCAGACTGCAATGACCGCTGCATTATGTGTATCCATTATGACACTGGCTAATATGTGCGGACGTATTGGATTTGGTTTTATCTACGATATCTTAAAGGGCTGGAAGAGCCTGATCCTGTTAATGGTCATCAACGGAGTTTCCATGTTAATGCTGACCCAGGCAACTACACTTCCATTCTTTATCGTATGTATTGTATTAGTAGGTTTCTCCTTTGGCGGACTGTTAGTTGTATTTGCGCCAATGGTACGTATGATCTTCGGTTCCAAATTCTACAACCGTAACTATGGTCTGATCTTCATCGGCTATGGTATTGGTGCTTTCGTAGGACCTAAGATCAGTGCTTACTTCTATGACACCACAGGCAAGTATACCATGGGATTCATCGGTTCAGCTCTGTTGGCAGTTGCTGCCATCGTCCTCATTGTGATCGCACAGAAGATGGCAGCTAAGATGGAAAATGCACAGTAAAAAAGACGCCCAAAGCTTCTTGTCCGCTGCAAGCGGGCAAGAAGATGCAAGGCTGAACAGAAACTGCTTTCTGAAAAATATAAAAAGTTTTATATCCCCGGAAATCGGTGCAGCTGTGTACCTGGTTTCCGGGGTTTTTGTGTTCAGGAAACTTTGATGAAACATCCTGGAAAACAAAAAGGCACATTCTTTTTTAAGATAAAATGCTTGAAGCATATGCTCTTGTGCCTTATAATAACAGGGAAAGACCCGGAATGGCGCGTTGATTCCTGGGCTATTTTTTTGAAATAAGGAAATGAGGATAAAATAGGATGGAAATAAAAGCACAGATCACCAAACGACTGCAGAAATATAAGGCGGATGAGATAAAAACTCTTTATCAGCTGATGTTAAGGGTTTTATCCGGCAATGATGATTTTCGCATGGTACAAAATGCAGATACCGATGATCTGCGCCCCGTGATCGAAGGGGAAACAGGGGAGAAGGTCGATTTTGCAATGGAGTCCGTTATTTCAGGAGAATCCCTGAAATTGTGGCAGGATATCCAGAACGAGGAAGCAGAGAAGGTGAAGTTAAAAAAGGCAGACCGTATAGAGCGCATTGCTTCTGTTATGAGTGATGAAACCTTATTTGAAGGCTTCTGTCTGGCTTTTTATGGAAAAGACGAAACATTGACGGTTCTCTGTGATGAATATGGCTGCGGGGAGGCGTATGAAGCTTTAACCGGAGATCCTGTATACAAAAAAAGAAGAGCGTATATACGTATGATTTTCGATTATGTACTGGCAGCTTCTCATTTATATGGGGTAGTGGCTCTTCATGATTTTGAACTTCTGCTGCGTCATTATGAAAAGAGTCTGGATGATTTCGACGGTTATACAAGAGAAGAGGGAAACTATAGGAATACCATTCTTTTCCAGCCAAGATTCTTAGGACTTTGTACGTTACAGCAGCTGATCGGAAATACGGTACCGGAAGTGTTTACTACAATGGACGGCCTGTTTGTTCACCAGTCATTCCGTGAAGATTTCCTGAAAGAACAGGAAGAGATGTTTAAAGCTTTTTCTGAAAAGAAAGGTCAAAAGATAGATGAAAATGATTTTGACCACTTCTTTGCACAGGCAGGTGATAAGACTTCTTACAGAAAGCTGCTGCGGGATACCATGGATAAGCCTATGTATCTGCCAACCAGGGAAGAATTTTTAAAATATGTAAATGAAGACTACCATGTGATCTCCACTGCAGAAAAGAATTTACGCAACTACCTGAAGGGAAAATATGGAAAAGAGATAGAAGCAGCAGCTCAGGCAGCAGAAACTACCCCGGAGGTATATTTAGAAGCCTTTATCGCGAAGCTTCGTGACATGGGAACGGATGTGGGAAAAGGCGGCGCAGAGCCGGATCCTCAGGCGCAGATCCAGTTTGTTTTAACTACATTAAGACAGATCGGCGCTGCTTTTGAGAATATCGCAGACGCAAAGGAACCCCTGCGTTATGCAATGGAATTGTCCAATGCAGAGCATCTGTGGTGCAACCGTGGATTCAGCGCAGATGGACTGGCAGTACGTATGGCAGCAGAAAAGAAAAATACGGATATTGCAGCAGGTTTCTTAAATCAGAAAAAAGCAAATGGACAGGTGGTACGTAAGACTACAAAGATCTATCCAAATGATCCGTGTCCATGTGGAAGCGGCAGGAAGTATAAAAAGTGCTGCGGAAAGAATCAGGAATAAAATATGAATCAATACGAGATCTTGAAGCATTATTTTGGATATGATACCTTCAGAGACGGACAGGAAAAACTGATCCACGCGATCTTAGAAGGAAGAGATGTCCTTGGCATTATGCCAACGGGAGCGGGAAAATCCCTGTGCTATCAGATACCGGCACTTATGATGGGCGGGATCACACTTGTGATTTCGCCTCTTATCTCTTTAATGAAAGATCAGGTAAGCAACTTAAATCAGGCGGGGATCCTGGCAGCTTATTTAAACAGTTCTCTTACACCTGGTCAGTATAGGAAAGTACTGGAACTGGCCAGAGGAGGAAGATATCCTATTATATATGTGGCGCCGGAGCGCCTGGTAACAGAAGACTTTTTGCAGTTTGCTCTGGATCCTCAGGTTAATATTTCCATGGTGGCAGTAGATGAGGCTCACTGTGTCTCCCAATGGGGACAGGATTTTCGTCCAAGCTATTTAAAAATCGTGGATTTTATCAAACGGCTTCCTAAACGTCCGGTTGTCAGCGCTTTTACTGCTACAGCAACCGCAGAGGTAAGGGATGATATCATAGACATTCTTATGCTTCAGGAACCGGAAGTTTTAACAACGGGCTTTGACCGGACGAATCTTTATTTTGGAGTACAGACACCGAAGGACCGTTATCAGGCATTGGTGGAATTATTAGAGCAGCATAAGGCGGAAAGCGGCATTGTTTACTGCCTGACCCGCAAGATCGTGGAAGAAGTTTGTGAAAAGCTGATCAAAGAAGGCTTTTCTGTTACCCGCTATCACGCAGGCTTAAGTGATGCAGAGCGAAAACATAATCAGGAAGAGTTTATTTATGATAATGTGCGGATCATGGTAGCAACCAATGCATTTGGAATGGGGATTGACAAATCCAATGTGCGCTTTGTCATCCATTATAATATGCCGAAAAATATGGAATCCTATTACCAGGAAGCAGGAAGAGCAGGCCGGGACGGAGAACCGGCGGAGTGTATCCTTCTTTACGGAGGACAGGACGTGATCACCAACCAGTTTTTTATTGATCACAACCAGGATAATGATGCGCTAGATCCTATGACAAGGCAGCTGGTGATGGAACGTGATCGGGAACGCCTTCGTAAAATGACTTTTTACTGCTTTACCCATGAATGTTTAAGGGATTATATACTCCGCTATTTTGGAGAATACGGCAGCAATTACTGCGGAAATTGTTCTAATTGTCTTACACAGTTTGAAAATACAGATGTAACGGAAATGGCAAAAGCACTGTTGTCCTGTATAGAAAGCAGCAGACAAAGATATGGGGCGGCGGTGATCATTGATACAGTCCACGGAGCGAATACAGCCAAGATACGTGGTTACAGGATGAATGAAAATCCAGAGTATGGTTCACTGGCAAAGGTTCCGGTGTACCGTCTGCGCCAGATCTTAAACCAGCTGCAGTTAGACAGTTATCTTACAGCTACCAATGATGAGTATGCCATTTTGCGGCTGACTTCAAAAGGATTGTCAGTATTAAATAATGAAGAAACTGTATGGATGAAGCTGGTAAAAGAACAGAATAACAGTGAAAAGGAAACGCCAAAGAAGAGCAGAAAGAAAAAGAATACTCTGGCCGGGGCCGGTGAATTTACAGAGTCAGAGGAAACTCTGTTTGAAACTTTGCGCAGGCTTCGCGCCCAGATTGCAAAAGAAGAAAAAGTTCCACCTTATATTGTATTTTCTGATAAGACACTGACTCACATGTGTATTGTAAAACCGGAAGATAAGGAAGAAATGCTTTCTGTGTCTGGTGTGGGAGAGTTTAAATATGAGAAATATGGAGAACGCTTTTTAGAGGCGATCAGAAATCAGGCAGATATAAAGGCGTGATCAGGATTCTGGGAGAACATCACAAAGATCAGGAGGAGAGAAGACAGATGGAAGAAAACAGGATAAACAGTGCCGGTGACAGCACAGGATCAGCAGAAAATCCCCAAACACCTCATAAGCGCCGTGTCCGCTACAAAGGAACTCATCCAAGGTCCTATAAAGAGAAATATAAAGAACTGCAGCCGGAAAAATATGGAGATACCATTGCAAAGGTTATCAGTAAGGGAAGTACGCCTGCAGGCATGCATATTTCCATTATGGTAAAGGAGATCCTGGATTTTCTGGATATTAAACCAGGACAGACCGGGTTAGATGCCACCTTAGGATATGGTGGTCATACAAGCCACATGTTAGCTTGTTTAAAAGGTGAAGGCCATATGTATGCCCTGGATGTGGACACCATTGAAATGGAAAAGACCAGAAAACGTCTGGCAGATAAGGGATTTGGACCGGATATTTTAACTATTAAACATTTAAATTTTGCAAATATTGATCAGGTGGCAGAGGAAGCCGGCGGTTTTGATTTTGTTCTGGCTGATCTGGGTGTATCTTCCATGCAGATCGACAATCCGGACAGGGGATTTTCTTTTAAAAATGAAGGTCCTTTGGATCTGAGACTGGATCCATCCAAGGGAGAAACCGCAGCAGAACGTTTAAAAGAGCTTAACTTTGAAGAATTAAAGGGAATGCTGATCGAAAATTCAGACGAGCCGTATGCAGAGCAGATCGCAAGAAAAGTGATGAATGAAAAGAAGCATGGATGTCCCATTGAGACCACTACCCGTTTAAAAGAAGTGATTGAAGAAGCTCTTTCATTCCTGCCGGAAGCAGATAAAAAAGAAGCAGTGAAAAAATCCTGTCAGCGTACGTTTCAGGCGCTGCGTATTGATATTAACAGTGAATTTGAAGTATTGTATGCATTTTTAGATAAACTTCCAGGTGCATTAAAGCCAGGAGGAAGAGCTGCAATCCTTACTTTTCATTCAGGGGAAGATCGTCTGGTAAAGAAAGCTTTTAAAGAAGGGTTAAAAGCCGGGATCTACAGCCAGATCAATCAGGATGTGATCCGTCCGTCTGCAGAAGAATGTGCGAAAAACGGCAGAGCAAAGTCTACAAAGCTTCGCTGGGCCATAAAGGCGCAGGTTTAAATGCAGGGCATCATTGTATGTAAAAACCGGCAGCTTTTTATCATTCCCAGGTGTGATGAGGTGTAATGCAACAAGGAATTTATAGTGTAACTGAACTGGGAATGAAATAAGCTGCCGGTTCATCCGTTCATATAGATAATGCACAAGCAGGCAGTTTTATTGCAAAAATAAGCTGCCTTTTATTGCCAGTGCATTTAAACTGTGCTAAGATATGAGTTGCTTGTACTCTGGGAATCTTTACGCAAAGGTATGTGTAGGGAAAATTCTGAGAGTACATTTGTACGAAAGAGAGGAAAGTATAGTGATAGCATATCTGATCGTCTGCCCGTTGGTGTTTCTGGCAGGTCTTGTAGATTCCATTGCCGGAGGCGGAGGACTTATTTCACTTCCCGGATATCTGATCGCAGGAGTTCCGGCTCATATGGCTCTTGGAACGAATAAAATGAGTTCTACCATAGGCACATCTATTTCTGCTGTGCGTCTGCTAAAGCACGGTTATCTGAAAGGGAAAATGGCTATGGCCGCAGCATCGGCGATCTGCGCTATGACAGGTTCTGTTCTGGGAGCAAAGGCGTCACTGCTGGTTTCAGATTCTGTGATCCGGCACATGATGATCATTGTTTTGCCCATTGTAGCTTATCATGTATTAAGAAATAAGAGCATGGGGGAAGATGAAACAACAGGAACAGTTCCTTATAAAAAGATGTTTCTGATTTCTATGATCGCGGCTTTTTCCATTGGCTGTTATGATGGTTTTTACGGACCGGGTACAGGCACATTTCTGCTGCTTGTATTTACAGGAGCTGCGAAAATGGATATCCGCAGCGCATCCGCACAGACCAAGATCATCAATCTTTCCTCCAATGTGGCGGCACTGGTGACATTTATTATAGCAGGAAATGTTTATTATCCTCTGGGACTGGCAGCAGCAGCCTGTTCTGTAGCAGGCAATTATCTGGGATCGGGGCTGGTAGTCCATGACGGACAGAAAATCGTCCGTCCGGTGGTTCTGGTGGTACTGGGGATATTATTTATAAAAATACTGACTGGCAACTAAAAAGGAGAAATGTATATGAAGTGGAAAAAATTCACTCTTACAACAACCACAGAAGCAGTTGATCTTGTAAGCAGCATGCTGGATGATGTGGGTATTGAGGGCATTGAAGTAGAAGATAATGTTCCTCTTACAGAAAAAGAAACAAAAGGAATGTTTATTGATATCCTTCCAGAGCTTCCGCCGGATGAAGGCGTTGCGAAAGTAAGTTTCTATCTGGATGATGATGATCAGGTAGAGGAAATGCTGCACCGTGTCAATGAAGGACTGGATGAGCTGGCTGCTTATACAGATCTGGGACAGCGCATGATCGAAGCTTCTGAGACAGAGGATAAAGACTGGATCAATAACTGGAAGCAGTATTTTAAGCCCTTTACAGTGGATCATATCCTGATCAAACCTACCTGGGAGACCATTCCGGAAGAACACAAGGATAAGCTGTTAGTACAGATCGATCCGGGAACTGCTTTTGGTACTGGTATGCATGAGACTACCCAGTTATGTATCCGTCAGCTGGAAAAATATGTTCACAGTGAAAGTGAAATCCTGGATGTAGGAACAGGAAGTGGTATTTTGGGTATTACTGCTTTAAAGCTGGGGGCAAAAGAAGTCTGGGGAACCGATCTGGATGAAAATGCCATTACAGCTGTTGGGGAAAATCTGGAAGCCAATGATATAAGCAGTGACCGTTTCCATGTACTTCAGGGAAATATCATTGATGATAAATCTGTTCAGGACTGGGCCGGATATGAGAAATATGATATTGTAGTTGCCAACATTTTGGCAGATGTTATCATCATGCTGGTAAAAGAGATTCCGGTACATCTGAAAAAAGGCGGATATTTCATTACTTCCGGTATCATTAATCTGAAGGAAGAGGCAGTACGGGCAGCTTTTGCTGCCAGTGAGGAACTGGAAGTTGTAGAGATCACTTATCAGGGAGAATGGCTCTCTGTTACTGCAAGAAAGAAATAGGAGCTTTGCATGTATCATTTTTTTGTGGATTCTTCGGCAATCGGAGAAGGAAAGGTAAGGATCACGGGAGCGGATCTGAACCATATGAAAAATGTGCTCCGTATGAAGCCGGGAGAAGCAGTGCTCATCAGTGACGGTACAGGGAAAGATTATAACTGTCAGGTAGAAACTTATACAGAAGGGGAAGGGATTTTAGAGATCCTTTCTGAAAATGAGGACAGCAGAGAGCTTCCTTCCAGGATCTGGCTCTTTCAGGGACTGCCAAAATCAGATAAAATGGAAGTGATCATCCAGAAAGCTGTGGAACTTGGAGCTGCAGGTGTGATCCCGGTTGCTACCAGAAATGCAGTGGTAAAACTGGACGCAAAAAAGGCAGAAAGTAAGGTACGCCGCTGGCAGGCGATCGCGGAAAGCGCGGCCAAGCAGTCAAAACGCAGTTATATCCCCCAAGTGGGAGCAGTGATGAGCTTAAAAGAGGCATTTTCTTATATAGAAGAGCAGAAGTTCGACCTTTGTATGATCCCTTATGAACTGGAAAAGGGAATGGATGGAACCAAGCAGGTATTAAGCAGATTGGCATCAGGACAGCAGATCGCAGTGTTTATCGGACCGGAAGGCGGCTTTGATGAAGAAGAGATCCGGCTGGCTTTAGAAAAAAACGTGATCCCGGTCAGCCTTGGAAAGCGGATCCTGCGCACGGAAACAGCGGGACCTGCCATACTGGCTCTTCTGATGATGAAGTTTGAAGGAGCATTTTAATGGAAGCATATTTTGATAATTCAGCCACAACAAAGGCACTGGATTCTGTCAGGGATATTATGGTAAAGACCCTGATGGAGGATTACGGAAATCCTTCTGCCAAGCATAAAAAGGGAATGGAAGCGGAAAATTACATCCGTCAGGCGGCAGCCGATATTGCAAAGACATTGAAGGTAAAGGACAAGGAGATCCTGTTTACTTCCGGCGGTACAGAGTCTAATAATACGGCTCTGATTGGAACTGCACTGGCAAACCAGAGAGCAGGAAAGCACATTATCAGTACCAGGATCGAACATGCATCGGTTTATCAGCCTCTGGCATTTCTGGAGTCTTTAGGATTTGAGGTAACCTATCTTCATGTGGATCATAATGGACATATTTCTCTGGAAGAACTGGAGCAGTCCATTCGCCCGGATACGATCCTGGTGTCAGTGATGTATGTAAATAATGAGATCGGTGCCATTGAACCGGTTGAGGAGATCGCCCGTCTGGTACATGGAAAGAATCCAAAGATCGTATTTCATGTAGATGCCATCCAGGCATATGGAAAAATGGTGATCCGTCCGAAAAAGCAGGGGATCGACCTGTTAAGTGTCAGCGGACATAAGATCCACGGACCAAAGGGTGTTGGTTTCTTATATATGGATGAGAAAGTAAAGATCCGTCCTCTGATCTATGGAGGCGGCCAGCAGAAGGATATGCGCTCCGGTACGGAAAACGTTTCTGGCATCGCAGGTCTTGGTGTGGCTGCGAAAGAGATGTATACCGATCACAGTGCCAAAATGGAATATCTTACCAGTTTAAAGGATTATCTGATTGATAAAGCATCAGAACTGGAAGGTGTCACAGTCAACAGCTTAAAAGGCGCTGAAGGTGCACCTCAGATCGTAAGTTTAAGCTTTGCAGGTGTGAGAAGTGAGGTGCTTCTTCATGCACTGGAAGAAAAAGGAATCTATGTTTCCTCCGGTTCTGCCTGCTCCTCCAATCATCCGGCTATCAGCGGTACTTTAAAGGCGGTAGGTGTGAAAAAAGAATTACTGGATTCTACCTTAAGATTCAGTTTTGGTATGTTTAATAAGAGGGAAGAGATCGACTATGCGGTGGATGTTTTGAAGGAGCTTCTGCCGGTGCTTAGGAGATTTACAGTGAAATAACAGACAAAAGAAAGGAAGTATTATGCAGTACCAGTCATTTTTGATCAAGTATGCAGAGATTGGCACAAAGGGTAAAAACAGATACATGTTTGAAGATGCCCTGATCCGTCAGATCCGTTATGCCTTAAGCTCTGTAGACGGTGAGTTTGATGTTACAAAGGAATCCGGCCGTATTTATGTAAAGGCTTTAGGAGAGTATGATTATGATGATACCATTGAAGCGCTAAAGCGTGTATTTGGTATCGCTGATATCTGCCCGATGGTGCAGATCGATGATAAGGATTATGAGAACCTGAAGAAACATGTAGTAGAATACATGGATCAGGTGTATCCGGATAAGAATATTACTTTTAAGGTAGATGCCAGAAGAGGAGACAAGCAGTATCCTGTAAGTTCTGAGCAGATCAACCGTGATATGGGTGAGGCGATCTTAGATGCGTTCCCACAGATGAAGGTGGATGTACATCATCCGGATGTTCTTCTGCGTGTGGAGATCCGTCAGAAGGTAAATCTGTTCTCTCTGATGATCCCGGGACCAGGTGGTATGCCGATCGGCACCAATGGTCAGGCGATGCTGCTGCTTTCAGGCGGTATTGACAGCCCGGTTGCAGGCTATATGATCGCAAAACGTGGAGTGAAGATCGATGCAGTGTATTTCCATGCACCGCCATACACCAGCGAGAGAGCAAAACAGAAGGTAGTAGATCTGGCAAATCTGGTAGCACGTTATTCTGGTCCGATCAATCTGCATGTGGTTAATTTTACGGATATCCAGCTTTATATTTATGAGCAGTGCCCACATGAGGAGCTGACGATCATCATGCGCCGTTATATGATGCGTATTGCACAGGCTATCGCTGAGAAAACTGGTTCTATCGCACTGATCACAGGTGAGAGTATTGGTCAGGTGGCTTCTCAGACCTTACAGTCATTAGCTTCTACCAATGAAGTGTGCACCATGCCTGTTTTCCGTCCGGTCATCGGATTTGACAAGCAGGAGATCGTGGATGTTTCTGAGAAGATCGGTACTTATGAGACTTCCATCCAGCCTTATGAGGACTGCTGCACCATTTTTGTGGCAAAGCATCCGGTTACCAAGCCAAACCTTAAGGTGATCAGAAATTCTGAGCGTCATCTGGAAGAGAAGATCGATGAGATGGTGAAGACGGCTCTGGATACGGTGGAAGTTATTAAGTGTGATGGGAATATTTAGGATTGAAGGCTGAGAAAGTCGCAAAGGGGCCTTTTTTCAATCAAACATTGTTCGCTGGCCTTCGCTTGCGTCAGTCCGCCTGTATCGGACTGCGTCCGTTACATTCGTACAGCCGCGCTCAGGATGCGTACAATTGTTTGATTGAAAGCGGCCCCGGCAGCGTTTTCTCATGAGGAGAGAGAAGAATAAAAAAAGAGCCGCGCAGGGCGCGGCTCACTGTTGATTTTTAGCTCAAACTCAGTCGATGATGTATGGAGAAAGTGTAGAAAGAATGCTGTCCACATCGTTCTCTGCATGGATGTTTAAGTCAATCGGCTTGGACAGATCCAGGCTGAAAATACCCATAATGGATTTTGCGTCGATGACATATCTGCCGGAAACCAGATCAAAATCAACATCGAACTTAGCTAAATCATTTACGAAAGATTTAACCTTATCAATGGAATTTAATGAAATTCTAACTGTTTTCATAGGAAGCCCCTCCTTGTGTGGTATGTAAATCTTTTTTGCAGATAAAACTGCTTACTTTTAATACTAAAGGTCAGTGGTATAAAAGTCAATAGTGAGATTGTATGAAAAAACTTTAGAAATATAGGAGGTTATATTATGCCGAAAGCAGCCCTTCATAATCTGGGGTGCAAAGTGAATGCTTATGAAACGGAAGCCATGGAGCAGCAGCTTAAGGAAAGAGGGTATGAGATCGTTCCTTTTGATGAAAAGGCGGATGTTTATATTATAAATACGTGTTCTGTTACGAATATTGCAGACCGCAAGTCAAGGCAGATGCTCCATCGGGCGAAAAAGCTGAATCCGGAGTCTGTTGTGGTGGCGGCAGGCTGTTATGTGCAGGTGGCATCGGAAGAGCTTAAGAAGGATGCCAGCGTGGATATTGTGATCGGAAATAATAAGAAGGCGGAGCTGGCAGATATCCTGGATGAATATTTAGGCAATGTTCATGAGGAAGAAGAGGCAGAGGTGTTTGTCACTGACCTTTCTCATGAAAGTGATTATGAGGCGCTTCATCTGGAGCAGCCTTCGGATCATACGAGAGCTTTTATCAAGGTTCAGGATGGATGCAATCAGTTCTGCAGCTACTGTATTATCCCCTATGCCAGAGGCAGGGTGCGCAGCAGAAGCCGTGAAGATGTGGTAAAAGAGATCACAGGGCTGGTGGCTCAGGGATATAAAGAAGCGGTTCTTACCGGTATCCATTTAAGCTCTTATGGAATTGAGCATATGGAAGGAAATCCTGTAAGTCAGGGAGACTGGAATCACAGGGAACTTCTGGCTCTGATCCGTGAAGTTCATGAGATCAAAGGACTGGAACGGATCCGGCTGGGATCTTTGGAACCACGTATTATTACAGAAGAGTTTGCAAAAAGCCTGGCAGAGCTTCCAAAGTTCTGTCCTCATTTCCACCTGTCTTTACAAAGTGGCTGTGACAGTGTTTTAAAGAGGATGAACCGTCATTATACCACAGAGGATTATTTAAAAAGATGTGAAATTCTGAGAAAATATTTTAAGCGTCCGGCGATCACTACGGATGTGATCGTAGGCTTCCCGGGAGAAACTGAGGAAGAGTTTGAAATTACAGAAAAATATCTGGAAAAAGTGCATTTTTATGAGATGCATGTGTTTAAATATTCCAGAAGAGCGGGTACGAAGGCTGCTGCCATGCCGGATCAGATCCAGGAGCAGGAAAAGGGCCTCCGTTCTGACAGACTTCTTGAGCTGGAGAAGAGGATGTCTGAGGAGTTTAGAAGAGGATTTTTAGGTGAAACTGTTTCTGTCCTCTTTGAGGAAATGATTACGGTTGATGGAAAGGAATATCTGGTGGGACATACGCCGGAGTATGTAAAAGCGGCACTTTCTAAAGAGGATTGTGAGAGACTGCATGCTGTTTCTGGCATGATTTTAGAGGCTCAGGCAAAAGAACTTCTTACACCGGATATACTTCTGTTAAAAAATACTATTGCCGAATAGAAAAATATAGAGTAAAATATATAAGAATACGTAAAGGACGTGATGATATGGGCAATATAAAAGAGACACAGTATTTTCAGGCTGTTCAGGACAAAAAGGTAGAAGTAAGCGATGTACTGGAGCAGGTGTATATTGCCTTGACCGAGAAAGGATATAACCCTGTAAATCAGATCGTAGGTTATATTATGTCTGGGGATCCTACTTATATTACCAGCCATAAGGGAGCCAGAAGCCTTATTATGAAGGTGGAGAGAGATGAGATCCTGGAAGAACTGATGGCGGTATATATTGATGCCCGTTTAAAATAGGGCAGCTAGGAAAATAGGTTCAGGGAGTGTGATACTTTCTGGTTTAACGTCCATTAAAGTCTCTGTATGGGGATTTTTTATGGGCGTTTTTTTCTGACGCCAAAAGCTTCTTGTCCGCTGCAAGCGGGCGAGAAGATGCAAGGCTGAACTGTGATGATTTTAGTGTGCGCGGAGGAATTGAATATGAGGATTATGGGGCTTGATTATGGCTCAAAGACGGTAGGGGTAGCAGTGTGCGATCCCTTAGGGATCACTGCACAGGCAGTAGAGACTATTACCAGAAAGGATGAAAATAAACTGCGTCAGACTCTTGCCAGAATTGAAGCTCTGGCTAAGGAGTATGGGGTAGAAAAGTTCGTTCTTGGTTATCCTAAAAATATGAATAATACAGTAGGAGACCGCGCAGAAAAGTCAGAAGAACTGAAAGCGGCATTGGAGAGAAGAACAGGGCTTCCTGTGGAGTTGTGGGATGAACGTCTTACAACGGTAGCAGCAGAGCGGGTTCTTATGGAAAGTGGTGTCCGACGTGAACACAGAAAAGAATCCGTAGACCAGATCGCAGCGGCAATGATCCTTCAGGGATATTTAGATCATCTGTCCATGATAAAGAAAGAGGATGGAGAAATCAATGAATAAGCCGATGAATGAAAAAGAAGACTGCATTACGATGATGACAGATTCAGGAGAATCTGTGGATTTTTACGTATTGGAAGAGACAAGAATCCATGGAAAAGACTATCTTCTGGTGACAGATGCTCCGGAAGGTGAAGATGGAGAATGTTATATTTTAAAAGATGTATCCGGTGAAAATGACAGTGAAGCTTTATTCGAGTTTGTAGAAGATGACAAGGAACTGGATGGAGTTATGGGTATTTTTGAAGCGTTATTAGAGGATGCAGACGTGGAGTTAGAAAAATAATAGGAGGAATCAGCTTGAGTTTAGAAGAGAACGTGAATGAAAATGTAAAACCTGAGATCAGTGTAGAAGATAAACTGGAAAATGGTACTGGAGAGAATCGTGAAGAAGGTGCAAAACCAGCCAGAAGACCACAGTACAGAAGACCAAGACGTGCACCGAAAGCATCAAAGACTGTAAAGACAGAAGAAAAAGAAGGAACAGAAAACCAGGAGATGACAGCAGAGCCGAAAGCAGAAGAAAGACGTAAAGCGGCTCCTGCAAGAGGAAGACAGCAGGGAACAAGAAAGTCCCTTCCGGCTGTAAAAGAAGCAGGAGAGAGAAAAGCACCTGTAAGAAAACCTTCCAGAAGCAGTCAGAAAGAGGCAAAGAGTAAGTTAAAGATCATACCGTTAGGCGGCTTAGAGCAGATTGGTATGAACATTACTGCATTTGAGTATGAAGATTCCATTATTGTTGTAGACTGCGGTCTTGCATTTCCGGGAGATGATATGTTAGGTATTGACCTGGTGATCCCGGATGTGTCTTATTTAAAGCAGAATATTGATAAGGTAAAAGGTTTCGTGATCACCCATGGTCATGAGGATCATATTGGTGCATTGCCATATATCTTACAGCAGGTAAATGTACCGGTTTACGGCACAAAACTGACCATTGCCTTAATTGAACATAAATTAAAAGAGCATAACCTGTTAAAGAACACTAAGCGTAAGGTTATGAAACATGGACAGTCTGTAAATTTAGGATGTTTCCGTGTAGAGTTTATTAAGACGAACCACAGTATCCAGGATGCATCTGCCCTGGCTATTTTCTCACCGGTAGGTATTGTCCTTCATACAGGCGACTTTAAGATTGATTATACCCCGGTATTTGGTGATCCCATCGATCTGCAGCGTTTTGCAGAACTTGGCAAAAAAGGCGTGCTGGCGATGTTAGCAGACAGTACCAATGCTACCAGACCTGGATTTACCATGTCTGAGCGCAGTGTAGGAAAGACCTTTGACACCATTTTTGCAGAGCATACAAACCACCGTATTATTGTTGCTACGTTTGCTTCTAATGTGGACCGTGTACAGCAGGTGGTAAATACGGCTTATAAATATGGCCGCAAGGTGGTGGTAGAAGGCCGCAGCATGGTTACGATCATTGATATTGCCAGTGAACTGGGATATATCAATATTCCGGAAGGTACTTTGATCGATATTGATCAGTTAAAGAATTATCCGCCGGAATCTACGGTACTGATCACAACCGGCAGTCAGGGTGAATCTATGGCAGCTTTGTCACGTATGGCAGCCAGCATCCATAAGAAAGTATCCATTGTGCCGGGAGATGTAGTAGTATTAAGCTCTACTCCGATTCCTGGAAATGAGAAGGCAGTTGCAAATGTGATCAATGAACTTTCTGCAAAGGGAGCAAAGGTGATCTGTCAGGATACCCACGTTTCCGGACATGCATGCCAGGAAGATTTAAAGCTGATCTATTCTCTGGTACATCCGAAATTTGCTATTCCGGTACATGGTGAGTTCCGTCACAGAATGGCACAGAAGGAACTGGCTGAGTACATGGGAGTTGCAAAGGAGAATGCACTGCTGGTAAATTCAGGTGATGTAGTGTCACTGGATGAGGACAGCTGCCAGGTAACTGATCATGTAGCCTGCGGTGCGATCCTGGTTGATGGCCTTGGTGTTGGTGATGTAGGAAATATCGTATTAAGAGACAGACAGAATCTGGCTCAGAATGGTATCATTGTAGTTGTTCTTACATTAGAGAAACATTCAAATCAGCTGCTTTCCGGCCCGGATATCGTATCCAGAGGTTTTGTGTATGTAAGAGAGTCGGAAGATCTGTTGGAAGAAGCCCACAATGTGGTTGCTGATGCAGTAGCAGATTGTCTGGACCGCCATGTAAGTGACTGGGGCAAGATCAAGAACATTATCAAGGACAGTTTAAGCGATTTCTTATGGAAGCGGATGAAGAGAAATCCGATGATCTTACCGATCATTATGGAAGTGTAAGCGCAGAAACGATCTGGAGATATTACAGGAAGCATATGGCACAAAAGGTGCAAAAAAGCGTTTCGGTGCATATAGAGTAAAAAATGGAGGTGGAGAAGCATGAGCAGCCGTACAAGAGAGATCAACAGAATAACCATGGCGATCATCCGTATTTCGGTGAAGCTGATGCTTCTTGCTCTTTTGATCCTGCTTTTATATGAGGCAGTGATCCAGGGATATGCCTTCGGCCATGCAGTGTTTTATGCAGAAGCGATGGAAGACGCGCCTGGGCACGATATTACAGTAGTGGTAAAAGACGGGGAAAATGTATCCCAGGCTGCAGATGAACTGGAGAAAAAGGGCCTGATCAAAAATATCTATGCCTTTTTGTTCCAGAGCCGTTTTTATGATTATAACAAGATCTACCCGGGAACCTATACTTTAAATACATCCATGACTTCTAAGGATATTCTTCAAAAACTCAGTGAAAAGCCGGAAACGGATGAGGAAGATAAGACAAATACATCAGGTACAGACGCTAAAAAACATCAATCAGAACTTCAGGCAGAAGAGGCAAATGCAGCAGATGCTGCAAAAAGCACTCTTTCAGCAGGAAAAGCCCAGGCAGACGAATATTCTTATTCCGGCGAAGATGAGGAAGAAGGCGGCTGGATCGAAGATGTAACAGAGGATGGACAAAATGATCGTAGATAACAGGATTACAGAATATCTTCATTCCCTGGAAAACAGCAGGGGGGATCTTCTGGATGGAATTGAAAAAAAAGCGATAGAAGACGGGGTTCCTATTATACGCAGTGAAACGGCAGCATTACTGCGAAGCCTGACAGCTGCTTTGCAGCCGGCAAATATTTTAGAGATCGGAACAGCTGTAGGCTACTCTGCTTTGCAGATGTGCCAGGTCATGCCGGCAAACTGTCATATTACTACCATTGAAAAATACGAAAAACGTATCCCGGAAGCGAAAGAAAATTTTAAAAAGGCAGGAGAAGAAAGCCGGATCACTTTTTTGGAGGGAGATGCGGATTTCTGGCTGAGAGAATTAAAAGGAAAAAAGTTTGATCTGGTATTTATGGATGCGGCCAAGGGACAGTATTTAAACTGGCTTCCGCTGCTGTTAGATCTGATGCCAGTTGGATCTGTGCTTATTTCTGATAATGTACTTCAGGATGGGGATGTAGTCCAGTCCCGCTTTGCAGTGCAGCGCAGAAACCGTACCATTCACAGCAGGATGCGTGAATATCTGTATGAATTAAAACATATGGAAGAATTTGAAACTGCAGTGATCCCTATAGGAGATGGGGTTACTATCAGTACCAGGATCAGATAGGAGAAGATAGATAAAAATGAGAAAGACAGAGTTATTAATACCGGCAGGCAGTCTGGATGTGTTAAAAACGGCCGTTATTTACGGTGCAGATGCCGTATATATAGGAGGAGAGGCTTTTGGACTGAGAGCCAAAGCCCACAACTTCTCTTTAGAGGACATGAAAGAAGGAATTGCCTTTGCCCATGCGCATGATGTAAAGGTCTATGTAACAGCCAATATTCTGGCTCATAATCAGGACCTGCCAGGGGTGGAGGCTTATTTTGAAGAATTGAAAGAAGTAGGACCGGATGCATTGATCATTTCCGATCCAGGTGTATTTGAGATCGCCAAAAGAGTGCTTCCGGATACAGAACTTCATGTAAGCACCCAGGCAAATAATACCAACTATGGAACGTATCTGTTCTGGAACCGCATGGGAGCGAAGCGTGTAGTTTCTGCCAGAGAGCTTTCTTTAGCAGAGATCAAAGAGATCCGTGCCCATATTCCGGATGATATGGAAATTGAAAGCTTTATCCATGGCGCTATGTGTATTTCCTATTCCGGAAGATGCCTGTTAAGTAATTTCTTTACAGGACGTGATGCCAATCAGGGTGCATGTACTCATCCATGCCGCTGGAAATATTCCATTGTAGAAGAGACCAGACCGGGAGAATACATGCCTGTATATGAAAATGAAAGAGGCACCTATATCTTTAATTCCAAGGATCTTTGTATGATCGAGCATGTTCCGAAACTGATTGATGCAGGAATTGACAGCTTTAAGATCGAAGGCCGTATGAAAACGGCTTTATATGTGGCTACTGTAGCAAGAACTTACCGGAAAGCCATTGATGATTATCTGAAAGATCCAAAACTTTATGAAGCAAATATGGAGTGGTACAAGGAAGAAATCGGAAAATGTACCTACCGTGAATTTACCACTGGTTTTTACTTCGGAAAGCCGGGAAGTGATGCTCAGATTTACAATAGCAATACGTATGTAAAGAATTATACCTATCTGGGTACAGCAGAAGAAACTGACGGAAAGGGACGCTGCCGCATTGAACAGAAGAATAAGTTTTCTGTAGGTGAGACCATTGAGATCATGAAGCCGGACGGCAGAAACCTGGAAGTAGTTGTTAAGAGCATTTGTGATGAAGAGGGAAATGAACAGGAAAGTGCTCCACATCCAAAGCAGATCCTGTGGGTAGATTTAGGCGCAGATGTGGATAAGTATGATATTATCCGTAAAAAAGAGGATAAGTAATGGAGAATCCCCTTGACGGTTACATTGCTATAAAGGATGTTTGGTCAAAACGCGGAGATAACAGTTTTGCTAAAAAGGAGGTGCTCACATGGCAGATATGGTCCTGTTAGGACTGGCGATCATTTGTACAGCATATTTTATGCTTATCGTTTTTTATGCTGGAATGGGGACCTCTTTTGCTTTTATCTGGCTTTTTTTTGCAGCTCTTTGTGTATTTCTTGTATATGGAAAATGGTATTACAGGAAAAATATGGACCGCATCCCACAGTGGGTGCCAGTGAGTGTTGCTACCACCTGTATTGCCGGCGTGGTTATTATGACAGCTCTTTGTATTTTGGTGTTTATGGGGGCTGCGGCCAGTGAAGAAGAGGATCTGGATTATGTGATCGTGCTGGGAGCCAGAGTTAAGGAACATACAGTAAGTAATTCCCTGAAAAAGAGACTGGATAAGGCCATTGAATATGCAGAGAAAAATCCAGAGACGTATCTGGTGCTCTCAGGAGGAAAAGGTCCGGATGAACCGGTATCTGAAGCACAGGCGATGTATCAATACCTGGTTTACAATGGCGTAAGGCCGGGGCAGCTTTTATTAGAAGAACATTCTGTAAGTACAGTAGAAAATCTGGCTTACAGTAAGATCATCATTGAAAGCCACCGGGAAATGCTGCGCCATGAAAGAGAAGAAAAAAATCACCAGATGTTTTCGAGAGAGCCAAAAGGCAATTATCTCATTGCTGCGGACAAACCTTTGGAAGTGGGTGTACTTACCAGCAATTTCCATGTATACAGAGCATGCATGATCGCAAAAAAATGGGGCTTTGAAAATGTCTACGGCATCAGCGCCCAGTCAGATCCGGTGCTTTTCATCCATTTATGTGTACGTGAATGCGCATCGATCATTAAGGATAGAATAATGGGAAACATGTAAGGTGCCCAAAAGAAAAACAAGCGCCGTCAAAGACGGCATTTGTTTTTCTTGGGCCCTTAACGAGCAAACCGTCTGCGCCAGCAGACAGTGGAGCGCGCAGCGCGGGTTTGCGAGTCTAATTACGAACCGAGCCAATAAGATAGGAGAGTATACAACATGAACAGACAGCAGATGCTTGAACAGGTAGAAAAACTTTCTGCCTATGAGGTAAAAGACCACCGTTTCATAGAAGAGATGAATTCTGAAGGAATGGTACTGGAACATAAAAAAAGCGGCGCCAGACTGTTCCTTATGAGTAATGAGGATGATAACAAAGTATTTTCCATTGGATTCAGAACACCACCGGCAGACAGCACAGGACTTCCTCATATCCTGGAACACAGCGTACTGGAAGGTTCTGAAAAGTTTCCGGTAAAGGATCCCTTTGTAGAACTGGTGAAAGGTTCTTTAAATACCTTTTTAAATGCAATGACTTATCCGGATAAGACAGTATATCCGGTAGCCAGCTGCAATGACAAGGACTTCCAGAATCTTATGGACGTATATTTAGACGGTGTGTTTCATCCTTCTATCTATAAAGAGCCAAAGATCTTTAAACAGGAAGGCTGGCATTATGAACTGCCTTCAGAGGATGCACCGCTGACAGTTAATGGTGTTGTATATAATGAGATGAAAGGCGCATTTTCTTCACCGGAAAGTGTTTTAGAGCGTTTTACAAGCGCTGTGCTGTTTCCAGATACGACCTATAGCAATGAATCTGGCGGTGACCCGGCGGTGATCCCCAATTTAAGTTATGAGCAGTTTATTCAGTTCCACAAAGATTATTATCATCCGGCCAACAGCTATATCTATCTCTATGGCGACATGGATATGGAAGAAAAGCTTTTATGGCTGGATAAAGAATACTTGTCTGCCTATGACAAAAAAGATTTCACGTTAGATTCAGCTATTGCTTTTCAGAAGCCGTTTGCAGGTCCGGTAGAAAGAGAGACAACCTATTCCGTAACGGCAAACGAGGGAACAGAAGATAATACCTATCTGTCCTTAAACACAGTGGTAGGAACAGATATTGACCCGGTTCTCTATGTTGCTTTCCAGATCTTAGACTACACCCTGATCAGTGCACCGGGAGCACCATTAAAACAGGCTCTGATCGATGCACACATTGGTCAGGATATTATGGGCGGCTATGAAAACGGTATTCTTCAGCCATATTTTTCTGTAGTTGCGAAAAATGCAAATAAAGAGCAGAAAGGTGAATTCTTATCTGTTGTAAAAGGTACGCTGAGAAAACTGGCAGATCAGGGAATTGACAAAAAGAGCCTTCTGGCAGGTTTAAATTATTATGAATTCCGTTACAGAGAAGCAGATTACGGTTCTGCGCCTAAGGGACTGATGTATGGCCTCTGGTCTATGGACAGCTGGCTGTACGATGCAGATCCAATGCTTCATTTACAATACCAGAAGACCTTTGATTATCTGAAAAAAGCCGCGCAGGAAGGTTATTTTGAGCAGCTGATCAAAGATTACCTTTTGGATAATCCTCATGAAGCAGTTGTGATCATAAGCCCAAAGATCGACCAGACAGCCAAAGAGGATGCAGAGCTGGCAGAGCGCCTGGCTAAATATAAAGAGTCTTTAAGCGATGAACAGGTAAAGGCACTGGTAAAAGAAACGAAAGAACTTAAGGCATATCAGGAAGAACCATCTGCAAAGGAAGATCTGGAGAAGATCCCTATGCTTGGCAGAGAGGATATTAAACGACAGGAAGAGCCGTTTTCTTATCAGGTAAAGCAGGAAGAAGGAACAACGGTTGTTCATAGCCCTATGTTTACTTCCGGTATTGCCTATATTAAATTGCTGTTTGATATGAGCGTGATCCCACAGGAGGACCTTCCTTATGCATCTCTTTTAAAATCTGTGTTAGGATATGTAGATACTGAAAACTTTACCTATCAGGATCTGACCAGCGAGATTCATTTAAACAGCGGCGGACTGGATTTTTATGTTTCTTCCTGGGAAAACTTAAGAAAAAACGGAGTTTTTAAGGGTGCATTTACAGCAGGTATCAAGGTTCTCTATGAAAAAGTGGACTTTGCATTTGGAATTATCAGAGAAATACTTACTGCTTCTAAATTAGACGATGAAAAACGCTTAGGCGAGATTTTAGATGAAGTGCGTTCCAGATCCAGAATGCGCTTAGAAGGTGCTTCCCACAGCGCAGCTGTTGCAAGAGCATGCTCTTATTTTTCAGCAGTAAGAGCTTTTGATGATATAACCGGTGGCATCAGTTATTTCCATTTTTTGGAAAAAACAGCAGATGCCTACAGTAAGGATGAAAATTTCCGCAAAGACCTGATCAAAAAGCTGAAAGAAACAGCAGATAAGCTGTTTGCGGCAGATAATCTTATGGTATGCTATACAGCAGATGAAGAAGGATATAAAGTTCTTCCGGGAGAATTAAAGAAATTCAAGGCTGTGTTAAATAATAAGCCAGGCAAGAGGTATACTTTTGAATTTACACCAGAACTGAAAAATGAAGGTTTTAAGACTTCTTCAAAAGTAAATTATGTAGCACGCTGTGGTTCTTTTGCTGCAGAGTCCTATACCGGCGCACTGGAAGTATTAAAAGTCATTATGAACTATGAGTATTTATGGCAGAATCTTCGTGTGATCGGCGGCGCTTATGGTTGCATGAGCAGCTTTGGAAGAAGCGGAACCGGCTGCCTGGTATCTTACAGAGATCCGAAGCTTGCGGCTACTGATAAGATCTATGAAGGAATCCCGGAATATTTAAAGAACTTTTCTATTGATGAGAGGGATATGACAAAATATGTGATCGGTGCTATGAGCAATGTAGATACACCATTAAGCCCTTCAGCAAAAGGATCCAGAAATCTGACAGCTTATCTGTCCGGCCTTACAGATGAAATGATGCAGAAAAAGAGAGACCAGATTTTGGATGTGACTCAGGAAGATATCCGCGGGCTGGCAGGTATCCTGGAATCCATTTTAAATACAGGTGCTTTCTGCGTGATTGGAAATGAGCAGCAGATCGAAGGGGATAAAAAGATGTTTAAGGAAGTAAAGGAACTGTTCCACTGATCCGTGAAAGTTAAAAGTACACATATATGAAACAGGAGAAAAGAATGGAAGATAACAAACAGAAAAAATCAGGTTTTGTAACTCTGATCGGACGCCCAAATGTTGGAAAATCCACATTGATGAACCACCTGATCGGTCAGAAGATCGCTATTACCTCTGATAAGCCTCAGACTACCAGAAACAGGATACAGACTGTTTATACAGATGACAGAGGCCAGATCATTTTCCTTGATACCCCAGGTATCCATAAGGCGAAAAATAAGCTGGGCGAGTATATGGTCAATGTAGCTGAGCACACATTAAAAGAAGTGGATGTGGTTTTATGGCTGGTTGAACCGTCTACTTTTATTGGTGCTGGTGAGCGCCATATTGCAGAGCAGCTTTCCAAGGTAAGCACACCTGTGATCCTGGTCATTAACAAGATTGATACTGTGAAAGTTCAGGAGGAGATCTTAACTTTTATTGCAGCCTATAAAGATGTGTGCAATTTTGCAGAGATCGTTCCATTATCTGCTTTAAAGGAGAAAAATACGGACCTGCTCTTAGATCTTATTTTTAAATATCTGCCATATGGACCGCAGTTTTATGATGAAGATACAGTAACAGATCAGCCGATGCGCCAGATCGCAGCAGAACTGATCCGGGAAAAAGCTCTGCGTCTGTTAGATGATGAGATCCCTCATGGAATTGCGGTTGTCATTGAACAGATGAAGGAACGTCCCAACGGGATTATTGATATTGAGGCAAGTATTGTGTGCGAACGTGAGTCACACAAGGGTATTATCATTGGAAAAGGTGGATCCATGTTAAAGAAGATCGGTACAGTAGCACGCCGTGAGATTGAAAATATGATGGATACCAAGGTAAATCTTCAGCTCTGGGTTAAAGTAAGAAAAGAGTGGAGAGACAGTGAGCTTTATATGAAGAATTACGGATACGACCAGAAGGACGTATAAAGGTTACTGTACATGCAGCGCATGAACAGTAACGTATAAAATATAGATAGAACTATAAGAAAGGAGGGCGCAGCATGCGGGATGTTTTAAATGTAACAGGAATGGTGCTTTTAAGTGCGCCCTCCGGGGACTATGACAGAAGGCTGGTGCTTCTGACCCGGGAAAAAGGAAAGATAACAGCCTTTGCTCATGGTGTGAGAAGACCGGGAAGCAGCCTGATGGCGGCAAGCCGGCCTTTTTCTTTTGGAACCTTTCAGGTGTATGAGGGAAGATCCGCCTATAATCTTCAGTCGGCCCAGATTTCCCATTATTTTGATGAACTGTCTGCAGATATGGAAGGTGCCTGTTACGGTGCCTATTTTCTGGAGATAGCTTCCTGGCTTTCTGATGAAAACATGGATGGAACAGAGCTTTTAAATCTGCTGTATGTGTCTTTAAAAGCATTAAGCAAAGAAGCTTTGCCAAATCCACTGATCCGACGTATTTTTGAACTTCGGGCCATGGTCATTAACGGTGTGTATACCCAGGAGCCGGAAGGGAGAGTTTCTGAATCCTGTGTTTATGCGTGGCAGTATGTGATCGCAACGCCTTTGGGATCTTTGTATACATTTACCTTAAAGGAAGATGTTTTAAGGGAGTTTTCTAAGGAAGTGCAACATGCCATGGACGAATACATACCTCATGAGTTTAAGTCTTTAGAAATCTTAAAAGTGCTGGCAGGTGGGAAAACAATGGGCTCCACTGGTTGAAAATGCGCTAAAGGGCTTGAAATTATGCCATTCAAAGGATATAATATGCCATATGTCTGAAAGGAAAAGAAGAAAATGAAGAAAAAACTTCTTGCGGCGGCTGTTGCGGCAGCAGCAGTACTTATGCTTGGAGGCTGTGAAGGCTTATCTGCGAAAACCACAAAGGGACCGGAAACAGAAGAAAACTGTCTTTATATTGCCAAGGACGGTACGCTTTTGTGGGTCAGTGTGGAAAATTATGAAAGCGGCAGCTATTCCAAAGAGGAACTTTTGGACTTTGCATCTGAAAAGATAAAGGAATATAATGAAGCCAATGGAACGGAGAATGAAAAAGAACCTGTGAAACTGGTTTCAGGAAGCCTGGAAAATGGAAAAGCAGTTTTGATCACTTCTTATGACAGTGGTGAAAGTCTGATAGACTTTGCCAGGGAAACAGGAGATGATACCATGCCGTTTACGGAAATAAAAACCGGGACACCGGAAGAACTTTCCGGGGAGCTGAAGGCTGCAGGTGTGGACGCTGCAGGTTCTCTTGCTGTTGTCATACAGGGAGAAGGGCTGATCCAGACAGAGGCTGCGCTGACAGGTGCAGACGGGAACTGTGATGTCCGTGACGGACATTTTGTAAGTACAGTTTCTGGTCATACAAGTGTAATTGTAACTGAATAAAAATGGCAGTTTACAGATGAATGGCTGGTCTGTAAAATGCTTATAAAGAGAGAGGATACTGATATGGAAAAGACAATGGAAAAAATCGTAGCTCTTGCAAAAAACAGAGGTTTCGTATATCCGGGTTCTGAGATCTATGGTGGTCTTGCAAATACCTGGGATTACGGCAATCTGGGCGTTGAGCTGAAGAACAACGTAAAGAAGGCATGGTGGCAGAAATTTGTACAGGAGAGTCCTTATAATGTAGGCGTTGACTGCGCTATCTTAATGAATTCTCAGACATGGGTAGCCAGCGGACATCTGGGCGGTTTCTCAGATCCTCTGATGGACTGTAAGCAGTGTAAGGAGCGTTTCCGTGCAGACAAGCTGATCGAAGACTATAATGAAGAGCATGGTATTGAGATGGAAGGTTCTGTAGACGGCTGGTCTCAGGAACAGATGAAGCAGTACATTGAAGACAAGCATATCTGCTGTCCAAGCTGCGGCGCTCATGATTTCACTGATATCCGTCAGTTCAACCTGATGTTCAAGACTTTCCAGGGTGTAACCGAGGATGCTAAGAATACTGTATACCTTCGTCCAGAGACTGCTCAGGGTATTTTCGTAAACTTCAAGAATGTACAGAGAACTTCCAGAAAGAAAGTTCCGTTTGGTATTGGACAGATTGGTAAGTCCTTCCGTAACGAGATTACACCTGGCAACTTTACTTTCCGTACCAGAGAGTTTGAGCAGATGGAGCTTGAATTCTTCTGCAAGCCAGGTACAGATCTTGAATGGTTTGCTTACTGGAAACAGTACTGCATCGACTGGCTGCAGAAATTAGGCATTAAGCCAGATGAAATGCGTGCAAGAGACCATTCTCCAGAAGAACTGTGCTTCTACAGCAAGGCTACCACTGACCTGGAATTCCAGTTCCCATTTGGCTGGGGTGAGCTTTGGGGAATCGCAGACAGAACTGACTATGACCTGACTCAGCATCAGAATGTATCCGGACAGGATATGACTTACTTTGATGATGAGAGCAAGGAAAAATACATTCCATATGTAATTGAGCCTTCACTGGGTGCTGACCGTGTAACCTTAGCATTCCTGTGCGCAGCATATGATGAGGAAGAGATCGGAGAAGGCGATGTAAGAACCGTTCTTCACTTCCATCCAGCACTGGCACCTGTAAAGGTAGGTGTTCTTCCACTGTCTAAGAAGTTAAATGAAGGAGCAGAAAAGGTATACGCTGAACTGAGCAAGTACTTCAACTGTGAATTTGATGACAGAGGAAATATCGGTAAGCGTTACAGAAGACAGGATGAGATCGGTACTCCATTCTGCGTAACCTACGATTTTGATTCCGAAGAAGACCATGCAGTAACTGTCCGCGACAGAGACACCATGGAGCAGGTACGTATCCCGATCGCTGAGTTAAAGGATTACTTTGCTGACAAGTTTATGTTCTAATAAATTGATAGCTGATTTAGAAATGTCCGTTTTCCTGATTAGGGAAGCGGGCATTTTGCTATGCATATCGAGAACGCGCCGGTGACGCGTTCGCTGATTTTAGAATGATTTTATAAATGTGACCGGATAAATATGTTATACTGTATAGGTATAGAAAAAGACCGCCTAAGGCGGTATTGATTTTTATATGTTATTTAAAATGAACTGTCTGCATCAGCAGGCATTGGAGGTACATCCATGAAAATAAAGACCCGCTTAGCGGTTGCATTTATGATCATTACCATTGTTCCCATGCTTCTTATTTTTGCTTCTGCATTTTTTATCAGCGATCATCAGGCGCGATCTTTTACAAAAGAGTACGGGCTGACAGAACAGGTGGATCTTTTAAACGGAAACTCGACACAGGTATTTAACCGCCTGACCCGTCGGGTACAGCAGGTGATCCGGGAAGAACTGGATAAAGACCCTCAGTTATATGAAGACACAGATCACTTAGATGAGGTAAATGCAGAGCTTCAGAAGCATTATGCTTATCTGGTGGTGCGAAAAGGAACTAATATCATTTATTTCGGTGATACAGACGATGAAAATAAAGCCCAGCTGTGTAAGCAGCTGCCGGAATTTGATATACTCCAGGGAGACTTAGAAGGAGGTATTTACTTAGACGGTGAAAGCCAGCATCTGGTGAAGCAGATGGATTTTCAGTTTCCAGACAAGACAGAGGGAAGCGTATTTATTATATCAAATGTAGATGACCTGGTACCGGAAGTAAAGTCCATGATCAAGGAAATGCTCTTTTTAGGTGTAATGATCCTTCTGATCGCGGGTGTAGTCCTGACTTTCTGGGTCTATCAGTCTATTTTAAGTCCTCTGAATAAACTTCAGGAAGCTACTAAGAAGATCCGTGATGGTAACCTGGAATTTACACTGGATGTGGATGCAGATGACGAGATCGGCCAATTGTGTCAGGATTTTGAAGAAATGCGCATGCGATTAAAGGAAAGCGCGGAAGAAAAAGTCCAATATGATAAAGAAAGCAAAGAGCTGATCAGTAATATTTCTCATGATCTGAAAACGCCCATTACGGCGATCAAAGGCTATGTGGAAGGCATTATGGATGGGGTGGCATCTTCTCCGGAAAAGCTGGATAAATATATCCGTACCATTTATAATAAAGCCAATGATATGGATCGCCTCATCGATGAATTGACTTTTTATTCCAAGATCGATACCAATAAGATCCCCTATACTTTCTCTAAGATCAATGTTTCTCAGTATTTCAGAGATTGTGTGGAAGAAGTGGGACTGGATATGGAAGCCAGAGGAATTGAACTGGGATATTTTAATTATGTAGATGAAGATGTGGTCGTTATTGCCGACGCAGAACAGATGAAACGCGTGATCAACAATATTATAAGTAATTCTGTAAAATATCTGGACAAGAAAAAGGGGATTATCAATATCCGCATTAAGGATGACGGGGATTTTATCCAGGTGGAGATCGAGGACAATGGAAAAGGTATTGCAGCCAAAGATCTGCCAAATATCTTTGACCGGTTCTACCGTACCGATTCTTCCAGAAATTCTTCTCAGGGTGGAAGCGGTATTGGATTGTCCATTGTGCGCAAGATCATAGAAGATCATGGAGGACGCATCTGGGCCACCAGCAAAGAAGGGATTGGAACAGAAGTGCATTTTGTTTTAAGAAAATATCAGGAGGTTGTGCAGGAATGAGTAAAATACTGATCGTAGAGGATGAGGAAAGCATTGCAGAGCTGGAGAAAGATTATCTGGAACTGTCAGGCTTTGATGTGGAGATAGAAAATAATGGAACAGATGGTTTGGACCGGGCGTTAAAAGAGGAATATGACCTGCTGATCCTGGATCTGATGCTTCCGGGAACAGACGGTTTTGAGATCTGCCGCCGGGTCCGTGAGGTGAAAAATACCCCTATCATTATGGTCTCTGCAAAGAAAGAAGATATCGACAAGATCCGGGGGCTGGGACTGGGAGCTGATGACTACATTACAAAGCCATTTAGTCCAAGTGAAATGGTAGCCCGGGTAAAGGCACATATGGCAAGATATGAGCGCCTGGTAGGAAGCGGCCAGCCGGCAAATGAGATCATCGAGATCCGTGGGCTTAAAATCGATAAAACGGCCAGAAGAGTGTGGGTAAATGGTGAAGAAAAGACCTTTACGACCAAGGAATTTGATCTTCTGTCTTTTCTGGCACAGAATCCCAACCATGTATTTACAAAAGAGGAACTGTTTTCCAAGATCTGGGATATGGAATCCATAGGAGATATTGCCACTGTTACTGTGCATATTAAAAAGATCAGGGAAAAAATCGAGTTTAATACTGCAAAACCTCAGTATATTGAAACAATCTGGGGAGTTGGATATAGATTTAAAATTTAGAGTACTGTATCATTCTGCAAAATGTGAGGGATACAGTACACAAATGTCTGCTTTGCAGACGCAGATGTGTTGCTTTTTTTAGATATCAAAGGATATTTTCAGCTCGCGCAGGGGGAGATTTATATGTTTGAATCAAAACATGTTTTTTGCCTGCAATGACGGAGTGAGGATATCCTTTATTTTTTGTTACAGTCCAGCCTTGCGAAGATTTAGGGTCAAAAGCACGTTGAAAACTTGTTTTCATAAGTGATTTTGGCGCTAAATCTTCATAAGGCAGACGCCCAAGGCTTCTTGTCCGCTGCAAGCGGGCAAGAAGATGTAAGGCTGAACTGTAACTATTTTTTGGACATAATGCATATTCGCAAATACGAACGAATAACGGATATGTGAAAATGACAGAAAGTGGAAGCGCTTACACTATATTTTACAGTAAAATTAACAAATTTTTTCGAAGTTTTGCCCCGAAAAGGGTTTACTGGAAAAAAGTTTGTGATATAATAAACACGTTGGACGGACAAAAAGAACCATTGATTCCGTCTTAAAGCTAAGTTAAGTCGGCAGCAGGCAGGTGAAAGGGATCTGACGGGCTGCTATATCAGAGGAGGAAAAGACTTATGGCAACAAAGTGGGTTTACTTGTTCAGTGAAGGCAATGCAAACATGAGAAATCTTCTGGGAGGCAAAGGTGCAAACCTGGCTGAGATGACAAATCTTGGTTTACCGGTTCCTCAGGGATTTACAATTACAACAGAAGCTTGTACACAGTACTATGAAGATGGCAGAAAGATCAATGATGAGATCATGGGCCAGATCATGGAATATATCGGAAAGATGGAAGAAATCACCGGTAAGAAGTTTGGCGATAAGGAAAATCCACTTCTGGTTTCCGTTCGTTCCGGTGCAAGAGCATCTATGCCTGGTATGATGGATACCATCCTGAACTTAGGTCTGAATGAAGAAGTAGTAGAGGTTCTGGCTAAGAAGTCCGGCAATCCACGTTGGGCTTGGGACTGCTACAGAAGATTTATCCAGATGTTCTCCGATGTTGTTATGGAAGTCGGAAAGAAATATTTTGAAGAGCTCATCGATAAGATGAAAACTGAAAAAGGTGTTAAGCAGGACGTTGAGCTGACTGCAGAAAATCTTCATGATCTGGCTGAGCAGTTCAAGGCTGAATATAAAGAGAAGATCGGAAAAGACTTCCCAACTGATCCTAAGGATCAGTTAATGGAAGCTATCAAGGCTGTATTCCGTTCATGGGATAACCCAAGAGCAAATGTTTACCGTCGTGACAACGATATCCCATATTCCTGGGGTACTGCAGTTAACGTACAGATGATGGCATTTGGTAACATGGGCGAGACCTCTGGTACTGGTGTTGCATTTACCCGTGACCCAGCAACTGGCGAAAAGCACTTAATGGGTGAGTTCCTGATGAACGCACAGGGCGAAGACGTAGTAGCCGGTGTACGTACACCTCAGAAGATCGATCAGTTAAAGGAAGTTATGCCAGAAGTTTATGAGCAGTTCGTTGGTATCTGCCATACTCTGGAAGATCATTACAGAGATATGCAGGATATGGAGTTTACCATTGAGGACAGAAAGCTGTACATGCTGCAGACACGTAATGGTAAGAGAACTGCAAAGGCTGCATTAAAGATCGCTTGTGATCTGGTAGATGAAGGCATGATCGATGAGAAGAAAGCAGTTAAGATGATCGATCCACGTAACCTGGATACACTGCTTCATCCTCAGTTCGATGCTGCTGCACTTAAGAAGGCTGAACCAGTAGCTAAGGCACTGGCTGCTTCACCAGGTGCTGCTTGCGGTAAGATCGTATTTACAGCAGAAGATGCTAAGGCTTGGAAGGCAAAAGGTGAGAAGGTAGTTCTGGTTCGTCTGGAAACTTCTCCTGAAGATATTGAAGGTATGAAGGCTGCTCAGGGTATCCTGACTGTCCGCGGTGGTATGACCAGCCATGCAGCAGTAGTTGCACGTGGTATGGGTACATGCTGTGTATCCGGCTGCTCCGAGATCGTTATGGATGAAGAGAACAAGAAGTTTGTTCTGGCTGGAAAAGAATACCATGAAGGTGACTGGCTGTCCATCGATGGTTCTACCGGTAAGATCTACGACGGTATTATCCCAACTGTAGATGCTACCATTGCTGGTGAGTTCGGCAGAATCATGGCTTGGGCTGACAAATATAGAAGATTACAGGTTCGTACCAATGCAGATACTCCTAGAGATGCTGCAAAGGCAAGAGAGCTTGGTGCAGAAGGTATTGGTCTTTGCCGTACAGAGCATATGTTCTTCGAAGGCAACAGAATCGATGCATTCCGTGAGATGATCTGCTCTGAAACAGTAGAAGAAAGAGAAGCAGCTCTGGAGAAGATCTTACCTGAACAGCAGGGAGATTTCGAGAAGCTGTATGAGGCTCTGGAAGGCAACCCAGTTACCATTCGTTTCCTGGATCCGCCTCTTCATGAGTTCGTTCCGACTGAGGAAGAGGACATCAAGAAACTGGCTGACGCACAGGGCAAGACTGTTGAACAGATCAAGGCTATCTGTGATGCACTTCACGAGTTCAACCCAATGATGGGACATCGTGGCTGCCGTCTGGCTGTTACCTATCCTGAGATTGCTAAGATGCAGACAAAGGCTGTTATCCGTGCAGCTATCAATGTTAAGAAGGCTCATGCAGACTGGAACGTTTGCCCAGAGATCATGATCCCTCTGATCTGCGATACCAAGGAATTAAAGTATGTTAAGAAGATCGTTGTTGAGACCGCTGATGCAGAGATCGCAGCAGCTGGTGTTGATCTGAAATATGAAGTTGGTACTATGATCGAGATCCCAAGAGCAGCTTTAACTGCTGATGAGATCGCTAAGGATGCTGAGTTCTTCTGCTTCGGTACCAATGACTTAACCCAGATGACTTACGGATTCTCCCGTGATGACGCTGGCAAGTTCTTAAATGCTTACTATGATGCTAAGATCTTCGAGAATGATCCATTTGCAAAACTGGATCAGACCGGTGTAGGCAAGCTGATGGAAATGGCTATTAAGTTAGGAAAGGCTACACGTCCTGACCTTCATGTAGGCATCTGCGGCGAGCATGGCGGTGATCCAAGCTCCGTAGAATTCTGCCACAAGATTGGACTGGATTATGTATCCTGCTCACCATTCCGTGTACCGATTGCTCGTTTAGCAGCAGCTCAGGCAGCTCTGGAAGATTAATCTCAGAGAATAAAAACAGGCTAATCGATTAAAAATTGTTATATAAGGGATAAAAGTGACAGCGCTGAAGGAAACTTCGGCGCTGTTGCTTTTTTAATGTCTTTCTTAATAAATCTTACGGAAATTTGATATTTTTGTGAAACGCTTTACTGTATGTGGTGAAAATGCTATGATGAGTGCGATGAGTACTGCGCTGTTTACACAGGTGCGGGATGAACAGAGTTTGATGGAAGAAAGGAAAATTTGAAAATGAAGAAATGGATGAAGATCTGCCTGATGGCAGCAGCATCTGCTATGTTATTGGCAGGCTGCGGTACAAAAGATAATAATACAGCACAGACAACAGCAGCGGAAACAACAGCAAAGGCAGAAGATGCAAAAGAAACTGAAGCAGAAAAAGCAGAAGAGACTACGCAGGCTGCGGCCGGAGAGACTGCAGAGACATCGAAAGCAGCAGATGAAAACAGAGGATTGGATCTGACTGCAGCTGCAGGAAAGCATCATGTGGAGATCACAGTAAAGGATTATGGTACCATTCATGTGGAATTAGACGGTGATGCAGCACCGATTACCGTTGCAAACTTCCTTGATCTGGCAGGAAACGGATTTTATGACGGACTTACCTTCCATCGTATTATCAGCGGTTTTATGATCCAGGGCGGTGATCCATTAGGAACAGGTATGGGCGGTTCTGAGCGTGAGATCAAGGGTGAATTTGCTTCCAATGGTGTGGAAAATTCATTATCCCATACCAGAGGAGCTATTTCCATGGCAAGAGCACAGCGCAAGGACAGTGCCAGTTCACAGTTCTTTATCGTGCATGAGGACAGCACGTTCCTGGATGGCGAATATGCATGTTTTGGTTATGTAACGGATGGTATGGAAGTAGTAGATGCAATCTGTGAAGATACAAAGGTAGAGGACAACAACGGAACGGTAGCCAAGGAGAACCAGCCGGTGATCGAAAGTATTAAAGTGATCGATTAATGGAGTTGTTCAGGTGTTGGTCCTGTACCTGAAAAGGAGTGGAAAGAATGAGAAAAATTGCGGGAAAAATGAAAAGCCGTCTGCTTTTAACCGTTCTGACAGCGCTGACACTGTCATTAGCTGTTACAATAGGCGCTTTTGCTGATGAAAGTGATACATCCAGACTGGTATCCGGCACAAAGATTAACGGAGTTGGAGTAGGCGGATTGACACCTGATGAGGCGAAAGCCAGGATCGAGGGTTTTTATGCAGGTGAATATACGCTGCGCATAAAAGAAAAAGGCGGAAAAGAAGAAAGCATTAAGGGCAGTGACATTGGCTATCAGGTCACTGTTTCCGGCAGTATACAGGAAATTTTAGACAGTCAGAATGCCTCTGGCCGTGTGGCAGGTCCTTCAGGGGATAATACTCATACAATGGAAGTTTCTGCTCAGTATAATGAAGATGCTTTAAATGAGAAGATCAGTGCACTGTCATGTATCAGTGGCGGAAATATTGTGACTACAAAAGATGCGGCTATTTCTGCTTATGAAGAAGGAAAAGATTTTACGATTATCCCGGCAGTTCAGGGAAATGACGTAGACCTGGAAAAGACAAAACAGGTGATAACGGCAGTTGTGAGATCCGGAAGCAAAGAAGTTTCACTGGAAGAAACTGGCTGCTACCGTTCCGTTGGTGTTTGGGAAAGCGATGAAAACCTGAAGGCCTTATGTGTTGCCATGAACAGCCGAAAAAGCAAACAGCTGCGATATGTATTTGGGGATACGTCAGAAGTACTTTCTGGTGAGACGATGGCCAGCTGGATCACAGGAAGCAGCAATGGTCAGGTAATGCTGGATCAACAGAAAGTGGCTGCATTTGTGGCAAAGCTGGCAGCGACTTATGATACAGCAGGAAAAACCCGTACTTTTAAAGGAGTATCTGGTGCAGAATATCAGCTTACAGGCCCATATGGATGGAAGATCGATCAGGCAGGTGAGATTGCAGCACTTACTGAGCTGATCCAAAACGGTTCGGCATGGCAGAGCGGTGACAGTGCGGACAGAGAGCCTGTTTATAGTCAGGTGGCTGCATCAAGGACTGGCAGCGACTGGGGAAATACCTATGTGCAGGTAGATCTGTCTGGTCAGCATGTATACATGATAAAAGATGGAGCAGCTGTCTGGGATGCTCCCTGTGTAACGGGCAATGTGTCAAAGGATTATACCACACCAGCTGGCATCTACAGTCTTACATATAAAGAGAAAGACCGGATCCTGCGTGGAAAGAAACTGGAGAATGGTAAGTACGAATACGAAACTCATGTAGATTACTGGATGCCTTTTAATGGAGGAATTGGTCTTCATGATGCGCCATGGAGAAGTAAATTTGGCGGAACGATCTATCAGACAAGCGGCAGTCATGGCTGTGTAAATCTGCCTCCGGCAAGTGTTCCGGCCTTATATGACATGCTTTATAAGGGGATACCGGTGATCTGCACGCCGTAAATGATATAGGTATACAAAACGAAAAACAGATGAAACCATAAGAAAATTTTGGTTTCATCTGTTTTAAAATTTACAGGTATTTACAGGTCATACTGTATTATAGGGGTTCATCAATTTCCTCTGCCAGTTCACCGTATTTCAGAGTATCTTTTAAAGATGTATTCTTCCAGGGAAGAATCGGCTGCAGCCGCATTTCTACGGTGATATCTTTTCTGTTATATAGTTTGCGGAAATTAGTAATGATACGTCTTAATACCATTTCTCCCTTTTCTGCTGTTACAGTAGGAAGCAGAATAAGGTACTGGCTGATGCTGTAGCGGGTAAAAACGTCACTGCAGCGCAGGGAATTTAAAATGGAGCTGTTCAGATGTTCCATGGCTTTTTGCAGGATCATGCTCTTTGGAACTTTTCCGTCAATGCCGGTTATGGTCAGCAGGCAGAGATAGATGGAATCTCCTGTACGCTGGATGGAACGGCGTTCTAACTGGAACAGATCACGGAATACCGGATACTCACAGTAGAAAGCTCCGTCGTTGCTTTCTTCGTTTAAAGAAGTCTGGATGGAGTCCAGATTGGTATTAATACCTCTTTCACTGTTGCGGATGGTATTATACAGATCTTTAAAATGTTCCGTAGGTGAAATGGAAAATTCATTATAAAACAGGTCCAAAGTGTTGCTGTATTCTTCTAATGCCTGGCTTGTATGACCGTCTTTAAATAAAGAATACACCAGATAATAATGAAATTCCTCATCAAAAGGTTCGATTCCAATGGCTGTCTGGCAGATAGAAGTGATCTGGCTGTAAGCCTGCTTGTCCAAAAGAAGCTGTATGGTCTTGTAAACCAGTTTCTGGTACAGGGAATGATAGTAAGCGCTGATTGGGATAACCCAGGATTCATATTCTGACTTTGGAAGGAAGTCCCCTTTATAAAGAGCCAGACCATCCATACACAGCTTCAGACTTTCTTCCGGAGAAAGAGAACTGCCTAAAGCTTTATTACAGATTGATTCAAATTCATCAATATCAAGGAAGGTAGGATATTCCTGTGTCCAGGCGTAGGTTCCTCTCTGCTGGACTAAAAGTTTCTGTGGGGAGATCCCTAATGGTTCCAGTAATTTGCGGGAGCGGAACATAAGTGTTTTTAAGGCTCCGTTTGGATTAGCACCAGGTTCATCTGCCCAGATGATGTGGATCAGTTCTGCAGGGCTGATCTCTTTTTTCTGAAAAACTACCAGATATTCCAGTAAAGCCCATGGCTTTTTTGACTGATTACTGTTGTCATTGATCTGGAAATCACCTGTTTTAATAGAAAAACCGCCCAGAGTTTGTACATAAATTGTTGGCTTTGTATCAGAAGAAGTTGACATAACGACAAGTCTCCTTTATTACATATCAATTTCTTATATAAATGGTACTTTAAGTATACTCATACGGTGCAAAAATGTCCAGTTTATTCCCGTAAAAAAATATAAAATTATAGTGTTTTGTAACCGTTTTGTAACCATTAGCTGTTATACTGATAGTAATATGATACCAGGGTCAAAAGGTCTGAAATCCGATGCAAGAGGATTTTTGAACTTGGGACCCGTCAAAAACATGAATGAGCAGCCATTTTTCGTAGAAAAATGAGCGGATTATGAATGTTTTTAGGATTGTGAGAGCACATAGTGCGAAACAATCCGGTATCAATGAGGGACAAATGGTAAGAATATATTAAGATAGAAAAGTAGGTGAGAAAATGTCAGTAGCGAAAACAGGGGCTATACCTAACTCCTATCGACAGGTCCACATTGCAGTAGATGATTTTGCAAAGAGGATTTTAAAAGGAAGGATCTATCATGACAGCAGAAGTGGCGGCATTGCTTTTTACAGTTTGTCAGAGATGGTATTTCTCTTAGAAGAGCTGTTTGATGAGATTCATTATCCTATGAAGAGTGTGGATCAGCGTAATTTTGAAAAAAAAGATCTGCCGGATCTGATGGAAGATGAGACAGATGACAGAACTGGAAATTTAGAGCTGGAAAACAGAGGACAGCTGGCGGATTTCTGCCTTCGTGTACAGTACCGCTATTATGCGTCCTGGCAGGGAGAAATCGAGCAGTTAGGTACTTCTGTGAAAAAACATTTTGACAGTTTTATGGAGCTGATGGACTTTTTTGACCAGCAGCTGGGAAATGGAGTTGCCAGGCTTCCTTATGGACTTGGGAAAAAGATGTGCGAAGTAGCGGTTCGCAATTATGAAGATCACAATATGAGCGGTGATGTGTCTCACCCTGCAGTGGAAGACAGGAGAACGTTTTATAATGAATTTGAACTGAGAGAAAAGATCGCAGAGATGATCGATCCTCTTCCTGAAAATGCAAGAGACCATTCCGTGATCATTCCACGGAGTTTTCATGTGGAAAATGGAAATTATGGACCGGCTACTTTTGTAGTCCGTGTTCTGTTCCGTAGAAATGCCACATGGCAAGGAACCATAGGCTGGAAGGAAAAACGCTGTCAGGTAAGTTTCCGCAGCTTTATGGAATTGCTGTTACTGATGCATGAAGCAGTGGCAAGATCTGGCCAGTGGCAGAAAGAATCTGTAAAAAAGAAAACCTATACAGCATAAAATGTGAGCCTGTGTAATCATACAGGCTCATTAAGCATCTTGGAAAGGACAGAAAATAAGGCATGGAAGGTAATAAAAAAAGAGCGGGAGGCACTTTCTGGAAGATACTGATCTGTGCAGCGCTTCTGGTGTTTCTGGCAAGCGCCGGTCTGACACTGCGAAGTTATCTTGCAGATAAGAAAGCCCAGGAGGAGTATGAGCAGCTTGCAAGCAAGGCAGCTCAGACGACCCAGGAGACTACTGCAGAAGAAACAAAAGAGCAGGAGACAGAACCGGAAGAAGAGGTTTATCAGTCACCTTATGATTTTGATGTACTGAAAGGGGAAAATCCTGATACCATCGGCTGGATCGATATTCCTGATACCAAGATCAGTTACCCGATCGTTCAGGGAACGGATAATGATTTTTATCTGAAACATGATTTCCATGGAGAATCAAGTGTTGCCGGAACGATTTACCTGGATTATGAAAGTGAAGGGGACTTTGAGGGAAGAAATAATATCCTTTATGGTCACAATATGAAAAACGGAAGCATGTTTAAGGATGTTGTCCGTTATAAGGATCCTTCTTATTTTAAGGAACATCAGTATTTCACTATTTATACTCCGGATCGGGCGATCCATTTAAAAGCGGTATCTTGCTATTATGGAGAGGCAAAGCCTATTGTGCGTAAGACACGTTTTAAGAGCCAGGAAGCTTTTGATGAGTTTGTAAAAGAAATGATCGCTCCCTGTTCTTATGCAGAACCGGTAGAATATCCGGTGAAGGCGCTGTATACATTAGTGACCTGCAGCTATGAGATCAACGATGCAAGGACCTTTTTATTTGCAGTGGAAGTAGATGAAGAGGGAAATGAGATCACGGCGGATGAAGAGTATCAGCAGAAGATGACGGATCTGATGATCAAAAAGGCAGAGGAAGCTAGTACAGCTGATCAAAAATAAACAAAATATGGATTTGTTAAAATAAAAATTACTATTGGAAAAGCGAAGCAGTTATGCTATACTAAGCGGGAAAATGCTGAAATTATACAGATATCAGCAGTCAGGAAGGCTGTTTCGCGAAAGAAGCCAAGGGAAACGAAGAAGTCATACCTGTAGCGGGTATGGCTTTTTGTGTACAGAGTCCGGCAGATCTGCGGATAACAGACTTTCTAAATACAGGCAATGAGGAGAGAACGATTATGAAAAGAAACGTAATGAGAATAATGAGCCTGGCAATTGCAGGTGTAATGGCAGCAGGTGCATTAACAGCATGTGGAAGCAGCAATACCACTTCTACAACCGCAGCAGGAGAGAACAAGGCTGCGGATGAGACAAGTGCAGAAGCTTCCGGTGAAAAGAAAGTTTTAAAAGTAGCTATGGAGTGTGCATATGCACCATATAACTGGACACAGCCAGATGATTCTAACGGTGCTGTTCCGATCAATGACAGCAACGAATATGCATACGGATACGATGTTATGATGGCTAAGAAGATCTGTGATGAGTTAGGATATGAACTGCAGATCGTTCGTCTTGACTGGGATTCTCTGATCCCTGCTGTAAGTACAGGACAGGTTGACTGTGTTATCGCTGGACAGTCTATTACAGAAGAACGTCTTCAGGCAGTTGATTTTACAGAACCTTATTACTACGCAACCATGGTTACTCTGGTTAAGAACGGCAGCAAATATGCTGATGCAAAGAGTGTAGCTGATCTGGCAGGTGCTACCTGTACTTCTCAGCAGAGTACCATCTGGTATGATACATGCCTTCCTCAGATCCCGGATGTAAATATCTTAGCTGCAACCGCAAGTGCACCAGATATGTTGATGTCCTTAAATGCTGATAAGTGTGACCTGGTTGTAACTGACCAGCCAACTGGTAAGGGCGCATTAGTTGCTTATCCTGATTTCAAGCTTCTTGAATTTGGCGGCGGCGCAGATGATTTCCAGGTAACAGATGAAGATATCAATATCGGTATTTCTTTAAAGAAAGGCAATACTGAGTTAAAGGAAGCTATTGACAGTGTTCTGTCCAAGATGACAAAAGATGATTTCTCCGCAATGATGGACGAGGCAATTTCTGTACAGCCTCTGGCTAACTAATAAGGAGATAAAAAGGAGAAAGTTATGCCAACAGATTTTTTTGGCCGTGTAATGGTCGTGTTTAACCGTTACGGCATGTCTATGCTGCAGGGTGCAGGCGTCAGCTTAAAGATCGCATTAGTAGGTACGCTGGTAGGCTGCCTCATCGGTTTTGCTGTAGGTATTGTCCAGACAATTCCTTCTGAAAAAGGAGATAATCCTTTAAAAAAGGGACTTTTATGGGTTGTACGGCTGATCTTAAATGCTTATGTGGAATTTTTCAGAGGTACACCTATGATGGCACAGGCTATGTTTATTTACTATGGTCTTATGCCTTTGCTGGGAATTAATTCTACTATTACGCAGGCTGCTTATTTTATCTTATCTATTAATACAGGTGCTTATATGGCTGAGACTGTACGAGGAGGTATTCTTTCCATTGACCCGGGACAGACAGAGGGAGCAAAGTCTATTGGTATGACCCATGTACAGACTATGGTCTACGTGATCCTGCCTCAGGCTCTCCGTAATCTGATGCCTCAGATCGGCAACAACCTGATCATCAATATCAAGGACAGCTGTGTGCTTTCTGTTATTGGTGTAGCAGAGCTGCTGTACAAGACCAAAGCAGCTGCAGGCGCCCTTTATATGAACTTTGAGACTTATACCATTACCATGATCATGTACTTTATCATGACTTTTACCTGTTCAAGACTTTTACGTCTGTGGGAGAAGAAGATGGATGGTGCGGATAATTTCGATCTGGCAACCACTGATACACTGGCTTATACCAGCGGCATGTATCGTTACCCGGATGATAAGAAGGAGGAGCAGTAATGAGCGAAAAGATTTTGGAGATCCGCCATTTAAGCAAGACCTTTGGCACTAATCTGGTTTTAAAGGATATTGATTTTACTGTAAACAGTAAGGATGTTACCTGTATCATCGGAGCTTCCGGTTCTGGTAAGTCCACCTTGCTGCGCTGCTTAAATCTGCTGGAAACACCTACTACCGGTGAGATCTTATATCATGGAAATAATATTGCTGATGCAAAGGTGAATGCACCTAAGTATCGTTCCAGAGTTGGTATGGTGTTCCAGAGCTTTAATCTGTTCAATAACATGACAGTTCTTGAAAACTGTATGGTGGGACAGACTAAGGTGTTAAAGAAGGGCAAAGAAGAGTCAAAGCAGAAGGCCATGTATTATCTGGAAAAAGTTGGCATGGCTCCTTATATTAATGCAAAACCAAGACAGCTTTCCGGCGGTCAGAAACAGCGAGTTGCCATTGCAAGAGCCCTGGCTATGGAGCCGGAGGTACTGCTGTTTGATGAGCCGACTTCTGCGCTGGATCCTCAGATGGTAGGAGAAGTTCTGGAAGTTATGCGCAAGCTGGCCAAAGAAGGTCTGACTATGATCATCGTTACCCATGAGATGGCATTTGCAAGGGATGTATCTACCCATGTTGTCTATATGGCAAATGGCGTGATCGTAGAAGAGGGAACACCAGTAGAGATCTTTGCAAATCCGCAGAGAGAGCAGACAAAGGAATTCCTTGGAAGATTTATGCATGAGAAATAAATAAGATGGACAACCAAAGTCTTTTGCTGTCAGTATAAGGACAGAAAAATGTAAGGCAAAACGGTTGTACATGAAGTGAAAAGCCTGTGCAGGCTGCCAGAGAAGGCAGCGGCATAGGCTTTTCTTGTTGCAGAAATTTTGCAAGATATTATTTCGTTGTTTTTACAACGCTTTTTGCTTTTGTAATATAAGGATAAATGGTTTCATATGCTTCTATTTCTGCTTCATCCTGAGGCAGTGCCGGGATCAGACCGGTGCAGTCTGTAGCGGAACAGGCCTGGATATCGGAGTCATCGAAGAGATTTTGGGTTATATTGTTTTTTAGAGCAGATTTGTTTTTGCAATTATATTTTTCCATAAAAAAACACCTCCTGTAAACAGCTTTCTGATCCGTGATCTGGTTTGCTGTAAACAGGATGTGTTTTTTTGATCGTTTTTATTCAGGCAGGACGATCAGTTATGACTGATTATTTGGCCTGATGTTTTAAAGATGCTTCAATAAAGCCCTTAAACAGCGGATGTGGGCGGTTTGGACGGGACTTAAGCTCTGGGTGAGCCTGTGTTCCGATGAACCATGGATGTTCTGGCAGTTCGATCATTTCTACAATACGGTTGTCAGGAGACATACCAGATAACATCATGCCGTGATCTGCAAGGAACTTTCTGTAGTCATTGTTTACTTCATAGCGATGTCTGTGACGCTCATGGATGGTCTCTTCGCCATACAGGCCATATGCCTTAGAATTGGGATCCAGAACACATGGATAGGAACCAAGTCTTAAGGTACCGCCAATATCTTCTACACCATTCTGATCTGGCATCAGGTGGATAACAGGATGAGTAGTAGCAGGGTCTAACTCTACACTATGTGCGTCATTCCAGCCGATCACATCTCTTGCAAATTCTACAATAGAAAGCTGCATGCCAAGGCAGAGACCAAGGAAAGGAACTTTGTGCTCTCTTGCGTAGCGGATGGCGCAGATCATGCCGTCAATACCACGGTCACCGAAGCCGCCTGGAACCAGGATGCCGTCAACATCCCCTAATTTTCCATCTACATTTTCAGGATCTACAGTTTCAGAATCGATCCATTTAATGTGTACCCGCGCTCTGTTGGCAACCGCGCCGTGCTTTAAAGCTTCTACAACAGAGATATAAGCGTCATGGAGCTGTGTATATTTTCCTACCAGTGCGACGGTTACATCTTTTTCCGGATGTTTCCATGCATCGATCATAGCAGACCAGTCTTTTAAATCTGGCTCTGGGCATGGCAGATTTAAGCATTCGCAGGCAACCTGTGCCAGATGTTCTTCTTCCATTACAAGGGGAACCTCGTAAAGGACATCTACGTCCAGGTTCTGGAGAACATGGGTTTTTGGCACATTGCAGAACAGGGCGATCTTGCTCTTGATATTGTCATCTAACGGATGTTCAGAACGGCATACCAGAATATCTGGCTGGATTCCCATTCCCTGTAAGTCTTTTACACTTGCCTGGGTTGGTTTTGTCTTTAATTCTTCGGATGCTTTTAAATAAGGGATAAGGGTAACGTGGATGAGACAGGTGTTGCCTGGACCAACATCATGCTGGAACTGGCGGATCGCCTCTAAGAATGGCTGACTTTCGATGTCACCAACAGTACCGCCAACTTCGATGATGGCGATCTCGGTTTCGTTATCATTATAATTGCGATGGAAGCGGCTTTTGATTTCATTGGTGATGTGGGGGATGACCTGTACCGTACCTCCGCCAAAGTCTCCACGGCGTTCTTTCTGAAGAACAGTCCAGTAAACTTTACCGGTAGTTACGTTGGAATTTTTAGTCAGGCTCTCATCAATGAAACGTTCATAATGTCCAAGGTCAAGGTCAGTTTCAGCGCCGTCATCAGTGACGAAGACTTCGCCGTGCTGTACCGGGTTCATGGTACCGGGGTCAATGTTGATGTAGGGGTCAAATTTCTGCATGGTAACTTTGTAACCTCTGGCTTTTAAAAGACGGCCAAGGGAAGCAGCAGTAATGCCTTTTCCAAGTCCGGATACAACGCCGCCGGTTACGAATACGTATTTTACTGGCATAGTGGGGAACCTCCTTTAATAGTAAATTGGGAATCAGGTTTTTGTTTACGGTTTTTTTAAAAACTGATATATTATACAACTATGAAATTTATAAATCTAGGGAGTTTTTTGAAAAAATTGCAAAAATCTTAAAAAACTAAGAATCTTAAGTGCAGGTGCCCTTATTTGCAGCAACGGAGTTTTGAAGCACCTTAAGGCGAAAATGGCAGTTGTTTTCAGAATTTTAATAGTTCTTTCCTTGATTTATGGTTAGACTCACATTATAATAGAAAAGAATAGGCTCTGGCACGTTTTATGCGTGCAACAAACGCCTGTTAGAGGGAGAATTTATACAGTATGGATAATAACAACAAACAGAATCAGAACAGTAATTGGCAGACCATTACCATGCTGGTTGTTGCAGCATTGCTGACGATCCTGATCGTGGGCTGGATGAACTCCACTGTCAACGCCAGACAGCGTCAGGAACTGTCTTACAATGAATTTGTAAACATGGTGGAAAATGGTAAGGTGGAATCCATCAGCGTTGGAAGCACCATTATAGAGGTAAAGCCAAAGGCAGATGATACCAACTATTCTCAGCAGATGAAATATTATGTAGTGCGTCTGGAAGGGGATTACCAGTTTGTAGACCGTATTTTAAAGAATAACGTTGTTACAAACAGAGAAAATAATACTTCCAATGCATTGCTGTTAGAGATATTGAGCTATGCACTTCCTTTCCTGTTCCTGCTGTTCATTATGAACTTTACCATGAAGCGTATGGGCGGCGGCGGAATCATGGGTGTAGGCAAGAGCAACGCCAAGATGTATGTGCAGAAGGAAACAGGTATTACTTTTAAAGATGTAGCAGGTGAAGATGAAGCAAAGGAATCTTTAACTGAGATCGTGGATTTCCTTCATAATCCTGGAAAATACACCAAGATCGGTGCCAAGCTTCCAAAGGGTGCTTTATTAGTAGGACCTCCAGGAACCGGTAAAACCCTTCTTGCAAAGGCAGTGGCAGGTGAGGCCCATGTACCATTTTATTCACTGTCAGGTTCTGACTTTGTGGAAATGTTCGTAGGTGTAGGTGCTTCCCGTGTCCGTGATCTTTTTAAGAATGCAACGGAAAATGCACCATGTATTATCTTTATCGATGAGATTGATGCCATTGGCCGCAGCCGTGACAGCCGTATGGGCGGAAATGATGAGCGTGAGCAGACCTTAAACCAGCTGCTTTCTGAGATGGATGGTTTTGATTCTACAAAAGGACTTCTGGTACTTGGTGCTACCAACCGTCCTGAGATCCTGGACCCGGCTCTTCTTCGTCCGGGACGTTTTGACCGTCGTGTAGTTGTGGATAAGCCGGATCTGAACGGACGTATCAGTATTTTGAAGGTACATTCCAAGGATGTATTATTAGATGAGACAGTAGATTTTAAGGAAATCGCCCTTGCAACTTCCGGTGCTGTTGGTGCAGATCTTGCAAATATGATGAATGAGGCTGCGATCAATGCAGTTAAGAATGGCAGAAATGCAGTTTCCCAGAAGGATCTGTTTGAGGCAGTTGAGGTTGTCCTTGTTGGTAAGGAGAAAAAAGACCGCATTATGAGCAAGGAAGAGCGCCGTATTGTATCTTACCATGAGGTAGGACACGCATTAGTCAGCGCGCTGCAGAAGCATTCCGAGCCGGTTCAGAAGATCACTATTGTTCCAAGAACCATGGGTGCACTGGGATATGTTATGAATGTCCCGGAAGAAGAGAAGTATTTAAGTACAAAGAAAGAGCTGGAAGCAAGGCTGGTTGAGTTAATGGGCGGCCGTGCAGCAGAGGAGATTGTTTTTGATACAGTTACTACTGGTGCTGCCAATGATATCCAGCAGGCTACCAATCTGGCAAGAGCTATGGTCACTCAGTATGGTATGTCTGAAAAGTTTGGACTTATGGGTCTTGAAAGCCAGGAAAACCAGTATCTGACTGGCCGTACTGTATTAAATTGCGGTGATGCCACAGCAGCAGACATCGACCAGGAAGTTATGAAGATCCTGAAAAATGCTTATGATGAGGCCAAACGTCTTTTAAGTGATGACAGGGAAACCATGGACAAGATCGCAGCGTTCCTGATCGAGAAAGAAACCATTACCGGTAAGGAATTTATGAAGATCTTCCGTGAGGTAAAGGGATTGCCAGAGCCGGAAGAGAAGAAGGAAGATGGCGAAGGTATTGCGGATACCCAGCATCTGGAAAAGACAGATGAAGCTGTGGAAAACGGATCTGAAGCAGACACAGAAAACGTTGGAAAAACAACGGAAACAGCAGTGCAGGAACATGGGGCAGAACCTGTGACAGAAGAAAAAGCAGCAGAAGAAAATGCAGAACAGCCACAGGATGGCGAATCTTTATAAAATGAAAGATTTATAAAATACAAAGTTTATAAAATACAAAATAGGTTTGAAACCTGTGAGGACAGTCAGAAATGGCTGTCCTTTTTGTATACTAAGAGGAGAGTTTCCAAAGGCCGGATGGTTGTCAGCGCATTTTGAATTACACAAAAGTCTTGCGAATATAAAGACTGTTTTGTATAATAGTATTAAAAATAGCAGGAATTTTATTTATTTTTCTGAAAAGGAGGCACGTTTATGGATCATCGCTATGTAAAAATCTTTGCATCGGGAAGTAAGGCTCCTCTTAAGGCAACACCGGGACATTTTGCTACCAATCACGCCCATATCAATTATTATCTGGATATGACTACTCTTAAAACGCGGCTGAGTGAAGCACAGGAGATCGCAAAGCATCTGGCGGAACGTTTTTTGTTTGATAAGGTAGTGGATACCATTGTGTGCCTTGAAGGAACCCAGGTGATCGGAGCATATCTGGCAGAGGAACTGACCAGAGCCGGAGTTCTCTCTACTAATGCCCATAAGACCATTTATGTGATCACTCCAGAGTATAACAGCAACAGCCAGATGGTATTTCGTGAAAATATTTTACCTATGGTTCATGGAAAAAATGTGGTTATCCTTACGGCAGTTGTGACTACAGGACTAAGCCTGAATAAGAGCATTGAGGCGATCCAGTATTATGGCGGAAAGCTGCAGAGCGCAGCAGCTGTATTCAGTACACTGGATGAACTGAATGGATGCCCCATCACATCTGTTTACAGTCCGGCGGATGTAACAGATTATATTTATTATGATTACAGAAAATGTCCATTATGTGAAAAGGGAGTGAAGCTGGATGCTCTGGTAAATGCTTACGGCTATACTACGCTGCCATAGAGAAATGTATAACGGAGTGTGCTGGCTTAAACGCTGTTCAGGATGTCTTTAGGGCGTCCTGGATAGCGTTTTTTGTATGCCCTAAGGAAGGTGGAATAATTTTGAAAACCGCTGAGATAGCAGGCCTGAGTGGCGCAGGTACCCTGACTCATCAGATCTCTTGCCCGTATCAGACGCTTTTCGGTAATGTAGTTTCCAATGGTGTAGCCGGTTTCCTGTTTGAAAAGCCGCATCATGTGATAGGAACTTAAGCCGCTTAAGTCAGAAAGAGAGGCCATGTCCATAGGTTCTTCTAAGTGACTGTTGATATAGGCTAAAAGGCCTGCAATGCGGTAGTCTAAGGTACTTTCTGTGAGAAATCCTGCTTTTGGTGAAAGAGTGACCCGGTTTAATTCAATGAGAAATTCCAGGCAGAGGGCTTTTGCAAGCAGAGGGGCTGCAAAATGATCGTTTTTAAAGCGGATATTTGTTTCTAATTTCTGCAAAAGGACTTTAAACGGAGCAAGCGTGTCCGGGGAAAGGCGCAAAACCTGGGAGTGGCGGTACTGGGCGGTTTCAAAACATTTGGTCAGAGGTGATTTATCAGTACTGTATTTTTCTAAAAAGGCGTGGGAGAGGTAGATAAGGATGCGCTCATAAGGGTGAGCGTTATCTACGATGGGCCGGTGCACCTGTCCCCGGTCCACCAGGACCATATCCCAGGGAGCTAAGGGATAAGAACGGCCTTCTACTACATAGGTTACATTTCCAGAAAGAAGGATCATGATCTTTAAAAAATCATGGTGATGGAAATGATAAGTTTTTGCAATCTGGTCTTTTAAATGAAACAGGCGGAAATCTTCTAAAAGGTAGCCTGCAGGCGTGGAAACTTCAGTCATGGAACTTCTCCTCATAATGGATTTCTAAATCTGCATATCGAGCATATAGTACAGTATAGATTATAGCATTATTTGCAATATAAAGCAGCAAAAAATGAATATATTAATAAAATAATGTGGTGTAAATTAAATATAGTATATAAACAAAAGGAGAGGTAGATCATGAGATTAAAATTAGAGAAATATCATGGCCTGGGAAATGATTATCTGGTATTTGATCCGGAGCGCAATGGGCTGGAGCTGACACCGGAACGGGTAAAATTATTGTGTAACCGCAATCTGGGGGTAGGTGCAGATGGTATCCTGGAAGGGCCTGTTTTTAAAGAGGGAAAGATCTGCATGATCATCTGGAATTCGGATGGAAGTCAGACGGAAAACAGCGGAAATGGTATACGCATTTTTGCAAAATATTTAAAGGATGCAGATTATGTCCAGAAGAAGGATATTACTATTTATACAGCAGAAAAAGAGATTGAGATCCATTATTTAAACGAAGAGGGAACCCGTCTGAAAGCATCTATGGGAAAGGCAAGTTTCTGGAGTGATGAGGTACCGGTAGAAGGCCCGCGCAGAGAGATCATCAATGAAACGATGGTATTTGGCCATATTCCATATCCTGTGACCTGCCTTTCTGTTGGCAATCCCCATCTGGTGATTTTGATGGATGAGATCTCAAAGGATCTGGTATGCCGCATTGGAAAATATTCTGAAACGGCAAAGCAGTTCCCGGAAAAGATCAACACCCAGATCATCAAGGTATTGGACCGTACCCATTTGCAGACAGAAGTTTACGAAAGAGGAGCCGGTTATACATTAGCTTCCGGAAGCGGCTGCTGTGCAGCTGCTGCAGCTGCTTACAGACTGGGCCTTACTGATCCGAAGATGATCGTGCAGATGCCGGAAGGAACCATGGAAGTAGAGATAAGAGAAGATGGAGAGATATTCCTTACAGGTGATGTGGGTTATGTGGGAAGTATCAGCCTGGGAAGCTATTTTACAGAGCAATTAAAGGCTATACAGGAATGACAGGACGGCAGTATATGTAAAAAGATCGCCTGTTGACAAATAAAAATTCTACTGCTATATTTAAAAAAAAAGGGGCAGTTGCAAAATGAACGGTTCACTTTGCAGCTGTCCTTTTGTAGTTGATAGAGGTACAAAAGCCGCTTTAAAACCCAGGAATACGGCCGCCAGAGAGGAAGAATGGATATGAGTAAATACAGTAGAGAAGATATTATTCGCATGGTAGAAGATGAAGATGTGGAATTTATCCGCCTTCAGTTTACAGACATTTTCGGTATCCTTAAAAATGTGGCGATCACAGCCAGCCAGCTGAATAAGGCATTAAATAATGACTGCATGTTTGATGGTTCCGCCATTGAGGGCTTTGTGCGTATTGATGAGTCAGATATGTACTTGCATCCGGATCTGGATACCTTTGAGATATTTCCATGGCGTCCTCAGCAGGGAAAGGTGGCCAGACTGATCTGTGATGTATACAATCCAGATGGAACGGCATTTATCGGAGATCCGCGATATGTGTTAAAGAGAGCTGTAAAGCGCGCAGCTGATATGGGCTATATTTTCCAGGTAGGACCGGAGTGTGAATTTTTCCTCTTCCACACAGATGAGGAGGGAAGACCTACTACCCAGTCCCATGAGAGAGCCAGCTATTTTGATGTTTCCCCTATTGATCTGGGGGAAAACGTACGCAGGGATATTGTGCTGAACCTGGAAGATATGGGATTTGAGGTGGAGGCAAGCCACCATGAGATCGCTCCGGCTCAGCATGAAATCGATTTTCAATATACCGAAGGGCTTGCGGCTGCTGATCACATTATGACTTTTAAGATGGCAGCCAAGACTATTGCCAAACGTCATGGTCTTCATGCCACTTTTATGCCAAAGCCCAAAGAAGGAGTCAATGGCTCCGGTATGCATATTAATATGTCTCTGTCTGATAAAGATGGACACAACCTGTTTGCAGACGAGAAGGATGAGCTTGGATTAAGCCAGCTGGCTTATCGTTTTATGGCAGGTATCCTGGGACATATGAAAGAAATGACGATTTTGACCAATCCGCTGGTAAACTCTTATAAGCGACTGGTTCCGGGATATGATGCGCCTATTTATATTGCCTGGTCTCCTACTTCCAATCGCAGCTCCCTGATCCGCATCCCGTCTCCAAGAGGGGAAGGAACAAGGATCGAGCTTCGCTGCCCGGATTCTGCCATGAATCCCTATCTGGCATTAGCTGCCTGCCTTCAGGCCGGACTTGACGGTATTGAGAAGAAGATGGAGCTGCCTCCATGTATTCAGGGAAATATGTTTGGCATGGAGCCAGAAGAATTGCAGAATAAGCATGTGGAGCGGATACCGGAAACGCTGGGAGATGCCATTGAGGCATACCGTGGAAATGATTTTGTCCGTGAGGTATTAGGAGAACATATTTACGTTAAATATCTGGAAGCCAAGGAAGAAGAGTGGAGAGATTTCAGAGCACAGGTCACTGACTGGGAGGTAAATCAGTATCTGTATAAATATTAATGTTCTATGAGAACATCAGATTTACCGGAGGTGAGACATGTGGCTAATATAATCGTGGCATTTTCCAGGCCGGAAGATGGAAAAAGCATAAAAGGAATCCTGGTCAGAAGTGGATATGATGTAGCCACTGTTTGTATGTCAGGATCCCAGGCTCTTTCTGTCGCAGAGGATCTAAGCGGCGGGATCGTTGTCTGCGGGTACCGGTTTGAAGATATGATGTATGACGAACTGAGACAGTGCCTTTCCACTTCTTTTGATATGCTGGTGCTGGCATCCCCTTCCAGATGGAGCGGGGCACAGGTACAGGGGGTTGTGTGTCTCCCTATGCCATTAAAGGTCCATGATCTGTTAAGCACGCTGGATATGATGGTACAGGCACAGCAGCGTATCCGCAGAAAACTGCGCAGCCGGCCAAAAGAACGCAGCAAAGAAGAACAGGATCTGATCAATGAGGCAAAAGCACTTCTGATGGAGCGGAATAACATGACGGAATCAGAAGCTCACAGATATATACAAAAATGCAGTATGGACAGCGGAACGAATCTGGTGGAAACATCACAGATGATCATCAGTCTGATCCATGTATAAAAGCAGGAGCATAAAAAGCTGACTGTGAAAAGATGGGACAGTCTGCTTCAGAAAATGCAAACTATAAGGATAAGGTGTGAGGTGTGGGATGGAATTTACGAAAATGCAGGGAATCGGCAATGATTATGTATATGTAGATTGCTTTAAAGAAAAAGTGGAGCATCCGGGGGAAGTGTCTAAATATGTCAGTGACCGCCATTTTGGCATCGGTTCTGACGGACTGATCCTGATCTGCCCGTCAGACAAGGCAGACTGCCGCATGGATATGTATAATGCAGATGGTTCCCAGGGGATCATGTGTGGAAACGGCGTGCGCTGTGTGGGTAAATACGTGTATGACCACGGAATTGTGGATAAAGAGAGACAGACGATCACAGTGGAGACCTTAGGCGGCATCAAGACACTGGAACTCCAGGTGGAGAATGGAAAGGCAGTGATGCTTACTGTAGATATGGGAGAAGCAGAACTGACTTCTGAATTGCCGGAAAAGATCCTTATTGATGGCACAGAACATGAATTTACCGGTATCAGTGTGGGAAATCCTCATGCGGTTTATTTTACAGAAGGAATTGATGACCTGGATCTGGAGAAGATTGGCCCTTCTTATGAAAATCATCCGCGTTTTCAGCCAGCCCGTGTAAATTCTGAGTTTATTGAGGTAAAGAGCAGGAATCACATCCGCATGCGTGTGTGGGAAAGAGGCAGTGGGGAAACCTGGGCCTGCGGTACAGGAGCCACAGCCAGTGCAATGGCTTCTATTTTGAGAGGTTTTACAGATGATGAAGTGAAAGTTTCCCTTAGAGGAGGCGACCTGCTGATCCGTTTTGACCGGGAAAGTAAGCATCTGTTTATGACAGGACCTGCAAAAGAAGTATTTCATGGAAGTATTGACATCCCGGAAGAAATATATTATGATTTATCCGAAAAATAAATATGCATATATTCTTGAAGCGAATATACGGAAACTGTAAAAATATACACTCTCAGGCCTTGGATCTACGACGTTGTAGGTTCAAAGGTCCTGGGAGCGTTTGCGTTAATGGAGGGTGAAAGTATGTTTAGAGTAAATGAAAATTATCTGAAATTGCCAGGAAGCTATCTGTTTTCTACCATTGCTAAAAAAGTGGCTGCTTACCAGAAAGAAAACCCGGATAAAAAACTGATCCGTTTAGGGATAGGCGATGTAACACTTCCAATCGCACCGGCGATCATTGATGCTATGCACAAGGCAGTGGATGAAATGGGACATGCTGAGACTTTCCATGGCTATGCACCGGATCTGGGCTATGCATTTTTAAGAGAGACGATCGCAAAAAAGGATTTTAAAGAAAGAGGATGCCAGATCGAGGCAGATGAGATCTTTGTTTCTGATGGTGCAAAGAGTGATACGGGAAATATTCAGGAAATCTTCAGCGCAGACAGCAAGATCGCAGTTTGTGATCCGGTTTATCCTGTGTATGTAGATACTAATGTTATGGCTGGCCGTACAGGTGAGTATGATGAGAGCAAAGGTACCTGGAGCAACGTGATCTACATGCCGTGTACAGCTGAGAATGGTTTTGTTCCGGAACTTCCAAAAGAAACTCCTGATCTGATCTATCTCTGTGTCCCCAACAACCCTACAGGAACAACCCTTACAAAGGATCAGTTAAAAGTCTGGGTTGATTATGCAAATGAAAAAGGCGCTGTGATCTTATATGACGCGGCTTATGAAGCTTATATTTCTGAGGACGATGTTCCTCACAGTATTTACGAGATCCCAGGTGCAAGAACCTGTGCTATTGAGTTCCGTTCCTTCTCTAAAAAGGCTGGATTTACCGGTGTCCGCTTAGGATATACAGTTATTCCGAAGGATTTAAAGAGCGGCGATGTAATGCTTCATTCTCTGTGGGCAAGACGCCATGGAACCAAGTTTAACGGTGCGCCTTATATTGAGCAGAGAGCCGGAGAAGCTGTTTACACAGAAGAAGGAAATAGACAGGTCATGGAGCAGGTTGCTTATTATAAGAGAAATGCAAAAGTGATCTATGATGGATTAAAAGAAGCAGGATATACTGTATTTGGCGGAGTAAATTCCCCTTATGTATGGATGAAAGTAAATGAAGGAATGACCAGCTGGGAGTTCTTTGATTATCTTCTTTCTGAGGCAAATGTAGTAGGAACACCAGGAAGCGGCTTTGGACCAAGCGGAGAAGGATATTTCCGTCTGACTGCATTTAATACGTATGAAAATACAGTAGAAGCCGTAGAACGCATGAAGGCACTGAAAAAGTAATATTTACAGTGCAAAACCGGCTTCATAAGCAGACCATGAAGTAGGTCAGCGCGTAGTTGGCGAATCGAAAACACAGGAGGAATCTTAATGCTCATGGATGATATCGACCGTAAAATATTAAAACTGCTGCAGGAAAATGCCAGAATGTCTTTGAAGACGATCGCGGAAAAAACGTTTCTGTCATCTCCGGCAGTTTCTGCAAGGATCGAAAAACTGGAAAAAGACGGGGTCATTGCCGGGTATCATGCCATGGTAGATCCAATGAAATTAGGATATCACATTTTGGCATTTGTAAATCTGGATGTGATACCGGAAGATAAACCGAAGTTTTATGCCTTTGCAGAGTCTGTACCTAATGTACTTGAATGCAGCTGTGTAACAGGAGAGTATTCTATGTTAATGAAAGTTGCATTCCAGAGTACCATGGAGCTGGATATTTTTATAGGACAGCTTCAGAAATTTGGAAAGACCAGTACCCAGATCGTATTTTCTACCCACGTTGGCCCGAGAGGCGTTGATGTGGAAGGGGTGTAAAGCCCATATCAGTAATAAATTGTTACTGTACATGGGTAGGAACTTTTGGAACCGAAAGTGCCTTGCGATAACGTAATGGCTGTGGGAATTTGCCGTATTTAAATGCGAAGCCACGGCAAATTCCGTTGCTGGTCATGCAGCGCATGAACAGCAACAATAGATCCGGTAACATCTATAAGCTTCTTCACATATGGTATAGAGACAGACATATGTGAGGGAGCTTATTTTATGACCAAAAATGAAAAAGTGATCCTGGACGCCGGTCATGGCGGATGTAATTTGCGCGACTTAAAAAATCAAAAATAGAATAGTGGCTTGTATGCTGAGAGAGGTTGAGAAACCTCTCTCTTGTGTTTTATGTGTAATTATAAATTGATTTTTTAAGGAGGTAAATATGGAACAATATAGATATATAAAACGAGGGGATAAAATAAAAGGTTTTGGATTTTTGAGAGTGCCACGGTCGATATTAAAAGAGACAGGTTTGTCGCTGGAAGCAAAGATGCTATATGCATTGATGTTGGATCGCACTGACTGGGCACTGCGAGAGGGTCATACGGATCCATTGAATAGAGCCTACATCAAGTATCCCATCGGGGCGATTAGCCAGGATTTAGGTATATCTCCAAACACAGCGCGTAAATGTTTGCGAGAGTTGCAGGATGCAGGCCTATTGATTAAGCAGATAGATATTGGGTATTGTAATATATACTATGTGCTTGCTCTTGCAGATATTATACACTGATTATATACAGAGTAACAGGTGTAAATATTGCACGTCCCAGGGATGCAGAATCTGTATCTCTGGAGTGCAATACTTGTTGCAGAGGGATGCAGTATTTGCTATGGAGGGATGCAATATTAGCATCTGCCTAAAATAATTATAAATATATATAATTATACATGAGTATGGTGTTAAATAGTATGGTACACAATGTCTGGTATAAGTCTGGAGAGGTGAATAGTATGATATTTAAAAGTGATCGGCATGAACAGTTATATAATCAGTGGAAAGTAGAAGCAAAGCGGTATGATGTATATCACATGGCGTTGTTTTATTTATTGGCATTGGATCGGGGAACGCGGGAACACATTGAACAATTATATGATTTTGAAACTCACAGCATAAACCCGGAGGCTATTGAAGCAGGATGGCAGACATCTGGGAGTATGGCGGTAACCAGGTTAGCTTATAATTTGTTTAATAATGGGATGCCGACAGTATGGTTATATGAGGGTGATGTGGAGGGTCAACTACAAGAGAGTGCTTGTTATACAGTGGCGGATATTTTTGATAATATTGAGTATGCAAAATATTTTTGGCAGGCGATCCAGATACGTTACCCATACCTGGAAAATTGCTAGAGATTACTGGAAAATCTAGAATTACTACTTGCGCAGATTGCATATTTGCGGTAATATACTTTTGCAGGTTTATTTAGTTTTATGTTAATGGAATGCAGAGTCTACTACTTCGTAAGGGGTAGTGGGCTCTTTTTGTGTTGCGCAGGTGAAATAAAAGCAATACAGCATGTCTGAAAATCTAATCATTCATAATAGCCTGATCAGGCGAGAAATCAGAAAGGAGTTAAAAAATGCGTCAGCGGCTAAGCAACAGCTGAAATTTCTGGATTTGTATGCCTGTATAATCCAGTCTCCGCTTATGTGCGGATTGTACCTGTCAGCCTTGGACTGGGCGAGGTATTTAGTCACTGCTGAGAAAATAATCAGCGGTTAGGTAGTCTGAACAAAAATTTGGCATTTGTACATTGGAATGGTATAAAATTTGGATTGTCATGCACGCATTAACGGGCTTGTGTGTGGGTAACATGGCTTATTAAAGTGCGTTATCACAAGCCCGTTAATGCGTGGCATAGGGGGAGAATATGTCGAATAATTTACAATATCAATTTAAAGCAGCTGTGGATTATGGATTCAAAGAAGGCATAGATAAGCATGCCATGAAGGCGGAATTTGGAAGGGGAAAGACAGATAAAGTTTATAGTTATAAAGCGCGAAAATCCTTGGTTCAAACAGGGGCACAATTTGCCAATTATCTGAAAATTAATTATCCGCAAATTAAATACATCAAGGATATCCGTTCTGAACACGCGGAAGCCTTTTTAAAGGATTCTATATGCAGAGGATGCTCAAATAATACGGTGCTGCAATATAAAGCAAGACTGGACAAATTAGCATTGCTGGCAGCAAAGAAATATCACACATCTGTACACTATATGGAACATGTAAAAATAAATTTGAACGAAAATACAAAAAAAGTGCGGGATAAAGCCTTTAGCAGAGCGGATTATGATACCATAATGACATATACAAAAGATAGCAAAAGCTATAGCCGTGTTGGACTGGAATTGGCGGGAATGACAGGTGCAAGGGCAGAAGAAATTACAAATATAAGAGCAAAGGATATAAATTTAGATCAGAAAATCATACATATTCATAATGGGAAAGGAAAACGCTCAAGGGATATTCCAATTCAAAATAAGGATATAAGAAGACTGACAGAATTAATCTTGGCACTGCGTCCAGAAGAAAAATTGGTGCCTGTGCGGGCGAATAGTTTAAATCAATATTTGGCAAGACAGTGTTTTCGCCTTGGAATTACAGAATACAAAGAAGCTAAGACAGGAGTTCATGCAATACGGAAAATGTATGCTACAGAAGCGTATTTGGAACGTATAAACAGTGGAATGGGGAAAGAAGAGGCGTGGGGAGAAGTTTCGGAAATATTAGGTCATGGGAAGGACCGGATGGATTTATTTAGAGTATATGTTAAGGTATGAGCGGAGAAGTGCTCATACCTTTTTTTGTGGATCGGAAGATGGCTTTTGCATTTTTAAAAGCTCATTGATCTGATTTTCTATAAATTTCTTGTATTCATCATCTAACTGACTGTATTTGTCTGCAATAAGAGAAACGATATTGGCGTTTCCATTCAAGCCGCTTAAATCATCATTGTTATCATCTAATAGCCAGTTTTTATCTACGTGATACATGAGAGAAACACAGTTGATGAAAACCTGTGTGGGTTTTACAATACCACGCTCAATGTTGGCAAGATTACCTCTTGATATGCCTATGGATTCAGCAAATTCAGCTTGCGTCATTTCATTTGTTTTCCGAATAAGTTTCAGTTTATCTGTGAAATTCACAACGTTACACCTCCACGATATTATAGTAGCAGATGTAAATGTTTGTGTCAATGCAAAAAGTAATGATACAAACATAAATGAAGTTATAAAGCATTGACATAAGCTATTTTTAATGCTAGAGTGTAACTAAACAAACAAAATAAAGAATAAAAATGTATTCAAATAAGCAAAGGAGGAGCATGGTTGTATCAGGATAATGAGTATAGAGTGAAAAAGACAGATGAAATAGAAAAAATGGTAAGGCAGTTGAATCCTACGAATAAGCTGCGAGTGTTAAGTGCAGTAAATGCGCTGTTATATAGTCAGCAGGTACAGAGAGAAAAAGTATTAAAGAACAACTTGCAGGAGGTTGAGGTATGAAAAGCAAAAAATATATTTTAGCAATAGCCGGAGTGTTATCTTTGATGCAATGCGTTGCCAGTTATGCAGGAACCTGGGAACAGGATGGACAAAGCTGGAAGTATAAGAAAGATAATGGCAATTATGCAGAGTATGAATGGGTACAGGATAATGGAGACTGGTATTATTGTTCACGCTGGGGCTTTATGGAAAAGAATACTGTAATTGATGGATATTATGTTGGTGCAGATGGGAAAATGCTTTCTCAGGATGATAAAGCAAATCCTTTGTATGGTGAGAAAGTATACGGAACCTGTTATATGGGCGTAAACAGTTATGTGGACTGTGGGGCATATTATAAGGCAAAGGTGACTTTGTATGACAGTTCTTATTTTGCGAACGATGAGCTGAATTATGCGGTAGGAGACAAAATCTGGATTGAGCATAAAGGCGCATATGGAACGGTTACTTATGCGTCCATGGGTACGAATGGTGATGTAGTGATAGAAGCAAAATGTGGAAAAGATATGTATAGGTTTTCAAAGGATTCAGCATTATGTTTTCCATATGAAGATGAGGAACAGGTATTGAGCCGGAAAATAAAAGATGCAGAGGTTATGATACCGAAGAATGTTACGATCATTTCGGTGAAAGGTTATGAGGAAAATGCTTTATTTAAAGTTACACTGGACACATTTCTAAACGAGAACTGGAGCCGTTTAGTGCCAGTATTTGATGGAAATGTGGTACGTGTATTTTATGATGATTATATTAATTATGCATCTTAGAAGGAGAACAAAAAAGTATGGATCAGGAAATGAAAGATAATTTACAGGACCTGCGGGATATCAGAAAACAGATGGATCAATATTATGGTATTGGACAGGAGTACATACGGAAAGAGCAGATATTTGAGCGTTATGAAAAAGCAAAAAAGAAGTGGGATTTGGAAAATAAGAAAAAGTATATGATCATAAGTGTTGTGGCGGGCGTACTATTTGGTTTTCCGGGACTGATGCTTGGGGTATTGGTTGCAGCGGGTATTTATTTTTTCTATGACAAAATTTCGGCTGAAAAACAGCGTTTATGTGATGAAAAAAAGGGTGAATTAAATGTTATATTGCAGCGTTACCAGGAAAAGTATGCACCTGTTGCAGAAAAATGTGAACGTCTGCTTTTGAATAAGGATGAATATGCAGTTCCTATGTCTGTAGATTATTTGATCCAGATGATAGAAACAGGTCGAGTAAATACGATGAATGAAGCTTATGATAAATTAGATGAACAGCTTCACCGTTGGACAATGGAGAAACTGCAAAAACAGCAGCTGGATGTTCAGCTAGAGCAATCCAGACAATTAAAAGAGATATCTGCATGGCAAAAGGTTCAGGTGTCTATGGAATTTGGTAAATTTATAAACAGAATATAGGAAGAAAAGGAAAGAGTGCATATGGAATACATAAGAGATTATTTTTCCAGGGCAATGGATTTCTCAGGAGAAGAACAAGGGGATGCTTACCGAAGATATTGTCTTATCCATGTTGCTGGATTATTGGTTTTGAATTTTGCATTGCCTATACTGGCTGCTGCAATCACTTTGATTTTCAGAAGTGATTTCTTTAAAGAATTGGTAGGATTTTTGATGATAGCTGTATCTATTATATGGGTAGAGCCAATTGTTGCAGCTACATTTAGACGGACATGGACATTGAAAAAAACGAAAATTTGGATTTTTATTGTGCTTTTACCGTATTGTTCACTGCTTGCGTGGTTGCTGTTGGGAAAAGATAAAGAAGCATAAAATAATTTGCTGGAGGGTGCAAATGAAGAAAATCTATAAGACAGTATTATTAGCTATGGTTTCTTCTGCGTTTATGTCAATGGCAGTATATGCGGGAGAATGGAAACAGGAAGGAGACCAGTGGAAATATTTAGGCAACAGCGGCAATTATGTTACGGGCTGGCAATGGATAGAAGGAAGTAACTACTGCTTTTCAGATGATGGGATTTTGTATACGAACACCACTACACCAGACGGTTATACAGTTAATGCAAAAGGCGAATGGGAAAAACATGGTGTTGTACAGGATAAAATACCTGAGGTAGGACAGAATACTCATTTAGGTGATTTACAGTATCCCACAGAACATTTAAAAAAGTATTTTTGCCTTGACTGGTTAGGATATGGTACTTTTAAGTCTAATACCAATAATTTATTTTTTACACATCCAGAATATAATGATTTAGTAGACGCAAAATATGAATATCGAGGAGCTTTTGTTCACGTTATGGATCAGGCGGTGGAACATCGTGATGTGTATGAATTGCAAGAGAATATGCCATATAGAGAAATGGCTGCCTTAATTCGTATGTCTGGGGCAGAATTGGGAAAACTGGGGCCTCAATCTGATAATCCAGATGAATTAAGATCAGAAGAGGAATCGAAAGCACTTGAAGCTGAAATACGTAAATTTTTAAATAGTTTCGACTGGGTAAATGCGTCAGATTATGAAAAAGCAGTACGGATTGCGAGAAGGGTGAATCAAGCTGAGTATAGTAATACAACAGAAAATTGTTCGTATGCTTATGGCTGCCTGGTAGAAGGAAAGGCATCATGCAGCGGAATGACAGGGGCATCAGAAGTATTGGCTATGTGTGTAAATTTGCCAGTTGCGAGTGTAGTGCTAGGATTTGCAGCACATGCGTATCCAATATATTGCATTGATGGTGTATGGTTTGAACATGAGCCAACTTCAGATTCTACCCTTTTTAAGGAATTTTATCCAGAGGATGTTCTTCAAAAGGCGGGAAACTCTATCATCTATCTTCCGATTTATGCATATTGTGAAAGAACTGGCTATGTAGCGCCGACAAATGAAGAATTGGAGAAAAAATTCCCATACAATCCATACCGCACGAATGCTAGATTTATTTTAGCATGGAGATAATATTAGAGGCAGAAAAAAGGCACTTGACAAGGTAAGGGTGTTAAGGTATACTGAATATATTGTTTAGAAGTTTTTGGTTAGTGGAAGTTAAGGTCAGAATATCTCAGCAGAGGTAGTCTGACCTTTTTTGTGCGAAAAGGAGGGAAAATAATAATATCATAACAGCAATACAGGCGGCATACGGTTAGGAGAGGAGTTGGTGCATATGGCAATGATCCTGGATAATGCAATGATTTATATAACCGTAAGGCGTTATGGCAGATGTAACTATATGGTTAATAGTAGGTATGTATGCCGCTGGTGATTGGATTGCTATGGATGTGTCATTACAGTTAGGAGCCTAAGATATGTGTAAGTCAAATAGCAAACACAAAAATGAATGCTATGAGATTATACGTAAGTATGAAGGTAAAATAACTTGTGAAGAGGCAATTATAAAAATTATTGAAAAACACAAAAGCATACAAGCCGCTTATGATGGAGGTAATCATGAGCGAGTTTAAGTGGAAAACAGCAATTTATTTACGTTATTCTGATAAAGAAGATGGTAAATCGGAAAGCGGCAGTATAGAAACGCAGCGAAGCATGTTGCGTCATTATATTGATCAGCATGAGGACTTGGAATATATTGCGGAGTATGCGGATGATAATTACACTGGCACTAATTTTAATAGACCGGGATTCCAGGAATTAAAACGTAGATGTTTAGATGGAGAAATACAGTGTATTTTAGTCAAAGACCATTCAAGATTTGCGCGCAAGTCAGCAAAGATGCAGATCATGTTGGAAGATGAGCTGGAAAATACGAGATATATATCAAAAGATGACCATTTTGATTCCAGAACAGACGATTATGATCTTATTTTCCAGGTAAAGACTTTGCTAAACGAGGCTTATGCTCAAGACATATCGCGCAAGGTACATTCATCAATTGACAGCAAACAGAGAGAAGGAAAATTTATTGGTGCCTTTGCTCCTTTCGGCTATGAGAAAGATCCAAAAGACAAAAATAAGTTAATTATTGATGAGGATGCGGCAGAGGTTGTAAGGCAGATTTATCAGTTGCGTATGGATGGCGTCAATGTTGCGAATATTGCCAGGGTGCTTAATAACGAGGGAATATTAACTCCGTATGCGTACAAAATCAGCAAAGGATATAATTATGTGAGTCCTACAGCAACATTATCAGGAGCTGACAATAAATATCTGTGGGATTTTACAACAGTTAATCGTATATTACGGTGCCAGACATATGCAGGTGATTTAGTGCAAGGCCGAAAAAGACAAAAAATGCGCAATAAACCAAAGGCAAAGCCGCGCGATGAGTGGGTAGTAGTAGCAGACAGTGTGCCAGCGATTGTGGATAGAGAGACATATGCAGCGGTGCAAAATCTGCTGGATAACGCTAAATGTATCCCGCCAGATGCCAAAGGTGTGCCACATATGTTTGCTGGTTTAGTCCATTGTGGAGAGTGCGGAAGAGCCTGTGTTAAGGCCAGAAAAAGCAAAAGTGAAACATTATATTATGCTTGTGGGACACGTAAGCGTAATGGACGTAAATTTTGTGATACAGAGTATACACGGGCAGATGTTTTGGAGCAGATTGTATTATCAGATATAAATGCAATGATAGGATCTGTACATAACTTGGAGACGCTGTTACTAGATAATATAAAAAAGGATGGTAACAAGGAACAAAATAACAAGGCTAAAAAAGAACAGGAAAAGCAAGCTCTTAATGCTCAGTTATTACGTCGATATGAACATTTTGATCGAGGACTGCTCTCGGAAGAAAATTATTTGATTTACAAACAAAATATTGAAAATCAGATTAAAAAAATTGATGAAGAGCTGAAAAACTGGGATCAAAAACGACAGGAAAGAAGTGTAGAAATTAATGAATGGTGCTGCAAACTGTTAAAGATGGGACGGCTTGATAAATTAGACCGAGAGACCATCCAGGAGACAGTAGGCAGTATAAAAATTTTTAAAGGAAAGAAAATTGAGATTGTGTATAAATTTGACGATTTCAAGGAAACGCTACAACAGTATGCAAATAGTCGCGCAGATTAGACGCCGGTCACGGCGGCGATGAGCCTGGTGCGATTTATAATGGAAGAAAAGAAAAGGATGATACGCTGCAGCTGACATTGGCTGTGGGGAAGATCCTGGAAGAGAATGGTATAAGTACATTGTATACAAGAACAGCAGATGTATATAACAGCCCTCAGGAAAAGGCGGAGATTGCCAACAGGTCAGGAGCGGATCTGTTTATATCCATCCACAGAAATGCTATGCCGGTGCCGGGAACAGGAAGTGGGGCATCGGTACTGGTATATGAAGATTCTGGTGTGGCAGCAGTTCTGGCGGAAAATATTTTGAGAAATCTGGTGCAGCTGGGATTGAAAGACCAGGGAATCCAGGAGCGGCCGGGACTGGTGGTTCTTAGAAAGACCCAGATGCCTGCAGTGCTGGTAGAAGTGGGATTTATTGACAATCCAATGGATAATGCCTTTTTTGACCGGAATTTTGATGCAATTGCAAGGGCAATCGCAGATGGGATACTGACTACGCTGCGGGAACAAAAGATGCAGACACCTCTTTACTATCAGGTACAGACAGGGGCATTTAAAGACCGTGCAAGAGCTGTGCAGCTGGCGGGAGAATTGCAGTCAGCAGGTTTTCCGGCATTTATTGTGTATGACAATGGCTTATATAAGGTGCGTGCAGGGGCATTTTCGGATATGGAAAATGGAATACGCATGGAGCAGAATGTGAAGAGAGCCGGTTATCCGGCTTATCTGGTACGGGAAGCGGCTATTTATTGATTATGAATTTTTGTTAAAAGAGTTCCTGCCGCCTGTGGGGTCAGGCGGTAGGAACTCTTTTTTCTTCTCTATAACGGGAAGGTGAAATACCATAAAATTTTTTAAATGCCCGGCAGAAATAATTGGGAGCAGAATATCCCACCTGATAGCCGATGGATAGAGCAGTATCATCTGTATCTGTTAAAAGTCTGGCAGCCTGCTCTAAACGCAGACTGGTAATATAACGGCTGTAGTTTAAGCCGGTCTTCTGTTTAAAAAGAGTGGAAAAATAAGAGCAGCTAAAGCCAAGGTAGCGGCATAAGTCTGTAAGAGAAAGTTCCGGGTCTGAATAATTTTGTGCAAGATAGGCTCTGGCTTTTACAAAGGTTTCATCCATATTAGAACACGCTCCTTTTCTTCCTAATTAAGGTGGACAGGTAAGATAGTTGTATTATATAATAATTTTTAGTAGTTTTCCTTGAATATATTGCTAAAAACAGGTAATATCCTGCGCGGAGGTTTTATGCAGATCATAACCAATAAATCGCAGAAAGAGTTAAAGGAACATGGCAGTTATCAGTTTCCTATTTTAGTCAGCAGAGAGTGTCTTTCCGGCTATGAAACAGGCTCATTTTTATGGCACTGGCATCCGGAAGTGGAACTTACCCTTATTACAGATGGAGTGATCGAATACCATGTAAATGGTTCTGTTTTTATATTAAAAGAGAGACAGGCGCTGTTTGGAAATGCCAACAGCCTTCATTCTGGCAATATGGTGGCGGGACAGGACTGTCATTATATTTCCGTTACCTTTGATCCAAGACTGGTATACGGGTATGAAAACAGCCTTATTTATGAGAAGTATGTAATGCCTGTGGTACAGGATGGTGCTCTCTGTGCTGTGGCTTTTGATGGCAGCCAGAAGTGGCATGAGAAGATGGTGGAACTGATAGGTGGGATCATTGAAGCTTATGATGGACAGGCAGACGGCTATGAAATGGAAATAACAGGAAAACTGATCCACTTCTGGCAGCTTCTTGTAGGTCATGTGGACCGGAAGAAGGGGATTTCAGGGAGAGAGCAGAAGGATTATGACCGGATACGTGGAATCTTAAGCTTTATCGAGAAAAATTATGATAAAAAACTAACGACCAAGCAGATTGCAGAAAGTGTATATATGTGTACCAGTCAGTGCAGCCGTCTTTTCAAGAAGTATATGAAGAAAACGCTGTTTGATTTTATCCTGGAATACAGGATCGAACGAAGTCTGGCAGATCTGCTGGATCCGGACTGCTCTATGGCAGAGGCTGCTGCAGGTGCCGGTTTTAATGATTCTAATTATTATTCCAAGGTATTTGTGCGGATCAAAGGGTGTGCGCCATCTGTGTACCGGAAGAAGATGAGGGGAAAATAGAGGGGGGGCGGATGTGAAATAGTATGCTTATGAGTGGTGTGTACAAAAAACGAAGATTTGATGTATGGGGCCATTGCAAAATGCAGCAGCCCCATTAGTTTTGCATCAGCTATCAGACTGTGAGTTGGCAGTGAAAGCGGATCGAGAATATCTGTTGATATCTTTTCTGGTTATAGCTCTGCGATCCGTGTGATCCCTACATAAATATGGGAGATCTTATACCAGGTGGCAAAATCTGCCACACCGGTCTGCGGCAGTCCGAATATATTTTGGAATTCCCGCACCGCAGAGGCGGTTTGCTGTCCATAGATGCCGTCTGTCTGGATGCGTGGGATTGCTGTGTATACCTGGGCAATGGCGTCTAACTGTTCCTGAAGCTGGCGTACCTTGTCGCCGGAACTGCCTATTGTCAGGTCATATCCGGGCCAGGAAGCAGGAATACCGGCAATCTGCTCCGCAGTGTTAATGTATATGCTGTCACCATAGTAGTAGCGCAGAATTTCAATAGGGCTGTAGCCTTGTTGTCCTAAGGAGCAGGATCCCCATTGGGTCATCCATCGAGGACACAGAACCTTTCGGCCATCGCAGTATTGGGTCAAGATAGGCTGCCGCACGCCGGGGCGGGAGAGAAAACTGTCAAAGATCTCATCTACAACCTGGGAAATGCTTTCAAAAATATTTCTGCCGTAGATCCATTTGTGGTCGAAAGCGGTAGAAGAGGTAATAGTGAAATCATAACCCTGATTCCGATACCATTCTGTGTATACACGGTTTAAGGTAAAAGACATGATGGCCAGTACATTGGCGGTAATGGTACTCTGAGGCCAGGTGGAGTAGATTTCACTGGAAGCTACATTTTTAATGTAATCTCTGTAGGGAACGTAATAATCCCTGGCGGTAGAGTCAGTAGGAGCTCCGTCATGTACAACGATCGTTTGTGGAACAACCACACGGCTTAATACGATCTCACCGCTTTCATTCACTGGTTTTACCTCAGCTTCAGCGATTTTCGGCGGATAATTTCCAAATAAAGTGTGATCCGGGATAACTATGGGGTCTTCGGGCGGTGTACTGTCTTCATCTCCTGCAAGTTTTGCAGGCTGGATCGCCTGCGCCCCGGCTAGGACTTCAGTGCCGGAGATATTTAAAGGTTGAAAGCCTTCTGCCTCCACCAGCACATTGTATTCAGAATAGGGTTGATAGATACTGGGCTCTAAGCTGTATTCCGCAGGAGGTGCCGGAAGAGATATATTTTCTGTCTGTCCGGAAGAATCAGTAGTTAGCTGTTCTAACACACGTTCCGGTTCTCCTTTGGAACTGATGGAAACTTTAGCGTTTTGGATGGGAAAATTATTCCGGATGTTGATCACCTGGATCTTTAAGCTGCCTCTGGATAAAAAATCCTGTCCGTTTGCCATAAAAAATGCCTTCTTTTTTATACCGTCGTTTCCAGTATATGAGAAGGCATTTTTATTATGACTGGTCTGAAGAAAAATGATAGGGAAGAGATCATAAGATGCTCTTAAATCAGAAATCCACGGGTCTTAAGATAGTTTTTTATGGTTTCTACTGCGCCGTCGATCCCGATAGTAGCAGTATTGATCATCAGATCATAATTATCAGGGGATTCCCATTCTTTTCCTGTATAATAGCGGAAATAATCCCGGCGTTCCCGGTCGATCCGCTTGATATTTTTCTTTGCATCTTTTGGAGCATAATATTCTTTTTCAATGGTACGGTTTTCCCTGAAATCCATATCTGCATAAATAAAAATGCGCACCAGGCCTTCCATACCTTCCAGAACATAATCGGCGCAGCGGCCCATGATAATGCAGTTTTCTTCAGCGGCCAGCTTCCGGATCACTTCAGACTGGAAGCGGAACAGATTGTCTGCAGATATCAGGTCAGAACCAAAAGAAGGAGCGCCTTTTTCAGGAGTAAGGCTTTTAATGATCTTGTACAGCAGCTTATTTCCAGCTTTTTCATCTGCAAGGTAATAGAAACTCTCTTCAATGCCGCTTTCGTCAGAATTCATGCGGAGAATGTTTTTGTCATAAAAGTCCAGTCCAAGTTCATGAGCCAGTTTGGTTCCTACTTCACAGCCACCGCTGCCAAATTGTCTTCCGATGGTAATGACAAGTTTGTTTTCGTCTTTCATATGCATGCCTCCTGTTTTGGGTATTTTAGATGCATTCAGTATAGCATAGGAAAAAGACAAAAATATCACTTTTCTGTTAATTTGACGAAAAACTAAGATTCTTAAGAAGACTTAGTTTTTACAATGGATATTTAATATCCCTTCTTCACATATTACAAAATCCATGTTTTTATCATGGTTTTCTGTAGGAATCTCATCACACATAAGGACCGTTCGGCAGAGGACGGCCAGAGTTCCTTTTACCTGGTTTAAATACCGGTCATAGTACCCACCGCCGTATCCAAGGCGGCGTCCATCACGACTGCAGGACAAGCAGGGGATAAGAGCCAGATCAATCTCTTTTGGTGAGATTTTTTCACATGTATCGACTGGTTCCAGAATGCCATATTTTCCAGGAGCAAGGTCATCCATGGAATGGATCTCATATACTTCCATGATCCCTTTGCTGATACATTTTGGTACACCTGCCCGTTTCCCTTTTTTCAAAATATCTTCTATGATCGGTTTGGTATTGATCTCATCTTCTGTACCCACAAAGCAGAAAACAGTATATGCTTTTTGATAAATATCCCAGGTGCGGATATTCGTAAAAATAGCATTATCACTGGAGGCACAGCTTTCATGGTCTAATCTGTTCCGCTGTTCTTTTAAAATTTTGCGAAGTTGTTTTTTCTGTGTAGTTAAGCCTGGAATTTTTTTCATAGTTAATCCTTTTTACGTCAAAATATCTAGTACATCGTTTTCGAAATAACTATACCACTTACTTGTCTGCGAATCTGATTGCATAGGCCTAAAAGCCTCAGCGTAGCCCACTACGTTTGCGTTTTTAGGTCTGCACACTCAAATCCGCATCCTACGTGATTAGTACAGTTATTTACGAAAGGATGTACCAGGAAATATATGATAAGCAACTATCCGGTACTTGCTTTTGCTGCTGATTTTTCGTCAGTCACCCTGAATTTTATCGGTGCGAATATTGAATTCCAATTTTTAGTTTAGTACTTGTAGTATACTTCAGGTCAAGAACTTTTTATATGACCTCTTATAAGATTTTTTATGGGATTTCCTAATAATCCACCAAAATTTGCGTAGCAATTTTGATGCCAAAAAAGATTAGTATGAAGCAAAAAAATTTAGCCTTCAAAGCCATTGAAAAAATGAATAAGGTATATTATAATTCTATCAATTTGGGCTAAAGTCTATAGCGGCGTATCCCGAGAAAAGCAAAAATGGACGTCAAGCTCGCTTGTAAGACCATTTTTGCTTTTCTCGGGATACATCGGATGGACATCCGATGCTTCTTGTGCACCGCCAGACACCCCCACAAAACACAACATAAGAAAGGACAGGTATTCCCCCTATGAAAGCATACCTTATATTGGAAGACGGCACTGTGTTCACTGGCACCAGTATTGGTTCCCAGCGTGAAGTGATCAGCGAGATTGTTTTTAACACATCTATGACCGGTTATCTGGAAGTACTCACTGACCCGTCATACGCAGGACAGGCCGTTGTTATGACCTATCCTCTGATCGGTAATTATGGAATCTGTCGTCAGGACATGGAATCTTTAAAGCCTTGGCCAGACGGTTATATTGTAAGAGAATTATCAAGAATCCCAAGCAACTTCCGTTGCGAAGACACAATTCAGAACTTCTTAAAAGAAAATGATATTCCTGGTATCTGTGGTATCGATACAAGAGCCCTCACAAAGTTATTAAGAGAAAAAGGTACAATGAACGGTATGATTACGACAAAAGAGTATTCAGACCTGTCCGAGCCAATCAGCCGTATGAAAGCCTATACAGTAGCTGGTGTTGTTATGGCAACAACAACCAAAGAAAAATACGTTCTTCAGGGAAATGGAAAGAAAGTAGCTTTAATGGACTTTGGTGCGAAGAAAAACATAGCCCGTTCCTTAAATGAAAGAGGCTGTGAAGTAACGGTATATCCGGCAGATACACCGGCAGAAGAAGTATTAGCAGCAAATCCAGACGGCATCATGCTTTCCAATGGCCCTGGTGATCCAAAGGAAAATGTGGAGATCATCAAAGAAATCAAAAAAATGTATGATTCCAATGTACCGATCTTTGCGATCTGCTTAGGACATCAGTTAATGGCCCTGGCAAACGGTATGGATACCTACAAATTAAAATATGGACACAGAGGCGGAAATCATCCGGTAAAAGATCTGGAGACCGGAAGAGTTTACATTTCTTCCCAGAACCATGGTTACGCAGTAGATACAAACACTGTTAAGCCAGAGATCGCAGTTCCCGCCTTTGTTAATGTAAATGACGGAACCAACGAAGGTTTAAAATATACCGGAAAGAACATTTTCACTGTACAGTATCACCCGGAAGCATGCCCTGGACCACAGGACTCCGGATACTTATTTGACCGTTTCCTTAAAATGATGGAGGTAAATGACTGATGCCAAAGAATCCTGAAATTAAAAAAGTACTGGTTTTAGGCTCCGGCCCGATCGTCATCGGACAGGCAGCAGAATTTGACTATGCAGGTACACAGGCCTGCCGTTCCTTAAAAGAAGAAGGAATTGAGGTTGTTCTCTTAAACTCTAACCCGGCTACCATCATGACTGACAAGGACATTGCAGACCGTGTATACATTGAGCCATTGACTGTAGAAGTAGTAGAACAGCTGATCTTAAAAGAAAAGCCGGACAGCATCCTGCCAACCCTTGGAGGACAGGCCGGATTAAACCTTGCAATGGAACTGGAAGATGCAGGTTTCTTAGAGAAGCATAATGTGCGTCTCATCGGTACAACTGCTCTCACCATTAAAAAGGCAGAAGACCGTGAAATGTTCAAAGAAACCATGGAAAAGATCGGTGAGCCGGTTGCGCCTTCTGATATTGTAGAAGACGTCAAGCATGGTCTGGAGATCGCTGCAAAAATCGGCTATCCGGTAGTTTTACGTCCGGCTTATACACTGGGCGGTTCCGGCGGCGGTATTGCTCAGAATCCGGAGCAGTGTGCAGAGATTCTGGAAAATGGTCTTCGCCTTTCCCGTGTAGGACAGGTTTTAGTTGAGCGCTGCATCGCAGGTTGGAAAGAGATCGAATACGAAGTAATGCGTGACGGTGCAGGAAATGTGATCACTGTCTGCAACATGGAAAACCTGGATCCGGTTGGTGTTCATACAGGTGATAGTATCGTTGTGGCTCCTTCCCAGACCTTAGGTGACAAAGAGTACCAGATGCTGCGTACTTCTGCGTTAAACATCATCAGCGAGTTAGGTATCACCGGCGGCTGCAATGTGCAGTATGCGTTAAATCCAGACAGCTTTGAATACTGTGTAATCGAGGTAAACCCACGTGTCAGCCGTTCTTCTGCACTGGCTTCCAAGGCAACTGGATACCCAATCGCAAAAGTAGCAGCAAAGATCGCTTTAGGTTATACTCTGGATGAAATCAAAAATGCGGTTACAAAGAAAACTTATGCAAGTTTTGAGCCAATGCTTGACTACTGCGTAGTAAAGATGCCAAGACTTCCATTTGATAAGTTTATCAGTGCCAAGAGAGCATTAGGAACCCAGATGAAGGCTACCGGCGAAGTTATGAGTATCTGCACCAACTTTGAAGGCGCCTTAATGAAAGCAATCCGTTCTCTGGAACAGCATGTAGACTGCCTTATGTCTTATGATTTTACTGGACTTTCTTATACCGGACTGGTAAAAGAACTGGAAATCGTAGACGATATGCGTATCTGGCGTATTGCAGAGGCTCTGCGCCGCGGTTTCCCATATGAGCTGATCCATGAGATCACCCGCATTGACATCTGGTTCATTGACAAGCTGGCTATCCTGGTAGAAATGGAAAAAGAGTTAAAGGCAGTAGGCGAAGGAAAGAAAGAGCTGACTACAGAACTTCTTGCAGAAGCAAAGCGCATTGAGTTCCCTGATAATGTAATTTCCCGCCTTACCGGCATTTCCCAGGAAGAGATCAAAAAGCAGCGTTATGACAATGGCATCCGCGCAGCTTATAAGATGGTTGATACCTGTGCAGCAGAGTTTGCAGCAGAGACCCCATATTACTACTCCTGCTTTGGAAGCTTCAACGAGGCAGAAAAGACAGAAGGAAGAAAGAAAGTACTGGTTCTTGGCTCCGGTCCGATCCGCATTGGACAGGGAATTGAGTTTGACTTCTGTTCTGTACACAGCACCTGGGCATTCAGCAAAGAAGGCTACGAAACCATTATCATCAACAATAACCCGGAGACAGTAAGTACTGACTTTGATATTGCAGATAAGCTGTATTTTGAGCCATTAACACCAGAAGATGTAGAGAGTATTGTAGATATTGAAAAGCCGGACGGTGCAGTGGTACAGTTCGGCGGACAGACTGCGATTAAGCTGACAGAAGCACTTATGAAAATGGGTGTGCCCATCCTTGGTACAGCAGCAGAAGATGTAGATGCTGCAGAGGACAGAGAGCGTTTTGATGAGATCCTGGAACAGTGCCATATTCCGAGACCTGCGGGACATACTGTATTTACAGCAGAAGAGGCAAAGAAGGCTGCCAACCAGCTGGGATATCCGGTTCTGGTACGTCCTTCCTATGTACTTGGCGGACAGGGCATGCAGATCGCGATCTGTGACGAAGATATTGATGAATTTATCGGTATTATCAACCAGATTGCTCAGGAGCATCCGATCCTGGTAGATAAATATATTATGGGTAAAGAGATCGAAGTAGATGCCATCTGTGATGGAACTGACATTCTGATCCCTGGTATCATGCAGCATATTGAGCGTACCGGTATCCATTCCGGAGACAGTATCTCTGTATATCCGGCGCAGGATATTACACAGCATAATATCGACACCATTGTAGAGTACACCGAGAAGCTGGCTAAGGCTCTTCATGTAAAGGGAATGATCAATATCCAGTTTATCGTAGACGGAGATGACGTATATATCATCGAGGTAAACCCACGTTCTTCCCGTACCGTACCATATATCAGTAAGGTAACAGGTATCCCGATCGTTCCTCTGGCAACCCAGATCATCTGCGGTCATACCATTAAGGAACTGGGCTATAAACCAGGACTGCAGCCGGCAGCTGATTATATTGCAGTTAAGATGCCTGTATTCTCTTTTGAGAAGATCCGCGGTGCAGATATCAGCCTTGGACCGGAAATGAAGTCTACAGGTGAGTGCCTTGGTATTGCAAAGACCTTTAATGAGGCTCTTTACAAGGCATTTGAAGGTGCAGGAATCCGTCTGCCGAAGTACAAGAAGATGATCATGACCATTAGAGAGAACGAGCAGGAAGAGGCAGTGGATATTGCCCGCAGATTTGCAAATGTAGGCTATCAGATCTTTGCTACCAAGGGAACAGCAAGAACTTTAAATGCGCATGGAGTAAAGGCTTTTGAGATCCGTAAACTGGAACAGGAGTCTCCGAACATCCTTGACCTGGTATTAGGACATCAGATCGACCTGATCATCGATATCCCGGCACAGGGCGCAGAAAGAAGCCATGATGGCTTTGTGATCCGCCGAAATGCCATTGAGACCGGTGTAAATGTACTCACTGCCCTTGATACAGCAAGAGCCCTTGTAACAAGTCTTGAGAACCGTGCAAAAGAACTGACACTGGTGGATATTGCCACTGTGAAGAATGCGTAAATTGCGTGAGTATGCAGTGAAATGCCCAGTTGTCATAAATGTAAGATTGTAAAAGTTAAAAACGGAAAAAAATAGAAAAAGAAAACTCCTGTATCCGGCGGAAAGTTGGATATAGGAGTTTTCTTGATTTACGGATCCCAGGGTCTGCTGTATGCGTCTGTTTATCTGATCCCTTTAAGGATCTTCATGTGGTCCGCCGGACTTTCCTGTTTTACAGTGGCAAGCCCAAAAGATATTATTAAGAAACTGATCCATCATCCCTGTATCATTGCAGTAGTGATCGGTATGGTACTTATGCCTTTTCCAGGAATTGTTCCAGGCTTTCTGCTTCAGACCATGCAGTCCTGCAGCAGATGTGTTCTTCCTGTTTCCATGGTAGTGATCGGAAGTATTTTGGCTGAGGCAGATATCCGTAAAATGTTAAAGGGAAGTACGTTATTTTACTGCGTTGTGCGTCTCCTTGGAATCCCGGCAGTGACTATGATCATGTGCCGCCTTTTGGGAATAGGGACGTTAGTAACAGGAGTATGTACCATTTTAGCCGGAATGCCGGCTGGAAGTACCACTGCTATTCTTGCGGAAAAATATGATGGAGATGCAAAGTACGCCTCTGAGTGTGTATTTCTTTCTACGGTTCTTTCACTTTTTACCATGCCATTGTTATATATGGTTCTTTCATAGAGAAAGTGGTAAAATAATGCACAATCAGGGTCCACTCATCATTAGTTAAAACTAACAAAAATAAAAAAAGCAGCCTGACTGCTCTGACATTTTTCCTGAAATCGTGTTAAACTGGAATAGGAAACTATGCACCGTGAAACAGGAGAAAAGCTCCGGAACGAACCGGATCAAGAAGAAAGCAGGCAGAATTTTATGTATGAGAAAGGACAATATATTGTATATGGTATTCGTGGAGTTTGCAAGGTAGCAGACATTATTACGATTGATCATCCCATGGGGCCAAAGGGACGTCTTTATTATGAACTTCATCCCTGCAACCAGAAGGATGGCAAGATCATAACGCCGGTAGATTCAGAAAAGACAGTTACCAGACTGCTGCTTACCAAAGAGGAAGCAGAGAAGCTGATCAAAGAGATCCCTCAGATTGAAGAAATGACCGTGGCAAATGATAAGCAGAGGGAGGAACGTTATAAGGAAGCTTTAAAGACTTGTGACTGCCGGGTATGGGTAAGTATGATCAAAGCGCTGTATCTGCGAAAACAGGAGCGGATCGAGCATAAGAAAAAAGTGACAGATCTGGATGAGAGATATTTTCGCATGGCGGAAGATTATCTGAATTCAGAGCTTTCTATCGCCCTGGATATATCAAGGGAAAAAGTAACGGAATATATTAAAGAAATGACCTGATCCTTATGGATATCCAGATGCCTCATATGAATGGATATGAAGCAACCAAACAGATCCGCGCAATAAGCAATCCTCAGATCGCATCCATACCGATCGTTGCAATGACGGCAAATGCGTTTGAAGAAGACAGAGAAAAGTCTTATGAAGCAGGTATGAACGGCCATTTGTCCAAGCCGGTAAGTGTAGATGAATGGATGAATATGTTAAAGAGAGTTTTATAAATGTAATGTATCAATAAAATAACAACAAAAAACCAGGCCCTGTAATAGGATGCCTGGTTTTCTTTTACTGATTTGATTTTATTCGATCGTGGTTCCTGCTTCGCCTGTTAAGCTGTCTTCTGCTTTGTCAAGGGAAGTAATAATGGCTTTTCGGCCTTTTCCTGCCTCTAAGAAATTGACGGAAGCGGAAATCTTTGGAAGCATGGAAGCAAATTCAAACTGTCCCTGTTCCATATAAGCTTTGGCTTCATCAATATTCATGTGATGGATCGGTTCTTCTTTATCGGTTCCGAAGTTTAAGGTAACATTATCAACACTGGTAAGGATCATCATAACGTCAGCGTCGATTTCTTTAGCCAGAAGACCGGTGGCAAGGTCTTTTTCAATAATAGCGCTGGCACCTCTTAAGTTATATCCCTGTTCCATAACCGGGATGCCGCCGCCGCCGCAGGCGATCACGATCTGGTCTGCGTCCATTAAAGCTTTGATGGCATCGATCTCAACAATGGCAACTGGATGAGGAGAAGCTACGATACGTCTGAAACCGCCTTCTACTGCCTTTACATGGTTGCCTTTAGACTCTTCTTCTTTGGCTTCTTCTTCATTCATAACACGGCCAACTACCTTTACAGGAGTATAGAAAGCTTCATCATAAGGATCAACAGTAACCTGAGTAAGAACTGTACTTACCGGTTTATAGATGCCTCGTTTGATCAGTTCTGCGCGTATACCGTTCTGTAAGTCGTAGCCGATATAGCCCTGACTCATAGCGGAGCATACAGACATAGGGGCGGAACTGTATCCGTCGTGCTGTTTGCCGAATTCATTCATTGCTGTATGGATCATGCCTACCTGTGGTGCGTTGCTGTGAACGATGGCAACCTGCCAGCCGTCCTGGATGAAGTCTGCGATCACTTTTGCAGTGCGCTTTACTGCTTCCTTCTGTTCCGGAAGATTGGTTCCCATATCTTTATGGCCGATGGCCATGACGATCCTCTTTTTTGCCATAATGCTTACCTCGCTTTTCAGGAAATATTTTTAACATCATGATACCTTATTACAGGGAAAAATGCAACGAAAAGAACAAAAAGATGATAGCAAAAGGGTAGTGTATGTGTTATACTGACTTCATGTGTATAAAGCGAAAACAAAGCTGTGTGGTTCAAAAGAAAATACTGCCTCCATGCTGGGAAAAGAAAATACTGCTTGCAGCTGTGGCTGCAGCCGCAGGCAATATATTAGCCGGTTTTGTGATTCCCTGGCCTGAATTTATGGCTGCTTCATATGAAACAGCAGCTAAGGAACTGTCTGCATATTCTACGGGTAGGTATCTTTTTTTAACGCTGTTTGCAGCCCCCCTATTTGAAGAAATGATATTCAGAAGGGGAATTTATGGGGGATTCAGAAGATGGCTGGGTGTGATACCGGCTGCACTTCTGTCTGCATTTGCATTTGGCCTGTATCATGGAAACTGGATCCAGGGAATTTATGGATTTGCATTTGGCCTTCTTCTTGCATGGGGATATGAGACCAGTTCCTTTGGAAAATACAGGATGGCTGTGCTGATGCATATGGCAGCAAACGGGGCGGCAGTGCTTTTAAATGTGGTTTTCAGTATAGTGTTTTAAAAGATTTGAGACTAAATTAAATAGAGATGTACTCTCGGAATTTTTTATGCACCTGCTTTTGCGGCCGATTTTCCGCCAGCCGCACCCGAATTTTATCAACGTACGCACCGCGTACGCCTCAAAAATTTGGGCACAACTGACAAAAAATCTTCTCGCAAAATCAAGCACAAAAAGATTCCGAGAGTACATAGAGAAGCGAAGGAGGAAAAATGTGAAGTTATTATCCATTGCGATTCCATGCTATAATTCAGAAGCTTATATGGAACATTGTATTAATACCCTGCTTACAGGTGGGGATGAGGTAGAGATCATCATTGTAGATGACGGTTCCATGAAAGACCGTACACCGGAAATTGCCGATGAATATGAACGGAAATATCCGGGGATCTGCCGTGCGGTGCACCAGGAAAATGGCGGACATGGTCAGGCCGTAAATACAGGTCTTAAAAATGCTACAGGTGTCTTCTTTAAGGTGGTAGACAGTGATGACTGGGTCAATGAAGAGGCATACCAGAAGGTATTGGAGACTCTGAGACGATTTGTATATGGTCAGGAGACCATTGATATGCTGGTAACAAACTTTGTCTATGAAAAAGAAGGGGCAAAGCGGAAAAAAGTGATGAATTATCACACTGCCTTCCCTAAGGATAAGGTATTTACCTGGAAGGATGTTAAGTTCTTTATGACAGGACAGTATATCCTGATGCATTCTGTTATTTACAGGACAGAACTGCTGCGCCAGTGTAGACTGGAGCTTCCCAAACATACCTTCTATGTAGATAATATTTTTGTATATCAGCCTCTTCCACATGTAAAGAACATGTATTATCTGGATGTGAATTTCTACCGGTATTTTATCGGAAGATCCGACCAGTCTGTAAACGAACAGGTAATGATCGGAAGAATCGACCAGCAGCTGCGGGTTACAAAGCTGATGCTGGGATACTATGATGTTACCAAGATCCAGAACCGGAAACTGAAACATTATATGACCTCTTATCTGGAGATCATGATGACCATCTGCTCTGTACTTGCCATCAAGTCCGGGATAGAGGAAAATCTGGAAAAGAAAAAGGAACTCTGGGAGTCTTTAAAGAAGCAGAATCTGGCTTTATGGCTGAGACTGCGTTTTGGATTTTTAGGACAAGGATGCAATCTGCCTGGAAAAGGTGGAAGAGAACTTTTGATCCTTGGATATAAGATCACACAGAAATTCTACGGATTCAACTAAATATAGTTTGGCCTTGCATCTTTAGGGTCAAATAAAAAGCGCTTGGGATTTTAACCAAGCGCTTTTTCTGTTATCTTCTTATCTTCCGTATCTGCTGCGTATCCGTATACGAAATAGTGGATGACATAAGCCATCAAAAAGGCACCGCAAACATCAATAATGGAGTGCTGTTTTAAAAACATAGTTGCCAGGCAGATCGAAACAGTTAACAAGAAAGAACAAAGTCTTAGGATCCTGTGCTTTGCAAAAAGCGGGCTTCTGCTGATGGCAATATGGGTTCCTACAGAATTGTATACGTGAATACTTGGAAATACATTGGTGCAGGTATCTGTTTTATATAAGGCGGCTACTGCTGCACTGAAAATATTTTTATCCGGATCGATCACCGGGCGGAAGTCAGTACCATTGTGGAAGAAGGTACAGATGATCAGGCTCAGTGTCATGCCGGAAAATAAAAAAGTACACATTTTGTAGTAATCTTCTTTGCTGTGAAACAGGAAGAATACTAATGTACCGGCTACATAAACGAACCATAAAAAATATGGTATGATAAAATATTCGTTAAATGGGATCAGGTCATCTAAGGACGCGTGCATAATATGATAATCACGGGTCACTGTCCGCTCCAGGTAGCAGAACCAGGGCAGGTAGATGAATGCATAGGACAGCAGCCATGCATGCCTGTATTTGTGTAAAATATCGCGGATCTTTTTCATACTTTCCTTTCTCGATCTTGTATTTAGATATTAAAAAATATATGTTCATACATTGCGCTTTTTTATCGTGGAGAATTATAACACGGTAAATTTTGAAAAACAAGGGGAGTTAGGAAATCTTAATAAAGTTCTCTTTTATTTTTATTTTGGTTATGCTATATTTATTACTAAGAAATAAATTTACATGAGATTGGCGGTGTAAGAAATGAGCGAAGCACGAAGCGTTCTAGGGGTGATATGTTCTGCTTATGACAGTTTCTTTGAGGCAGAGAAAAAAATTGCAGATTATATTATGGAACATAAAGAACAGGCAGTGGATATGACAGTAGGGGAACTGGCAAAAGCCAGTGGGACCAGTGATGCAACGGTGTCCAGGTTTTGCCGCAGATGCGGATTTAAGGGATTTCAGAACCTGAAACTGACACTTGCCAGGGAAATCCTGGAAGAAGAGCACCAGAGCCAGGAAGTGACCAATGATATAGACAGAATGAATCTGGAACAGTCTTTAAAAAATATTCTTGCGAATAAAATTGCAGAATTAACAGAAACTATAAAGATGATGGATATCAAAAATCTGGAGATCATACTGGATAAGCTGGAACATGCAAGAATGGTGCAGCTGGCGGCTGTGGGAAATACCATTCCTGTGGCACTGGACGGTGCGTTTAAGCTGAATCAGCTGGGAATTCCAGCAGTAGCGGGAGACATCTGGGAGGCACAGGCAGCTTATGCATTCAACCTGGGACAGGAGGATGTGGTTCTGATCATTTCAAATTCCGGTTCTTCCAAACGACTGGAAACACTGGCTTTAGGAGCGAAGGAAAATGGAAGCACACTGGTACTGATCACAAACAACCGGGAATCTCCTTTGGCCCAGATCTGCGATTATAAGATCATTACTGCCACCAGAGAGAAGCTTCTTACAGAAGAATTCTGGTTTTCAAGAGTGACAGCTACTACTGTGATCGAGATCATCTATCTTCTTCTTATGTCAGGAAAGAAAGACGCCATAGAGCATATCAGACGTCATGAAAAAGCCATATCATCTGATAAGCAGAGAGATTAAAGACAAAAGACTGTATGTAAAGCAACATACAATAATATGCACAAAAAAGAGCCGCATTTTACAGGAAAACGCGGCTCTTTTTAGATAAAACGCCGAAAAACAATATGAAAATATTTTTCTCAAAAAACGCCATTGACGAAAAATAAAAATCATATTATATTAAAACCATAAAGATAAGAAATAAAATTTCTTAAAAATAAAATAAGGAGATATGACACATGATTTACACGGTGACTTTTAATCCGGCACTGGATTATGTGATCTCAGTAGATCATTTTACTTCAGGTAAGATCAACCGGACCGTATCAGAAAATATGATCTGCGGAGGAAAGGGAATCAATGTATCCGCTTTGCTGGCAAATCTGGGCTATGAAAGTACAGCGCTTGGATTTGTGGCGGGATTTACCGGAGCGGAGATAGAAAAAAGGGCACAGGAACTGGGATTTGCATCAGATTTTATCCATGTAAAAAAGGGTATGTCCCGTATTAATGTGAAGATGAAGTCGGATGAAGAAACAGAGATCAACGGTATGGGACCGGATATCGGGCCGGAAGATGTGGATGCTTTGTTTGAAAAACTGGACCGTCTGAAAAAAGGAGATGTGCTGGTGCTTTCCGGAAGCATTCCCTCTATGATCAGTCATCATATTTATGAGGAGATCATGAAAAGGCTGGACGGACGGGGAATTTGCGTGACTGTGGATGCGGAAAAAAATCTGCTTCTGGATGTACTGCCGTTAAAGCCGTTTCTGATCAAGCCAAACAACCATGAGCTGGGACAGATGTTTGGAAGAGAATTAAAGACGGAAGAAGAAATTATAGAGTGCGCAAAGGAACTGCAGAAACGGGGTGCTGTGAATGTACTGGTTTCCATGGCGGGAGACGGAGCACTGCTAGTGGCAGATGATGGACATATTTATAAGGAAGGTGTCTGCAAAGGAACAGTGAAAAATTCCGTAGGCGCCGGTGATTCCATGGTAGCAGGTTTTTTAGCTGGTTATCTGGAAAAAGGGGATTATAAGTATGCGTTAAAGCTTGGAACAGCAAGCGGCGGTGCAACAGCATTTTCCTATGGTATCGGCACAAAAGAGCTGATCATGGAATTAATGAAGCAGCTGCAGTGATAAATACAGAACAATGCTGTAAAAGCAGTAAAATATGGGCATGAAAAAAATGTGATAAGGAGGTATACACATGCGTATTACAGAATTGTTGAAGAAAGAAAGCATTGAACTGGGCGTAAAGGTGCCAGATAAGAATGCAGCCATCGACAAGCTGATCTCACTGATGAATGCAGGTGGGCGTCTTAACAGTACACAGGGGTATAAGGAAGGAATTTTAGCAAGAGAGGCTCTTGGAAGCACAGCGATCGGGGAAGGAATCGCTATCCCGCATGCAAAGGTAGACGCAGTGAAAGAACCGGGACTGGCTGCAATGGTTGTTCCCGATGGAGTGGATTATGAAGCTTTTGACGGTTCTCTGGCAAATCTGATCTTTATGATCGCTGCACCGGCCCAGGGAGATGATGTACATTTACAGGCATTGTCCAGACTGTCCACGCTTTTGATGAATCCGGGCTTTAAGGAAAGCCTGATCGCAGCGAAGGATACAGATGAATTTCTGGATATTATCGATAAAGCGGAAAAGGAACGTTTTGGCGAAGAGGAAAAAACGGCAGAAACAGTGGCTGAAAATGAGACAGAGGATAAAAATGTGGATAAAGCAGCAGATGCAGCAGGAAATAGTGGATCAGCTGACGATACACATTACCGGGTTCTTGCTGTTACTGCATGCCCTACGGGAATTGCTCATACCTATATGGCGGCAGAAAACCTGGAAAATACAGGAAAGAATCTGGGCATTTCTTTGAAAGCTGAAACAGACGGCTCTGGCGGTGCACAGAATGTGCTGACCAAAGAAGAAATCGCGGCAGCAGAGGCCATCATTGTTGCAGCTGATAAGAATGTAGAAATGGCCCGTTTTGACGGAAAGCCTGTGATCATGGTTCCTGTAGCAGATGGCATCCATAAGGCAGAGGCTTTGATCAATCAGGCAGTAAGCGGAACAGTACCGGTTTATCATTATAGTGGAGATGTTTCAGGTGCAGCTTCTGCGGGAGAAAGTGACAGCATTGGAAGACAGATCTACAAGCATCTGATGAACGGTGTATCTCATATGCTTCCATTTGTTATTGGTGGTGGTATCCTGATCGCTCTGGCATTTTTGCTGGATGATTATTCCATTGATCCATCTAACTTTGGTAAGAATACACCTCTGGCTGCTTATTTAAAGACCATTGGTGAGCAGGCATTTGGTATGATGCTTCCGATCCTTGCAGGTTTCATTGCCATGAGTATTGCAGACCGTCCTGGTCTGGCTGTGGGTCTGGTAGCAGGTCTGATCGCAAAAATGGGTTCTACTTTTGCAAATCCTGCAGGCGGAGATGTAAATGCAGGTTTTCTGGGTGCATTATTTGCCGGTTTTGCAGGGGGTTATCTTGTCTTAGGCCTTAAAAAGCTGTTTTCCAAACTGCCAAAGTCACTGGAAGGTATCAAACCGGTGTTGTTGTATCCGGTAATCGGTATTTTCCTTGCAGCAGTGGTGACTACTTTTATCAACCCATATATGGGCATGATCAATGACGGACTGACCCACTTCTTAAATGGAATGGGCGGAACCAGCCGCGTAATGTTAGGTATGATCCTTGGCGGCATGATGTCTATTGATATGGGTGGTCCTTTCAACAAAGCAGCCTATGTATTCGGAACTGCCCAGCTGGCAGAAGGAAACTTTGAAGTAATGGCGGCAGTAATGGCAGGCGGCATGGTACCGCCCTTGGCGATTGCGTTGTGCACTACCTTCTTTAAGAAGAAATTTACTGAAAAAGAGCGTCAGTCTGGTATTGTAAACTATGTAATGGGCCTTTCCTTTATCACAGAAGGAGCCATTCCATTTGCGGCCCAGGATCCTCTTCGTGTGATCCCTTCCTGTATGATCGGTTCTGCCATTGCAGGTGGATTGTCCATGGCTTTTGGCTGTACTTTAAGAGCACCTCATGGCGGATTATTTGTACTGCCTACTATTGGCAATCCGGTAATGTATCTGGCGGCAGTTGTGATAGGAGCGGTCGTTGGCTGCGTGATCTTGGGAATTCTTAAAAAGAACGTGGAAGAATAAAACAGACACATACTTAAGGGAGTATTTATAGCAGCCCGGCCAAGGGGAGAAACGGCCGGGCTGTTTTTGTGTCAGTCAAAGAGAAAGATAGATCATTGATCGCTGTTTTGATTTGAAAGCTTTCTGATGTATGGGATTACCAGAGCAGCAGAAACAATAAGAGAAGTTATTTCCGCCACAGGGGTTGCCCAGGCAACACCGTTAATACCGAAGATGTGGCTGAACAGACACATGAAGGGAACGTCAACGGTTCCTTTACGCAGCATGGATAAAAGAATCGGCTGACGTTTCTGACCGGTTGCCTGAAATACAGTTAAAGTGAAGAATGTCATGGTAGTCATAGGGCAGGCAGAGCAGATAATATGTAAAAATGTACGTCCATATTGAACAGTTTCCTGATCATTAATGAATAAACGGGTCACACCAGATGCATTTGTGTAAAGTAAGACAGCGATAGTTATGGAAACAACAAGGCTGAACAGAAAGAGAGTACAGATTGCAGCCAGCATCCGTTTCCTGTTACCAGAGGTAAAATTATATCCGATCAGAGGTAAGGTCCCCTGCGTAATGCCTTGGGCTACAGCAAAAGCTAGCATGTTGATCTTTTTTGCTATTCCCATACCGGCAACTGCAATATTAGAGTATCCGGCAATAATGTGATTTAATACAGTGTTGGAGACAGTCCCCATCATGGAGATTAAAAAAATGGGAAGACCGATACTTAGTACTTCAGATGGGATATGGTCAGTAATCCGGTACATACGTGGTGAAAGAGTAAGTACGCTTGTGGCTCTTATTTTCCAGATAAACTGCAGGAAATAAAGCAAGGCAATGGTATTGGAGATTAATGTTGCAATGGCAGCACCAGTGATCTGAAGCCGCAGACCGTAAATGAAAAGCGGATCCAGCAGGATATTTAAAACACCTCCGAAAGCAACACCGAAACTGGCTTGTTTAGAATAGCCTTCTGCGCGGATCAGATGGGCAAGTGCCGGATTTAAAACGGTGGGTACAGCACCGATACCGATTGTCCAGAACAGGTAGGAAGAGGCAAGGGGAAGAGTTTCTTCATTTGCGCCAAGAACTGGCATAAGGACAGGACGGAACAGAAGCATAAAAATACCATATAAAAAGGCAGATACAGTGGTTGTCCAAATACAGAATGCGCAGCAATGAGATGCTTTTTTATGTTCATTTGCACCTAAAAAACGGGAAATCAGGCTGGAGCCTCCAACACCAAAAAGATTGGAAAGAGCTGTCATAAACATGAAAAGAGGCATATTTAATGTGGCAGCAGCTACTTGTCTGGGTTCACCTAACTGCCCGATAAAAAATGTATCAGCCATATTATATATGATAGTGATGATCTGGCTTATGACAGTTGGAACTGCAAGAACCAGGATCGCTTTGGGAATAGGCATACTGCAAAACAGCTCCTCATTTTTTTCTTTCATTGTGCAAACACCTCATTTCGCCTTGTTTTAAACAATCTATAAAACATTGAATAGAAAAATAAAAACTTTCTTCTACAGGGGTGGGATAATGGGAGAAAAATCCCTCCTCTTCCTGAGAAATAAAACCGTGTACGATAGCTCGGAATAACCGGCGGTAATGGACCAGTTCTTTACTTTGTAAATGAAAATCTTGAAATATTTTTTTTAAAGGATCTGTAATAAGAATGGCAGCATCATCAAGGACCTGATGATCTTTGGCAGCTGTGTTCATGATCAGCCAGTAGAGCTGCCGGTGTTCTTTAGCAAATAAGCGGTAAGTATCAGCAAGGATACGGACAGCTTGTTCACCATGCTGTTCTTTTACAGCATCCATTTCCATTTCTTTTTGCAGCTGCAGGCCATATTCACAAACGGATGTGATCAGTTCGTCCATGCTTTTTATATGATTGTAAAGAGAAGCGGTTTTGACCTGAAGAGAATCAGCTAGAAGACGCATAGAAAAACATTCACGTCCCTGGGTTTCTATCAGATCTGCTGCAGCTTTTATGATTATTTCTTTATTTAACCCTTTGTGTGACAAAAAAACACCCCTTTCAAAAACTAACGTCATTAGTTAAAATAGTATACTAATGACGTTAGTTTGTCAAGATAACAAATAAAAGGATTAATACAAAAAATAATTTTCAAAAAGTGTTGACAATTCCCACAATTTGAATTATACTATTCAAGCAATCGCATTTGAGACAAGTGTGAAAGCGGATGTGGGGTCTTAGCTCAGCTGGGAGAGCATCTGCCTTACAAGCAGAGGGTCACAGGTTCGAGCCCTGTAGGCCCCATCCATTAACTAAATATGGCGGAATAGCTCAGTTGGCTAGAGCACACGGTTCATACCCGTGGTGTCGAGAGTTCAAATCTCCCTTCCGCTACTTTGTATGGGGTCTTAGCTTAGCGGGGAGAGCATCTGCCTTACAAGCAGAGGGTGACAGGATCGAAACATAAAGGCACCTTCGAAAAACAAAATATGGCGAGAAAACTCAGTGAGATAAAACACATAGTTAACAAGCATTGTACAGAGGGATGGAGTCCAC
>ENA-OQKP01000003-OQKP01000003.1-human-gut-metagenome-genome-assembly--contig:-NODE-3-length-205845-cov-40.662883_pt1 | contig 205845 bp, 171 predicted proteins | sample MGYA00242780_ERZ504802 | MGnify/ENA primary metagenome ERZ504802 (study PRJEB26092, sample SAMD00036406) | human gut metagenome | host: Homo sapiens | study: EMG produced TPA metagenomics assembly of... | reverse complement strand
CGGGATGGACTGACCTCTGGTGTACCGGTTGAACCGCCAGGTTCACGGCCGGGTAGCCAAGTCGGGAAGGGATAAACGCTGAAGGCATCTAAGCGTGAAGCCCCCCTCAAGATGAGATATCCCATTCTTAAAGAAGTAAGACCCCTTGAAGACGACGAGGTAGATAGGGCAGAGGTGGAAGTGCCGTAAGGCATGGAGCTGACTGTTACTAATCGGTCGAGGGCTTGACCTGAATGGTTGTGTTCACAAAAATGGAATGATAGATGTATAGTGTATGCGGTTTTGAAGGTATATCGGAAAGGCCATCGGAGAGATCCGATGGCCTTTTGCAATTATTTTCCGCAAAATACTTGTTTTTCGAAAAAGATTGTGCTATAGTAACGATTGTCAGGAAAAGATTCCTGAGGTATTCCTCGATAGCTCAATGGTAGAGCATTCGGCTGTTAACCGAAGGGTTGTTGGTTCGAGCCCAACTCGGGGAGCTAAAATGAAGAAGCGATACAGAAATGAGAAATCATAACTGTATCGCTTTTTTGCTGTCTGTAGCCATTAAGAAACGCCATCTAACATTTTGACGGTTTTCCATAACATTTCTTCCTGTTCATGGAAGAAAGATTTCGTTATAATAAAATCAGACAGATCACGGAACATGTGCAGAGTCAGGAGTCGTGTCAAGGCGGAACTTTTTCCGATAGGCACTTGGCGTCATGCCCTGCTTCTGGCGGAAGGCTTTGGTAAAAACTTCGGCATTCCGGTAACCACAGGAAAAAGCGACCGTTTCGATGGAGAGATCCGTATACGATAAAAGCTCGAGCGCACGCGTGATCCGGCAGGAAGAAAGATAGTTCTGCGGTGAGGTATGGAGATATTTCTGAAACAGGGTATAAAGGTAACTCCGGTTGATGCAGACATATCTGGCAATATCCGAGACAAGAATTTCATTGGAATAATTATTTCGGATAAACTCAACGGCTTTTTCCACGTAAAGATTGCCGCTCTCCCGTGCAGAAGGATCGGCAAGCGTGATTTCGCGGGAAAGAATTGAGAAAAACTGGTACAGACAGCCTTCCAGAAGATACTGGTCCGAGGTGTCATAGGTATTGTGCTTTTGCATCTGAAACAAGAGGGACTGCAGTTCACCGGAAAAGTTGCACTGGTAGACAGGGTGCTCCTCGGAAAGACCGAGTTCCTGTACATAAGAGGCAGCTTTTTCGCCGTCAAAACCGATCCAGAGATATGTCCAGGGATCATCCGCATCGGCTTCATAGTAGGTGCGGACATTTGGCATCAGGAAAAAGCCCTGTCCGGCGGTTAAGCGGTAAGTGCGGTTTCCGATGGTAAAAGTGCCTTTTCCGGAAATAATGTAGTGGATCACGTAATTGGGGCGGACAGCCGGGCCGTAGCTGTGGAACGGCTGGCAGGCTTCGTAGCCGCAGAAGCAGAGATAAAGATCCGAAAATTTATGCTTTGGGACAGGAAGTGTCCAGGAAGTTTCCATAAGTATACCTCACAAAATGAATCATCAGAAAAGCCGGAATGTCACAAAAGGATGAGATTCCGAAATATCAGTAAAATTATATCGTGTTTTGCAGGATACTGCAAGCAGCTGTAGGAGATCAAAAGCCCGGAGTAGCAGCCGTTACGGTTCACGCAGCACCGGAACACTTGTTGTTCGGGTATGTAAGAAAGTGATTTTGGTGTGAGCAGCCCGAAAAAATGCGATAAGATAAAGGAGAAAAAACCATGGCAATCAAAGTAAGTGAAAATGGACGGTTATTTACCCTCCAGACAAAAGACAGCAGTTACCAGATGTTCGCAGATGACAAAAATGTGCTTCTGCATCTCTACTATGGAGAAAAAATCGGTGAGGAAAATCTTTCCGGTCTGATTTTCTGTACGGATATGGGATTTGCAGGAAATCCGGAGGAAGCCGGAAGCGATCGCACGTATTCTCTGGATACACTGCCGCAGGAAGTACCTTCGAGCGGAGTCGGCGATTACCGTGATGATATGGTTCGGATTCGTCAGGTGGATGGAAGCTGTGCGGCAGATTTCCGTTTCGATTCTTATGAAATCCTCGATCATTCCTATGCGGTTCCGGGTATGCCGGCACTGTACGATACAGAGGAAGAAAAAGGAGAAACGCTTGTCATCACGATGAAAGAGAAAGCTTCCGGTGTTGTACTGAAATTGTTCTACGGAGTATTTGAAAACGAAAACGTGATTACGAGAGCGGCAAGACTGGAAAACCACGGAGAGACGGCAATCGAGCTGGAAAAAATGCTGTCTTTCAGCATGGATCTGATGTATGAAAATTATGAGATGATCTATTTCTCCGGCCGTCATGCGATGGAGCGTACGGCAGAGCGGATTCCGGTGCAGCGCGCAAAAGTCGAGATCGGCAGCATCCGCGGCACGTCGAGCCATCATTACAATTCGGCCGTAATCCTCTGCGAGGAGGGGGCTGACGAGACACACGGTTCCTGCATCGGCGCATGCCTTGTTTACAGCGGAAACTTTGTTGCAGCGGCACAGAAGGATCAGAAAAACCAGACCCGTTTCCAGATGGGTATTCACCCGGCAAACTTCTGTTTCCACCTGGAAAAAGGAAAAGTGTTCGATACCCCGCAGGTGATCCTGAGCTACTCCGGAAGCGGCCTTACCAAACTGTCACAGCAGTATCATGAGATCATCCGCGAGCATATCTGCCGCGGTGCGTATAAACATGCCGAACGTCCGATCCTGATCAACAACTGGGAGGCAACGTATTTTGATTTCAATGAAGAGAAAATTCTGAAAATCGCAGAGCAGGCGCAGAAACTCGGCATCGAAATGCTGGTGCTTGATGATGGCTGGTTCGGAAAACGAGATGATGACAACAGCGGCCTTGGCGACTGGTTTGTCAACGAGAAGAAGATGAACGGTTCCATGGCACAGCTTGCAGAAAAAATCCACAAGATGGGCATGAAATTCGGTCTCTGGTTCGAGCCGGAGATGATTTCCGAGGACAGTGATCTCTACCGTGCACATCCGGACTGGGCATTTGCAGTTCCGGGACGTGTGCCAAACCATGGAAGAAATCAGCTTGTACTGGATATGACGCGTGACGATGTGCGGGAGTATCTGCTGGAGCGTTTGACGACCATCGTCCACGATGCAGAAATTGATTATGTCAAATGGGATATGAACCGCAGTGTCTGCGATGTTTACAGCCATGTGGCAGCACAGAGCCGAAACGGAGAGCTGTATCACCGCTATGTGCTCGGTGTTTATGATCTGCTCGAGCGTTTCCTTGCCGCGTGCCCGGATCTGCTGCTTGAGGGATGCAGCGGAGGCGGCGGAAGATTTGATGCCGGTATGATGTATTATTCCCCGCAGATCTGGTGCAGTGATAACACGGACGCGATCAACCGTCTGTCGATTCAGTATGGAAGTTCCTTCTTCTATCCTATCAGCACGGTTGGATCCCACGTTTCGGTATGCCCGAACCATCAGACCGGCCGCGTAACTCCATTCAAGACAAGAGGTGATGTAGCTCTTGCAGGAAGCTTCGGCTATGAGATGGACCTGAACAAGATTTCGGATGAAGAGAAAGAGATGGTAAAAGAGCAGGTTGCTGCAATGCATACATATTACGATCTGACGCACGAAGGCCTGTATTACCGTCTGACCGGGCTGAAAAAGCAGGATTTCATGGCATGGGAGTTCGTGGCAAAAGATCAGAGCCGCGCACTGCTTACACTGGTAAAGACGGATGCAGAAGGAAATCCGCTTCCGGTTCACACGAAAGTGTGCGGTCTTGCAGAGGATAAGCTGTACCGCTGCAGTCTGGATGGAGAAATCCGCTCCGGCCGTACTTGGAACCGTGCGGGACTGACGCTGCAGCAGGTGCTGGGAGAGTATGAGAGTATCCGGGTCGAATTTACAGAAGTAAAATAAAAAAGATAAGAAAAATCTTCAACTGGATTTGAGAGGAAGGGAACCTCAATCTGGTTGGAGATTTTTTTGCATAAAGAAAATCAAAGCAGGAGGGAAGGAACGTACTCTTTACAGTGCAAAAATAGTTATGATACAATAAGCAAAAGAAATTTTCTGACAGAAAATAAAGAGGGAACTGTCAAGAAAGGAAATTGTACATGAGAAACAAAAAAAACTGTTTAGCTGTTCTTCTGATGACAACTATTGTGGTAATGGGATGTGGAAATCAGCAGGTGGAAAAGGAGAATCCATCGGTTGTCTCCGAAAGAGCATCCAGTGTCCAGGATGAGTCAGAAGATGGTGAAAAAGAGTTTCTTTCTACATACCAGAATATTATAATCACACTTCCAGAAGGCTGGAATGTAATGAGAGATGAAAAAATTCAATGCAGTTTCATATCGGAAGATGGGGAAAGTCTTGAGATATCGTATCGGGAAGGAATGGCAAAAGTGATACTTATGGATTTCCCGGAGGACGAAGAGAGTGCTGAAAAATTAATCGATCAAAATGAAATAACCGGGGAAAACAGCATCAGTGATTTTGTAGCGAAAACAGTTAACGAAGGAAAAAGTAAAGAGAGTTCCTTTTATCGTTTCCAGGTAAAAAATTCCCTGCAGATTCCGACCGCATTTTTCTGCGGAGTGAAAACGGAGAATGAAGGGTATCAGATTATATGGAAAAAAGGAAACGGCAGCAACGATACACAGCAAATCGTGCCGGAAATACTGGAGTCTCTGCAGTTCCCGGACAATGAGCTGCTGACAGAAACATTTCAGACGGCCTGCCAGGAGCAGAAAAGAGCGCTGGAAGCAGAAAATAATTCGGATGGCGTGAAAAAGCAGAAGGGTAAGAAAACCGTCACCTGTATCTCACCGGTCAATGTACGTACAGAACCCAACGTCAGCACAAGCCAGGTTATCGGAGCTCTGACGACAGGGGAAGAAGTGGAAATGCTCGGAAAAGAGAACGGATGGTACAAGATTTCGTATGAGGGAAAAACGGCGTATGTGTACGAAGACTATGTGAAAGAAAAAGAAAATTAAAAAAGAATGATATTTTCAAAAAAGCTGCCGAAGCAAACAGAACCGGCAGCTTTTTTGAAATAATTTTGAAAAAGAAAAATCCCAGAAACTATCTGTTTCCGGGAAAGAAGAGGCGTCGACCGGATTTGAACCGGTGGATACTGGTGTTGCAGACCATTGCCTTACCACTTGGCTACGACGCCATATGACTCCGACGGGAATCGAACCCGTGTTACCGCCGTGAAAGGGCGATGTCTTAACCGCTTGACCACGGAGCCGAAGTTTTTGATTTGTCTGCCGTGATTTTTGCTCAGCGACAAGTAGTATATTATCATAAGAAAACGAGTTTGGCAAGTGTTTTTTGAAAAAAAATCAAAAATTTTTGAGATTTGTGTTGTCGTGCATTCAGAAGGAAAAAATTTGCCGGGTCAGGGCATGGCTTTTCGATATTCTTCCGGTGACATACCAAAAGTCCGGCGGAAAATGCTGGCAAAATAGCTGGGGCTTTCAAATCCGGTATGCAGAGCAATTTCCAAGATAGAAAGCGAGCTGCCGGTAAGAAGATCTGCGGCTTGGGTTACGCGGTACTGGTTGATATAGGAAATAGGCGTTGTGTGAAAGTGCGTTTTGAAGAAACGACAAAAATATTGTGGATTCATATTGAGTATAGCAGCAAGATCTGAAAGACGGATTTTGGAATCATAGTTATCCTGAATATAACGTAAGAGTTTTTTACACTGATCAGATCTTTCTTTTTTACGAGTGCAGAGGGGTTCCGGATGAAGAAAAAGCTGGTATTGCGCCAGAAGTGCAAGAATCCGATACATGTCACTTTTGATCAGAAGAAACCAGCCGATGGGTTTGGTATCGTATGCATACAGGATTTCCTGGAAAAGCTCAGATAATGTCAGTACAAATGTTTTCTGTGTCTGAGAGGAGGCTTCAGCAGCAGAAAGCTCTTCCAATGGAAAAGCCGGAAGAAGCAGTTGATGAGAGAGCAGCGGACGAATCCAGTCTGCTTCACAGGAATCCAGATAGGCACATGAGAGAATTTCTGGAAGAAATACAAGGGCATGGTGAATCGAAGGGGTAGTTCCAATGCTGCAGAGCTGATGCAGTTCGTGACTGTTGATGAAAAGAAAAGTACCTTCGGAAATTGTCCGGGTTTCAGTTTTCAGTGTCAGAGTGAGAGTACCTTTTTCAACCCAGATCCATTCTAATTCTTTATGCCAGTGAAAAGGAACAGAGAGCCCGCCATGCGCATAATCCTGATGATAGATATGGAGCGGAACAGGTTCGGTTCCATGCACGGTAAAATCCCGGATTCCGCCAGAAAGAACAGGGGAACAAGATTCAGGAGAAAAGAGCTCTTTTGAACGTTCTTTTTTCATAAAAGTCAAAATCCTTTCATTAAATACGAAAATCAGGTTAGAAAATATAAGATAATATCATTATACTGCTCTTATAGGAAAAAAGAAAGAGAGGACAGAAAATGAAAAGAGAGTGGTGGCATAGCTTAACCGTATATCAGATTTACACCAGAAGCTTCTGTGACAGCAACGGAGACGGCATCGGCGATTTTGGAGGGATTCTGCAGAAGCTGGACTATCTGCAGGAGCTTGGTGTTGGAGCCATCTGGCTTTCGCCTTTTAACGATTCTCCTAATTACGACAATGGATATGATGTCAGTGACTATTATAAAGTAATGGAAGAAGCGGGCACAATGGAAGAGCTGGAAGAACTGATCGCAGCCTGTGAAAAGCGGGAAATTGTGGTCATGATGGATCTTGTTTTAAATCATAGTTCCCATCTGCACCCATGGTTCCTGGAAGCCAGAAAGGATCGAAACAGTAAATACCATGATTTTTACATCTGGAAGGAAGGAACGAAGGAGCAGCCGCCAGAAGGCGGCGGAGCATTCTTTGGAGGAAGCACCTGGGAATGGGTGCCGGAGGTTCAGGAATATTATTATCACAGTTTCAGTGTAATGCAGCCGGATCTGAACTGGAAAAATCCGTCGCTTCGGAAAGAGCTGTACCGGATGATCCAGTTCTGGATGGATAAAGGGATCCGTGGTTTCCGGCTGGATGCAATTGACAATATTGTAAAAGATGGACATGGAGGAAATGATACTCATTCGGAGCAGATTCATACATACTTAATGGAAATGAATCAGAATACGTATGGAAAATCAGAACAGATCCTGACAGTGGGGGAAACCGGAGGTGCTACGGTAGAAATGGCACAGCAGTATTCTGATCCGGAAAGCCAGGAGCTCAGTATGATTTTTCAGTTTGAACTGATGGGAATCGACGGCATCCGAAGTGGAAACTGGGATCCGAAACCGTATACGCTGCCGCAACTGAAGCAGCTCTTTGAAAAATGGCAGACGGGACTGGAAGAAAAAGGATGGAACAGCCTGTTCTGGGGAAACCATGATTTTCCGCGTGTCGTATCGCGCTTTGGAAATGACAGGGAACCGTATCGGGAAAAATCAGCAAAAATGTTGGCTGTCCTTCTCCATGGGATGAAAGGAACTCCTTATATTTACCAGGGGGAAGAAATCGGTATGACAAATGTGTCAGGGCTTCGGATCGAGGACTATCAGGATATCGAGTCTGTAAATTTTGCCGAAGACCGTAAAAAAGAAGGCTGGGAGGAAGAAAAAATTCGTACCTATCTTGCACGGAACAGCCGGGACCATGCGCGGACGCCAATGCAGTGGAATGCGGAAAAACACGCCGGATTTACAGCGGGAACACCGTGGATGGCGGAAAATCAGAATTACGAGGAGATCAATGTGGAAAACAGCAGAAAAAATCCGGATTCCCTCTTCTATTTCTATCAAAAACTAATTGCGCTGCGTAGGAAAAATGACACTCTTGTTTATGGGGATTTCCGTCTGATTGAGGAAGAAAATCCGGATATTTTTGCTTATGAGAGAAATCTGGGAGAGAAAAAGCTGATTGTGCTCTGCAATTTCCGGGATACCGCGGCAGAGATGAAAGCCCGATATGATTTGACAAAAGGAACGGTTCTGATTCATAATGATACAGAAAGCCTCACAAAAGAAGTGTGGAAGTTACAGCCGTATGAGGCGTATATGATTGAACTTCTGCAGTAAAAAGACAGAAATGAAAAGCAGCAGGAGAAGAAAACTGCAGGAGCAACTGGAAACAGGAGGGAGAAAATGTATCGCGTTCTTCTTGTAGAAGATGAAGAAATTGAACTGGAGACATTGCGGGATTATATTGACTGGAAAAAGAACGGGATTTCCAGAGTATTTACCGCGCGCAATGGCAGAAGGGCACTGGAGTGCCTGGAAGAAAATATGGCAGATATTGTGATTACGGATATTCAGATGCCAGGAATGAGTGGAATTGAACTGGCAGAGACGATCGTACGCCGGGGATATCCATGCAAAATTGTTTTTCTGACAGGATATGATGATTTTTCCTATATCCATTCCGCTTTTCAGGTGAATGCCGTGGATTACCTTTTAAAGCCATTTACGATTGAAGAAGTAGAAGCATGTCTGAAAAAAGTGAGAAGTGAACTGGAGAAAAGAGAGATAGCAGACTGGTCGCGGAAAACGGCGGCGAAGCAGTTGCTGGAAATGGCTTTGCGGGAAAAACAGGAAACAGAGCTTTTACGGAAAAATTTCCGTGGTGTATTTGGAGAAGAACTGGAAGAGTGCAGGTTTGGAATCATAGCGGTTTATGGAAAAACGGAAGAAAACATCTGTAGCCAAATTCAGGAAAAATACAAGGGCATCCGTTACATCAGCAAAACGGAACGGATCAGTATGCTGCTGCTGGCGGGGTATCTGTCGGTGAAAGATACGGCATTTCAGATCTGGAATGATTTGAAAGAAGACGCACCGAGAGCCGTTGGATGGTGCAGTGGAGCATGGACAGCTGACTGCCTGTACGAAAAGGCGGAAAAACTTCGGAACTGTTGTGTTCTGGCATTTCATATGGATCCACCGGAACTTTTCTGTGCAGATGAAAAAGAAACGGAAGAGGAAAAAGCATATCATTTCCGGGAACAGAAGGAGCGGAGAGAAGAAATCTGTCGTCTGGTCAGCAACGGGAAAAAGCAGGAAACGCTGCAGACCATGAAAGATTATTTTCAACAGCTAAAGGGGCTTGCGCCGAAAACATTTGCGGGAGAAGTTTACAATCTCTATATGTATCTATGGAACCGTCTTGTTTTGAGCGATGAACTGCTGGAAAACTGGATGGAAGCAGAAAAAATTTTGAGAGAAAATGAAATTTTTGAAGCAAACAACAGTTATCAGATGCGGGAAAAGATGAAGCAGTATCTGGAACGGATGTTGGCATTTTTTGAAGAACAGAATCAAAATCCAAATTACTATGCCGTTTATCAGGTAAAAACATATCTTCAGGAGCACTGCTCGGAAAGCGCAGATATCGAGAAGCTGGCCGCGGAGGTTGGTTTGTCTCCGAATTATCTGAGGAGCCTGTTTAAAGAGGCAACAGGAAAAACGATTTTGGAATACAATACGGAAATGCGTCTGCAGAGGGCGGCGGAACTGTTAAAGAATAAGAAAAATAAAGTACGGGAAGTGAGTCTGGCGGTTGGATATGAAAATGTTTCTTACTTTGGCGTTGTTTTTCAGAAAAGATTTGGAGTGACACCAAATGAATATCGTAAAATGGTATAAAAATCGGAGTTTTCAGTTTAAACTGGTGATCGGCTATCTGGTACTGGCACTGATTCCAATGCTGTGTGTTACCTGGTACAGTTATGGAAAAACAAGGAATGTGCTTCTTACTGAAGCATATCAGAGTGCAGAACAGGAAGCAGAACGAATTGAAAAAAATTTTTCTACGATGGTCGAGCCTTACGAAACAATTCTGGATGTGCTGTATGTGGATCAGATGCTGAGCGGATATTTGTTTCAGGATTACAGCAACGATTCTTATGAAGATATGTTTTACTATATTGATAAGAAGCTCAGCGAAATCTGTCTGATGAATGCAGGAATTTACAAAATCTGTTTTTACAGCAACAATGAAACGCTTCCGCAGGATAATTATTATTTTTATTCCATGCAGGATCTAGATCGGAGGGAATGTGTGCTGACATTTGATGCGATAGGGGAAACGGTATTCTGTGGGACATCTGGAGACGGAAAAGCATTTCATATGAATCGTCTGATGAATTTTTATCCACAGGGCGGGATGAAGGGCGTACTGTCGTTACAGATTGAAAATCAGCAGATACAGCCCCTCCTCGAAACAATAAATTCCACCGATGAAATTTATCTGGTGGATCAAAAAGGATATATTCTGGCTGCTTCCGAACCGGAAATGGCAGGCCTTCCGATCCGGACCAGAATGCCGGAAGAGGATCTGGAGCAGAAAGCGCAGATTGAGTTTGAGCGTGACGGCATTTCAAAAATCGGAAATATCCAGAGCGGAGTTTTCGGAACAAAAATTCTTGTGATTTCGGATAAGGAGACGGTTTTAAAAGACGCAAAAGCTGTTTCAAGAAGGATGATGTTCCTGATCCTCTGCAGCGCGGCTATGGTATTTCTCTGCATTATCTGTTACACAAGATGGCTTTCCACGCGGGTGCAGAAAGTGGTGTATGCAGCAAAACGGATGGGACAGGGAGAATTTGATTACCGTCTGGAAAATATGGGAGAAGATGAGATCGGACAGATCGGGCTGGCGTTTAATCAGCTCAGTGATCAGATTCAGGAGCTAATTCGGGAAAATTACGAAAAGAAAATCCGGATTCAGACGAGCGAACTGAATTTGCTGCAGGAACAGATCAATCCGCACTTTCTTTACAATGCACTTGCGGTTATTTCAGCACTGGCGATGCGGGAAGGTGGAAAACAGACGATGCAGGCGGTCAAAAATTTGTCCAGCTTCTACCGGATTTCCCTGAATAAGGGAAAACAGGTGCTTTCCATCCAGGAAGAAGTGGAACTGCTGCAGAGCTATCTGAAAATCCAGCAGATGCGTTTTCGGGACAGCGTACAGGTGGAGTATGAGATTGCAAGAGAAGTACTGACATATCGAACCATTAAACTTCTTCTGCAGCCGCTGGTTGAAAATGCCATTCACCATGCGAGAAAAGAGGAAGAAGTTCTCCACATTGCGGTCAGAATTCAAAAAGAAGAAAGGGATGTGGTATTCCAGGTGACAGATGATGGATGTGGAATCGAGGCGGAAAAACTGATTAAACTGCGAAGTTCTCTGCGGCGCTCAGAGGAAGGATATGGACTGAGAAATGTTGCAAACAGGGTTCGTCTGGCTTATGGAGAGAATTATGGTGTCCGAATAGAAAGCCAGGAAGGATATGGAACGACAGTTTCTGTCAGAATTCCAGTAAACGAATAAAAAATCAACAAAGCAGAAATAACTTCGTATTGTTTGCATAGAAAAGGAAACAGAAACCGGCTGATAAAGGTGATTTTGCCCGTCAGCCGGTTTCTGTTTCGTTAGATATTGACAGAAATCGTAAGAAAACAACAGAATAAAAAAGAGAATTATAAAACTCCGTTAAATCGAGATAGAAATCATAAAAAAGTGAGATTGTTGCAGGACAGACTATCCATTAGAATGGAAACATAGACAGCAAGAGTGTACAAGATGAACAAAAAGAAGAAAGAAGGAGAAGGCATGAAAAAAGAAAACGTGCATGCAAAGCACAAAAAAAGCCTCGCGGAACGGTTCTGGAAACAGAAATATCTGTTTTTACTGCTGCTTCCATCGTTGGTATGGGTCATTCTGATCTGCTATGCACCAATGACAGGACTGTATATGTCCTTCATCAACTACACGCCGCAGGGTAGCGGCTATTTTGCGGATATGGCGAATTCGCAGTTTGTCGGTCTTGACTGGTTCAAGTATTTCTTTTCCACAGATTTCACAAAAATCATGAGAAACACACTGGCAACCAGCTTACTGACACTGTTATTCTCATTCCCGCTGCCAATCATTCTGGCGCTTTGCCTGAATGAAGTTCGAAACCAGAAGGCAAAGAAATTTGTACAGACCGCATCTTATATTCCCTATTTTATTTCCTGGGTTATTGCGGCAAACATTTTCCTTACATTCCTTTCTTCAGACGGCGTCATCAACAATCTGTTAAAATTCTTCGGATTAACCGATGAGTCGATTCTGTTTTTCCAGAAAGGACCATATTTCTGGTGGATCATCGCGATCGCAAATGCGTGGAAGGTACTTGGATACAATGCGATTATCTATATGGCGGCAATCTCCGGCATCAGCCAGGATATGTATGAAGCAGCGGATGTGGATGGTGCGACGAGAATGCAGAAGATTCTGCATATCACACTTCCGGCATTAAAGCCGACCATTATGATTCTTCTGATTCTGGCAATCGGAGGTGTTCTGAATACAGGATATGAGCAGCAGCTGTTGATGTCTAATGATGCTATTTTAAATTATTCTGATGTACTTGATACGTATGCATACCGCTATGGTCTGAAAAACGGAATGTATTCTTACGGTACTGCAGTAGGATTCTTTAAATCCGCAGTCTCCTTCATTCTGGTCATCAGTGCAAATGCACTTTCGAAGAAATTCAGTGATGATAATACGGCACTGTTTTAGGAGGAAGGAAAATGAGAGAAAAAGCAATTAAAATCAAAAGAAAACGTTGTGCCAGTGACTGGTTTCTTGATATTTTCAAAGTGGTTTTTCTGGTGTTAGTTACTGTGATCTGTGTGTATCCGTTCTGGAACATTTTTGTGGTATCCATTAACGATGCAACCGATGCACTGCGCGGCGGGCTCTACTTTCTGCCGAGAAAACTGAGTCTGGCAAGTTATAAAGATATTCTGGGACGTGCCACATTTTTGCATGGCATTCTGATCACTGTACTTCGTACTGCAATTGGTACACCGCTGGCGGTCCTTGTCACGACAGCACTTGCCTATGTGCTTTCCAGAAAAGAGCTGCTGTTCCGGAAACAGCTGAACCTGTTCTTTATCTTCACCATGTATTTTGGCGGCGGAATGGTTCCGTATTATATGGTATTAAAGAGCCTTGGAATGCTGAATAATTTCATTGTATTTATTTTCCCGAACCTGGTAAGTGTTTATAATATGATTCTGGTAAAGAATTATATAGAGGGAATGCCGGCAGAGATTTTTGAATCGGCGAAAATTGACGGAGCAAATGATCTGACAGTTTTCTTTAAAATGGTAATTCCATTGTCCAAGCCGATTATTATGACTATTGCACTGTTTGTTGCAATTACACATTGGAATTCTTGGTTCGATGCATATTTGTTTACGAATGCACAGTCTTTAAAAACAATGCAGTCCATTTTGGTTGAAATTCTGAATCAGTATCAGACTTCATCAGCGAACCAGGCGGCAAATCAGGCGTCACAGACCATTACACCGGACAGCATTCGAATGGCTGCTACGATGATTGCGACCATTCCGATTATCATGGTTTATCCGTTTATTCAGAAATATTTTGTTAAAGGAATCATGCTCGGATCTGTAAAGAGCTGATGATAGAAGGAGGAAAAGAAAATGAAGTTTAAAAAAAGTATCGCAATGGCGATGAGTGTCCTGATGGCAGCGGGAATGCTTGCAGGATGCGGATCAAATGGCAGTACATCATCAAGTACTGCATCCGGCAGTGCATCATCTGCATCGGGCGAGGTATCAACAGACGGAGTTACGATTTCTATCTTTGACAAAAACTCCGGAAGCAATACCTTTGATGATCCAGTTGCAAAAGCAATTGAGGAAAAAACAGGTGTCAAAATTCAGGTAGAAAATCCAACCGGAGATCCGCTGGAAAAATTGAACCTGATGCTGACCGGTCAGAATTACCCGGATATCGTCCTGATGGATCGTGGAAATGATATTGTAAACCGTTACATTGAGGCAGGCGCACTGCTTCCGTTGAATGATCTGATCGATGAGTACGGCCCGGATGTAAAAGAGATGTACGGGGAAACCTTAAACAAGAGTCGTTATACCGATGGAAAAAATTACTATCTGAATAACTGGTACGGAGAAGATCCGGATCCGGTAGCCGGTGTTCTGATGCGCTATGATTATCTGTGCGAAATCGTTGGAAAAGACCGCGCAGACAGCGATGAGCCATTTACACAGGAAGAGTATATTGACATTTGTAAGAAATTCAAAGAACTTCATCCGACCATTGACGGAAAAGAGAGTATTGCCATTACCTTTGATGCAGAATCCAAAAACTACGATGGAACATTAAAAGGAATGTATGGTCTGAAAACATATTATCAGGATGGGGACAATCTGGAACATGTTGCCAAAGCACCAAACTTCAAAGAGATGATGTCCTTTGCCAATGAACTGTATACCGAAGGCCTTCTGGACAAAGAGTGGGTTGTCAACAAGAAAAATCAGTGGACGCAGAAACTGTCTGCAGGCAACGTATTCAGTACCTTTGCTTCCTACTGGGATACCGATGCAGCAAATACAGCACTTGCTTCTTCTGTAGGAGAAGATGCAAAATTCTATTCCTATAAAATCCTTGGAAACGGAATCAGTGCAGATGAAACTACTTACTCCGGAAGAAGTACACTTGGCTGGGATGCAATCGCGATCACCAAGAATTGTAAAAATCCGGAAGCAGCCATGAAGATGATCAACTACCTTGCAAGCGAAGAAGGACAGTATCTTCTGATGTGGGGTATTGAGGGAACCAACTGGAATATGGAAGATGGAAAACACGTTCCGAACGATGATCTGATTGAAGGATTCCAGACGGATTTTGACAAAACAAAACTGGATACCGGCGTCCGCAAATGGACCTGGTTTGTAAAGAACGGAAATGGTACAGACGGAACTCCATACGATGTATCACAGTATAAAGTAAAAGAGACCCGGCAGGTGGCTATGAATCACTTTGGTGAGAACGACAGATGGGATACCGCAGAATTTGCAGGCCTTACCCCGGCAGGAAGCACTCCGGATGGCTTGAAATGGCAGAAAATCCAGGATATCTACGATCAGGAATATCCGAAGATTGTGAATGCAGACAGCCACGATGCGGCAATGGAAGAGTACGACAAGATGATTTCCGAAATGAATGACGCAGGACTGGAAGATGTAGAAAAAGTTATCACGCAGAATTATCAGGAGCGTATGAAACTCTGGAATGAGTAAGCTAAAGTAAAATAAAAAAATCACACACGGAAAAGAACCGGCAGAAATTGAAATACAGATTTCTATGTCGGTTCTTTTTTATCAGAAGAAGCATTGCGATTTTCAAGGAATCTGGATATAATGAGGAAAACTGGAAAAACAGGGAAATCCAACCGCATGAGACAGGAGGCATCGTACATGGCAGCGAAAGAACAGTTAACCGCAATGGAAATGATCTGGGGATTTATGAGTGGGACGACAGGACATATGGGAAAGACGGACTTTGCGCCGCAGAAGGAAGCGTTCGGGGATTTTGCATCTCCGGAAACGTATTTTCCGCGCGTGGTGCCGGAGAGCGAGAGCATCTCATCGGAAAAGCTGACGCAGATGCTTCGTGAGCTCGCCGCTGCGCGCCATACGGACATGCATCATCTGCTGGTCCTGCGGAACGGACATGTCATCTGCGAATGCAATTTCGCCCCATACCGCAGCGGCATCTGGCATGCGACGTATTCTATGTGTAAGAGCATCACTGGCATGGCGGCTGGTTTTCTGATCAGTGAAGGAAAACTTTCCCTGGACGAGAACGTCTATGATATTTTTGAAAAACGAAACGGTCTGCTGCAGAAGATCCTGCGCCCGAATCTGACCGTGAAGCATCTTCTGACGATGAAGAGCGGCGTACAGTTCAACGAGATGGGCGTTGTTTCCGGCAACGACTGGGTGGACAGCTTCTTAAATGCGCCGGTCAAGGGAACGCCGGGCGAAGCGTTTGAGTACAACAGTATGAACACGTATCTGCTGTCTGCAATCATACAGGAGCGCACCGGCATGAAAATGGTAGATTACCTGCGGCCGCGTCTGTTTGAGCCTCTCGGCATCCGGAAAGTTTTCTGGGAGAGCTGCCCGGCAGGGATTACGAAAGGCGGCTGGGGCCTCTTCCTGTGCCCGGAGGACGCGGCCAAGCTCGGGGTGATGTACGTGAACGGCGGAAAATTCGAAGGAAAACAGATCGTCCCGGCGGAATGGGTCGCAGCGTCCACCTCCGTTCATGCGACACCGCCGGAAAAGATGGGAAAATATGGCTATGGTTACCAGGTCTGGATGGAGGAGCGGCCGGGCAGCTTTGCGTTCAATGGCATGCTGGGGCAGAACGTGCTCGGTTATCCGGATACCGGCGTGGTGATTGTGACGAATGCTGGCAGCAATGAGCTGTTCCAGACGTGTGAGATGCTTGACATTGTGCGGAAGTATTTCGGTGCGGAATTTGGTGCAGAGCTGAAATCCGGCGAGGCGGAAAGCCCGATGGCATATCAGAAGCTGGTGCAGACCTGCCGTGATCTGGAGGGCGCGAAAGAGACACCGGGAAGAATCCTGCGCGGCGGCTGGAAGCGGAGAACACCGGGGCCGCGGAACAGCGGAACACCGCGTCAGATCGACATGGCGCAGCTTCTGCACGGAAAAGAATATAAAATGGAGGACACGCATGTCGGCATGTTTCCGCTGACGCTGCAGGTCTTCCACAACAACTTTTCCGACGGCATCTGCCGCATCGGTTTCTTCTATGAAAAAGGCCGTTTCTTTGTCAAGCTGACCGAGGGAGAAAAAACACAGCGCATTGAGATCGGTCTTACGGGGTCCAAAGTTGTAGAATGGGTGGAAAACGAGGAATCGTATCTGCTCGGAACGACGGGACAGTTTGCGGAGAATGAAGACGGCGAACTGGTGCTGAAGCTTGAGTTTGCATTTCTGGAAGAGGCCGCAAGACGGAGGGTCAAAATCATTTTCCAGCGTGATTTCGAGCGGATCAGACTGGAGTGGAATGAGACGCCGGGCAAGGATCTGATTATCGAGGGCCTTGAATCCCTCGTGACGGATGTGGCGATTGCACCGCTTCTGCCGTCGCGGTTCCGCGAGCGGAGCCTTGACATGATCCATCTGCTGATGGCACAGACCATTGAGCCAATGGTAGAGGCACACCGTGTGCGGCCGGGGGAAGAAACGGAGACAGAAGAAGCGGCAGCTGAAGTTGAATCGGCCGCGGCAGTGGAAAATGCGGAAAACGCAGAAGAAACGGTGTAAAAACAGAAAAAATCAGAAGAGAAATGTGGATAAAAAAGGGAATGGAGCTGCCGGATGCGCAGTTCCATTCCCTTTTAAAAATACAGATTACAGATTCAAAGCCATATCGCCGGATTTGATCAGGTTTGCCTTGCGGAATACCTCTGAGAAGAACAAGGTGATCACAGCCGGAAGCACGAAGTGGAGCAGAATGATTTTGATGATGACGAGCTTCGGATCATCGTAAGCGATCATCGTCTGATACGTTGTGATCTGTCCGACAAGACCTGCGGAACCCATGCCGCTTCCCGTTGCATTATTCTGCATATTGGCGAGGATTGTGGAGACGGGTCCTAAAATCGCACTCGAGAAGATGACGGGCAGCCAGATCAGTGGATGACGCATGATGTTCGGCACCTGAAGCATCGAGGTTCCAAGACCCTGTGCGACAAGGCCGCCGAATTTGTTTTCCCGATAACTTGCAACCGCGAATCCGACCATGTTGCAGCAGCAGCCGATCGTTGCGGCACCGGCGGCAAGACCGGAAAGATTCAGAATGATGCCGAGTGCAGCGGAGCTGATCGGCAGTGTCAGAACCATACCCATGACGACCGAAACAACGATGCCCATGATGAACGGCCGCTGTTCCGTTGCCCAGTTGATGATGCTTCCAAGGCCTGTCATCATATGGGAGATCGGCGGTCCGACGAGCAGTCCGACAACGGAACCGGCTCCGATGGTGATGACCGGTGTCACGATGATATCAACCTTGGTCTTGCCGGAAACCAGATGGCCGCAGGTGATGCCTGCGAAAGCTGCGATGAAAGCGCCGAGCGGTTCGCCAGGTCCTGCCAGAACGGCATTTCCGTCCACAAAGAATGTGCCGCCGGTGATCTTGCCGGCATAACCGCCGACCATAGCGGCGACGGCTGCAGAAACCGTGACAAGCGGGCTTTCCCCATATTTCACTGCCACGCCGACACCGATACCGGCACTTGTCAGGGCTGCGGCAGCTTTTCCAAGCAGATAGATCACATTTCCGGTCGAACCGCCGATCAGAAGACCGATCTGCTGAATCATCGTACCGATAATCAGGGTTGCAAAAAGACCCTGCGTCATGCCGCCGAAGCCATCAATGAAGATGTGCGAGGCGACTTTTTTGATTGTTCGCATATGGAATTCCTCCTCATGTATGTGGTGTGTTACTGTATTCACAAGTGACTTGTCAGTCGACTTTTAGTCTATCATAAGATGGGGGCGGGTGCAATCCTTTTCCGGGGGCATAAGTTGACAAAAGAAAGGGGCACGCTTATAATTGAGACAAATTCAGAGCGCTTCCGGAAAACAGCGCAGACAGTAAAAAAGTGATAAAGGAGACGCATGGGAAAACAGAAAAAGAAACAGAAAAAACGCGGCAATCCGCTTTGGACTCTGGTATTTTTAGCGGCACTTGCTGTTTTCTGCTTTTCCGGGTACAAGCTGATCGGCATTTACCTGGATTACAAGACCGGCACGGATGAATACCGGGATCTGCAGCAGTATACGACGGAAATTACAAAAACACCGGAGACACCGGCACCGACGAAAACAGAGGAGCCGCAGGCGGAATCCGAACCGGCGGAGCCTTCCGAACCGGAGCCAGAACCACTGTCGTATCCGACAGAACCGCCGCTTGCCGTCGATTTTGAATCCTTAAAAGCGATTAACCCGGATGTGAAGGGATGGCTTTATATTGAAGCTCTCGACATCAGTTACCCGGTCGTACAGGGGCCGGACAACGATGCGTATCTTCATACGACGTATGAGGGAACGAGCAACTTTGCGGGTTCCATTTTCCTCGATTACCAGAATCAGGATGATTTCAGTGATGGAAACACAATCGTTTACGGTCATAATATGAAGAATCTCTCCATGTTCGGAAAGTTGAAACAGATGAAGGAGCAGGAAAAATATAGGGACAGCGTCTATTTCTGGATGCTGACGCCGGAATCAAACGATGTGTACCAGATTTTTTCTGCCTTTTATACGGAGGCAGACAGTGATGTCTACACGCTGTATTCCGGCGGGGGTGAAGCGTTTGTACAGTATCTGAATACCATGGCGGCGCGGTCAGAGATCCCGGTGGAGCAGCCGGAGATGGATGAAAACAGCCATATTATTGTGCTGTCCACCTGTGCGGCGAGCGATACGACTGGACGGTTCGTCGTTCTGGGCGTGCGGCGGAACCGGTAATGATTGGTCAGGAGGAGGAATGACAGATGGAAGAGGAAAGAAAAATCGAAGAACTGCAGAGATTGATTGATACGCATGAAAATATCGTATTCTTCGGCGGCGCGGGCGTGTCCACGGAGAGCGGGATTCCGGATTTCCGGAGCGTGGATGGCCTTTATCATCAGAAGTATGACGTTCCGCCGGAGACAATTTTAAGCCACAGCTATTTCCTGCGGTACCCGGAAAAGTTTTATGCTTTTTACCGCGACAAAATGCTTCCGGTCGGCGCAGAACCGAACGCGGCGCATAAGAAACTTGCAGAGCTCGAAGCGGCGGGAAAATTAAAAGCGATTGTGACGCAGAACATTGACGGACTGCATCAGGCGGCGGGAAGTAAAGTAGTGTATGAACTGCATGGAAGCACACACCGCAATTACTGTATGAAATGCGGGGCATTCTGCGATACAGAGCTGGTGAGAAGGAGCAGCGGCGTTCCAAGATGTGAAAAATGCGGAGGCATGATCAAACCGGATGTCGTACTCTACGAGGAGAGTCTGAATGAGAAAGTGCTCGACGGTGCGATCCGCGCGATTGCGGCCGCCGATCTTCTGATCGTCGGCGGAACGTCGCTTGCTGTGTATCCGGCAGCAGGTCTTCTCCAGTATTTTCGGGGCGATGCACTGGTCCTGATTAATAAAGGTGCAACACCGATGGACAACAACGCAGATCTTCTGATCCAGCAGCCGATCGGACAGGTGCTCGGCAGTATCCGGGTGTGAAACTTCAGAGCTGTGAAAAATGGAGGTGCGGCTCTGATGATACAGAGAGAACCTTGAGAAAAAATCTCGGAAAGTGTCAGGAAATATAAAAATAAGGCGGAAAAACATGGCAGAACATTACGAAGTAGGCGATATTGTAAAACTGAAAAAGCCGCATCCGTGCGGCAGCAGCGAGTGGGAAATCCTGCGTGTCGGCGCAGATTTCCGTCTCAAATGCACCGGCTGCGGCCACCAGATCATGGTAGCACGCAAGCTGGTCGAGAAAAACACCCGCGGATTACGAAAAAAAGATGCGTAATATCGTGAAAAAAACAAGAAAACACGCGAAAAAGGGCTTGCTATAAGCCCTTTTTTATGTTAAAATAACAAATTGTGACGTATAAAAATAATTCCTTGCTCCCCATAATGAAAATGGGGTGCCAAAAAGTCCAAAAGGAGGTAAAGCATGAACAAGTACGAATTAGCACTGGTTGTGAATGCAAAACTTGAAGAAGAGGAACGCGCAGCTGTAGTTGAGAAAGCCAAAGGTTATGTAACCCGTTACGGCGGAACAGTTGGCGAAGTAGAAGAGTGGGGCAAAAAACGCCTTGCATACGAAATTCAGCATATGCGTGAAGCATATTACTACTTTATTCAGTTTGAAGCAGACGCAACAGCTCCGGCAGAGATCGAGAGCCATATGCGTATTATGGATAACGTACTGAGATACTTAGTCGTTAAAAAGGAAGCTTAAGAGGTAAGCGAATGAATAAAGTTATATTGATGGGAAGATTGACCAGAGATCCCGATGTCAGATACTCTGCTGGAGAGAACTCCACAGCGGTAGCCCGTTATACACTGGCTGTTGACCGCAGATTCCGCAGAGACGGCGATTCCGCAACCGCAGACTTTATCGGATGCGTTGCTTTCGGCCGCCAGGCAGAATTTGCAGAGAAATACCTGCGTCAGGGAACGAAGATCGCCATCACCGGCCGCATTCAGACCGGAAGCTACACCAACCGTGAAGGCCAGAAGGTCTACACGACAGACGTAGTTGTAGAAGAGCAGGAGTTTGCAGAGAGCAAAAATGCAGGCGGAAACAACGGAGGATACTCCGCACCGCAGCATAACAATCCGGCTCCGTCCGCGAATACATCTGACCTGGGCAGCGCCGATGGTTTTATGAATATTCCCGATGGCATTGACGAAGAATTGCCATTTAATTGATAGAAAAGGAGAGATTGATCATGGCTTATAATAATAGTGAAAGACCAGCTTCCAGAAGACCGGCCCGCAGAAGAAGAAAAGTTTGTGTTTTCTGTGGTGGAGAAGAGATCAGCTACAAGGATGCAGCTAAACTGAAAAAATATGTATCCGAGCGTGGTAAAATCCTGCCGAGACGTGTAACTGGAACCTGCGCAAAACATCAGAGAGCAGTAACAGTAGCCGTTAAGAGAGCAAGACATATGGCTATTATGCCGTACGTAGATGATTGATTCTGACTTGCGCTAAGCACTGTCCGAACGTTCATTTTGAATCGGTAAATAAATGGAGGTATCTGCCCGAAAAGGGCGGGTACCTTTTTTGTATCCAGAAGTATCTTGTTGCCAAAGTACAGGTCAAAGTGGTATAATCGGAAGGACAGGAGTGAAATACAACACGCAACGTTGGAAAGGTGTTAGGAAATGAAAAGCAAAATGAAGTTGAGCGGCCAATTGCGGAGCTATCTTCGATGGCCGCTGATTTTGTCCATCCTGATGCTTGTGATGAATATCGGCATGTATTTTGTGGATGTGATGGCAGGAATGTGGTTCACGCTGTTTTTTGCAGTCTATGTGATCGCAGCCGCAGTTCTCTATTACAGACAGCGTCCGCAGGTGATCAACGAGCTGATTACCTTTGCGACCGAATACGGCCAGGTTCAGAAGCATCTGATCCAGGAACTGGCGCTGCCCTATGCCGTTATGGATTCGCAGGGAAAACTTCTCTGGGTCAACAAAGAGTTTACAAAAATCACAGGGAAGGATACACAGTATCATAAATGTATCGCCACCATTTTTCCGGAGCTGACGGTCGAGCGGCTGCCGAAAAATGAGGAGGAGACCGACATCAACGTGGCTTACGGCGAAAAGAATTTCCGTGCCCATGTAAAAAGCGTCTGCATCGACGAGCTGATCCAGAATTCGGAGATGATCAACACAGATATCAAAGGCTATTTTATTCAGGCACTGTATCTGTTCGATGAGACGGAGCTCCGCGAGTATATGCGGAAATTCGAGGACGAAACGATGGTCACCGGTCTTCTGTATCTGGACAACTACGACGAGGCGCTGGAGAGCGTCGAGGAGGTCCGCCGTTCCCTTCTGACCGCACTGGTCGAGCGAAAGATCAACAAATATTTCAACGATCTCGACGGACTGGTGAAGCGGTATGAGAACGACAAATACATCGTGGTCATGCGCCGGAGTTCGTTAAATGAACTGAAAGAGAAAAAGTTCGATATCCTCGAGGACGTCAAGACCATCAACATCGGAAACGAGATGGCGGTCACAATCAGTATGGGTATCGGAGCAGATGCTGGATCGTTTGCGAAAAACTCCGAGTATGCGAAAATCGCGATCGACCTGGCTCTTGGCCGGGGCGGCGATCAGGTCGTTTTAAAGGACGGTTCGAAGATTCAGTATTTCGGCGGAAAAACGCAGGCTGTGGAAAAGAATACGAGAGTCAAAGCCCGCGTCAAGGCGCACGCGCTGAAAGAGTTTATGAACACGAAAGAGAAGGTCGTTGTCATGGGACACCGCCTGCCGGATGCCGATTCGTTCGGTGCGGCCATCGGTATCTACCGTGCGGCGAAAACGCTGAATAAAAAAGCGTACATCGTCATCGACAACCCGACCAGCTCGATCATTCCGCTGATGAATACGTTCAGCGACAACCAGGATTATGAGGCGGACATGTTTGTCAACAACCATGAGGCGAAAGAGATCATGGACGACAACACGCTGCTCGTTGTGGTCGATACGAACAAGCCGAGCATCACACAGTGTGAGGATCTGCTGTACATGGCGAAAATGATCGTCGTGCTGGATCATCACCGGCAGGGAAGCGATACGATCCGCAACTCGGTGCTTTCCTATATTGAGCCGTATGCATCATCCGCGAGCGAGATGGTTGCCGAGATTCTCCAGTATTTTACCGAGGGAATCCGCATCCGGAACGTGGAGGCGGACAGCATCTATGCCGGCATCATGATCGATACCGACAACTTTATGCAGAAAACAGGTGTCCGCACGTTCGAGGCGGCAGCGTTCCTGCGCCGCTGCGGTGCGGATGTGACGCGTGTGCGCAAGCTGTTCCGTGAGGATATGAACGATTACAAGGCAAGAGGAGAGACGATCCGCAATGCGGAGCTGTTCCGCGGCCAGTTCGCGATTTCCGAATGCCCGAGCGACTATGTGGACAGCCCGACGGTGGTCGGAGCACAAGCGGCGAACGAGCTGCTGAACATTGTCGGTGTCAAGGCGTCCTTTGTACTGACCGAGTATAAAGGCGTGATCTATATCAGCGCCCGCGCGATTGATGAGGTCAATGTACAGATCATCATGGAGCGGATGGGCGGCGGCGGTCATCTGAATATGGCAGGATGCCAGCTTGAGACCGTCGATCTGGAGGGGGCGCGCAGCCTCCTAAAATCAACCTTAACAGAAATGCAGGATGGAGGAGAAATCTGATATGAAAGTTATCTTACTGGAAGACGTAAAAGCACTTGGTAAAAAAGGACAGACTGTAAACGTAAGTGACGGATATGCAAGAAACATGCTTCTGCCGAAAAAACTCGGCATCGAGGCAACCGCAAAAAACCTGAATGAGCTGAAACTCCAGAAAGCACACGAGGACAAAGTGGCAGCAGAGCAGCTCGCTGAGGCACAGGCTTTCGCGAAAGAGATTGAGGACAAACAGGTTACCGTAGCAATCAAAGTCGGCGAGGGCGGAAAAGTATTCGGAAGCGTATCGGCAAAAGAGATCGCTGAGGCAGCAAAAGAGCAGCTCGGATACGACATCGACAAAAAGAAAATGCAGCTTCCGAACCCGATCAAGGTTCTTGGAACGACAGAAGTGCCGATCCGCCTGCATACCAAAGTAACTGCAAAGCTGAAAGTTATCGTAAAAGAAGCATAATTCTATGGAAGAAGCACTGATTAAACGAATCCTTCCGCACAGCATCGAGGCGGAGCAGTCGGTCATCGGTTCCATGCTGATGGGGCGCGAAGCCATCATGGCGGCATCGGAAATCCTGACGAGCGACGATTTTTACCAGCACCAGTACGGCGTCATTTTTGATGCCATGGTGGAGCTGTTCAATGAGGGAAAACCGGTCGATCTGGTCACCCTGCAGAACCGCCTGCGTGAAAAGGATGTTCCGCCGGAGATCAGTTCGATGGAGTTTGTCCGCGATCTTTTAAATGCGGTGCCGACTTCGGCGAATGTGCGCCATTATGCGAACATCGTCAGCGAGAAAGCGGTGCTGCGCCGTCTCATTAAGCTGACAGAAGAGATTGAGAATGACTGCTATCTGAACAAAGAGCCGGTGGAAGTCATCATGGAGGAGACGGAAAAGAAGATGTTCCAGTTATTGGGCCAGCGGAATTCCGGAGACTTCATGCCGATCCGCCAGGTTGTCATCAATACGCTGGAGAACATCGAGCGTGCATCGAAGACGAAGGGAAATGTCACGGGTATTCCGACCGGATTCACGGATCTGGACTACAAGACATCGGGTCTGCAGAACTCTGACTTTATCCTGATTGCGGCACGTCCGTCTATGGGTAAAACGGCGTTTGTCCTCAATATTGCGCAGTATATGGCGTTTAAGAAAGACAAAGCCGTTGCGATTTTCAGTCTCGAGATGTCGCGGGAGCAGCTGATGAACCGTCTGCTCTCGATGGAGTCGAAAGTAGATTCCCAGCATCTGAGAACCGGAAACCTGAAAGACGACGAATGGAGCAAGCTGATCGAGAGCGCCGGCATGATCGGTGAATCCCGACTGATGATCGACGATACACCTGGTATCTCGATCGGAGAGATGCGGTCGAAATGCCGCAAATACAAGCTGGAGCACGGTCTTGATATCATCATCATTGACTACCTGCAGCTGATGTCGGGAAGCGGAAAGAGCTCCTCGGAATCGCGTCAGCAGGAGATTTCGGATATCAGCCGTTCCTTAAAAGCACTCGCGAGAGAGCTGAATGTGCCGGTTGTTGCACTGTCCCAGCTTTCCCGGGCTGTTGAGCAGCGTACCGACCACCGTCCGATGCTTTCCGACCTGCGTGAGTCGGGAGCGATCGAGCAGGATGCCGACGTTGTTATGTTTATCTATCGAGATGATTACTATAATAAGGATTCCGAGAATAAGGGAATCGCGGAAATCATCATCGCCAAACAGCGAAACGGCCCGATCGGAACCGTCAATCTGGTCTGGCTGCCGGATTATACGAAATTTGCGAATGCAGAGAGATAAAAGAAAATATTTTATGTGTCAGAACGTGTCGTGGGATAGTCCTGCGGCACGTTCTTTGTGTATAATTGTATGAAATTGTCGGAATATTACGATGAGATTTTCTTGCGGCAGGGGATAACAGATCCTATAATAAAGGGAAGAAGGGAGTGGCTGCCGTATGGAAAATAGAACGTATCTGGTCACGGAGGCGGAGAAGCTGACCGGGGAGAAAGCGCATGTGCTCCGGTACTGGGAGGACGAGCTCGGCATGGAAATCCACCGCAATTCGCTGGGACACCGCTGCTATACTGCGCAGGACATTCAGATTTTTCTGGGAATCCGGGAACTGAAGAAAAAGGGGCTTCACCTGAAAGCGATCCGCGAGCTGATGCCGAAGCTGGTGCAGGCAACGGCGGAGATCAAAGCGTTTCCGGCGGAAGCGGCAGAGACGGCAAAGGAGAAGCCGGATCCGGCAATACCGGGAAAAGCGGACGAAGTGCCGGAGGTGGTTGTCGATCTTCTGCCCGAGCGGGAAGCAGAACAGCTGGCGGACACTGTGATGCGGCAGGAAGAGGAGGAGCGTCAGACGGAGTTTTACCGCGTGCTCGGCCGTCTGCTCGATCAGATGATACAGAAGCGGCGCCAGGAAGAGCGGAGCCGCCGCGTGGACGAGGCGATCCGCCGCCACCAGCAGAGCCGGAGAGAAGCAGCGGCGACGCTGGAGCAGAAAGGAAAACGGACGAAAGCAAAACGGGGCCATCGGAACAATGGGTAAATCGGACAGAAAAAAAGAACGCCTGTGAGAGGCGTTCTTTTTGGATCCACGCGGAAATCCGACTTATTTTGCAGCCAGATAATCGTTGATCTGGTCTTCCAGAACCTGAGCGTCCAGGCCGTGAACCATAGCTGCTTCTTCCAGGGACTCACCCTGTGCAGAAGGGCAGCCGATGCAGTGCATACCGGCTCCCATCAGGATTCCGATGATATTTGTATCCATTGCGATTAACTCGCCGATTGTCATGTCTTTCGAGATCTTTGCCATCTTAAAGTTCCTCCTTTAAATGTGTATATACCCGTCGTTCCGATTTTGACGGCTATTTTGATTATAGCGTACCCCCGGGGGGAATGCAAGAACAAATTCATAAGATTATAGAATGTTTATAATTTTGTACTTGTATTTCAGGGGGCAATCGTTTACAATGTGGATAGTACCGAAAGGGCCAAAAAATCTACAAGGAGGATAAGATCATGGCATATGTAATCACAGACGAATGTGTAAGCTGCGGAACCTGCGCTGGAGAATGTCCAGTAGAGGCTATCGCTGAGGGAGATTCCCATTACGAAATCAACCCGGATGTATGCGTTGAGTGCGGAACATGCGCAAGCGTATGTCCAACCGAGGCTATCACAGAAGAGTAATTTGTACGGAACGTACAAAAAAGGAAGTCCTTCGCGGACTTCCTTTTTTTATACATACGTTTCAAAACTTACAGAGAAGCCAGCTCCTGCAGAGCATTCTCTTTTACCATTGCATTTCCATGTTCCAGCAGAAATGCTTCAGCGGCCAGGGAGAAGGATTCCTGTCTGCCGTACTCGGAAAGAATGTTACAGACCTTGTTGAATTCCTCCGGTTTGCAGCCGGACTGGTGCAGAACGAGCTGATAGTTGGCATCTGCCCTGTTCTTATAGAGGGAATTGCTGCCGGTAAAATACTGGTTCAGCGCTTTTGCGGAGCTGATGACATCGTCGAGGGTTGAGAAATGGAAGGTGCGTACCAGATCCACATTCTTTTCCTCGGATGCTGCAGGCTCTTTTTCGTTTTCCTTCTGTGCCGCTTTCTTTGCGATTTCCTGTGCCTTGTTCTTCACATCGCAGAGCTTGTGGAACAGGTCAATGATGTCGTCCGCGCCGGAATACTGTACCGGTTCCGGTCCGTCCGTATCGTCGCCGGATGGAGCAAATTTGGCGAAGCGGGTGTCGAGCTCCTGTGGGTCCTCGACTCTGGTGATAATGAGGACAATGCTGTCCGGAGCCACCGGAACGGCCTCGACCATGAGCGGGGCATTATCCACATTGAAGCCGAACTGCTGGTTGGCTTCAAGCATCATATCCTGAAACAGGCTGCGGGCCTTTTCCGTGCCGTAAGCCAGTTCGCTGAGCTTTAAATTTCTTTCGGCAAGATCGGCGCTGGTCAGTGTGCAGCGGATCTTGTTATCATTGATTTTTTCTATTTTCATAACTCTCACGTCCTTAATTACTCTTTACTTATATAAATAGGGCTACTTACGATATAGTATAACACATCACGGAAAGAAGTAAAGAACTTAAGATTTTTTTTACATTTCGCATAATTTTTTCAGAAATGAAGGGATAAACTTTATTTGTAATTCCCCCGGTTTGAAGTATAATGGGAGTTGGGGAAACCTTTGCTTCTGTCCGGAGGGTGCATACTCCGGCCGGAAGCAGGCACAGAAAAAACGGATCGGATAAGAAGGCGTCCCTGCGAAACATGATCATTGAAACTAAAAACAAAAGTATTTCATACGGATCGATGGGGCTTTCTTTTTTGTACGTCACAACTGCAAATAAGCCATGAAACAAACAATCGACAAAACTTTTTAAACAGATTTTCTGAAAAATACCCAATAGCAAAAAGCAACGATACGTTCGTTACTGTTCAATCAGCAGTGAAACACCTGCTGTTTCGCTGCGTAAGAACATGATTCAGGTGTGAGCAGCCCTCCTTTTGCGAAGCAAAACTTTAAATGAGGGCTGCGAATGTTACAGTTCGCTGGGAACCAGTGAACTGTAACGATACTTTCTGACTCGCATGCGGTTCCCTTGCGCATAACGGTTGCTATTGGGTATTTTTTTTGTTATAATGGGCGCAAGTGGGGAGATCTTCAGAGCGAAGAAAAGGGGAAAAGAACACATGAAGGAGCAACAGAAGAAAAAAGCAGCGCCGGTACTGGTCGTACTGATTCTGATCGTGCTAGTCGGTGCAGCAGGCATTGTTTCATTTTTGATAAACCGATATAAACCCGGAACCGAATACATGGCCGGGAACGAATATTTTAACCTGACAGACGAAAACAGCGTTGCGCTGATCCAGAACGGAGAACTTCTGGAAGAGCAGGCCGTCCTTATCGGAGGAGAGCCGTATGCGGCGTACACATATGTAGAATCCCAGCTGAACAGCTGCTTCTACTGGGATGAAGAAACAAAAGGAATCCTGCTTACAACGAGCGGCGGCGTGCAGACACTGCTTCCGGGCGATGCGGCCGTTGCCAAAACACCGGGCGGACAGCCTGCCGTACAGCAGGAGAGCGACGGAACGGTTTACATTTCGCTGGATGTCGTAAAAGAATACACAGATCTCGACTATGCATATTACAGCGATCCCAACCGTGTTGTAATCCGGAATGAATGGGACGGAGTGGAGCAGGCGACGGTACAGTCAGACACCGCGCAGGTGCGCCAGAAAGGCGGCATCAAGAGTCTGATTCTTGCGGATGTACAGAAGGGTGACACCCTGCTGTATCTGGAAAATCTGGACAACTGGTGCAAAGTCATGACGGCGGACGGCTATACCGGCTACATCCAGACAGAGGATATCTCCGAGCCGGAGGCCATCGAAGCGCGGACGGCAAAGAAAGATTCCTATGAAAGAATTACACGGGATCACAAAATCAATCTGGTCTGGCATCAGAGCACATCGACCGAGTCGAACGACGCGATGGCAGAGATGACAGCAGAAATGACCGGCGTGAACGTGATTTCACCGACCTGGTTTTCCGTGACAGACGAAACCGGTACGATTTCCAGCCTTGCGAGCGCCGATTACGTGAAACTGGCGCATGAAGCGGGACGGGAAGTCTGGGGATTGATTGATAACTTTAATGAAGCATTTGACGAAACAACCGATCTTGCCTACGCATCCGTGCGCAGCAGAATCATTGAGCAGCTGCTCGCCGAGGCAGCATCGTGCGGCATGGACGGCATCAACGTGGATTTCGAGAATCTGAAAGAGGCCGGAATCCCGCATTACCTGCAGTTTCTGCGGGAACTGACGAGCGCGGCGCATGCACAGAATCTTGTGGTGTCGGTCGATACGCCGGTACCGCAGGCTTACACGATGTATTATCAGCGCGGCGAGCAGGCAAGATTTGTGGACTATATGATTGTCATGGCCTATGACGAGCATTTCGCGGGAAGCGAGGAGGCAGGCTCTGTTTCATCCCTCCCGTTCGTACAGCAGGCCGTGGAGGAGATGACGCGGGTGATGCCTGCCGATCAGGTGATCTGCGGAATCCCGTTTTATACCCGTGTCTGGACGGAAAAGTTCGGACAGAGCGCCATTACCAGCGAGGTGCTGGGCATGGATGGCGCCAAAAACTATGCCAAAGAGAATCAGATGACAGAAACCTGGGATGCATCCCTTGGCCAGAATGTGGCAACGGTAGAAACTTCCGATGCCAGATACACGATCTGGATGGAGGATGAGCAGTCCATGGAGGAAAAACTGAAAGTGATCCAAAGTGCCGATCTCGCCGGAGTGGCAGAGTGGAAGCTCGGATTCGAGTGCGCAGACGTCTGGAGTCTGATTTCAGAATATATTGAAACAAACAGTTGACGAGGAGTCCGGGAAGGATAAGGGGAATGATAAAAGCCCGGGCACGAAGGAGGAGTATACATGTCAGAAAACAATCACGAAGAATTATTTAAAACAACGCTGATGGGCGGTTTCGATAAGGACGATGTTATGACGAAAGTGCAGAACCTGAAAGATCAGGCGTATGCCGCTCAGAAGAAACTGGAAGCGAAGATCGAGGAAAACGAGCAGGAAATCGAGAAGCTGAACCGCAAGATCCGCGAGCGTGAGGATAAAATCGAGGAGCTCGAAAAAAACATTCATGAGAAATACCAGAGCTATATCGACAATTATGACAGCATCAGCGGCCTTGTGTTTGAGGCACAGGTGAAAGCGAAAAAACTGACACAGGAAACAGAGGAGAGCTGCAGAAAGCTAAAAGAAGAGACCGAGGAAGCCTGCCGCCGGAAAACCGAAGAAACGGACGAGTCCTGCCGCGAGAAAACGGAGGAAACGGATGAGGCGTGCTGCAAAAAGAGAGAGGAGACAAACGAGTCCTGCCGGAAACAGCAGGAAGAGACAAAGGAATCCTGTGCAAAGCAGCGCCGCGAGACGAAGGAACAGTGCGAATACATGGTAGAGAGCGCACGTCAGAAGGGCGAGGAACTGGCTGCTGTTTATGAAGAAAAACTGCAGGCCGAAGCAGAAGAAATCCAGAGCCATATGGACGCGGAGTTGCAGAAAGCCAACACCAGATACCAGAAGATTTACGCCGAGATGGAAACCATGACGAGTGTACTCGAGAAGAATCGCAGAATTTTTGAGGAGACCTTTGCCGGCATCGAAAAAATGCGTGAGGAGATGAAACGTTCTGCATCGGAAGTGGAAACCTTCATGAAAGATCCGGTAAAAAGTATCTTTCCCGGAGAGGCAAAAGAAACAGCCGCAGAGCCAGACCGTGAAGATACCGCAGAAGAAGCAGAGGAAGAAGACGAAATCGTCGAAAATTCTGCAGTCATCGATCTCGAAAATGAGCCGGATTATCTCGATGATGACAACGACGAAGAAGAGGATGAAATCCCGAATCGCGCGCATGATGAAGAAGATGAGGAAGAGTAACCGGAAGCAATAAGAGTTGTAACCTGCCCCGCTGCTGCATAAAATGACCAAGAAAGGAAATTTGCAGCAGGGGGCTTTTCATTTGGAAAAAGGGAAAAAACTGGAATGGCTGATGGCGGTGATTCTGCTTTCAGCGGCGTATGTTCTGTCCCGCGAGGGCGCACGGCTGGTGGCAGCACAGAAGGCAGCCACAAAAGTAGTGGTGCTGGACAGCGGCCACGGCGGCGACGATCCCGGCAAAATCGGGGCAAACGGTGTCAAAGAAAAGGACATCAACCTTGCGATTGCCCGTCTGCTGAAAAAGAAGCTGGAAAAGCAGGGAATCCTTGTGGTGATGACGCGGGAAGGGGAGGATGATCTCTCCGATCCGGGAGCCGTGAATGCGAAAGTGCAGGATCTGCAGCGGCGCGTGCAGCTGATTCATAAAAAAAAGCCGGACTGTGTGATCAGCATTCACCAGAACAGCTACCCGGATGCGGCGGTCAAAGGGGCGCAGGTGTTTTATTATACGGATTCAAAAGAAGGCGAAAAACTGGCGCTCTGCATGCAGGCTGCACTGGTCGCGGGGCTCGATCCGGCGAATCACAGGAAAGCCAAGGGAAACAAAACGTATTACATGCTGAAGAAGACAGACGCAGTGCTGGTGATCTGCGAGTGCGGATTCCTCTCAAATCCGGAGGAGGAAGCGCTCCTGAACACAAAGGAGTACCAGAAAAAGGTGGCGGATGCACTGTGTGACGGCGTTTTAACGTATCTGGGAGAAAAGAAGAATGGCAAAGAGAAGACACAGACGAAGACGGAAGAGACCGCTGCGGGCGCTGCTTCCGCTTATGCTTGCCCTGCTGGCGGCTTATCTGGTATTCGGAGAATTTGATGAGAGCGATCCCGCGCAGAACGGAAACGGAGCGGACAGCAGCACTGCTTCACAGACGGCAGACGAAAACAATGGTCTGTCAGAAAATGGCGCAACACAGTTTCAGGCGGAAAATACAGATGAGGAGGAGCTGGCGAAGCGGTATTATTACAGCCAGCTCGATGAAAACAGACAGATGATTTACCGCGAACTGGTGCAGGGAATCGCGGAACACCAGGAAACCATCATCACAAAAGGCGGCGATCCCGATGTGACGGCGGAGGTTTATGGATGGGTCTATATGGATTACCCGGAGTACTGCTGGATCAACGGAGCATCACATGTCACGGGATACGGCGAGCCGAAGAACTACTGCGAGGTAGTTCCAGAATACACGATTCCTGCGGAGGAGATTACAGGACGCCAGACCCAGGTCAAAGGGGCGGGAAATGATTTCTTAAGTGATATCGACCGTTCGATGGATGACTATGGGAAGATCAAGGCTGTCTTTGAAAAATGTATCCGGCAGATTGATTATGTGAAAGATGCGCCGGAGAATCAGACACTCTACAGCGGACTTGTGAACAGACAGACGGTCTGCGCAGGCTATGCCAGAACGTTCCAGTATCTGATGAACCGCCTGGACATCCCGGTCATTTATGTGACGGGAACGACAGACACCGGCGAGGCGCACGGCTGGAATATCGTAAAGTGTGGAGACAATTATTACAACGTCGATGTAACCTGGGGCGATCCGGTATTCGCAGAGGGCGAGAGCGGCGAGTACAATCTGCCGGACGACCTGATCTACTACGATTTTCTCTGCGTTTCCGATGCGGAATTTTCGGACACGCATCAGGCGGATGCGAATCTGCCGCTCCCGGCGTGCAATGCAGATGACCTCGAGTATTACCGCCAGATCGGCCGGTACATGGATACATTTGATGCGACGCAGATTCTGTGGGAAATGGAGACGGATATTGAAGAGACAAAAGAGTATTCCGAATTTAAATTTGCCACCGATGATCTGATGGCGCAGGTCATGGAAGCCCGACCGGAGCTTCTCGATAAGGCTTCCGGCTATCTTTGCAGCTATTACGGACTCGGGTCCGTAAAATATACATACAGTGAGGATACGGCGACAAGAAAGCTGATGGTATTCTGGCAATATAAAGGAGAACCGAGTGAATGACGGTTCTCCTTTAAAAATATCCGGAAACAAAATGTCGATCAGCTCGCGCTCGAGAAACTCGATGGTAATCAGGCACGAATAAGGGAGTTCGGAAACCTGGGAAACACTCACAAGATCCTGACGGACGGTGATGGAATGATCCGTGACATCGGTAACCTCTGCGACCCAGGCGGCATGCGGGATCGTCAGATGTTTCGCAATCAAAGGGCCGACCTGCGCGGTATCGCCGTCGGTTGTCTGACGTCCGCAGATAATCAGATCCGCGCCGCCGATCACCTGAATACCCTGCGCCGGCGTTAAGAATATCCCCCGTGGGGGCTTGTGAAAAAGGCCGATTTTTGGTAGAGTAAAGGGATATTTGAGCGGTTGGAGAACGACCGCGCCGGGAAAGTTAAGAAAAAGAAGAAAGAAGCGGAAGATATGGAACAGGAATTATTACAGGAAATTGCCTCCTACTGGGGAACCCGTGCGGAGGGGTATTCTGAGGTCAATGAAAAAGAACTGGCGGGAAGCCAGAGAGAAGCGTGGCTGCATGTATTAGAGGAGCAGTTTCCAGAGAAAAAGAAAGAAGAGATGAAGATTCTCGATATCGGAACCGGCCCGGGATTCTTCCCGATGATTTTGTCGGAGGCAGGTTATACGGTGGCGGCTGTTGACTACACGGAGGAGATGCTGGAAAAGGCGAAAGAGAATCTGGGAAAATATACGAAATACGGTCTGGAGCGCGTGACGCTGCAGCGGATGGATGCACAGAATCTGGAGTTTGCGGATGAGACCTTTGATGTTGTCATTTCCAGAAATCTGACCTGGAATCTGGAAAAGCCGGAGCAGGCATACCAAGAGTGGATGCGTGTCCTGAAACCGGGCGGCGTGTTGCTCAATTTTGATGCGAACTGGTACGGTTATCTCTATGACGAGGAGAAAAAAGAAGCGTACGAGGCAGACCGGAAGAAAGTGGAAGAGCAGCAGCTCGACGACCATTATCTGTGCACGGACATTGACCGCATGGAAAATATTGCGCGCCAGGTGCCGCTCTCTGCGATGGAACGGCCGGCGTGGGATACGAAGTTGCTCGAATCCCTCGGCGTCTGTTCCATCCAGACCGATTCCGAAATCTGGAAGCGCGTCTGGAGCGAGGAAGAGAGACTGAACTATGCATCGACACCGATGTTTCTGGTGCGCGCGGAAAAAAGCGCAGAGCAGTCCTTCCAGCTTGGTGATGTGACCGTCCGCCGCGGCGAAAAATATCAGGGGGATATCTCCTTTGCGAATGGGGATATCGTGCTTCCGGGAACGATTATCTGTGGAAAACTTCCGGGAAAAACAATGCTGATCACCGGCGGCGTTCATTCCGGGGAATACGTCGGCATTCAGGCGTGTGTGGAACTGGGAGCGGAGCTTCAGCCGGAAAAAACGGTTGGAACGATCGTGATTTTAAAGGTCTTAAACCGTCCTGCTTTTGAAAACCGTGCGGGCAGTCTCGGACTTTCCGATGGCAAAAACCTGAACCGTGTATTTCCGGGCAACCCAAACGGAACCGAGATGGAGCGGCTGGCGTGGGCGATGACAAAGGAAGTTTTCCCGAAAGTAGATTACTATATCGACCTCCACAGCGGCGACGATTTTGAGGATCTGACGCCGTACGTCTATTACGCCGGAAAAGCGGCGCAGGAAGTGATGGAGACTTCGCGGAAAATGGCGGAGCAGGTGGATGTACCGTACATGGTGCGCTCCATGGTATCATCGGGCGGAGCTTACAACTATGCGGCGTCCAGAGGAATCGCAAGTATTCTCCTGGAACGCGGCGGCATGGGCGCATGGACATCCGAGGAAGTCAATTCGGACAAGCGCGATGTGCGCAATATCCTAAGCAGCCTCGGGATGTATCAGATCCGCCGCGATGTGCGGAACTACGTGCCGATGGAAGTGACGGATGTCCGCTATCAGGCGGCTTCGGAAAGCGGCCTGTGGTATCCGGCGGCGAAACCGGGAGACATGGTTGCGGAGGGTGCACTGCTTGGAACCATCCGTGATTATAATGGAAAACTCCGGGAGACATGCCGCGCCGAATACACCGGTGTTGTGCTGTACCAGACGGGCAGCCTGCAGGTAATCGAGGGAGGATCTGTTGTTGCCTACGGACGGATCGTGCGCGAGCCGGAATATGACGACCGCAAAGAACAGATTGTCCATTACTGGGAAAAGCGGAGTGAGAGCTTTTTGGAGCAGAGACGCGCGGAGCTTGCCAACCCGATTGCGAAGCGCTGGATGAAAGAGATCGAAAAACAGATTCCGGAAAAGAGACGGTTAAAAATCCTTGATGTCGGCTGCGGAGCCGGATTTTTCTCAATTCTGCTGGCAAAAGCGGGCCATGAGGTCTTCGGCATCGACCTGACACCGGAGATGGTTGAGAATGCCATCCAGCTTGCCGAGGAGGAAAACGCCGACTGCCGGTTCCAGGTTATGGACGCGGAAAAACCGATATTTGCGGATGAAACGTTTGATGTTGTCATTTCCCGAAATCTGACATGGACCCTGCCGAATGCGGAGCATGCCTACAGCGAATGGATGCGTGTGCTGAAAACGGGCGGTATCCTGCTGAACTTCGACGCCAATTACGGAAAAGACGATGCTTCTGACACGAAAGATCTGCCGGAACAGCACGCCCATTTTAAAGTTGGAAATGAAATGCTTGAAGAGTGCGAACGGATCAAAGCACAGCTTCCGATCAGCCGGAAAAACCGGCCGGCATATGATGTGGCCGTGCTGTGTGAGAATACCAGAGGGGAAATTCACATTGATCCGGATCTTGGAAAACGGATTTATCTGGAAAAAGATGAATTTTACAATCCTGCGCCGATGTTTTCGATCTGTGCAGTAAAAAAATGAAGGTTTTCATACCGGAAAGAAATGATTTGCGGAGGAAAAGGATATGAAACAGTTTCAAAACTTTGAGGAAGAAAATATTCATTACTGGACCGGAAGAACCGATGTGGCAGCAATGGAGGCAATTGCACGGCAGACACCGCTGTCAGAAAAACAGAGACCGGAATGGGATCTTACCGTATTGCGGGTGGCGGGCATGGAAGCCAAAGCCGATCCCGAAATCTGGAAAGCGGTCTGGACAAAAGAAGAACGGATCAACAATGCTTCCACCCCGATGTTCCTGGTTGAAGGAGTAAAAAAAAGATGCGTAACTATGTGATGAAAAGGCTTCTTCAGCTGATACCGATTCTCTTTGTGATTACCTTTTTGTCTTTTGGAATGATGCGGCTGGCAGGAAGCGATGCGGTACTTCAGAAGATGGAAAATACCGGCATGGTTATGTCACAGGATGTGATCGAACAGGCACAAAAGGAGCTTGGACTGGACAAGCCGTTTCTGGTGCAGTACGTTGTATGGCTGAAAAATCTGCTGCATGGGGACATGGGCGTAAGCTATATCTCAGGAGAAGATATTTTTGATACCTTTCTGGCAAAACTTCCGGCGACCCTGCTTCTGACCGTCGTTTCGATTGGACTGACGATTGTCATTTCCATCCCGCTTGGCGTGCTTGCGGCGGTAAAACAGAATCGGATGATCGACTACCTGATTCGGTTCTGCAGCTTTCTGGGAAACAGCATGCCCAATTTTTTCGTGGCACTGCTTTTGATGCTGTTCTTTGCGATCCGCCTGAAGTGGTTTCCGGTTATTTCGGATGGAGTCAGTCTGTCAGGCGTGGCACTGCCTGCACTGACCCTTGCGATCGCCATGTCTGCCAAGTATCTGCGGCAGGTAAGGGCAACCGTTCTGGATGAGCTGGGGAAGCCTTATGTAAGCGGAGCAAAAGCGAGAGGCATTCCCTTTTCGACCACGCTGGTAAAGAGCGTGCTTCGCGCTTCTCTTGTGACGATTCTTACACTGCTTACGCTGTCCATCGGAAGCCTTCTTGGCGGAACCGCGATTGTAGAATCGATTTTTCTGTGGGACGGAGTTGGAAAACTTGCGGTGGATGCCATCAGTATGCGTGATTATCCGATGATCCAGGCATATGTGATGTGGATGGCGATTATTTATGTCGGGGTTAATCTGCTTACGGATTTGGCGTATCGTTTTCTGGATCCGAGAATTCGCCTGGGAGGAATGGAAGGATGAAAAAAGAAAAGACCATTACCGTGCGCAGACAGAAAATTCAGCCGGACCGGACCAAAAAACGTTTGTGTTTTTTTCTGTTTCTGACGGCATTGCTTTTGCTGACGGTTGTTTTTGCAGAGCAGATCTGTCCCTATGATCCCAATGCACAGGATACAGGGGCTGCGTTACTGCCGCCGGGAGCGGGACATCTTGCCGGAACAGATCGGTTCGGGCGGGATATGCTGTCCAGAATTCTGGTGGGTTTAAAAACCAGTGTTACTTCTACACTGATTCTGGTGGTTGCCGTTACCGTGACGGGAAGTATCCTGGGGCTGATCTGCGGATATTTCGGCGGAATTGCAGACACCGTTATTATGCGGATTTCCGATATTTGTCTTGCGTTTCCCGGACTGGTTTTTGCAATGGCAATCGCAGCTCTTTTAAATGGAGGAATCAGTAATGCAGTTCTGGCGCTGGCGTTAATCAGCTGGCCGAAGTATGCCAGAATTGCAAGAAGCCAGACGCTGACGGTGAAAAATACAAACTATATGGCGGCCAGCCAGCTTGCCGGATGTACTGCGGCGCAGATGATCTGGCGCCATATCCTGCCGAATATTGCCGGACCGATTCTGGTAACATCGATGCTCGATATCGGAACGATGATGATGGAGCTTGCCGGACTGTCATTCCTGGGACTTGGCGCACAGCCACCTACGGCGGAGCTTGGAAATATGATGAGCGGCGGAAGAAGTATGCTGCAGACGTATCCATGGGTTGTAATTGGCCCGGGACTTGCTATTTTTACAGCGGTTGTTATTTTTAACCTGCTTGGTGATGCCATGCGCGATTATCTGGATCCACACAATGGGCGGAAACAATAAAGAAAGGGAGAGAGGAACATGAAAACAAAATACTGGAAAAAAACGATATTATTTTTAGCGGCAGTCTGTTTAAGCGGCAGTCTGCTTGCCGGATGCCAAAGTCAGAAAAGTGCGGACAGTACGCAGACAGAAAACAGTGAAAAAACATTTGTATTTGGTGATACCACTTTTAATCCGGAAAATGAGGAAGCCGATGTCAATCCGCATAATACCTATGCCGGCTGGGCCTGTATCCGATATGGAATTGGGGAAACGCTGTTTCATTATTCCGATGCCATGGAAATTGAGCCATGGCTGGCAACCGAATATGAAAATCCGGATGATCTGACCTGGATCATCACGCTGCGGGACGATGTTTCGTTTTCCAGCGGACGAAAAATGGATGGAGAAGCAGTAAAAGAATGTCTGGAACATCTGATCGAGGTTCATGAGCGTGCCAGAGGAGATCTGATGATTGACTCCATTACGGCAGAAGGTCAGACGGTCACAATCAAAACGCAGGTTCCAAAACCGACGCTTTTGAACTATCTTTCCGACCCGTATGGATGTATCATTGATATGCAGGCGGGCATTACAGAGGATGGCATCGTAACAGGAACCGGACCGTATCAAGTCGTATCTCTTACATCCGGGGAAAAACTGGAGCTTAAAAAAAATGAAACCTACTGGGATGGGGAACCGGGATTTGATCAGATTACGGTTCGCACCATCTCGGACGGCGACACACTTACCATGGCACTTCAGTCCGGAGAGATTGATGGCGCCTATGGAATGCCGTATGCAAGCTACCCGCTGTTTGAGAATGATGATTACACATTTTCGAGCTGTGCCACAAGCCGTGCGTTCTTTGCCCATATGAACTTTGAAAGCCCGATCATCCAGGATGAGGCAGTGCGGAAAGCAATTGCAATGGGAATCGACAAAGAAGGGTTTGTCGAGACGCTTCTGGATGGAAACGGTTATGCGGCAGTCGGTGCGTATCCGGATAATTTCTCTTTTGGAGGAGACGCCGTACAGGCAGAATCCTATGATCCGGCGGGAGCCGAAAAAGTGCTGGAGGATGCCGGATGGGTGGACCGTGATGGAGATGGAATCCGGGAAAAAGACGGAGAAAAACTGTCGATCCGCTGGCTGACGTATCCAAGCCGTCAGGAACTGCCGCTTCTTGCAGAATCGGCTCAGGCAACCTTAAAAGAAATCGGAATCGATGTGTCCATCAACAGCACGGCAAATCATAACAGTCTGCGAAAAGATCCGACGGCATGGGATGTTTATGCAAGTGCAATGGTAACGGCGCCGACGGGAGATCCGGAGTATTTCTTTACGACACACTGTCTGGACAGTTCGGCGGTCAACAACGGACATTACCATTCTGACAGGCTGGAAGAGCTGGAAAAAGAAATGGCAGTTACCTTTGATACAGAAAAACGAGGAGAACTGGCGGTCCAGATGCAGCAGACGATCCTGGACGATCATGCTTTTGTGTTCTGTTCACATCTGAAAATGAGCATGATTTCACGGTCAGATGTAACCGGACTGATGGCGCATCCCTGCGATTTCTATGAGATTACTGCAGACCTGAAACCGGCAGAATAATATGTGGGAAGAGCAAAAAGGAGAAAGAATGGAAGAACTGCTGTCTTATTCGCATGTCGATATCGCTTTTCGGGGAAACACCGTGGTACATGACGTCAGTTTCGAACTTCATCCGGGAGAAATTCTTGGCATTGTGGGCGAATCCGGAAGCGGAAAAAGTACCTTGCTGAAGGCTGCAATGGGTTTGCTTGGAAGGGACGGAATGGTAACCCGGGGAGATATTTTTTTCCGCGGGCAGGACATACCGGATCTGCCGGAAAAACAGCTGCGGACCATCTGCGGAGCAGGAATCGGCATGATCTTCCAGGATGCGGGCGCTTCGTTAAGTCCCATACGTACCATTGGTGCGCAGATCCGGGAGAGCATGGCCGTCCATAAAAAAATAACGAAAGCAGAGGCGAAAAGGCAGGCACTGCAGCTGTTTGAAAAGATTGGCCTGGAAGACGGGGAAAGAATCTGGAGAAGCTATCCGTTTGAACTTTCGGGAGGCATGAAGCAGAGAGTGGGAATTGCCCTTGCCATGCTGATGGAGCCGCCGGTTCTGCTGGCCGATGAACCGACAAGCGCATTGGATGTGGCCGTACAGAAACAGGTGGCAGAGGAGATGCTCCATCTGCGGGAAGTATTTGGGACCGCAATCGTTCTGGTGACACATGATATCGGGGTTGTATCAGCCATGGCAGATACCGTGCTTGTGTTAAAAGACGGCTGCGTGGCAGAGTATGGTACTGCAGAACAGGTGCTAAAGAAACCGCGCCGGGAGTACACAAAAAATCTGCTGGCGGCAGTTCCCAGACTTTGGAGGAAATAAATGGAACCAATTTTGAAAGTTTCCGATCTGACAAAAACGTTTGAAGACCGAAAGCGGGAAAACTTTTCTGCGGTAGATCATGTTTCTTTTCAGGTGATGCCGGGACAGACCCTTGGAATTGTGGGTGAATCCGGAAGCGGAAAAAGTACGCTGGCCAGACTTCTGTGCTGTCTGGAGGAGCCGGACGGGGGCACGCTTTCCCTGTGCGGCAAAGAGATCGGGGAAAAAGAACGAAAAAAAAATCGAGAGGTCTGCCGGAAAATTCAAATGGTTTTTCAGGATCCGGTCAGCTCTTTCGACCCGCGCCGGACGCTGGGGGAAGGGATTGGGGAAAGTCTCAGAAATGCCGGAGTTCCCCGGAAAGAAGCAGAGAAGAGGGTAAGGCAGCTGCTGGAGCAGTGCGGTCTTCCGGAAGAGTTTTCAAAACGATATCCGCATGAGGTAAGCGGCGGTCAGTGCCAGCGTGCGGCGATTGCAAGAGCACTGGCGATCGAGCCGCAGATTCTGATCTGTGATGAGGCGACGTCTGCACTGGATGTCGCCGTGCAGAAACAGATCATGGAGCTTCTGGATCTGCTGCGGAAGGAAAAACATCTGACTATTTTATTTATCTGTCACAATCTGGCACTGGTACAGTCCTTTTGCGATCGGATTCTCGTCATGAAGCAGGGAAAAATGGTAGAAGAAGGAACACCGGAGGAAGTGATCTGGCATCCGAAACATCCGTATACCAAATTACTGGTAGATTCCGTGTTATAAGTTTAGAAAGGAAGAGCAGAAAATGTGGATTTTCTGCTCTTTCTGCGTTATGATAGAGAAAAGCGGCAAGAGCGCCGGAAAAGAAAAAGGAGAAAACTTGCGATGCGAAAAGAAGAGTTAAAAACATATATCGAAAACCATGAATCGGAGATGATCGAAGACCTGAAAAGCCTGATCCGGATTCCAAGCGAAAAACAGGCGGCAGAGCCAGGCAAACCATTCGGCGCACCGGCGGCAGAAGCACTGGCGCAGGGAATCGAAATTCTGGAAAAATACGGCTTTGCCGTAACCAACTACGACAACTACGCGATTGCAGCTGACTTTAATCAGGAAGAAAAGGGCCTTGATATTCTCGCCCATCTCGATGTCGTACCGGCAGGCGAAGGCTGGCAGGAGACCGATCCATTCACCCCGCTCATCAAAGAAGGAAAAATGTTCGGCCGCGGAACCGCAGACGACAAAGGACCGGCGATCGCAGCTATCTACGCAATGCGCGCTGTCAAAGAACTCGGTTACCCATTAAAGAAAAATGTCCGTCTTGTCCTCGGTTCCGACGAGGAGTGTGGAAGCTCTGACCTCGAATATTATTATAAGAAAGAAGTGGAAGCACCATGCACCTTCTCACCGGATGCCGAATTCCCGGTCATCAACATTGAAAAAGGCGGCATGCGCGGCCACTTCGAAAAAACATCCGATGCCGGAACGACAGGCGTGCGCCTCGTATCCTTACAGGCCGGCACCAAACTGAACGTTGTACCAGGCAAAGCATATGCAGAGCTTGCCGGCATGGAAAAAGAAGACCTGAAAACCTGCGCTGACGAGACTGAGCAGAAGACCGGCGTTTCCTTCGTTCTGGAAGACACCGAAAACGGCAATATAAAAATCACCGCCTGCGGTGCCTTCGCCCACGCATCCACCCCGGAAATGGGTAACAACGCACTGACCGCACTGCTGCAGCTTCTCGCATCCGTTGGAATGGAAGAGAGTGAACTGAAAAACGACATCAGTTTCCTTGCAAAAGTTTACCCGCACGGCGACGGCAAAGGCGCAGGCCTCGGTGTCGCCATGTCAGATGAAGAGTCCGGCGAGCTCACCTTAAGCCTCGACCTCATGAACTACGACGGCAAAACCCTGACCGGTTCCTACGACTGCCGCGCCCCGATCTGCGCGACAAAAGAAAACCTGTACGATACCGCCGGGCAGAACATGAAAAAAGGCGGCTTCTCCATGGAAGGCAGCGGAATGTTCCCACCACACCACGTCCCGGCCGACAGCCCGTTTGTCCAGACCCTGCTGCAGTGCTACACGGATGTCACTGGAAAACCAGGCAAACCATTTGCGATCGGCGGCGGAACGTATGTGCATCATCTGAAAAACGGTGTTGCGTTTGGATGCGCAGACCTTGAAGTCGACAACCGTATGCACGGAGCAGACGAGTTCGTGGAAATCGAATGCCTGAAAGAATGCGTTGTGATCTTCGCGGAGGCGATTGTGCGGATTTGTGGGGAATAAATAATTGAAAAATAAAAGATAAAAAAGATCTTCAGCCAAACCGATAGATTCTGAAAAGAACAAGGTTTGCCTGAAGATTTTTTATGGCTCTGAATTGTTACAAATTTTCTCAGAACCGCAGTTCCCTGCACCGGTTCAGGCATGCAAAGATTTCCTGCCGTCTCGGCCGTGCCAGGTCGCTGGGTCTTCCAGGAGCGAGAAGCGAAGAGAGGCCTTTTTCATCCATCTGTTTTTCCAGCAGGTCCACCACCTGCACCAGTGTTTTTCTTCCGTCCATCTTGTGCTCCGCTGCTTCTAAAAGAAGCGCAGCCAGCCCGTTCAGCTGTTCACTGTCCGTGAGCTGTTCCACGGCGCGCAGATCCGTCAGAGATTTGTTGATGAGGATGGATTCCCGTCCCATCACTTTGACTTTCGTGCGGTCACTTCCCGTCAGGCCTTTACCCGGCTGCGGGCAGCGATGGAAGGCTGGAACGGAAAAAGGGCGTACGGAGGCAGTAAACGGCGGAAATTCCGCGGCTGTGGTTTTTGCGCGATCCGTAATGTCATAAGGAACGTATTCTTTCATCTGAATGACAGTGTCTGCCACGTGGAAGTAAGAACCGGAGCTTCCGGCAACGAGAATCGACGAGATGCCGAGCTTCTCATACAGATCCCGCACGCGGCTGATAAACGGTGTGATCGGTTCTTCGCTGTCGGCAACGACGCGCTGCATCAGCTCATCGCGCACCATAAAGTTGGTGGCGGACGTATCCTCATCGATCAGAAAGAGGCTCGTGCCGGATTCGATGCCCTCGATCACGTTGGCAGCCTGCGAGGTGCTTCCGCTGGCATCGGCGGTCGAGAATGAAGTCGTATCACTCTTTCCGGGAAGATTGTGGATGAAGAGGGAGATATCGACGTTGCTGATGCTTCTGGAGTCCTCGGAGCGGAGCTTTCCGGCGCTTGCATCGGTGATGACATATTCACGGCCGTCCCCGGCGATGTGGTTGTATACGCCGCGCTCAAGCGCCTGCAGCAGGGTGGATTTTCCGTGGAAGCCTCCGCCTACGATCAGTGTGACACCGAGTGGAATTCCCATGCCGGAAACAGGTCCGCGGTTTGGAAGATCGAGGGTAACGCGCAGGGATTCCGGTGAGGTAAACGGAACGGCGTGCTTCATCGGCAGATCGGAAACACCGGTCTCGCGCGGGAGAATGGAGCCGTCGGCGATGAAGGCAGTGAGTCCTTTTTCTTTTAATGCGGCGCGGATCGCCTGCTGGTCCTCACAGAGCCGGACGACGTTGGCGCATGCTTTCGGATCCAGAGCACGGTAGAACAGTGATTTTTCTACGCAGCCGGGCAGAAAGTCGAAAAGAATGCGGATCAGCTCCTGCGAGGCGATGGTGCGGCCGTTGGCCGGGAAGCCGATTTCCATGTTGACGACAAGACTGCCGTCGGAAGGATTCAGAACGCAGGCAGTGCGCTCCAGAATTTCCTGTCCGCAGCGGCTTATCCCCAGCAGACCGCTTTTGCCGGAACCCTTCGCGCGGAAGGAATACGGTGCGATGGCGCGCGCAAACTGGCGCAGCAGGTAATCCTGGAGGGCGACGCGCTTTTCGTATGTGTCGTAGAGAAAAGACGGAAACGCAGCGGTTTTGCCGCTGATATGAACGCTGACCCGCGACGGAGCGGCGAACGGATCGCCCTGGACATGGTCGATGGAGAGTGTGTAGCGCGGAAACTGATAGGCACCGCGGGTGGATTTATAGGCGGGATAGCTTTTGTGATTGATACTGAGTAAAAGCTGTTTCAGATCATTTGCTGATTGCATGAAAAAAACTCCTTTCAAAATAAAAAAGGTGAGGCTGCCGTACAGAGCGTGTCTGAAAATGGCTTTTCGCAAGCTACGAGTTCCAGGTGGTGGGAGATTTTGTCCGAATGGGGGCGGCTTAAACCCGCTACGGCAACCGAATGAGGGCAAAATCTCCCACAAAGTGGGGCTTGCAGCTTGCGGAAATGATTTTTCAGACACGCGCTAGACGACAGCCTCATCCAAAAAGCTTTAACGTCTGGAAACACTCTGGCGCTTCACCAGCTTGGTTGCCATGCACATTTTCAGACATTCGCGTTTCGGATCGGCCACGCGGTCAAGCAGGCGCTGGACGGCAGTGGCGCCAAGCTCGCGTTTTCGGACCTTCATGGTGGAAAGCGGCGGAACCATCATATCGCACATCGGAACGTCATCAAAGCCGATGATGGAGACATCCTCCGGGATGCGGTAGCCGTTTTCACGCAGTGCACGCATGGCGGCCGCCGCGATGATGTCATTGTCGGCAAAGTAGGCATCCGCGATCGGTGCTTTCGACTCGAGAAGGCGCAGCATGTCGCGGTAGCCCTCGTCCGAGGTAGGGGAAACCGGGTGGACATATGGATGTGAGGTGCTGATACCGTTTGCGCGGAGCGCTTTGTAGTAGCCGTCGGCGCGTTCGGAGAAGTTGCTGATGTCGAGGCTCGAGTGAAAGTAGCCCACGTTTTTGTGTCCGCACTGAATCAGATAATTCGTGGCGTTGAACGCCCCCTGAATGTTGTTGATCAGAACGCAGTCGTAATCGAGCTCATCGTAATAGCAGTCCACGACAACGATCGGAACAGAAAAATCGCGGAACTTGCGGAAATCGGACGGAGCCATTTCGGTTGCAAGAAGAAGAATGCCCTCACAGTCCACAGCGCGGAGTGCATCGAGCTGGCTGTCAATATCCATGGTCTCATAAAAATAGGAGATATGAAGCGCACAGCCCTGGCGGGTGCATTCGGTGGAGATTCCTTCGGTCAGCTGGGAGAAAAACGGCGTGTCGGCAGCAACCTTTCCGTGCTTCTTATAATTGACCAGCTGAATAATGCGGGAGGAAGCGCCGGAGGCTTCATTTTTTTTCGGCGCATAGCCATACTCGGCTGCAGTTTTTAAAACCAGCTCTCTTGTGGCATCACTGATGCCGGGTTTGTTATTGAAAACCATAGAAACCGTGGCAGGCGATACGTTGATCAGCTTTGCCAGTTCTTTCGCAGAAATATTCATAAGAGTTCAGCTCCTGTTCGATAAAATCAGCCCGCACGGTGCTTCCGTGTGTTTTGTGCATGCGGGATGTTGAAATTTATTTCAGTATTTATCTGAAAAATATTAAACTTATGCATTGATTTTAATATGAATTAAAAAAGAAGTCAACTTCTGAGCTGTAAAAAGTTGAAATACGAAGAAATGCATAAAAGCAGCCATTCTTTTTTATATAAATTACTAAAAAAGATTTAATAAAACTGAATTGATGTTGACAAATTCAAAAGAATTTAGTAATATAAGAGCCATAAAGAACAGAGAAATTCAAAATATAATTTAGCAAAGTTTAAAGAAAATTAAATGGAGGAAATGAATATGAAATCAGTTAAGATCGGATTTGCACCTACGAGAAGAAGTATTTTCAGCGCTCCGGATGCGGTAAAATATGCAAACCTGACGAGAGAGCGTTTAAAAGAGCTCGGCGTTGAATTCGTTGATATCACAGACATCAATGAGGAGGGTCTGTTTTACGATGAGGCGGACCGTGAGAAAATCCAGGAGAAATTCCGCCGTGAGAACGTAAAGGGAATTTTTTTCCCGCACGGAAACTTCGGAACGGAATATGTCTGTGCAAGACTGGCAAAGGAAATAGGGCTTCCGGTACTTCTCTGGGGACCGCGCGATGAGAGACCGGATGAGAACGGTGTGCGTCTCCGCGACAGCCAGTGCGGCCTGTTTGCAACTGGAAAAGTGCTGCGCCGTTTTGGTGTTCCGTTCACCTATATGACGAACTGCCGTCTGACCGATCCGGAATTTGAGCGCGGCATTCAGGATTTCCTTGCTGTATGTAATGTGGTAGATACCTTCCGCCACACCAGAATCCTTCAGATCGGACCGCGTCCGTTCGACTTCTGGTCTACCATGTGCAACGAGGGCGAGCTGCTGGAAAAATTCAACATTCAGCTTTCCCCGATTCCGCTTCCGGAACTGACTGCGGAGATGAAAAAAGTAAAAGCAGAGGGCAGCGAGGTGGAAAAAGTCGTTGCTTACTGCAACACCAATATGTGTGTAAAGATCAAACCGGAAGAACTGGAAAATGTAGCAGCTCTGAAGGTTGCAATGAAGAACCTGGCTGCAAAATATTCCTGCAATGCCATCGCGATCCAGTGCTGGAACGCGCTGCAGGGTGAGATCGGCATCATGCCGTGTGCGGCAAACTCTCTGCTGAACGAAGAGGGAATTCCGGTTGTCTGTGAGACCGATATCCATGGCGCCATCACCGCTCTGTTGGTAGAGGCTGCCGGCAGAAATGATAAGAGAAGCTTCTTTGCTGACTGGACGGTACGCCACCCGGACAACGAGAACGGCGAGCTGCTTCAGCACTGCGGACCGTGGCCGATTTCTGTTGCACAGGAAAAACCGACGATCGGTTATCCTCTGGCATTCAGCCATCCGGGCGCTGTAGAGGCGCAGGCAAAATTAGGCGAAATGACACTGGCGCGTTTTGACGGAGACAACGGAGAGTACTCCCTGCTGCTTGGAAATGCAAAAGGTGTCGAGGGACCTTATACGAAGGGAACCTACGTATGGGTTGAGGTACAGAACCTGAAACGCCTGGAGGCAAAAATCGTGGAAGGACCGTACATCCACCACTGTGTCGGTATCCACGAGAACGTTGTGCCGGTTCTGTATGAAGCATGCAAATACATCGGCATTGCCCCGGATTTATATGATCCGATTGAGGAAGATGTCAAAGCATATTTAAGAGGAGAATGAAAATCATGAGTGAATACAAGGAATTGAGTTGTCTGGCGTATGATCTGCGGAAGAAAGTAGTGGAAATGGTAGTTTCCGGCAAGGGCGGCCACATCGGCGGCGACATGAGTGTCATCGATGTGCTTGTAGCGCTGTATTTTAAAGAGATGAACATCAGCCCTAAGAACATGGACGACCCGGACCGCGACCGTTTTGTAATGAGTAAAGGTCATTCCGTTGAGGCATATTATGCAGTACTTGCAGCAAAGGGATTCTTCCCGATGGAAGAGGTCATCGAAAAATTCTCCAAATTCGGCAGCCCGTACATCGGCCATCCGAACAATAAACTGCCGGGCATCGAGATGAACTCCGGTTCTCTCGGCCACGGACTTCCGGTCTGCGTGGGAATGGCGCTGGCAGGAAAAATGGATAAAAAAGATTACCGTGTTTACACCGTTATGGGTGACGGCGAGCTGGCAGAAGGCTCTGTCTGGGAGGGCGCAATGTCCGCAGGAAACTACAAGCTGGACAACCTCTGTGCGATCGTAGACCGCAACCGTCTGCAGATCTCCGGAAATACCGAGGATGTCATGAAACAGGACAGCCAGGAGGAGAGATGGGCAGCGTTCGGATGGAATGTTCTTTCCGTACCGGGCAACGATATGGACGCGCTCGTTCATGCGTTTGAGCTGGCGAAACACTGTAAGGGAAAACCGACGGTTATTATTGCAAATACAACGAAGGGCTGTGGTTCTTCCGTGATGGAAAATAAGGCGGAGTGGCATCATAAAGTGCCGACACCGGAGGAAGTAGAACAGATCATGAAGGATCTGGAGGAAAGAAAGGAGGCACTGTCATGAATAAGATTCCAAACAGACAGGCCATTTGCGAGGTTTTAATGAAACATGCCGAAACGGATAAAGATATCGTGGTGCTCTGCAGCGATTCTAGGGGAAGTGCTTCCCTGACACCGTTTGCAAATGCGTATCCGGAGCAGTTTGTGGAGATGGGTATTGCGGAGCAGGATCTGGTCAGCGTTTCTGCCGGTCTTGCAAAATGCGGCAAGAAAGCATTTGCGGCATCTCCGGCGTGCTTCCTTTCTACAAGAAGCTATGAGCAGGCGAAGATTGACTGTGCATACTCCAACACCAATGTAAAGCTGATCGGTATCAGCGGCGGTGTGAGCTACGGTGCGCTTGGCATGAGCCATCATTCTGCACAGGATATCGCAGCAATGGCAGCCATTCCGAATATGCGTGTGTATCTGCCAAGCGACCGTTTCCAGACAGCAAAACTGGTTGAGGCGCTCCTTACCGATGAAAAACCGGCTTATATCCGAGTGGGAAGAAATGCCGTTGCGGATATTTACAGCGAAGAAAATACCCCGTTTGAGATGGATAAGGCAACGGCTCTCTCGGAAGGCACCGATGTTTTACTGGTAGCCTGCGGTGAGATGGTCCGCCCGGCGCTCGATGCAGCTGCTATGCTGAAAGAAGAGGGAATCAGCGCAGGACTGCTCGATATGTACTGTGTGAAACCGCTGGACAAAGAGGGCCTAGTAGAGGCTGCAAAGAAGGCAAAAGTTGTCATTTCGATCGAAGAGCACGCTCCATTTGGCGGCCTTGGTTCGATGGTAAGCCAGGTGGTCGGCGCAGAGTGCGCGCGTAAGGTAGTCAACATGTCTCTGCCGGATGCGCCGGTGATCACGGGAACTTCCAAAGAAGTATTTGACTATTATGGACTGAATGCCGAGGGCATTGCAAAAAAAACGAAAGAATTACTGGCTTAACCAGAAATGGAATCAGCGGTGAATGTGATAGCCCGCAGGGAACTGTAAACTGCCGCAGGTCTGCGTATGCCATGTTCCTGCGTGCCCGGGCGGAAGAAAATCCGGGAACGCAGGAACTTTTTCTATATAATTAGGAATAAATCGTTCTGCGGAAATAATCAGGAATAAATCGTTCTGCGGAAGATTTTGGAATGTGTGGTAATCGCCAAAGATCTTGCCTATAGGGGCAGGGTGAATGCCGCGACAATAGAAAATGACGCATGGTGTGTTGAAAAACAGGGTGTATTCAGCGTTATTCGAGATGGGGATCTGGATATTTATAAAATTTTAGGAATGGAGCTGGAAAAATGGAGAAAAGGTATATCATCGGAATTGACCAGAGCACGCAGGGAACGAAAGCGCTGCTCTTTGACGAGGAGGGACATTTACTCCGCCGTACCGACTTGCCGCACCGGCAGATTGTCAATGAAAAGGGATGGGTGTCCCATGATCTGAATGAGATTTACCGGAATACAGTACAGACGGTAAAAACGCTGGTGGCAGAGTCCGGTGTTGCACCGGAAGAAATCGCCGGAATCGGCATCAGCAATCAGCGTGAGACGACGGCGATCTGGGACAAGGCGACCGGGGAACCGCTGGAAGAGGCAATTGTATGGCAGTGCGGCCGCGCAAGCGGCATTGCGCAGGAGATTGCGGAGCAGGGGCACGCAGAGAAGATCCGCGAGGCGACGGGTCTGCAGCTTTCGGCTTATTTTCCTGCTGCAAAGATGGCGTGGCTGCTTCGAAACGGCGGAGAAGAAAGACAGAAACGTGCTGCAGACGGGAAACTCTGCCTGGGTACGATTGACAGCTGGCTGGTTTACAAGCTGACGGGGGATCATGCATTTAAAACAGATTTTTCAAATGCGTCGAGAACGCAGTTGTTTAATTTGAAAACACTGGCATGGGATAAGAAGATCTGTGAGATGTTCGGGATTCCGGTCTGTGCGCTGGCCAGGGTGTGCAATTCCGATGCGGTGTATGGAGCCACGACGATGGAAGGATTGTTTTCCGAGCCGGTTCCGATCTGTGGTGTATTAGGCGACTCTCATGCGGCTCTGTTCGGACAGGGCTGTTTAAAACCGGGCATGATCAAGGCGACGTACGGAACGGGTTCTTCGCTGATGATGAACATTGGAGACAAGCCGATTAAAAGCAGTCACGGCGTTGTGACATCTCTTGCGTGGGGAAGAGGCGGCAAGGTGGACTATGTGCTGGAAGGCAATCTGAACTACACCGGAGCTGTGATTACCTGGCTGAAGGATGACCTGAAGCTGATTTCTTCGGCAAAAGAGACGGAAGGACTGGCAGGGGAGGCAAATCCGGCAGACCGCACGTATCTGGTTCCGGCATTTACCGGGCTTGGCGCGCCGTACTGGGATGAGAAAGCAACGGCATCGATCAGCGGAATTACCCGCACCACAGGAAAAGCTGAGGTGGTAAAAGCGGCACTCGATTGCATTGCCTACCAGATCACCGACCTTGTCCGTGCGATGGAGCAGGATACCGGCATGCGGATCGAGGAACTCCGTGTAGACGGCGGCCCGACACGAAACGGATATCTGATGCAGTTCCAGAGTGATATTACGAATAAACGCGTAAATATTCCGGACGCGGAGGAGCTTTCCGGGATTGGAGCGGCTTATATGGCGGGTATTTCGGCAGGTGTGTATGATCTGGAGAAGCTCGCGGGAAATATGAAACGAAGTGTGTATGAACCGAAGATGGACGATGAAATCCGGGAGAAAAAATATGCCGGATGGAAAGCGGCGGTCGACGGGGTATTAAGTAAATAGGGGACGGACGGTGTAAAAGGCCTCCCGCCCCACAGAGCACAAGTCCCCGGACAGGCACTGTTTCGGAGGGCAAGAGGCTCTGTGCGGCGGGAGATTTTTTGCGCCTGACGGTGGGATGACGAAGGGGGGACGCGGGCATTACTGTGCACTCGGCAAATACGCGTTTGTGATAAGAAAACGAAGACGCATACGTGCGTGATTGAGAAATTTGAAAAATAAAATAATCTACAAACAAAAAGGAACGATTTGGATAGAACGTTCCTTTTTTGCATATAGAGAATAAATTGTACAGAAATAAAAGGCGCTGTATAAACAGCGCGTAATGCTGATAGAATGCGAGAAAACAGCAAGAAAAAGAGGATTAAACTTGTAGTTCAATGAAGAAAAAAATAGATGTGGTATAGTATCAAGAAAAAGGGATTTCGCATGAAGGAAAGTTCAATAGAAGATGTATTAGAGCGTGTCTGAAAAATCATTTCCACAAACTGGGACTCGCAGCTTACGAAAAGCCTTTTTCAGACACGCTCTAGAGTGTACATTATGAAAAAAGAGGAGGGACAAGAGTTTGTCCGGTAAAAAACAGGAAGTATGGTAAGATAAGCTGGTAATGGAGAACGTATGCAGATTCGTATGGATGAAAAAGGGAGGATTCTGTTTATGGCTACTTACGTTATTTCGGATATTCACGGTGAGTATGAGAGATTCATGGAGCTGCTGGAAGAAATTGAGTTGAAAGATACAGATACGCTCTATGTTCTGGGTGATGTTTTAGACCGGGGTGAGCATCCGATTAAGGTGATATTGAAACTGATGGAAATGCCGAATGCGTTCTGTATCGTGGGGAACCATGAGGTGATGGCGCTGGAATGTCTGCGGTTTCTCAGTCAGGAAATCACAGATCTTGCCGTCGAGGAAGTGGATGCTGAACTGTTGGACAATCTGGTTCGCTGGAAGTATAACGGCGGTGATGCTACGATCCGGGAATTCCGGGCGCTGGATCCGGAGATGCGGGAGGAAGTGCTGAATTTTCTGGAGGATTTCAGTCTGTATGAGGAGCTTACAGTGGGAGAAAAACAGTATCTGCTGGTGCATGGAGGGCTGGGTGGATTCACACCGGAAAAGAGGATCGAGGAATATTCCCTGCACGATCTTGTATGGGCCAGACCAGATTATCAGAAGGAATACTTTGCGGATACAAATCTGGTAACAGGGCATACGCCGACGCAGACGATTCCTGACAATGACAATCCCGGGTATATTTATAAAAAATCTCACCACATTGCGATCGACTGCGGCGCATGCTTCCCGGGAGGGCGGCTGGCGGCAATCTGTCTGGAAACGGGGGAAGAGTTTTACAGTTCGGACAACAATGGGTGAACGATTTTAGACGTTCCATGATGCCAGTATCAGAAGACCGGGATTCGGAACCAGCAGAACAAGCGGGAAGATTTTTGAAACAGGACATGCCAAAACACAAGCAGGAAAGCCGTTTTGGGAAAAATGAGCGGATAACAAAAGCTTTGAAGATTGCAGGAGCAGACATGAAAGCTGCGAAAGAAAAGGAGATTTTGGATGCACTATATTATTACCGATATACATAACGACAGCTGGCGGTTCATGAAATTGCTGGAAAAAATGGATCTCAAAGAGGATGATCACCTGTATCTGCTTGGTGATTTGTTTGACCGCTGCATGGATCATCCAGACCCGGCGGGCGTGTATTTTCAGGTATTGAAGCTGGGGAAAAAATGTACTGTGATCCGCGGCAACCACGATCATTGGCTTGCCAATTACATTTTCCACTATTACGGGATGGATGAGAGAGACCGCGCCCTCCTGCAGCCGTATCCGTACAATTCCTTCCATCTTTTACAGGAACGCCTGACGGAAGTTGATTTAAAGCAGCTCGCAGAGCGCATCCTTTCCTGGCCGGTACAGGTGGAAATCGAGGTGGACGGTCAGCCGTATCTGCTTGCCCATGCCTGTACGGCAGAACCGGGGAAATGGAAACTGGACAACTATTATCTGATGGGGGATTTGTGGTACAAGGTTTTTCTTCATGAGGGAGTGCATGGATATATTTCCGTCTGCGGCCATCAGAACATGGGAAATGGATCCATCTGGAAGAATAAAAAAGAAAACGTCTATCTGTGTGACTGCGGCTGCGGCTTTGAGAATGGAAGACTGGGATGCCTTTGCCTGGAAACGAAGGAAACTTTCTACGTATAAACAAACAGAGGAAAAGCAATGAAGCGATATATGATGTCGGATATTCACGGATTTCTGGAGGCATTCGAGGCAGCTCTGAAAAAAACAGACCTTTCGGGGAAAAACCAGCTGATTCTGTTGGGCGATTACATAGATTATGGGCCAGATGGCCGGGCGGTGCTGGAAAAAGTCAGGGCATTGCAGGAAAAATATGGTTCGAAAAAAGTCATTGCCCTGATGGGAAACCATGAAAAAGCACTGCTGGACTGGCTGGAAGAATATGCGGATGTCAACCGGCATATCGGCAGTGTGGAGCAATATCGCAGCCGGAATGGCTGGCATCGGATGCAGATGGAGACTATGAAACGCTGCACAGCTTTCTGAAAGAAGAACATTTTCAAGAGTTTCTGGAAAAAGAAGCACACCTCTCAGAGGATTCCAGAAATGCAGAAGCAGTACGGCTGATGTTCGAAGATGCGGGGGATCTGATCACCTGGATGCGCCATTTTCCTTACTTTTATGAAACAGAACGCCAGATTCTGGTGCACGCCGGAATTGCCGAATGGGGCGGTAAAGACTGGCTGTGCGTGACCAGCGAGGAGCTGATGGTGGGGAAAAGAACGGTAAGCCGCGGAGCATTCTATAAGGATGTGATTGCGGGCCACATTTCCACGGCAAAAATCAGTGGAAACAGAATATATGACGGTATCTGGCATGACGGTCAGAGTCATTATTATCTCGACGGAACCACCTGGCGGAGTGGAAAAATTCCGGTGCTGGAATATGACAGTGAAACTGGAAAATACAGAGAAATATGGTGAGACACGTTGTAATGCAGCACAGTAAGATCACGGCAGGGCAGAAAAAGTGATTTAGTCAAATCAAGCAAGTGGTAAAGTGGATTGCGAATATCCGCTTTGAAAAGACACAGGATCGAAACAGAAGGGAGTACATCAGATGCATTTACCAATCAGTGTAACACAGGATGAATTATTAGAAGTATTGCTTCAGGTTGCGCCGGTGCGGCCGGTTTTTATCTGGGGTGCGCCCGGCATCGGAAAATCCGCGTTAGTGGAAAAATTCGCAGATGAAGTCGGCCTGCCGTGTGTGTCGCTCCTTGGAAGCCAGCTCGCGCCGGAGGACATTATCGGCATTCCGCAGATCCGGGGCGAGACATCGGAATTCCTTCCGCCGAAGATGATCGCCAGAAAAGAGCCGTATGTCCTGTTTCTGGACGAACTCAACGCCTGTACGCAGGAAGTGCAGAAAGCCTTCTATTCTCTGATCCATGAGCGGCGGATCGGAGAATACCATCTTCCGGAGGGAAGCATTGTGATCGGAGCAGGAAACCGTGCCGAGGACAGCGCGATCGTAAAAACGATGTCGTCCGCCCTTTTAAACCGTATGTTCCATGTGCAGCTGAAAGCGGATGTGGGACAGTGGATCAAGTGGGCGCAGGCAGAAGGACTCCATCCGTGGGTCATTGACTATATCATCCAGCGGCCGGATCACCTCTTTTCCGAACCGTCGAAAACCGAAGAACCGTTTTCCACCCCGCGTTCCTGGCACATGCTGAGCGATGCGTTGAAGGAATACCGGGCCGGGGAGCAGAATATTTCGCAGGAAACATTAAAAATGATGGCGTACGCCTGCCTCTTGGAACAGCATGCGGGGATGTTTCTTGCTTACACAAAAACACTGCGCAACACACATCTCCTGGATGACATTATCGCGCAGAAAGCAAAATGGCCGGACAAGCCGGAAAACCGGGATGTGCTGTATTTTCTCGCACAGTCCTTCCGCGCCAGACTGCTTGCAGAACTGCCGAAAAGCAAACAGGGAATTTCCGGCGGCATGCTTTCCTTTGCGTACCGCGCCAAGGGCATGATCAAAGAACTCGCAGTCATCAATTTCGAAATCGCCCAGATGACCGTCGCAGCTGATGGAGCGGAGGCACTGCCGGACTGGTTTATGATGGAAATCATCCGCGATCTGCCGCGGCTCGTCGGATGAAAAAAGGAAGGAGAAAAGGATGCCATACGTTCGAAGCCGGTATTACCGCGAAGAAGAAAAGCCGGCCGGGTACCGCAGAGTGGAGGCCGGCTTTGGTTTGCTGGAAAAAAATACACTGTTTCATCAACTGGATGGGTACATCACTGCAAAGCCCTCCCATCTGAATGCAAAAGGAAGTCTGGCCTGTGTTATGAAAGATGGAAATATCTACGTCAACATGCGGGCGAACCTGTCGCCGGAACAATGGTGCTATGTGATGGCACACAACCTTCTGCACCTGGCGTTCGGCCACTTTGACAAAGCGAGCATCCCTTCCGACTGCGAATTTGTCCCGGCACTCTGGAACAAAGCCTGTGATATCTACATTACCAGATTCCTTTATGACATCCGCCTCGGCGAGCCGATCTGCGCAGATCCGGCGGAAGCATATCCGATCAAACTGAACAGCGAGCAGAAAATTTATGAATATCTGTTGAAGCACCAGGATAATGGTGCGCAGATCTGTGGGACAAACTCTGAAAAATTAAAGGATATGATCGGGGTAGAGCGGCCGATCGTTTATAAAAAGGGAGAAAGAAATGCATATGCTGAAAAATTTTCCTATGCAGTCACTCATTCCATCAAATCTGCACTCTGCGATGCGGGAGGATACGATCTTAAAACGAAAAAGAATACCGTCATTTCCAGAGCAGCAGAATGGTTCCTGTCCCATTATCCGCTGCTCGGAGGTCTTGCGGCTGCATTTAAAATTGTGGAGGACATTGAAATGTGCCATCGGTATGAAATCCATATTGCCGCGGTTGACGCAGAGCAGGGAATCATTTATGCCAATCCGTCGTGCGGATTTTCGGAGGAAGAGTGGATTTTTGTTCTCGCGCATGAATATCTCCATGCCGGACTGCAGCACCAGAAACGGTGCAATGGGCGTGACTTCTTTCTGTGGAACATCGCCTGCGACTACGTCATCAACGACTGGCTGCACGAAATGGAGATCGGCAGAATGCCGCCGGATGGGCTGTTGTATGATGAAACACTTCACAACAAATCGGCAGAAAGTATCTATGATCTGATCGTGAAAGAGATCCGAAAGTACAAAAAACGAAACACCTTCCGGGGATTTGGCAGAGGTGATATGTTTAACGGAAACAGACCGCATTTTACTGGAAGAGAAAACGGGGTCAGCCTGGATGAACTGCTGAAAAACGCACTGCGGGAGGGATTGGATTACCATCAGGAGCACAATCGTGGTTTCCTGCCGGCCGGGCTGGTGCAGGAAATCAGGGCGCTTGCGATGCCGGTCATTCCCTGGGATGTCGCGCTGGCGAAGTGGTTTGATGTACAGTTTCCACCGCTGGAAAAACACCGCACCTATGCGCGGCCGAGCAGACGGCAGGGTGCCACGCCGGATATTCCAAGGCCAGGATATGCGTATTACGAGCAGGATCTGGAGAGCCGGACATTCGGTGTGGTCGTGGACACGTCCGGTTCCATGAGTGCAAAACAGATCGGTATGGCACTCGGCTCCATCGCCAGCTATGCCGCGGCGAAAGATGTTCCGTTCGTGAGAATCATTTTCTGTGATGCCAAAGCGACGGATGCGGGATATCTGGCACCGGAAGATATTGCCGGACGGGTAAAAGTCACGGGACGAGGAGGAACCATACTGCAGCCGGGCGTGGATTGTCTGGAACAGGCGAACGATTTTCCAAAGGACGGGCCGATTCTGATTATTACGGACGGGGAGATTGAGAATGACCTGAAGGTAAGACGAGAGCATGCATTTCTGCTTCCGAGAGGAAATCGGCTGCCGTTCCGGGCACGGGGAGAAGTGTTTTATTTTCGGGAATAGTGCGGCGTAGTCTGTGTCTCTGCAAGAAACGATAGCAGCGGCAGAGAAAGCGGACAGAATTTGCGGATGATGTTTTGCGATACTTTAGAGAACAGAAACAGAGAACACGAGAGGAGACGCTGAGAATGAGCATTGTCATTACAGGCGATACCCATGGCACCTTTGATATTGGAAAAGTTGTACGCTATTTTAACGAGCACGAAGACGACTACACCCGGGATGACTATCTGATCATCTGCGGAGATGTCGGCATCTGCGGCTTTTCTGCAGCATACGAAGCGAATACGAGAGCCGTTTTCCGAAGTCTGCCGGTGACGACACTGTTTATCGACGGAAATCATGAGAACTTCGAACAACTGAATTCCTACGCCGTGGAGCAGTGGAACGGCGGAAAGGTGCATATCATTGAGGACAATATGATCCATCTGATGCGCGGCCAGATCTTTACGATTGACGGGCTGAAATTCTTTACCTTCGGAGGTGCTTACAGCATCGACAAAATGTCCCGCGCTGAGGGAATTTCGTGGTTCCCGGAAGAAATTCCGTCACGGGAAGAGTACGAAGAAGGATGGAAAAATATGGAAAAAGAAGATTTTCAGGTGGACTACATACTGACCCACACAGCCCCAAGAGATGTGGCCGCGGCAATGGGGTATGGAGAGCTGTCTGACGATGAGGTGGAACTCCGTCAGTACCTGCAGCGCGTGGCGGATGAGACAGAGTTTCAGAAATGGTATTTCGGACACTTTCATGAAGATGCGGAAGTGGAAGAGGTGTTTGTGTGTCTGTATGATGAGATTGTGGAATTGAGTTAGGACAGGATCTTGTCCTGAAAAAAATAAGAAGCATGGTAAGATAAAATAGAAGCAGAGAACAGCCAGAAAATGCACGTCGAACCATAAAAATCTGCTTTGAAAAAAGAAAAGTTAATTGTGTTCTTCTGACGGGGCGTCCATGTGATCCAGCGCATACTCACACGCCTGAATCACAAAACTGGAAAAGGTAATGTCCTGGTCAGAATCGGAAATTGCCTGCTCGATCTGATCGATCAGGTGAAGGGGGAAACGGATGGTTTTATTTTCCGTTTCCTTGCGATTGCCTTTTAACTGAAATGCCATATCAAACTCCATTCTGCTGCCGGAGAATATAAGAACGGAGCATGCTTCCGGATCTTATGTGGAAACTACGGGCAGCATAAAACATAACAAAGGTGTTTCAAAAAAGGTTCGACAAAAAAATAAATTTTTCGAATCTGCGAAATCGAAAAATGAAGAAAAAGCTGTTTTGGGGACAGCTTATTTCAGTGCGCTTTTTTCTGGCTGTATTCTGATTTTAAAGAGTACTGGAAGCCCAGTCTGTTTTATTGTATTGCATAACTTGCTTGAAATATGCATTGCAAAATGCATGACAAAATATATTGCAAATAAAGGGAGGATGTATTACACTAAAAGAAATACAACAGAAGAAGGAGGAAAATGAAATATTCATTGCTCTGCTCAGCTAATGATTGGATGCAGAGCAAGAAAAGCCGCTTTTCCATTGACGGAAGGCGCCAGGGATCCTGAAGACAGCATAAGCGGCAGACATTCAGAGAAAAAGGATCGAAATTTTACATTTACGAGGGAGAAGACGTATGAAAGTGTGGAAGAAATTACAAGTTGTCTTTCTGGCACTGCTTTTATGCACCGGAATGATGACACAGCCTGCTCTTGCAGCATCGCTGCTTCAGGATGGAATCGAAGCAGCCTTGACAACAGACAAAGAAACTTACCAGCAGGGTGAAGAAATCAAAGTTACTTTAACTGTAACCAATACAAATGATACAGCAGTAACGAATCTGTCACTGGAAAATGTTTTGCCGGAAAATTTTGTGCTGGCCGAAAATACGGAGACAACAAAAAAGATGGAATCTCTGCAGGCTGGAGAAACCGTTACGTTGACAACGGTTTGTACGGTAAAAGCATCAGATGACAAGAAGGATGATGAAAATAAGGAAAATCCTTCTGGAGATGACAAAAAGAATCCGACAGATAATGAAAAGCCAGGAAATGGAAACGTAGCAAATGACACGAAAAATCCTGGTACGACAACGGGCAGCAAGGATTCCGGAACGACATTAACAAAAGATCAGGGAACTGGAAACGCAAAGCAAAATGGCCAGTCCTTAAAGGCTGAGAAATTGAAATCTGCACCGAAAATGGGTGACAACACCAAAATTATTGTTTGGGTTGTACTGCTGGTGCTGGCAGGAGCAGCCATTGTTGTTGCACTGAAGAAAAAAAACAGAAGAAATAAAATGTTGGCGTGGTTTCTGTGCCTGATTATGACGGGAAGCACCGTTGCAGGCGTATTTCCGGAACGGGCAAGAGCAGAAGCACAAAGTGTAAACATAGGAAAGGTCATGGAGCTTTCCAAGAATATTCTTGTGGATCAGACTACCGTGGAGCTGAAAGCAAAAGTTGAATATACCTACGTGAAGTCAGATGATCCATCGGACGACACCAAAACATATACACGCGGTGAGTGGGTGCAGATGCTCGCTGAAAAGGTTGAAATGAACCTGGATACAGATCCGGATTCCTTAAACCATTATTATGCGGATACGGCAGGAAATGCGTATGAAGCAGCAATCGAAATCGCAGAGAAATATGGAATCCTGCCGCCACCGGATATCGAAGATCTGGAGCAGGATATCCCGTTTTTCTATCCAGATGAACCGGCAACACGTGAATTTGCGGCTTATACGGCAGTACATGCAATGGGATTCAATGGAATACATTCGTATGATACGAACAGTTGGACGGATTGGGATAGTATTACATATCAAAATGAAGCAGCAATTGCAGTAGGGAAAGGATTTCTGGAATTAAATACAGAAAACCAGTTCCAGCCGCATGCGTTGCTTTCCAAGAAAGATGTTAAATCGATTTTCTGTGAAATTGATGAAATCAGACAGGAAGACACAACAATTGGTGAAGAGCCGCATGATAATACACAGTACGTAGATGGTGTATTGAAAAAAGAACTGGAAAATATCACAGATTATACAGTTGTAGAGAATGCGGATGGAACCTATACAGTTACACTTCCGAAAACAACCGAGACAGAAAAAATCGGAGAAGGAAGTGTTATGATCCTTCCTGCGAATGAAGTTTATATTTCAGGTATCGCGCTCAAAGCAACTACGGTAACAGAGGATGGCGAGAAACTGATTCTGACATGCATAAAGCCAGAATTATGGGAAGTGGTCAGCAAAATTGATTTTGTCGGAGGCGGTACAGCACTTATCGGAGGAGCTGCCGACACGGATGAATACGGAATTGCAACACAGGCTAATATAGGAGCAGGTGGTGTTATTGATGTTGGCTACGAAAAGAATTTTGAATTTAATATTGGTTCGAATGATGAAGGAAAAGGAAAAATTGATTTTGAAATTCCTGAAATTCTGTGCGTTGTAAATGTTGACGTTGGAGTAAATGGTGTTTCGGTAAATGAACTTAAACTTGCTGTCACGGAAAATGCAAATGAAGATATTACGGCGGAAAAAGAATTTGCTGACAGTGGTCAGGTAGAATTAATGCGTTTTCCAATTACAATAGGGGCTACCGGTTTTACCTTTGATGTTGTACTTTTCTGTTCATACAAAGCAGATGGATCCTTACATATTTCATATAGCGTTGAATCAACACAGGGATTTGAATATAAAGATGGAACATGGAGAGGCATTTTCGATTTTCATCATGGTGTTGATACCCTTGAGGTAAAGGGAAATATGGAAGGCGGTATTGGCATAAAAGGTCTGTTGACTTTGTACAGTGTTTTTGATTTAGCAGGCTATTATGCAGATTTAGGCTTAGGCGTTGAGGCAGAATTTGCATACCATGATTTAGAAAATGGAAGTCTCGCATGCGAGGATATCAAGGTATATCCATACTCAACAAATGGACTCGAAATATTTCGATTTTGATCTGGAATTCAAACCGCTTCAAAATGATGAAAACAACAACTTGAGAATAAAAATGCATAAGGAAAATGGAGTCCGCGTTGAAAAATGTACGTACGCCAGCGGCGGTATCACAGGATATGTTTACTCGAGCAAAACACGTTTGCCGATAGAAAACGCGAGAGTCAGAATTTCCAGAAAAGTCAGAGCAGGCAGCGGCAATGGTGGAAACAGCGTAGCCGGAGGCGGCAGTGGAGGCGGAAGCCATGGAGCCTGGAACCTTGAAACAGAAGAAAATGAAATTGCTGTTTTTTCAGGAGGAGCTGGAGCCTGGAGAGAGGAAGGAACAGAAACAGAAAGAATTCTCTATACCGATGTGTTTGGCAAGTACAGCACCAAAAATCTGCAGGATGGAACTTATGAAATTACAGTATCCGCAACGTCTTATCAGACGTACAAGGTTGCGGAAGTTCTGGTTCAGAAAAGTGAAATCAGATATGTAGAAGATATCTATATGGTGGAGCGCCATGATGATTTTAATACAGGTTCTGTAGAGGGAACGATAACCGATGCAGTCACGGGAGATGGTATTACAGAAACAGCCTACATTGTACGCAAAGGCTGGAACAATCAAATGGGTGATGCTGTGACAGAAGGAGTATTTGAAAATGCAGACTATACTCTTTCAATGGAAAATGGAAATTATACGCTTGAAATCAGCAAAGAAGGCTATGTGACGAATTACAAAAATATCACAGTAGCGGGAGACCAGATTGAAACAGCAAATATTGTTCTTGTACCGGGAGATGGGGACGGTGAAACCGCAGGAGAACTCCGCATCGTATTAACCTGGGGCGAAGAGCCGTGGGATCTGGATTCTCATCTTGCATGCTACTCGTCGGACAAACCGTATCATATCTGGTTCGGACAGACAGATTTCGAAGGAAATTCTGTTGGAAACTTAGACGTAGATGATACAAGTAGTTATGGTCCGGAAACCATTACAGTACGTAACGTAAAAGCAGACGAAAAGTTCAGCTATTTCGTACACGATTATACCAACAGTTACAGTGAAGTGGCCAATGAAATGTCTCTTTCTGGAGCAAAAGTTCAGGTTTACCTCGAAGGCAAAAACATTGCAACATACACGATTCCGACAAATCAGCCAGGAACCTTATGGCATGTTTTTGATTTCGATGGAGCGACCAAAACCATTAAATCTGTAAACACGCTTGAATATCAGAATGACCCATACACCATCGGTGGAATTGATCAGGAAATGGATGATGTGGATGACACAGAAGAGATTGAAATGTACGCTGGAAAGGTACGAAACAAAAAACAGCCAGAGCAGAAAGTGGTTGTTGAGGAAACTCCATTACCGGAAACAACGGCAGAGAGCGTGATTTCAGAGTCGGAAGCAGAAAAACCTGGTGAAGCAGTATCTAAATCAAAATCAGAGCCAGATGATGAAAACGTGGCAGAAGATGAAACGGTAACTCCGTAATACAAAGAAGTTTAAAATGTGGTGAATCAGTAAATCTGATGCACCACATTTTAAACGAATCAAGTAAGTGGCGAAGCGGATTGCGAATATTCGCTTTGACAGGCAGAATAAGGAGCAGGTACAGATGAAAAAATGGATCCGCGCAGTATTGGCAGGCACAATCATTCTGGCATTGATTCTGTTTGGAATTTTTGCAGCTCAAAATACACAGAAGAGTACAAAGCCGGAACAGAATCCGGAAGAACAGAATACAAGTGTATCGGAAAACAGCACATCGGATGAGAGCACAGCAGAAAACAGTACGGATGATCCTGACATCATTGTAAAAGACAATGTAAAGGTGATTACCAATGAGATGAAATCAGAAGATCAGCCAACGGAAGTTTCTGACAACAGTCTCACCTTTGAAAAAGATCCTGGTTACCAGACCGGAGATGTTCTTGTTGCGGGAGAAATCAGTGCAGCGCCTTCTGGATTTATTCGAAAAGTAGTGCAGATAGAAAAAACGAATCAGGGTTACCGGGTAGAAACAGAGCCGGCGACCCTGCTGGATGTATTCGAAAAGGCACATATTATCAAACAGTTCCGGCTGACGGAGGATGGTGCAAGTGAAACAGGAAATAACAGCGCTTATATTATTAAAAGACTGTCCGAAGATGAATCGGAAGAAGAGACAGAGGAAGAAAACAGTGATTACGATTACAGTGTCTCAATCAATGTTGAAGAAGAACCCGTTCAGTTTTCAGGAGAGGCAGGATGGGGATGCTGGCTGGAACTTCAGATTGATATCGAAGACGGTGAAGTCCAGTGTGGAATTGCAGTAAGGAGCAAAGCCGGTATTTCCCTGGAATGCGGCGCAAACAGCGAGAAAGAATTTGAAAAGGAAAAAACCGTTTACGAACGAAAACTGCCGAATATCGAGTTCAACGCCGGTATTGTACCGATTGTTATTACAAATCATATGGAAGCCGTTGTCGGGGCAGCGGGAAGTCTTGAGGGCGGCATTCACAGCTCTTACGGTGCAACAGCCGACAGCACCCTGGGATTCCAGTATGACAGCAGAACAGGCAAAGTAGAAGAAGTCAAAGAAGGAAATCTGAATTCAGACGGACTTGAGTGGAGTACGGTTGAGGTGAACGGAAGGCTGGAAGCATACATTGACATCCGGCTGAGCGCAAAATTATATGACAGCGCTGGCCTGAATCTTTCCGGCGGAGCAGTTGGAAAAGCAGAAGGCCAGGCAAAGGTATCCGTGAAGGACGACCTGGGTGGATATGCGGGCTCACTGGAGCTTTCCATCAGCCCGAGAATCAAAGGAAAAGCAGTGGTTGATATCCCGGTCATTGATAAAAAAATGCAGGAAACAGATCTTTTTGACCGGACCTTTGATCCAATCTGGTCAAAACACTGGGAGTCAAGTGCAGACTGGCAGAAGGATATGGAATGGACGGAAACTGGAGAGCAGGGAGATATCTATGTTACACGGTATGGAGAAGTAAATCAGTGTGACAGCACGGCATTCCAGTTTGAAATCCCAAAAGGCTGGGAAATTCAGACGGAGGAAGTTGGCGGTTCCATGGATGCGGTCAGAGAAAACGTTGTTCTGACAAACGAGAGAGGTGTTACCGTTTCGTTTTGGTACTGCCAAGGCGCGCTTGGCGGCTATTCGCGTGATATGCTGAAGGCACAGGTTTCACAGGCAGACACTTCTAATTTCGTGCCTGGATATCCATGGGGAACCGATCGTGACTGTTCAGATCTTGGCGAATTTATGGTAGCACGAGTACATATCACAGGCGAGATGATGGCTGGCATTGATGATGATTATGTTCCTGTAGACAGCACGTTGTTCGCAGTGATACCGACATCCCGTCTTGGCGAGATTGAATTTGCAGGTCAGGCTGGGGACGTAGACGAATTTTCTTTTGACTATCCGACACCAGTTGCATTTATCGCAGAAGCACCAGACGGTACATTTACAGAAAAAGAAGAAGAACAGGTGATTCGCATTTTGAAGAGCTTTAAAGTGGCTGAATTAGATTAAGCAATACCCCGGAGGGCAGGAAGAGATGAACTGTGTTCCGGGGTATTTCAACATCACGTAAGATAAGATGGAAGGAAAGTGTTATTTTAAAATCTTGTGAAATCAAAGAGTGAGGATTTTTTGGAAATTACATAAAAAGAAATAGTAAAGAAAAACGAGCTGCGATATAATGAATGTGATGAAAAAATGAGTAACGAAAAATCAATAAAAATATGGAAAAGAACATAGAAAACATGGATTTTTCGGGAAACAGAAAGAAAAAGGAGGAGTGTTTCGAGATGGAAACAAAGAACAAAAACAAAAAGACAGTCATCATGCTTGCTGTAATTGGTATTGCGATTGTCTGCATTTGTGTCATCGGAGTTTTGACGAAGAAAGCGTATGACCGTCACCAGGAAGAACTTCGTTTACAGGCGATTGAGACAAAAAACAGTGAGATTGATGCGGAATATCAAAAGTTTGAAAACGAAGAAGACCGGGATAAAAAACTGGAAGTGCTGAAACAAGAAGCGGAGAGTGCAGAAAAGTATAAAAAGACAGAAGGCGCTTATGAGGAATGCTCTTCTCATTATGAAAAAATAGTTGCACAGATGAAGAACTCCTTTGTCTCCGAGTATGACGATACGATCAAAACAATCGTGGATAAAATCGGCGATGATGTTGAAAAAGTGGATGATAAGGAAACACTCAAAAATGCTGTCAGTGAATTTACGGCATTCAAAGACACGTTAAAAGATGAATTCGAAAAGTATAATACCGTCGAACAGGACAGCTTTGACGAATATAACAGTACGATTGATGAATACGTGAAGAAATACAATGACAGAGTAACCGCGATCGAAAAAGCGGAAGAAGAGGCCCGGAAGAAAGCAGAGGAAGAAGCAAAGAAAAAAGCTGAGGAAGAGGCGAAAAAGAAAGCAGAAGAGGAAGCAGCGGCGAAAGCGGCACAGGAAGAAGCAGAGAGAAAAGCGGCAGAAGAAGCTGCAGCAGTCGAGGCAGGCCAGAACTCAGAAAGTGCATATAGCGGTGATTCAGGGACAGAAGAAAGCGACTATTATTACGATAACAGCAGCAATGATAGCAGTAGTGGCTCCGGATCCAGCAGTAATTCTAATGGAGATGACTGGAGTGCAGGAATGTATCATAGCTGGTACGTAGATGAAAATGGAAATAAAATTGAGGGAAGCGGCGATTACTTTGATCGAAGCACAGGTGAACTGTATGATGAAGATGGAAATGATTTAGGAAATCTGGGAGAGTGGCTTTGGGATTAAGTAAATTATCGGCAAAAAAGTGTGAAAAAACAATGGAAAGAGTATCTCAAGATAGAAATAAAGAATAAAAAAATGAAAGAAGGTTATTATGTTTTTCTATTAGCGGGAGTTGATGCAAGATTATGAAATTGGACAGATTAGAAACCGATAAGAACCATTGCCAAAGCAAATAAAACCAGCTAAAATAGAGATCAGATCATAAGCACAGCCGCTGGTGTCAAAAGCCGCAAAAGTTGGAAAGGAAGGTTTCAAGATGAGAAAACCAAAACTCCCGACCGGGATTGACAACTTTAAAAAGATTCGCAATGGAAATTACTATTATGTAGATAAAACTTCCCTTGTAGAACAGATTTTAAATAACGGAAGTGAGGTCACGCTTTTTACGCGCCCACGCCGTTTTGGAAAATCCCTGAATATGAGTATGATTCAGCATTTCTTTGAAATTGGAACGGATCCAGCACTTTTTGACGGCTTGAAGATTTCTAAGAATACAGAGATTTGTGAACAATATATGGGAAAATATCCCGTTATTTCCATCAGCTTAAAAGGAATTGATGCCGATTCCTATGAAAAAGCCCGTGCGCAGCTCATAAAAACAATCAATCGTGAGGCAAGAAGATTTCAATTTCTTCTGGAAAGTGACAAATTGAGCCGGGTTGATAAAGTACTTTTTTCAGAACTTTTGACAAGAAATATGGAAGAAGACACCATTACCAGCAGTCTTCAGGAACTGACAGAACTGTTGGAAGTTCACTATGAACAGCAAGTGGTTGTCCTGATTGACGAATACGATGTTCCGATGGCAAAAGCCCATGAAAATGGATATTATGATGAGATGGCATTGCTGCTTCGAAATATGTTCGGAAATGTTTTAAAGACAAACAGTAGTCTTGCCTTTGCCGTTTTGACGGGCTGCCTGCGAATTGCAAAAGAAAGCATCTTTACCGGACTGAACAATTTCAAAGTATATTCGATTACAAATACAGAATTTGATGAAACCTTCGGCTTTACAGATGAAGAAGTAAAGACCATGCTGCATGACTATGAAATGGATGACCGATATGACGAGGTAAAAGAATGGTATGACGGATACCGATTCGGAAAAGCAGATGTGTACTGTCCATGGGATGTTGTGAATTACTGCAATGATCATATCCATAATCCAGAGGCCGAGCCGGAAAATTACTGGATGAATACAAGCGGGAACAGTGTGATTCATCATTTTATCGACAGCATCAATGAACCGGATATGCTCACAAAAACAGAACTGGAATGGCTGGTAAATGGAAAAACAGTGATCAAACAAATCGATGAAATGGTTACCTACAATGACCTGTATTCGACCATGGATCATCTGTGGAGTACACTTTTCATGACTGGATACCTGACACAGCGCGGAAGAGAAAGCGATGGCCGCTATTGCCTTGCAATTCCAAACCGGGAAATTCGAAATATCATAACAGAACGGATTCTTACATTGTTTCAGCAGGAAGTGAAAAAAGACGGGAAAATGGCAGAACAGTTCTGCCAGGCACTGCTTGGGGGAAAATCAGCAGAGGTGGAAAGCCTTTTGAATTTGTATTTGCAGAAGACAGTTAGCGTACGCGATACCTTTGTGCGGAAATCACTGAAAGAAAATTTCTATCATGGAATTCTGCTTGGAATCTTAAGCTATAAAAATGACTGGCGTGTATCTTCCAATCGAGAATCGGGAGAAGGATTCAGCGATATTGTGATTGAAATGGGAAATGCAGAAACAGGAATTGTGATAGAAGTGAAGTATACAGATGAGAAAAAAGATCTGGAAAGAGATTGCCGGAAGGCATTGGAGCAGATTCGGGATAAAGATTATACGCAGACACTGTGGCAGGAGGGCTATAAAAAAATGGTGCAGTATGGGATTGCATTTCATTTAAAACAGTGTTGTGTGATGGAAGAAGAGATGCAGCGTAAGCGGAATCGGGATGGGGCTCTGAATCGTTACAATTTGTTATAAAATTCAGGGCAGAGATATTGCCCTGAATTTTATATACGGACAAGTTTCTGTCAACATTTTCCGTTCAATATGAGATAAAATGGTAATATTCAAAAGAAAAAGCCTACCATGAGGAGAAAAAAGATGGAAGAAAAGACAGCAAACATGGCAGAGAATATTCGCGTTACATTCACCGGGTTCCACTACATAAAGGATGGCGATTATCCAAATGACTTCGAGGTATGCTTACGGATCCTGAAAGACAACAGCTTATCAGCAGGCTGCTGGGATACAGGATTATATGCCACGGAAGGCGGCAAGCAGCCAGGTGCATTCCGACAGGCAAGGGGCTGCTTTATCGATGCGGACTAAGTAAAAGCCTGGACGAAGCTGGAGGATAAGGTGTATGATTTTCAACAGAACAGCATTGTATGATAGGAATACGGGAGGAGAAGTGTAATGGATAGAAGAAGTAATAATATCGCGATATTTCAGGATTCCATGGATATGATAAAAGCAAGCCAGAAGCTTCAGCAGGCAGTTCAGCTTTCAATTCAGAACCAAAAACTGTATGTTCCATCTCAGGCGATTGCACTTCCTGAATCTGGAAAATCACCTTGCAAAACGATTGTTTCATCTAAAAGAAGCTTCGAAGCCGCCTCTGCATACGCAAAATCCGGAAAGCGAGTCTGCGTCCTGAATTTTGCATCTGCAACTAATCCCGGCGGCGGTGTAACACGGGGAAGTACGGCGCAGGAAGAATGCCTTTGCCGATGCAGCACACTGTATCCATGTCTGGATACAGAAACGATGTGGCATCAGTTCTATCAACAGCACCGGAAAACAGGCGATCCACTTTATAATGATGATCTGCTGTATACACCGGGAGTCGTCATATTTAAGACCGACACCTCTGTGCCGGAACGAATGGAAGAAAAAGACTGGTATCAGGTAGACATCATTACCTGTGCAGCTCCGAACCTCCGAAAGAAACCAAGCAATGCCATGAATCCGTCCGCAGGAAATGCGCCGGTTAAGATTAGTGAGAAAGCACTGTACGAACTTCAGATGCAAAGACTGGAACGTGTTTTTCAGGCGGCAGCATCGAACGGAGCGGAAGTTCTGATTTTAGGCGCGTTTGGCTGTGGCGCTTTCTGTAACCCGCCGAGAATTGTAGCACGTGCATTTCGGAGCGTACAGGAAAAATATGCATCCTATTTTGAAACGATAGAATACGCGGTGTTCTGCGGCAGAAACAACACGCAGAATTATGATGCATTCAATATGGTGCTTGGAAGTAGAAAATAGAATCTAAATGGTGTTCTGAAAGAACACAAAAGCGAACAGAAGATACGAGCGTATGAAAAGCACAAACAACAAAAATGAGAGGGACGGCTGTAGAATATGAAAGTTCTGAACTTCGAGGACAGTGTTTATAAGGCAAATGCAATTCGAAAAATATTAGGTAATCGCTGTGGTGTGGCATCGGTTGAGCAGGTGTCTAATGTGGAAGATGGTCTGAAAATGTTGAAAGATGCAGAAAGCGCAGGAGAGCCGTTCGATCTGATTATCACAGATATGCATTTTCCAATGAGGTCAGGAGCCATCAGCGATACAGAAGCGGGAGAAAAATTAGTTCAGATTCTGCAGGAGCGGGGAAATCAAACCAACATTATCGTATGTTCCTCAAGGAATATGAAACTTCCAGGTGTGTATGGATGTATCTGGTATTCGGAAATCAGTGACTGGGAAGAAGAACTTTGTGATCTTGTAAGAGAGATGGAAAAAAGCAAATGATTTATGCGATGAGTGATATTCACGGACAATATGAGCTGTTCAGGAACCTGATGGAGCAGATACCCCTTGGAAAAGATGATACACTCTATGTACTGGGTGACGTAGTCGACCGGGGGCCGGATTCCATGAAGATCTTGAAATATATGATGGCAAATCCTAATATCATTCCCATTATGGGCAACCATGAGCTCATGGCTCTTCCGTGTCTGAAACTTCTGGTACCGGAACTTTCGAATGGCTTTCTTCATAAACTGTCATCACAGGCACGTCAGTCTTTTGCAGAATGGACGTTGAACGGCGGAATCAGCACAATTCAGGAGTTCTTGAAACTTCCGCAGGAAGAGCGTCGACAGATAGTGGAATATATAGAATCATTTCGTCTGTATGGGAAGAAAATTATAAATAATGGGGAATATTGGCTGATTCACGCAGGGCTGGAACATTTTTCGGAATCAAGGCGGCTTGAGGAGTATTCCGTGGAGGAACTTGTGTGGAAAAGAACCGATTTTGACATCGCATATTTCAAAAACATTACTGTGGTAAGCGGACACACTCCTACGCAGAATATTCTTGGAAACAGCAGACCAGGATATATCTTTAAGAAAAATAATCTCATTGCGATCGACTGCGGAGTAGGCGAAAACAATGGAAGACTGGCGGCGATTTGCCTGGATACAGGGGAAGAATATTATGCAGAATAAAATGCATCAGAACAAATTAGGCGGACAGAAGAGAAATACTTTATGGTGGAAAATATGAGAACAGTATTGTGATAAAGTTGTAGAGAAATTTCTTGTTTTCGCTTGCAGAATAACGGAAAGTGCGACATACTTTGAGTAAGAACATTGTGATGATACAAAGAAACAGTCTTAGTGTTTATACAGATCGCGACAGTTTCATTTAACCGAATCAAGCAAGTAGCGAAGCGGATTGAGAATATCCACTTTGACTAAGGAGATATTTTTCGTGGCTGTTATTCAAGAAAGCTTCAATACGCGGAGGAGGGGAAGAAAATGAATTTTAATTTGAGCGTACAAAAATGGCATCTTGTTTCGGAAAAAGGATTACCAAAGGATGGCACATGGTGTTTTCTGGTATGGAAAAGTGCAAAAGATGAATATGAATGGACCATTGGCGGATACAACGAAACTGAGAAGTATTTTTACGCAAATCTTGGCTTAGGCGGGATGATTGTTGATACAGATGAAGTTGTTGCCTGGGCAGAACTTTTCAAGGACGAAACCTTTACGGCAGAGTAGGTAAAACAGCCAGGAAAAGAGGAAAACAAATGATTCAAAAGAGATCCAGAATAAAAATAAATACAGATCTAGCAAAAATCAGACAGGCAGGAAAAAATCCGCAGGAAGTGCAGAAAGAGCTTTTGGAGTTCTTTGAAAAAAGAGGATTTGAGTATGAAGAGTATGTTGGGTATCTGTATCAGGAAGAGATTACACAGGAGAAAGCGCAGCAAATTGCGGATGAATTGAAAGAATGTGGATTGGCGAAATTTGTGCATGATTTTTATGTTTATGATGTGGAGGGGAAGATTGTTGTGATGGAAGATGGAAATAAGGAATACATATAATTTGTCTAAATTTCTTATTTGCAGAGAGATGGAGGTAATATTTAATGACTGATGATAAAATTTGCGTATTTAAGGATTCAGATTTGAAAAACTTTGGAAAAAGTATTTGTGAAATAAACATTGAGGAAAGAGAAATAAAAAATATTGATTCTCATAGAAAGGATGATCCGACAAGTTTGTGGTTAAAAAAACATTGTGAAAAGAAATATGCATTTGCGTTATTGGCTAATATTCCAGATGATAACAGGGATGAATCTTGGATTACTATTCAAGTTGGCAGTGGTAATAAAATTTTGAATGAGATAATATCTGAACTTGTACGTATGCAACCAGGGTCTGCATATAGGAAGTTTCCTTCAGTTTTTCATGAAAATACACCAGAGTTTGATTATGCGCAAGAGGTAGATTGTCAAAAATATAGATTCATAGCAGAACAATATAAAAAATTTAAAATTCTTATTTTTGATAATGATTTATTTTTAGAGCAACAACGAGGAAATATTCCGAAAGATATTCTTGATGGATTTTCAGAGGAACAAAAGGCACAAGTTGTCGAGACTTTATTTGCGTATATGACAAGAGCTTATTTTTGGAATAAATCACCTAGAAATAATATGATTGAAGATCGGATTTCTCCTTAAATTATAAATGGAAATATAAAAATACAAAAGTTGGGTGATAAAAAAGTGATTTTTAAAGGAAAGATTATTGAAGAGTATTGATGTTCAAATGCACTATTGATGCATAAAAACGTTTTAAAATCAAAAACAAACGTTTGAAAACATCGGTTAAGAGGGAACATTGGTAGTTGTTGACTGAGGTGGCGGTTTAACGCCACCTCCCCAATTATTCATTCAAGCATCTCAAACTCTTGCTCCCATGCCCCATATCCTGGAGAATCCAGTATTTAGACGTATCAACATCACAAGCCTGTGATGGATCAATCAGGTGAAAGTCAAAATAGGAGAGAAATGCCTGGTTGACAGAAAATTTGATAAAGTTCCATTGACTTTCTCGGCTGTAAGCTTCCATAATTTGCTCCTTCGTTTCCAGCCCCCATACGCAGCGTGGGAAATACCAGATGCTTCGCGCCCCTTTCGCATCATCAATACCATACCAGTTGAGGAGCTGACCTCTATAGAGCAGTACAAATGTTTGACCTTTGGGATGGTATTTTTGACTTAAGAGATACGCGGCTATATTTTTGAGTAAGCGTTCACGTGTTTTTTCATACAGTGTGTGTATTTTACCATCATCGCCAGCTTTCAGACTGTATAAATAAGAAAAACGTTCTTTTTCATTTTTTACAGAAGCGCCGGAAGGATCTTTCCGAAAGACCAAATACTGTTCTTTTAATGGCCCACGATTGAGTGCCTGGGCAATTACGGAATTCAATGTTATTTGATTTTCCCGATAATCGTTGACAGACAAAGTTTCGGTCCATTTGCTCTCCAGGTTCTTCCAAAGAGTTTCTTTTTCCTTCTCGTTTTTCTCACAATGTGCCATCCAATATTTTTTAAACCATCCGTTTGCCTCACGAAAATAGTCTGTCCCATTCGAAGCTTGTCGGTGGGAAGTGGGATTACTTTCCGGAGAATCCGCATGCTCAAAATGGAAGCCAAGCCAGCGTTGTAAAAAGAGTTTTGCATCACTCAAAAGTTCAGGGCGAACAAACCCATCTGAATAAATTTCATCTTCACGGTAAGTGTCAAAAATATATCCTCTTGCAAGTACAACCAGAATCTGTTCAATTCCATATAAACCGCAGTCCGTACTGAAATTTCCAGTAAGTAATTTAGGCTGAATTCTTGGCGAGCTTGATTCTGGATTTGTTATATATGCTTCGAATTCCGCTTTTTCATTCAACATGTAGTATCACTTCCTTTCAAATGAGAATCGATATCTTCCCACACAAATGCATCCCAGAAGAAATTCCGGTTTTCAGAGCTTGTTCTTGTGAGCTTATGCAATGTGGTAATAAGCTGTCCCATATCGACAGATGAATGGTCAATCAGTTCTTCCAGTTCGCGGAGACAAATACGGTAGATCTTGCGTTGTGCATTTGCATCATTATTTACGTAAAAATTACGGGCAGCGTTGTCCAGGTGTCTGATGAAGTCCGAATTTGAAGCCACATAGGAAGAGATGGGCGGAAGTTCTTCCTTGGGAGCCTTTTTTGCCTTTCTTTTCTCTTCTGCCTTTTCCATTTGTTTTATCGCTTTTTCTTTTAGAACATCAAAAGGGGCATCCTGTGTTGGCACCTTTATACAGGAAAGAATTAACCATAACGTTTTGTAGCCCTGCTGATAAAAATGAAACAGCAGTTCTCGCTCCGTTTCATCAAGGGAAGCTTCTTTGAATCCATTTCCAATGATGTACTCCAATGCCTTTCCACGATGATCAGAAGGCTGAAGAAGCCATTGCTCCTGAAGAAGACGTGTGCGCATGTCCTGAATGGAATTGCTTTCCGTAATATGCTCTTGTATTTTACTTTTTAAGGCTGGAACCGTAATTCTTTGAAGCTGAATCGCAGTTTCTTCATCATAAATTTGAAACAAATTTCTCAGAAGATTTTCCGGTGCATAGAAAACCTCTTTTTTTTCTTCTCTTATAATAGGAAGAAGAGAATGGATGTAAAAGAAATGCGTGGATAAAATCTCACGGCATTGTGTTTCAAAAATTTTGATCGCTGCACTATTTTTAGCAGATGTTTTTTTCGGCGCAAGGAACAACTTTAAGGTATTATCGCGGACTTTTTCTTTCGCTTTGTATTTTTCCAATTCATCTCTAAAACGGCCAGGCAATTTGTTAATACAGGTTCCATAATCTGGAACAGAAAAAGTTGCGTTTGTCCGACAATCCTTTGCGGAAATCGTGAACTTCTCTTCGTTGGAAGATTTACTGTTTTTGAAAGTCAAATTGCTGAAATAATAATTTTCTTCTGAGCGCAACTGTTTCCATTTTTTCAAAAACGTCAGATAGGAATTCTGATGCGTTTGATCCTTTAGAATGGGATCTAAATTAGGGTGCTTTCCATTTTTGGCTGCATCAATTTCCAAACCTGTCAATAAGGTACAATGTTCACACGAAGGAGGAACAGGAACTGATGAAGCATTTGGCTTTGTCACAAGTACCTGGTTCGTGGAATTTGATGATGAATTTAACGGTTTGCCATACTCGGTCTGCCCAATGGAAATGGATGCATTGGAAATCAGTCCGATCCGGTTGGAAAAGGTATTTTTGATATGTTCGAATGGAACATGTGCCTTTAATTCAACAGCAGGAGAATCCAAAGCAGGAATTGTGATAATGGGAAGAATACGGTATGGATACGTTTCTGTATCGTAGCATCCAGATGCAACTGCGTTTACAACATCCTGATCAAATATAACGTTAACCAAATCGCCGTCAAAATCAGCGCCGCCTAAACATAAAGGAGCAACGGAACCTCGTGGAACCATAACAATACCAGTTAATTTACCGAAATATTTTTGATAAACTTTAAGATGCTTTTTAAAGGAATTATAATTTACATGTCCTATTTTTGTGTAATGCACTTCATCGGTATTTGTAAAACGCCGCATAATAAACTGTTCATTTCTTGAAAGATGCGGGCTTCTGAAAAAGGCATAATAGGAAAGATAATCCCATTTTTTGTCTAACTGTTGATTTGAGGTCATAGGAAGATAGAACCGATCAAATAAATAGTATGTAAAAAAGCCGCCCATATCGGTCTCTTTTTCCAACAGGCTTACAAGCAATGGCAGCAGATCCCGGCACAAATACCGTGTTTGGCCTTCTACAAGCAGTTTTCCGCTCACCAGTTTTGTTAAAAGCCCTTTTTGAATGTTCTGCAATTGCGATTTTATATAGATATCATTTACAAGAGCAGGATTCTTAAAGAGAGCCTTTTTCCATACCGGCGATTCAGTGTCAGCAAAAATATTTTCTAATTCATCCGTGTCGTTTGCCTCATCGTCACTGACCATGTTTTCAGTATCCAGCAGACCATCACAACTTTTTAAATAATTAATGGGGTTTTTAATAAAGGAGCAATGGCTGTTTAAAATATGCTCAAATTGTGTTTCAGAAAAATCAAGGGTATTAATCATCTGATAGCTTAAATGCGTATATTTTGACTGTCCATAAGGTAAATTAGTACCCGAAATATATAATGCATGGTCGTATTTTTTTAATGCATTGCAATAAAATTCCATCGGATCAATGGTTTTACCCTCTTTTTTTGCAGCTTCACAATACTGCTTTAACCAGCTATATGCCTTAAACATACTTTTGGTAACAAAAACATGGGCTTTATACAGGTCACGTTTAAATCCAAAGGCATCAGTATACAAGTTTGTGTGTGAATCGTTATCGCTGTTATGTTCCCTTAAAAATGCGTGAACATCAACCTCATGAAGCATTCCTTTTATAAAGGGGAGCCTTATTTGAAAAGAGGTTGCGTCGGATGTTCCAAGAGAAGTATTGACATAACATGAATAGGTTGGAGTGATAAAGCCAGAACCATCGAAAGGAATATCTACATAGAAAAACTCTTCCGTTTTCGGTTTTAAAAATTGGTAATTTATTGTTTCATCTGAATTCGTTGTTTTTTCTGCTGTTAATAAGGGGACATTCCGCTGATAATTATATCCAGTCGCTGGTTTGTTTTCACGTTTACCGGAGGCTATCCGTTCGTCCTGCACAACTACAAATGTCTCAGGAGTAAGACGTAATTTTTCAGAATCAATTCTTTTGGAAGAAGACAGATACAATCCCCGGTAGGCATAATATTTACTTTCTGTTATTTTGATTTTATTTCCGAAAAAATCAATTCCTAAATTGAGACGGAGATTTAATTCATCGTAAAGAGTTTCATCAATGAACGAAATCCTGCTGTGCCGGGTCATGTTTCCACTCTTATCAAATGCAGACATATGGACAGCTTTGTCAGAATCTGGAAAATAAAGATCAAACCCATGCTCGATCAGATCCTGCGCATCTTTCTGAAGAAATTCCTGATCTTTCAGTTTCCATTTGGGATCGGAAGATTTGTCAAAGGAAAGAAAGATATCCTGAAAATCAACGATAAGGAATTTATCATATAAAGTTTTCTCCGTGACCTGAAAGGAAGAGCCCTGTTTTTTCTTCAGAACTTCATAAATCTGATGAAAAAGAGGACAATCTTCTCGCGTGATTTCCAGTGTGACCACGTAGCTGTGAACGGGGTCGGAGAAATCCAGTTTGAAACATTGATCACTTTCAGTGGGCTTTTTGGGAAAATAATCAAAAAGAGATTTGGCGTTGAGGGTTATGATTATTTGTTTGGTATTGGACATATGTTATCTCCATATTCTTAAAAAGTGTGAAAACTAATCTATTTTCGTAATGGGGGCGTGATGCCAATCAATATCTGTAAGACCTGCAATTAACTTATTCCATTCTGCGTATGCAGATAGACGTTCATCTGGAGTCATAGATGCGAAGCAAGTATGGGACTTACAAGCCTTGGAATAGTATGTGGTTAAATCGGCAATTTTTTCAACCAGTATGTCATTGTCCACCATAAAAATATAGTAGAATACCAGACCATTGGTGTATAAAACTTTTTTAAAATTTATAAGATGCCATACGAGTTGTTTATTATCCTTTTCGCTTAGAGATGATAGTTCAGAATCCGAAATAGCAGCATTTCTGGTAGTCTTTATGTCTACTGTTACATTATTTTTAAGTGAAAAATTTACGAAATCCTTTTTTGGAGAAAGGCGTATTAAGTTTATAATTTCTTTGGAACAGTTATCTATGGCAATATCAATGTAATAAGTTATTCGACGAGAGCTGTCTTTATCACTGATAGTGTTATCTTTTATTGAAGCTTGAGCTGACTTCAAGACTATTGATAATTCTGTTGGTGATTCTGTTGATGATTCTATTGATAATTTTATTGGAATATTATTAGATACGTCTTCATATACTATATTTTTTTTTATCCAATTTTCAAGACGTCTGTAATCATCAGGTGAAGGTTTGAATGATGAGGATGTATCATTAGATTTTTTAAAATCAAAGTCGAATTGATAGGATAGAGTGTCCACATTCAAAGTGCCCTCTTTCAATTCCAAAGGCTTAGCAAGGTCTATTTTTTTGATTTCGACACAACCACAAACAGAATCAGAATTTGGATCAACAATAGCAAAATCAGTGACATGACCTTGCATAAGTTTCTTTAGGTCATAATCACTCTCTGCATGTTGAGCATTATGCACATCTATGATACAAAGTTTGTCATAATCTTCCTTTAATATATTTTTTTCCCTAATCTCAACCATCTGTAATAGCATGTAAATCCATGGATACAATTCTTCTTCCTGCCCATAATATTTTTCCATGGATTGTAATTCGTTAAAATAATCTTCTACTGTAAATTCAATCTTCATGTTAATCTCCATTCTGCCAAGTTAAGATGGCTAATCAGATTTCTGACATAATTAGTATCGTGAGCAAGGCATTCTTAGTGATAAGAGGGATATGCTATTGCTCAGTTTTAGTTTTGAAAGTTGCAAAGTCTTTTTGTTACAGGAACATCTATAAAAAATAATACCCCCGGAAAAGTAATATTACAAGACGACAATCAAAATTTGTCGAATATTTTTCAGCAAAATAAGAACTTGCCGAATTTGAGCCTGCCTGCATTCTGATCGTTCGTGTTAGGAATGTCTGAATTCAACCATTTCTATTTAACGCAGCGCACAATGGAGTATTATTTTGAAAATCTTACAGGAAAGAGAGGTGCATGAAAATGATTGTGGACAGTAGAAAAATAGAATAGAAACAAAGACAACAGAATACAACCAGTGTGCTGTCTGTCCAGTGTGAAAAAGAAGACAAGAACAATACAAGACAATAAAAATAATACCCCCGGAATTTTGTCAGAGGATTTGATGCTGACTACTTTTCGGGAAAAATAAAAAAATGGAGGACATCCAACATGTTAAATTCTAAGTTATTTGAAAATCCCGAATATGAAGAACAGCAGTTAAATCCGAATGTGTATTTAAGGGCACAGCAATATGCGAATGAATACGAGTGCCCACATTGTGGCTTCAAAGGCGGTCTGGTCGTGAGCCAATCTGATTGCGACAAATATGAATGCCTGAACTGCGGTCATCGAGGCAGTTTTGATCAGGAAATTGTTGATCGAAATGATGTGGAGAGTGAGTGGTTGTCATCGTACACAGAAGAAGAGCGAGAAGAAGTATACGATAAGGACTGCAGTGAATGGTAATAAAAACACCAGATAATTAAAACAATAAAAACAACACCCCCGGAAAAGCAGTCGGATAGATTTGATCTATTCGGCTGCTTTTTTGCAAGGGCAGGGAAAGGAGAACACAAATGGGCAAAAAACATAAAAATTTTGTAGTATTTCTGGATGTCGATGGCGTCCTGAATACCAGGACCACCGTCCAGCAAACCCCAAAAGGATATCAGGGAATTGACGATGCGCGCGTGGAGGTTCTGGCAAAGACAATCAGCAAGTTTGGCGGAGCGGATATCGTTCTGTCATCTGACTGGAAGGAACTAGAACCCACAGATGAAGATTACAGATATCTGGTTTCCAAGCTCGCCCGATATGGCCTGATTATATCGGGACACACGCAGGACAGGATGTACAAAAGAGGTGCCGGAATTGCAGCATACCTGGAAGAACATCCAGAGATCAAAGAATATGTGATTCTGGATGATTGCAGATTTGATTTCCAGAGTTATCCAAAACTTTGGGAGCGGCTGCTGCTTACCGAGGGGATAGAGCAGGCTCGGTTCGCAGCCGGAACGCCGGCTGTGGAGACGATGGTATTTCTGAATTATGTAAAATTATTTTAACCAAATGGAGGAAAAGCAAATGAAGAGCAAAGTAATTGGATGGAACATCAATCAGCGCAGTGGTATGGGAAAGGGGATTCCACAGTTTGTGATCGATGAACTGATCGACCAGAATGCAGACATTATTGTGTTAACAGAACTGTTTCAACACAGCACGATTGGTTATTTCTGGGCTGAGATGGAGCGAGCCGGATATCAGCATGCAGTCACGCAGAATGATGGAACAAATGAAGTTGGAATTCTCTGGAAGAAGGACGTATACACTTTTCTTGCAGTGGATGATTCGGTGGTTACGACGATGGAAAACAATCATCCGAATTTCTTACTGGTGGATCTGGAAGACCAGGACGGACAGCTTCTTACCGTTGCCGGATTTCGGATTCGAATGGTGGATTACAGCCAGCGTGCCGAAGAACTGGAATTTGTTGTGAATAAGGCAAAGGAAAAGAAACATCCAGTGCTTATGATTGCAGACTGCAATAACCTGCGGCGGGAGACGACGGAGGCAAGCTGGAATCTACAAGTGGTTGACCATATTCTTTCACAGGGTGGATTCGAGAGACACACGCCATGCGGTCAAAGCATCTTTGAGGAACACGCAGACAGAGGATATGCATATGAATTTGCAGAAGATCATTTGATTACACGCGATATTGTAGTTGAGCTTGGAGATTATGACAGAGAATTTGTAAGGCGCGATCGGATTGCGTATCCGTGGGGGAAAGATTTTCAAACCCATGATAAAGAACACCGCCGAAGAGTATCCGTGGAACCTGGATTTCCGGACCATGCGATCGTAAAGGGATATCTTAGTACAGAGAAAGATCAGAAAAAGTAAATCTGATGAAGCTGTAGACTATAAAAATAATACCCCCGGAAAAGTGTGACCGTTGTGTAGCAAGATGTTTGCTGATGCAGCGGTTACACTTTTTATGGGGCAAAAGGAAAGGAGGAGAATGAAAATGTTAGGAAAACTGCTTACCTTTTTGCTCACACTGTTCCTACCCTTTTTAGAAGGAACAAATATTGTATGATAAAATCGCGGATTAAAGAAAAAGGAGGAAGCGAAATGATGAAATTTGATAATGCAAAATATAGAACCGTACTCAATCTGATCAAGAAAACGGGCGAATTCAAGGGGAAAGCAGTACCCAGTAAGGCAAGGCTTCATGAGATGATTGGCGACGCACTTGGGATATCACATAATACGGTAAAGGACTGGGAAAGAGCAACATCAAATGGGCCAGATCCGAGAATTCCAGGCTTGCTGGAACAGCTGGAAGCATATCTGGAATTACCGGAGGGTGGACTGCGGGAAAGAACAGCTGAACCAATTAAACTGAATGAAGAGGAGAGAAAGATCATGAATACAACAACTGATTTTCAGAAACAGCAGATTATGGAGTGCTATGAAAGACTCAGAAAATTTGTCAGCGACATGGATATTGAGGATGAAAACGTATATTACGACATTCGCAATATGATCGAGGTGAAGAAAATTGCATTGCCGACAGCAGTATACAAGGCAATGATGAACTTCATGGATCAGGTTGTTGAACCATATGTATTTGAAGATACGACGGAGATCTTTTCCGAAGAGGAAGCAAAGCGCAATGAGAAAGGAATTGTGGAAATAAAGTCGGAGCAGGCATTTCAAAAGCTGATGGTTCGATTTATGGAGAAGCTGTCAGAACTGGATGCGAAGATCGAAACGTTTGCAGAGAGTGAGTTAAAGCCTTATCTCGAACGATAAGGCCGTGAAACAGGGCGGAGAGATATTGTCGATTTCGGTCGGGATATCTCTCCCACAACAAAGACAAGATCAGAAGAAAAAAGTTGGAGGGACAAAATGGGAAAACAAATTCAATTTACTAAGAAAGATGCTTATCATACCCCGGGCAAGGCAAAACGGGAGCGGATCAAAGTTACAACCATTCAAAAAGCCCATCTGCTGAAGAAATTCTCGAATGTCCTGCGGGATAACAAGGATGGTATCAGTTTCTGGTTCAATACAGAAAGATTCATGACAACGGCAAGAAGATATAATTTTGTAGCCTCCAGCATCCTGCGGGATATAGAATTATCAGAATATATTGAAGAGGATGAATCAGTGAGCCTCAAGACAATACGGAGATTGTTAAACTATTGTCAATACCCGGAGGAAGAGGAGCTTATGGTTGGAATTCAGGCGATCAAACATATTGGCAAGGCGTTATACGGGGATGAAGATGCCTTCCTGGAGGTCATTGACGAGGAAAGTCTGTGCTGCATGGCAGAGCAATATCTGGCAATGTAAGAGCCATAAATTTCAGAGTGCGGCAGTTCGGACAAAAATCTGACACCAGAAGGACAGTGAATCATGATACGATACTGCACAGAACTTCAGTCTGTGCAGTATCTGAACCTACATGTAGTATCAATACAGGAGGAAGAACATATGAAAAAAGAGAGCATGGAAGTCGTAGGAAGAATTGTAAAACGCGAGAGGGAGCTATTTGGCATTCGTGTAATAAAAAAGGACAACACATCAAAAGTGCGTCAGATGTACCCGGAAGCATGGCACATGTTTTACTTGTTAGAGAATGAAAATAATCTGGTTCCGCCGCTGGAAATCCAAGGTACGATGGAGGTGCTGAAAAATGATCAGATCCGCCTGCTGTGGTTCATTCATCCCATCATGATCAATGAGTGGAATATGGAGAACTGCATTTTGTTTGCCAATGAAGTAAACAGAGAGCTTGGCAACGGCGGCCGTTTCTGGGTAGATACGGAGTATTTTGATTTTGCGTATGAAGAGCGTTTTGAAGAAGAAATGCTGCAGCTTAGTGGGATGAATGTATTAGAACGGCATATGTTCGAATGGCCGCTTGGACAGTTCCGGGATATTCACATTCCGCTTATGATGCTTCTGCAGGGGAAATGGGGAGCTGAAACAGCCATTCGGTTTATCAAAGAACTCAGAGAAAATGGTTTCGTCGAAAATGAAAAATACGATCTGTTTCCGGATGCGTGATTTGAGAGCTGTTTTGGAAATGCAGCGAAATAAATGAGTACAAAGAATGGAGAAAGAAAAATGGCTAAAAAAGTGGATTACAAAAAATATAACTGCGTATTAGAGATGAGCAAATGGATGGGAAGCACACCGAAAGCCTTTAAAGCGGCAATCCTGAAAGAGGCTGTGCGCCAGAATGCGAACAGCGGTGGGAAGGTGGAAAAGAAGGAAATAAGAGCATGCAGAGCCGAAAAGCATAAGAAAAGGACATGCAAATAAAAATATGGTGGAGGCGAAAGATATGACGACAATTATCTGTGAGATGGATTCTATGGAGTTGTGTGTCTGGAAGGAAAAGCATCTGCAAAGGGCATGCAGCGGAGATGAATGGATTTTCCGGGAGAAAGAAAAAGAACCGGAAGGCATCCGGGTGAATTTTGATGTGACGCATGCATATGAGATATTCAGCTGTCTGGGCAGGTATTGGGGCGATTTCAATTCTTGCCCGGACAGCGAAACCATGGGACGGGTGGCAAAAAGATGGGAAGAAAAATATGGATTAAAGCTGGTGGAGCTTTCGCATGATACGCTGACCTTTCAAAGTGATCGTCGGATTTCGAAAAAGGAGGCGGTCGAGATTACAGAAGAAACGGTGGAGCTTTGTGCAGAAATTGTAAACGGAAAAGAAAATCAGCAGATCGAGACAATCAGCAGAACAGGGAGGATTACATTATGGTGGGATTAGTGCATAGCTTAAAAAATAAAAAAGAGGTTTTTATGAATGTAAATGATCTGGCAAAACAAGTTTCTTCAATCATCACACCGCAAACCGACAATTTTTACCGCGACATCCGCATCTATGGTCATTTCTTCCACAATACAAACGACACGATGTGGTGGGGCGATGTAGGAATGAAATTTCTGACGCGCGCTCCGTTTGATGTCCGGTGGCTGCGAGAGGAAAGATTAGACGATCCATATGGCGGATTTCTGTATGACGCCACGGTAGAAGATAAAGCCCTTATTATGTTTAAACATAAATACAACCAGGAAAAATATGATAAACCTGGGGCTGATTTTTCAGCCTGTTCCTACGAATTTTTCTATTCCAATCATCCGTTTTTGCGAACCGGATTGTGGAGTGGAACCATGCGTCCACGCTATGCGTATGTTGTCGATTTGAAAAACAAAAGCTTCAAACTGGCATCCCAATGGAAAACAAAGGTACCGCCTTACGACACGAAAGAGAAGTACGAACGCACGGAGCTGAATGAAATTTACAACACGCTGCAAAAGGAACTGGATGGAATCGCAGATCAGGTGCAGGCAGAATATCTTGAGATGCAGCGGAAAGCAGCCAGAGCAGCGTATGTGAGGGCATGTTTTGATCCGGTTAACGGACGTGAGGATAAAGAAGCCTTAGAAGAATATTATCGTGCCGAGCAGGAATTTGTGAAAGCTTTGTATACCTTGGCGGAAGCTGTCCTGAAAAGAAAGGAATGCACAGTGATTTATGATTTTCTGTCGGAATCCGGTACACTGACCAATAATAGAATTTCTATGCTGGCATTTCTTGCGGCAATTGAGAAAACAAGAATCTGGTAATGGACAGAAACTTCCCGATGTAAAAGAAAGGCAACAGAAGAAGTGGCCAAAAGAGTGTCCACATGCAGGAACGGTTCCATGATAAGATAAGGCATACCCGGAAAGTAAACCACAAGTTCAATGCAAATGCCGGAGAGAAGTGGAATAATAGGAGTACATCAGAACACCGGCGGATGCATCAGAATACCGAACAGATCAGGAGGAACAACTCGATATGACGTTGAACGAACTTTTCGCAATTCAGGAAGCAGACGTAACAAAAGAATTCCTGTTGAAAGCCGGCTGGAGTGAGATCGCAGAAGAACCGGCGGAGATATTCCGGCGGAGCAGGCTGGTTCCTGACGGAGTGGAATCACATAAGGAATACAAAAGTTAAAAGAGAAATATGAGTGAGGTAGCTCAGCCATGGTAGAGCAGAGAAACCAAGCCGATCATGGGTGTGGTCGGTACAGCAAAAGATCTATTGTCGCTGGTTCGATTCCAGCCCTCACTCCTGAAACATGAAAACTCACAGTCAACGTACAAAAGAATGGAGACGAGATCACAAATGAACACAGGATCTGCAATCGAAACTGAAAGATTATTCCTTCTCCCAAGCCGGACGGACAGAGACTCCGAGGCATTTTTACAAATGCTGCGGGATGATGGCGACTTCTACATATTCTGCGGAGTCAGCCCATCCGAAAAACATGTGATGGGGTTTGCCAACTACTTTGAGAGAACCGATCATGAGCTTTGCACCTATTCCATTTTTCCCAAACAGCAGAAAGACAAGTTTATTGGTTACGTAGGCGTACATAGAGAAATGGAAGACGAATACGAAATTGAATTTTATATCGCCAGAGAATACCGAAGAAACGGCTACTGTGAAGAAGCCAGCCGAGAGCTGATTAATCAGCTCTTTGGTGATGGGGTTTCTGCAAACGGAAAGAATCTTTTCATCGATAAGCTGTATGTGACAACCCAGACAGAAAATGAACCAACGATCAGCCTGCTGCGGAAGCTGGGGTTCAGAGAAGTAGAGGACGGCCCGGTCATGGTTGTGCTGGGTAACATTTTCGAAAAAGAAGATAATTTTTTCGCACACGAAGTAGTAAAACTGGTACTGACAAAGGAGGAGTTTTCTGATGGCAATTAAATTTGAAGAACTGAGAAAATATGTTGCACGCAATGTCCGCTTATCCATCTGTTTTGAGGATGGTTATTACCACGATTATCTGATGATGTCAGACATTCCGGAACAGAAATATGCCGGCTTTTACATCTATGGAGTCGGAATGGTGGATGTGGAATTTTCCAGAGATGTCTATACGGCTTTGCCGGAACCGGAAGGAGAATGTTGGTGCAGTAAAGATGATACAATGAATCCGGCGATGGAACTTATGATTTCGGAAGAACCGCGGGATATCAAACGGAGTGTGGAACAGAAGCTTTTGTTCCGGGATCTAAAACCGTATCTGCAGATCGGCAGACATTTTTCTATCGTAAATCGAAATGACTGGTCATCTGAATACTATGAATATCGGAGTGAGATACCGGAGAAATACGATGATATGTATGTGTACGGCATCGGAATGGAAGAGTGTCCACATGTTGAGAAAATGTGGATGGATGTTCAGTATGAAACGGTTCACAGAAAGCAGATGGTGATTGTGCTTTCCAATCAGCCGAGAGAAGATCTGAGAACAGAATAAAAGAGAACTTTTTATGCAACGGAAAAAGGAAAGGAAGAGAGCCAGAGATATGGATAGAGATCACACGTTTGATTTACCAGATTTAACAGAAGACTTCTGGAAAACCGTTGTGTTTGCACAGGAGGATCCCCCTTCTGGAATGGGCGGCCCGGGATGTGTATGTCTGCTCAGCAAAGAGGGAAAAGAGTATATTTTCGGATTTGAAGAGACACCATTTTACAAAAGTACCGAGCTTTTCCCGATCTTTGAGACGACCGATGAAAGAATTGGTTATCGTCATAAATATAAAGCAGAAGATCACGGCTGGAAATATCTGGAGAAAGAAAATGCACTGATCCGGGAAGACATTCTGGATGAGTACAGCAAAGCGGCTGCGGAGGCGAAACGGGAAAAGGAAAATTTCTGGCATTTTTATGCCATCGATCTGGCCGGCCGGGCAATTGGCGTGGAGCATCTGGAACGATATGATTACATCGGAAGCGTTCTGTACAGGGAAAGAATGGATCGGGAAATGGCGGAACGCCGGAAAAAACGCGAGAAGGAGAAACTGACGGAGAACGAATTTAACTGGAAGCCGATGCATGTGAACAATATTCCGGACAATTCTGAGATGGGCGTTTACGCACTGTTGATGAGAAGGAATGACGGAAAAATCAAGGGTGTAAAATACTCGATTCTGTATCAGTACGAGGAGCACAGCCCGATGCTGATATACAGTGATGCAAAGGTGGAAGCCTATATTCTTTTCTACGCGGATTACGATGATATCATCGGTCCGTGGGATTATCATTCTGTCAGCAGACAGGAATGTGCAGAGCTTTACGGAAAAGAAAATCATTTTCCGCCGGAATTGGCATATTATGACTGGATTACGTTTTCAGATGGTGATATTCATAACTTCGGCAGATTTCTCCGCACATTCCAAAGTCTGGAAGAAGCTAAAGCATATGCGATGTATTATGCGAATGTGAACAGCGGCGGAATCAACAAGAAAACAATTCTGAAACAGGAGGAGGAATCCAGAATCGAAGATCATGTGAACCGTATTGCACATTACGAAGCATATCAGATGTATCGAAAATATTATAAAGAAATTCTGGATGCTATCAGCGAAGAAAACTGTTTCCCGGATTCCTGCAGCGGAGGCGGTGTATATCTGCGGGAGGCAATTTTAAAGAAAGTGCCGGAGATCACAGAAGAACAGCTCAGGATGATCTGGAGAGAACTTCCATTTGTGATTGAGAAGAGAACGCAGGACTGGATTGAACGGGAAAAGCAGTTCAGTGAAAATTATATCCGAAAGGCCAAAAAGCGGAAACCCGGGAAAACGAAAAGAACCGCAGATCAGATCGGGAAATAAAGGAGAGGTGCAATATGGGTGTTTTAGAATTTCTGGAATGTTTTGATCCACTGACGGAAATCTGCGTTGAAGATGCCACGGAAGTCGTGTTTGAAGGAAGGGCAGAAGATTTTCCTGAAGAAAAGGATAAGGCCTATATCATCGTTCCGTCTCGCACAAACAACAGAGATGGCGTGATTAGGCTGTTTGTTTCGAAACAGGAATATTTGGAGAAAAAGTGCGGGCAAAATAAAATATATGTACTGGATGCACTTTTGGCTATTCTGTATTCTGTTATGAGAAAAAATTCTGAAGCAAAACAGGTATTTCTTACCATGGTGGAAAAAGCGGAGGACTATAATGAAATACTGCAGAAGTGGGAAAAAGCTCCTGAGAAAGAAAAAGAGCCGCTTGAACGGGAAAAACAGGGGAGATGGAAAGCTTTTCTGGAGGAAAAAGAGCATCTTCTTCGGGAAATGAAACAAATAGAACCACTTTGGGATATTTCGGGTCAGTGGATCGGATACAGCCAGGAAGAGCTGGAGTATTTTGCAGAGTATCTGGTAAGAAGAAAGAACATGCTTCTGGAAAGAAAACACACGCTGGAAGCACAAAGCTGGGCACAATGCCATGAAGATGAACTTTGCCAGATCATGAAAGCGGACTACCCAAATGAGGGGATTGCAGCGTTGGCACTGGAAAAGCAGTATGGACTGGATGAACAGCAGGCCAGAATGATTTTCGATTTGAGATTTCGATTCATGTTTGGAACAGCCAGAGATCTGGTAGAACGAGACAATATGGTAATTGGACGTATGCTTGAAATTTTTCTGAAAGATGAGGGAGGGGCAGAAGGATGATTTTCCTGGCGGGATCTGCGGCGAGCGGAAAAACGAAAAAAGCGGTTGCATATGGCTGGAAAGAGCGAAAAACCAGCGAGGATGGAGTTCTCCTTTTTTCACTGCAGCATGAAAAGAAGGAGATGTGGAAGATTCTGCAGAGCATGTACGGGCAGGAGGAGCTTTCCAAGATAGAAATTGATGATACACCAGCGATGATGGTGGAGAGAATGGCAGAAATCATAGCGCAGAAAGCAGAGAATGGAGCAATTTCTGTTTTTGTGATTGATGAAGTGCCGATGATGACAAGCAGAAAAAATTTTGCCGACAGAAAAGAAGAGCTGCGGTATATGATTGGCTTGCTGGGAAACTGCGAGAAAAAAGAACATGTTGTGATTGTAGCCGTTATTCCAGTGTCGAAATACTGTACAGAAATGCAGAAGAAAAAAGAAGTAAGTACCTGTTATGGAGAAATAGAAAAACCAGAAAATTGTCTGGTTTTCGTATAGACAAGAACCTGTCCACATATGGGATACGGCAGGTGGTAAGATAGCAGGTAGAAAGAGACAACAGAAGGATTACCAGTAAAAGCTCCAAGGGAGGTAGCAGCGAATGATTCTTTACAAATACACAGCAGACTGTTCAAAACTGAATCTGGAACAGGAGGATTCAACGAAGGAAGGATATGAGCGTCTCTATTCCAGACGGAGTGATGCTGCGGAATGGAACAGCAAGTTTTACACTGCCTACCGTACAGAAAAGAAGTTTTTCATTATGATCAGTGATATTCTGAATGGTCAGATGACGATTGTGGCTGCACTTGAGATGGAAGTGGTTCCCCGGGTATGTGTGGATTGTATTCAGAAGATACTGCCGGAAATTGAGTTGCTTGCGTATGAGGAGATCACAAATGATGCGTTTTGCAAAGAACTGGTTCGGGCAGAACGGAATAACTGGACGGAGTGTTACAGCGGGTCGCTGAAGGAAAAATTAAAACTTGCGATAGAACCAGAACATCACAGTTTTTTTGAACCTGTTGCGTATCAGGTAAGTGAACGGATTTATACCGCTCAAAATATGACCAGACAAAAGCAGGCGGAGCAGATGCAGGAAATTATGGCATCGGAAAGCTTCTATGACGAAATGGAGCGGATTTACGCCCCGGAAAATGAAAAACGTTTTGTTGGGCATCCGGTTCATTATCTGATCACAGCCGGTGACAAAGCGGCTGCGGATGATATGATAGATCTTCTGATTCCGGCACTGCTGGAGAATCAACGATTGCTGAGCGGCAGAGTTTACGATGTGCAGAAGATGACATACAAGGCAGAGCGGGAAGATAATTTTGACAATATTTTCTCCAGTGCTAGAGGCGGAACAGTGATTCTGAATCTGGAAGGTGAAAAGAGTACAGGAATGTATGCCACCGGCAATTATGATCTGGCGAAAACACTTGGGAAGAAACTGAATGAGTATGGAAATTCTACATTGTTTATCTTTGTGGACATTTCCGGAAGCCGCAGCGTATCGGATGAGACGATAGCGGAAATTCTTTCCAACGCGGATCTGATTCAGATTCAGGAAGGCCAGGGAGATCTGGAACGGGCGACGGGCTATTTGAAACGTCTGGCGGATAAGACAGAGTATCACGACTACACGATAGAAGAGCTGACGCGGTATCTTCCGAAAGAAAAGAAATTGTATTCTGTATCGGATATCTTTTCTGCCTACAACAGATGGTACGGAAGCGGATTAAAAACGCATATTTACAAGGCCTACAAACAAAAAGACCTCGTCAAAATTCAACTGAAAAAGAAGACAGACAAGCCGTATGTGGAGCTGCAGAAAATGGTAGGCCTGTCGGATGTAAAGAAAGTGACAGATGAGATTCTGGCGGCGGCCAAAATGCAGAAAATGCGGAAACAGATGGGTCTTCCGGGGGTTCAGTCATCCATGCATATGCTGTTTTCCGGAAATCCAGGGACAGCAAAGACAACCGTGGCGCGTCTGCTATCCCAGGTCTTGAAGGAAGAGGAAGTGCTGAAATATGGCCACATTGTAGAGTGCGGCAGACAGGATCTGGTCGGAAAATATGTCGGCTGGACGGCACAGATTGTTGAGAGTAAATTTCAGGCGGCGCGTGGCGGCATTCTGTTTATCGATGAGGCGTATTCTCTTGTAGAAGACAACCGCACGTATGGCGCCGAGGCGATCAATACCATTGTGCAGGAGATGGAGAATTACCGGGATGAGGTCATTGTCATTTTTGCAGGATATCCGGAGAAGATGAAGGAGTTTCTGGAGCAGAATGAAGGTCTTGCAAGCCGCATTGCCTTTCACCTGAATTTCCCGGATTACTCACCGGTAGAACTGACGCAGATTCTGGATCTGATGCTGGAAAAATCGGAATACCGGATGGACGAAAGAACAAGGGAAAAATGCTTTTCCATCTGCGCCGATGCCTGTCGGGAAGAAAATTACGGCAATGGACGGTTTGTCAGAAACCTGCTGGACCACGCTATCATGCGCCAGGCAGACCGCCTCATTCGGGAACATCAGAATGGTACGCTGGGAAAAGAGGAGGCCTGTCTTCTGACGGCGGACGATTTCGAGATGATCGGTCTGAAAAAGAAACCGCAGAGCCGGCAGATCGGATTTTGTGCCGGTTGAACAGCATAAAAAATCAGCAAAAAAAATTAAACCAGCGGTTAAGTGCAGAAAACGAAAGCATGTGATACAGTATATACATGAAGATTGCGGGAGTGCAAAGCACGTAGCAATCTGGTATCAAAGGGGTCAAAAAACCTTTTGACCCCAACGTCTATATATAACAAAACACAAATATTCACAAAAAGACCAGAAAGGGGGAGTGAACACATGAAGTTAAGCGAGCTGTTGAATGTGTTGAAAACAGCAGAAACTGCGGAAGAGATGGATGTGAGACGAGAAGAAATCGCAGCGCTGATTCCGGCCGTACGAACCATGTTTGGCTATGATCAGAAGAACAGTGCACATCAGTATGACTTATGGATGCATTCCCTCCATGTGGTCTGCAATCTTCCGCGGAGGATGGAAAATGACATGGTCTATCTGGCGGCGCTGCTGCACGATATCGGAAAGCCGGAAGCGCAGTGCAGGGGAAAACGCGAGGGTGATCCGGACATGCATTACTACGGTCATCCCGAAAAAAGCATGGAAATCGTGCGCGACATCGTGGTCCCGGAGCTGGACCGGCAGGGGTATGTGATTCCGTGTTTCGATGTACAGGAGCTCCTGTATTATGTGAAGTATCATGATGACCACGTCAGTGTAAAATTAAAGCACGTCAGACGCCATACGAAAATGGCCAGCTTTGCGATGTTTCAAAACCTGATGCTGCTACAGCTGGCAGATGCCAAAGCACATATCCAGATCCCTGTTATCGCCGAACGGGCAGAAATCTGCGGACGGCTTGCCGGGGAGGAAGGCAGACTTCTCTATCAGAAAATTCTGGATGGGGAGTAGGCTGATGAGCCGAAGCTGTAAAAAAACGCCCGTCAGCAAAGGCCGATGCAAAAATTTCCGTTGGGCAAAGCGCGCGGCAAATAAGAGGGTTCGACGGGCGAAAACACTGTGGGGAAAATCAAAAGCATTTCGAAAAATTTCTGAGACATGGGATATCTGCGACTGGAAATTTTACGGTGAGAGACCCTGAAATCCGAATCGGGAAGAAAAAAAATCACTGGGGAAAATGCTATTACAGAAAATGATCTGGAAAAGATGCATGAAACCATGGATGAATTATGAATCAAGATCCCGAAAGGAAATCCTGAGCTGGGGACAGAAGACAGAAACACTAAAATAACAGAATAAGGCGGTAGTTTAACGGGCAAAACCTGTGCAGAAAAAAAGGTTTCATGTTTGTGGAACACACAGCAACTTTTTGAGGAGAATAGGGAGGCACAGAATGCAGGTTCAAGTCCTGCCCGCCTTACGCGAGTGAGGTAGCTTAAAAGAAAGAGCGCGAAAAAACGGTCATGTGCGTGACCGTAACGGCAAACTTTTTTCCAGTGGTAATGGCGAAGATGCCGGTTCAAATCCGGCCCTCACTCAGAAAAAAACAGAAGAGCAAACGAGAAAGAATGGAGTCCATAGATCCAGAAAAGGATGTCTGGAGAAAACAGTGGAACGAAGGAAAGGAGCGGCAGCGATGGATTTTGCAGAATGGATACGGGAGCAGGCGACAAAAACTTATACAGAAAATGGAGCAGTAGCACGGAACACAACCGGCGATGCGCGGCTGGATCTGTTTGCGACAATTGGATCCCTGCGCAGAGCGGATCCGGAAAGAATTGAGCTTCTGTTTGCGGAAGCATATCAGGCAGACCCGCTGTTCGCATTGAAAATCCTGTTTTATGCGCGTGATATCCGGGAAGGTCTCGGCGAGAGACGTGTCTTTCGGATTCTACTACAGTATCTTGCCGAGTACCATCCGCAGGCAGTTATTGCCAACCTTGATCTGATTGGTGTTTTCGGCCGTTTTGACGACTGGTACTGCCTGATCGGAACTGGCGTTGAGGACGAGATGTGGAGTGCCATGAAGCAGCAGCTGGAAGCAGATCTGAAAAACTTTCAGGAGAGAAAAAGCGTTTCCCTGCTTGCTAAATGGATCAAAACGGCAGACTCTAAAAATACGGAGACGAGAAAACTCGGCATTCTGACGGCGCAGAAACTCGGCTATCCTGTTTACAACTTCAAAAGAATCGTCCGTTCTCTGCGGAAATATATCGGTGTGCTGGAAGTGAAAATGTCAGAAAGAAAGTGGGAGGAGATCGTTTACCCGGAGGTCTCCGGAAGAGCCATGATGATTTACAGGAGCGCATTTCGAAAACATGATGAAAAGCGTTTTAACCAGTATCTGTCGAAGGCACTGGATGGAAAAGAAAAGATTCATGCGGAGACGCTGTACCCGTACGATCTCGTGGAAAAAGTTCTGTATGGACGTCAATGGAATCAGGTATTGGAGGCGCAGTGGAGGCAGCTGCCGGATTATGTGGCGCAGGAAACGAATGCAATTGTCATTGCAGATGTTTCCGGTTCCATGAGTGGAAGACCCTTGGCGACATCCATTGGTCTTGCTATTTACTTTGCAGAGCGGAACCGGGGCGCTTACCACAATCTTTTCATGACGTTCAGCCAGAAGCCGGAATTTGTTTCTCTGAGAGGGGAAACCTTGCTGCAGAAAATCAAATACGTCGAGCGTACGGAATGGGGGATGAATACTAATCTTCAGGCTGCATTTGAGCGGGTTCTGGAAACAGCGATGGATCACGATGTACCGCCGGAAGAAATGCCGAAAGCGCTGATCGTTGTATCTGACATGGAGATCGACAGATGCGGAGACCGCAATTGGATGTTTTATGATCATATGAAAGAAAAGTACGAGTATTGCGGCTACCAATTACCGAATATTATTTTCTGGAATGTAGACAGTCGAAACGATATTTTCCATGCCGACAGTCGGAGAAAAGGTGTCCAGCTATACAGCGGCCAGTCGGTTACGACATTCCAGAATCTCCTGAACAATATTGACAGCACGCCGGTTAAATCGATGGAAAAAGTGATTGAGAGCGAGCGGTACGCATGCGTCAGAATTGGAAATGCGGCATAAAAATGTTAAAGTTAGCAGTATGGATAGAAAGCTTTCAAAAGATGTAAAGCTGATATTGAAAAAAAGAATGCAGAAGAATAAAGGAAAAGAGGACACTATGGCATCAAGCATGATTCACTTGGCAATTGTACAGGAGATGAGAAAGAAAGTCTCGTTTCGAGATATCAACCGCCTGTTCCTTGGGGTGATTCTGCCGGATGGGGCGGTGGCGGGAAATAGCCATTTAAAGAAGAAAATCTGCGAAAATACCAGATACACATACGATCTCGAATGTTTCCGCGACAGATACGGGAAATACATGGAGAAGGATGATTTATATCTCGGCTATTATCTTCATCTGATCCAGGATATGCTGTATCGGAGATTTATGTATGGGGAGCATGGCTGGAATTCGAGCGTTCCTGGAAATGTAGAAAAACTGCATCGTGACTACGAGATATTAAATGAATATGTTTCGAAAAAATATGGACTTTTCCAGGAAATGATCCAGGAGCTGGATCTTACAGAAGAGCCATTGGCACAGCTTGCTGAATTCGATGTGAAAGGTCTTATAAAAGAAGTCCGCGGGGAATTCGTCCAGAGAAAAGAAGAGAAATTGTCCATCCTTACCAGACAAATGGCCAACGAGTACATCGTACGCGCGACGGAATTCTGCGTGGAAGAGCTAAAGGCACTGTCCAAAGGGAAATCAGGTCTGGACAGTACTGTGTGGAGCTGGGAAAAACCAGAAAACATATCACATGAAAAATTAAACCAGAAGTTAAATGCAAAAATCGAAAATATGTAATATAGTATATACAGAACAAAGCACGGACATTCACAAAAAGAACAGAGACGTGCAGAAAGCAGGAATGCAGCAGACACATTTATGAGTGCAGACCGCAGGCATACAATGTGGGATGTATGAAGCCATGGATGAATTATGAACCAAGGTCTCTGAAGGAAATCCTGAGCTTTAGAGAGAAGGCTGAGGCAGGAAAATAGCATCTCCACCGATGATATAAAGCAAGTCAGAGTGGAACAGCATTTGATACACATCAGTATCCACAAAAAATGTGGCTGAAAATAAGGCGGTAGTTTAACGGGCAAAACCTGTGCAGAAAAATGTTTCATGTTTGTGGAACGTACAGCAAATTTTTCGTAGAGGATAAGGCACAGAATGCAGGTTCAAGTCCTGCCCGCCTTATGCGATTGAGATAGCTCAAAAGAAAGGAGCGGCAGCGATGGAACAGATCATCGAAAGCGAGCGGTATGCGTGTGTCAGAACAGGGATGTGGAAGAAAAGATGTAAAGTTGTGATTGGAAAACAGGATGTAGGAGAATAAAAGAAAAACGGACGCTGCGTTTCAAAGATGAAGCAGTGTCTGTTTTTTACTATATGTAAGATACCGGGGTCAAAGGGGTCAAAAAGCCTTTTGACCCCAACATCTATTTAAGAAAAGTTGACAGTTGAAAAATTATCCAAAATACTCTCCCGCCAGTTCCTTAAACGCCGGCAGTGCCCGCTCAATCTGCGCAGTAGTAACGCAATAAGCAATCCGCACGAATCCCGGTGCACCGAAATCGTCGCCTGGTACCAGAAGAAGTTCGTACTTTTTCGCTTTCTCACAGAACGCATACGCATCCGGTTCCGGAGTTTTCATGAAGAGATAGAAAGCGCCGTCCGGGTGAACGCAGGTGAAGCCGTAGGCGGTTAATGAATCATACAGCAGATCGCGGTTTTTCTTGTAGACCGAAAGATCAGAAACCTGTCCTGCGCATTTGGCGATGACGTGTTGGATCAGGCTTGGTGCGCAGACGAAGCCGAGGGCGCGTCCGGCACCGCAGACGGCTGCGTAGATGGTTCTTGCATCATCGACCTCATCCGGAACGAGAACGTAGCCGATACGCTCGCCCGGCAGGGAGAGGGATTTGCTGTAGGAGTAGCAGACCAGCGTGTTTTTGTAATATTTTGTCAGATACGGAACTTCCACGTCTCCGTAGACAAGCTCGCGGTACGGTTCATCAACGATCAGATAAATCGGATGGCCGTATTCGGCAGATTTTGCTTCCAGAAAAGCAGCGAGCTTCTGAATGCTTTCTTCTGTGTAGACAACGCCGGACGGATTGTTCGGAGAATTGACGAAAACGCCTTTGGTGTGCGCTGTGACAGCGGCCGAGAGGCGGTCAAAGTCGATCTGGAACGTGGAAGAATCAGCCGGCGTTTCGATCATGGCTGCGCCTGCAGATTCGATGAAAACACGGTATTCCGGAAAGTACGGGGTAAATACGATATACTCGTCGCCCGGAACGGTTAAAGCGCCAAGGACGATGCGGAGCGAAGCGGCTGCACCGCAGGTCATATAGAAGTTGTCGGCATGGAACGCGGTACCAAAGCGTTTGTTCAGGTCGGCTGCAACGGCGGCGCGGGTATCGGCATCGCCTTGCGCGGAGGTGTAGCCGAAGAGATAGTAATCGTCTTTGGAATCAAGCAGCTCCTTGATGGTCTCATGAACGGAGACCGGAGCCGGGACGTTTGGATTTCCGATACTGAAATCAAAGACATTTTCTGATCCGATCTCGGCAGCGCGTTTTTTACTGTATTCGAAAATCTCGCGGATTACCGATTTTTTTGTGCCGAGAGTTACCATTTTTTCTGAAATCATGTGTCAATCCTCCTGAAGTAAATTGTTTGCCGCTGTTTTAAATGAACTGTAAATATTATTCTTTTTTCTGCTTTTTCCTTATTTTAGCAGACAAAGACTGAATTGTAAATGCAGCATTTTCGGTCTCATGCTCCCGCAGGCTGAAAAGATGGCGGAAGCACACCACGAGTGATATCAGCAGACTGCCGAGCCGCACGGACGGAAGAAAGCGGGAAATTTGTGCGGCAACGGCAAACCCGGAGAACGAAACGATCGAGCGCAGACTGTGTGGCTGGATAATGAGAATCAACGAAAACGTCAGATAAAACGCCGCCAGAAGAAGCACCGGCCGCAGATCCGGCAGGAGGCCGAGCAGCACGCCGAACGAGACAGAGATCGCCTTTCCGCCTTTCGCAGGCTGCAGAAACGGCCATGCGTGTCCGGCCACCGGGGCGAGCAGAATCAGGGCGAAAATCCAGGAACCCATCGAAACAGCGGAACTGTGCGCCGCCAGAAACACCGGCAGAAATCCCTTCCCGATATCGCACAGGACGCAGAGCAGTCCAATCCGCGGTCCGGCCACTGAAAAGGCGTTGAAGGCACCGGGATTCTGATCTTCATTCACAGTTCGGACATCCACGTGGCAGAAGTATTTTGGAATCAGGTACGAATACAGTACGCTGCCCGAGAGGTACCCGAAGAAACTATAAAACAGATAAGCAGTAAGCATCATAAGCAGTTACTCCGAAATTAATTTTTCCAAAAGGTGTGTAATTGACGTTCCCGCCTGCGGATGGCTGTTTTGATGCTGGGCATCGCGCATCGCAATCTGACGTGCATCATCGCGGGCAAGCGAAATACCGGCCTCTGCCAGCTCTTTCTGATGTGCGCCGGTCACGGACATTCCGCGTGAGACAAAAAAAGCACGGTTTTTTGTTTCGCAACCCGGAATCGGATCAGTGTGGACAAGCGGAACGCGCCGCACAGCGGCCTCGGTACTGCTTAAGCCCCCGGGCTTTGTAAACAGCACATCGGCAGCGGCCATATATTCCGCAACGTGGCGTGTAAAACCGATGATATGTACATTTGGGTTCTTATGGAACTGCAGCCGGAGCGAACGCATCCGTTTTTTATTATTTCCGCAGATGATCACAGCCTGTTCGCCGTTTTCCAGCCGGGAAACGAGTTCATGTGCGAGCAGATGCACTTTGCCGAATCCCATACTGCCGCTCATGACGAGAAACAGCGGAGCATTCTCGGGAAGACCGAGATGGCGGCGCACATCCTCTTTGGATGCAGGGCGCGCAAATGCGGGCCGCACCGGAATACCGAGAGGAAGCAGTTTTTCTTCCGGGATGCCGCAGGATGCAAACTCCGGGATCAGATCCTTGTGCGGAACCACATAGTAATCGCAGTTCGTCTCTTCCCAGAACGGAATGCACGCGTAATCGGTGGCAACGGCAACGCAGGGAATCGTCAGCCGTCCTTTCTGTTTCATCCAGGTCAGTGTTTCCGCCGGATAAAGATGTGTGGTGACAACGGCATTAAAATGGTTTTGATCAATATAATCTGCAAGCGCATTTCCAAGCCGCGCATTTGCATAGTAAACGGGGGATTTCCAGGGAAATTTCCGTACCAGCTCACCAAGCTGATAGAGTGCGCCGAAGCCGGCCGGAAAAACGGAGACGAGCTTCACATAAGCTCCGCCGACCAGTGCGGAGGTATGCTTTCGTCCGAGGCTCATCAGATCCAGAACCTCGGCTTCGTGGTGATAAAAATTCAGACTTTCTTTTAATGCAGAGGCCGCAGCATTGTGGCCACCGCCAGTATTGCAGGATAAAATCAGTACCTTCATAAGAAAACTCCATTCTTTTGTTGTATCCCAAAGAGAACCTGAAAAAGGGGATGCCGATGATTTGTTTTCAGACACGCTTTAGTATAGAACGCTGTTATTTTTCGGACAATCCACAAAATGAGAAAAGTGTCTGATATAACAGAAAAGCGACAAGCTGCAGAAACACCGGGGAGACGCAGAGGTAGCATCCACCTGCGGATCAAGATATTGAGAGAAAGAAAAGAAACAACGGATGCCTGAAAAATTGGCAAAATAGAATAAAATCAAAAGAAAAAGAAACGAAAAACAGGATAAAATGCTGAAAAATCAATTGACATCTATTCCAAAACTTCGTATCATAAAGACAGAATGGGGCGCGTTCGGAAAGCGATCTGCGCACCGGAAAATACAGGAGGTAAGCTTAAAATGGGTAAATGGCAGAGAAGTCTTTACCAGCCGGTTCTGCCGCTGGGAAAAGACGGAAAAAGGGTAACAGGAAGCGCGGAACATATCGCACTTTCCAGAAAAGCAGCAGGCGAGGGTATGGTTCTGGTGAAAAACGAGAACGAGACATTGCCGCTCGCAAAAGGCACAAAAGTAGCTTTATTTGGAAAAGGAACGATTGATTACGTAAAAGGCGGCGGCGGAAGCGGTGACGTTACCGTTGCGTATATCCGCAACTTCTACGAAGGCATGAAGATCAAAGAGGCCGAGGGGGAGGTTTCTCTGTTCCATGAACTTCCGGAATTCTATGAGAAAAATGTAAAAGAACAGTATGCTGCAGGTGCTGTACCGGGCATGACAAGAGAGCCGGAAGTACCGGACGAGCTGGTACAGAAAGCAAAAGCATATACCGATACCGCAATCATCACCATCTGCCGCTTCTCCGGCGAGGGCTGGGACCGCAAATGCCAGATCACCGAGGAAGGCTATGAGCTGTTTGAGGATGAGAAAAAACAGATCGAGCTGAGCGCCAGCATCTTCGAAAACGGCGACTTCTGCCTGACAAACGGCGAAGCAGCCATGGTAGAAAAAGTAAAAGCAAACTTTAAAAATGTCATCGTTGTCATGAACGTCGGCGGTATGGTTGATACCAGCTGGTTCAAAGACTGCAAAGAGATTCCGGCGGTGCTGATGGCATGGCAGGGCGGCATGGAAGGCGGCCTCGCGGCAGCGGACGTTGTAACAGGCGACGTCAACCCATCGGGTAAACTGGTTGATACCTACGCAGCAACCCTCGAGGATTATCCATCCACCGAGAACTTCCATAAATCCGTTTATTACGTGGATTACAACGAGGATATCTACGTTGGTTACCGTTATTTCGAGACGATTCCGGGCGCAGCGGAGAAGGTCAATTATCCGTTCGGCTTCGGTCTTTCCTACACCAGCTTTGAGACAGAAGTTCTGGGGGCAGAAGAGAAGGATGGAAAGATTGTTGTAAAAGCAGCTGTTACCAACACCGGAAAACGTGCCGGAAAAGAAGTTGTACAGCTCTACTATGGCGCACCGCAGGGCAAGCTTGGCAAACCGGCCAAAGAGCTCGGCGCTTACCGGAAAACAAGACTGCTGCAGCCAGGCGAGACACAGAGAGTCGTTCTTTCCTTTACAGTGGAAGATATGGCATCTTTTGATGATCTTGGAAAGGTTGCAAAATCTGCCTATGTTCTTGAGGCAGGAAGCTACGTCTTCTACGTTGGAAACAATGTAAGAGATGCGAAGAAACTGGACTTCACCTACGATCTGGCAGAGGCAGAAGTGACTGCACAGTACACCAGCCTTGCCGCTCCGCATAAGCTGGAAAAACGTCTCCTTGCGGATGGAACCTACGAAGCGCTTCCGACCGATAACGGCCCTGTCGAGGAAGAAGGACTGGAGCGTCAGGATAAGCTGACTCTGGAAGGTTTCCTCCCGGCAGTCAAAGCACAGGAGAGAAAGAGCTTTGGCGAGCTTATGGAAGCAGCAAAGACGAATCCGAACCTGATGAATGTGGCCGAGGGAAAAGAAACGCTCGACGAGTTTGTAGATAAGCTTCCGACAGAAGCACTCATTCATCTGCTCGGCGGTCAGCCGAACACAGGAGTTGCCAACACGTTTGGCATGGGAAATCTGCCTGAGTACGGCATCCCGAATATCATGACCGCAGACGGACCGGCAGGCCTTCGCATTCAGCCGCAGTGTGGCGTCAACACGACCGCATGGCCGTGCGCAACATTGCTTGCCTGCACCTGGGATCCGGAGCTGATCGAAGAGATCGGTAAAGCCGGCGGAGAGGAAGTCAAAGAAAACAACATCGGCATCTGGCTGACCCCGGCTGTCAACATTCACAGAAGCCCGCTCTGCGGAAGAAACTTTGAGTATTATTCCGAGGATCCGCTTGTAGCCGGAAAATCCGGTGCGGCAATGGTACGCGGTATGCAGTCCGAGCATATCGGGGCAAGTGTGAAACACTTCTGCTGCAACAACAAAGAAACAAACCGAAAAGACAGCGATTCCCGCGTTTCCGAGCGTGCGCTGCGTGAGATTTACCTGAAAGCCTTCGAGATCATCGTAAAAGAGGCAGATCCATACACAATCATGTCGTCCTACAACCTGATCAACGGCGTTCAGGCATCTGAGAACAAGGATCTTTTGACCGGTATTCTGCGCGGTGAGTGGGACTTTAAGGGAATGGTAACGACCGACTGGTGGACACACGGCGAGCATTACCGCGAGACAAAAGCCGGAAATGATATCAAGATGGCAAACGGATACGAGGAGCGCGTACAGGAGGCATTTGAGAAGGGATACATCACCCGCGACGAAATCGCTCTTTGTGCAAAACGAATCCTGACCATGATTCTTCGCATGGACTGATGTGGATGCATGTGAATAAATAAAGAAAAGTGTAGATAACGCATAAAAAAATCGTATGCTGTTGTGGAAAAAGCAACAGCATACGATTTTTTACTTTCCGGACAGGATTCTTTCCTGTTTACACGGCAATGATCTGTAGCAAGACTCTGGCGACCGCAGCTCACGAAAAGTCTTTTGCAGAAACGCTCCGGGAAAGAAACCTGTTTTCAGGCAGTAGCCTTCTGTAGCTCTGCCATGATCTTAAATTCCCGCACGACCATAACGATGCTGACTGATGCGGCTGCAAGGTCTGCAATCGGTGCAGTGTACATCACGCCGTCAATGCCGAAGAGATACGGAAAAATCAGCAGCAGCGGAAGCAGGAAAATAATCTGTCTCGTCAGCGAAAGAAAAATACCCTTCTTCGGTGCTCCGATTGAGGTAAAGAAGTTTGAGCTGACCGGCTGGATACCGTTCAGGAATGTGAAAAACAGGAAAATACGGAAGTACCGCTCTGCAAAATGCAGGTACTCTTCTGAACCGGAACCAAAAATGCCGATAATCTGGCGCGGAAAGAGCTGGAAGCAGAGGAAGGCGACGATGGAAATGGCAGTCGCCGCAAAAACTGCTTTTTTATAAGCGTCCTTCACGCGGTCATATTTCTGTGCACCGAAGTTGAAGCTGACAATCGGCTGAAGTCCCTGGGAAATGCCGATGACAAAGGAGAAGAACAGCATATTCACCTTTGAAATAATACCGGCGCATGCAAGCGGAATGTCGCTTCCATAGACGGAATTGGAGCCGTAGTAGGTCAGTGTGTTGTTCATAACGATCTGAACAACCATCATTGCCACCTGATTGAATGCCGGAGTTGCACCAAGCGCAGCGATCCGTGCCCAGCAGGCTATTTTTGGCTTCAGATCGGAAAGAGAAAGCGGCAGCGTTTTAAAACCGCGCAGATAGAAGACAACGAGCGCGAATGATAAAATCTGTCCGGTGATCGTGGCGAGCGCTGCACCTGCCATGCCCATGTGGAAAACGAAGATGAACAGCGGGTCGAGAATCGTGTTGACGATCGCGCCGACCAGGTTGCACAGCATGGAAAATTTCGGGCTGCCATCCGCGCGGATCAGGTTGGAGCCGCCGATTGTGACGATCAGAAACGGGAAGCCGATGGAGGTAATTCTGGTGTAAGTACAGGCGTAATCAATGACATCCGGCGTCGCACCAAAGAGAAGCATCATCGGACGCAGAAAAAGCTGAACGGCAACGCAGAGGATCACACCGAGGATTGCCAGCATGGAGATGGCATTTCCAACATAGGATTTCGCGTGCTCCGGATCCTTTCTGCCCATGCAGAGATTGAAGTTTGCAGCACCGCCGATGCCGCAGAGCAGACCGATGGATGTGCAGACCATGCTGAGTGGGAACGCTACGTTGGTCGCTGCGTTTCCGAGCACGCCGATGCTGTGACCGATAAAGAGCTGGTCTACCATGTTATAGAGGGCGCTGACGAGCATCGCGATGACGCTCGGAATCGCAAAACGCCGCAAAAGAGAGCTGACCGGTTCCGAGCCGAGAGGATTTTCGGAAGGTTTCATAGAGGGTATCTCCTTTCAAATGGAATAAAAATTCATCGTTTGTATCGGGTGAACATTCCCGGAAAAACTCCGAGACTATATAGTATACCATAGAAAGAAAACAGAAAACAAGAGGGTGACCGCTATTTTCAGGAAGTGTAACAGAATCGTAGCAGAACTCTCTGCATTTTTAAAAAAGGGATTGACAAAAATGAAATATTAACCTATATTGAAACAAGGTTAACAATTCGAAAGCAGAAAGAATTGGATACAAGAACCTGCGAGGAGGACTTACATTCATGAAAAAATCAAAACTTACCACAAAACAGATTGTACTGACCGGCATGATGACGGCAGTGCTTGCGGTACTGTCCATTGTGACGATTCCGCTTCCGACCGGCGTTCCGGTGACGCTGCAGACCTTTGCAATGGCATTTTGCGGCTACGTGCTTGGCTGGAAATTGGGAGGTGCATCGTCCGCTCTTTATCTGATCCTCGGCGCGATCGGCGTTCCGGTTTATGCCGGCATGAGCGGTGGATTCGGCGCTCTTCTCGGACCGGCCGGCGGCTTTATTTTCGGATTTATTCCGATGGCAATGCTCTGCGGTGCCGGAATTAAAAAAGGCTTCCCGGGCAAACCATTCGTTCTTGGAATTGCAGGTCTTGCGGTATGTCACGCAGCCGGTGTGGTACAGTTTTCCATTGTAACAGGAAACACGATCCCGGCTTCCTTCCTGGCAGTTTCCGTTCCGTACATCGTAAAAGATGTGATTTCCGTTGTAGTAGCTGAAATTCTCGGTGCAGCCGTTCGAAAAGCACTGTCAGCAGCTCATGTAATGAACTACGGAACCGCAGCATAATCACAGAGCGTTTCTGAAAAACCAAAAGATAAAAACAAGAGACAGGCATCCTGACAATCTGCCAGGTGTCTGTCTTTTTCTTTGTCAAGCGGATATTCGCAATCCGCTTCGCTGCTTGCCTGATTCGGTTAAAGTATTCCGCAGCAGCAGCGGTTATTTGAAAAAACGTGCAAAATGCATTTCATACAGTTTCAAAATTTTAATGAATTCCTAAGAAAGAGGCAAGAAGGCGTTAAGGGAGATATGGTAGGATAGAAAGCAGGAAAGAACAACAAAGAGGTTTGAAACTATGAGAAAAAGAACACGAAAACACCGGGGAACAGCGGGAAAAATGGTTGGAGGTTTTCTGGCATTTTTCTGCCTGATCCTGCTGACGGCCGGAATGTTCTGGGCAATCCAGGGATATGTTTCCTATCAGAAGGCAGTGAAGGAAAAGCCGCTCGCGCAGGCGGTAGAGGAAATCAGAAGCGAAGCACAGTGGGTTCCCCTGAAACAGGTGCCGGAGCTGTACAAAAAAGCGGTGCTTGCTGTCGAGGATCACCGGTATTACACACATCACGGGATAGACTGGATCAGCATGGCGCGCGCGGTTGTACATGACATCCGCGTGATGAAACCGGAGCAGGGAGGCAGTACTATCACACAGCAGCTGGTAAAAAACATGTATTACGATCAGAATAAGACACTTGCCAGAAAAGCGGCAGAGGCGTGGACAGCACTCTATGTGGAACGACAGCTCTCCAAGGAAGAAATTCTGGAGCTGTACATCAACACTATTTATTTCGGGGATGGCTATTACGGACTCAAAGAAGCATCGCGTGGTTATTTCGGAAAAGAGCCGCAGGATCTGACCGACAGCGAAGCCATTCTCCTCGCCGGAATCCCGAATGCACCGTCCGCCTACGCACCGTCGCGCCACGCGGATCTGGCGCTGCAGCGGGAAAAGCAGGTGCTGGCGGCAATGGTAAAATATGGATACCTGGAACAAAGTGAGACGGACAGCCTGCTGTGGGATGCGGCAGCCGATCCGGTTCTGGCACGATAGAAAGAAAAGTGAGGAAAAAAGAATGGGAAAACTGATCAGACTGGGGGCAACAGCGCTGTCCATGATTGGAATTTTGGTGATGATTCTCTGTGTGCAGGCGGCGATTTTATTTGTGAGGCTGTGCATCCGAAGAAAGCAGAAAAAAATTGAGCTGAAATAAGAGAAAGAAAAATGTGAGCAGAATTGCCGGAAGAAAAACGGTGATTCTGCTCGCGTTTTTTTTCTGTGAGCAATCCGATTGCGTTTCCGCCGGGAAAAAGGTATAATGAAAAACAGGCAAAAAAATGGTAAAACAGACAGCTTTTGAGGAAAAATAAATGGAACAGAAAGACAGCGCAGAACGGATTTTAAAACAGATTCCCTATGAGATCGTGTATTCCGCCCGCAAAACGCTCGCCGTCCAGGTCAAAGCGGATGGAAGCGTGGTGGTGCGCGCACCGAAACGGATGGCAAAATACAAAATCGAAGCATTCTTAAAAGAAAAACAGGATTGGATTCACACACACCGGGAAAAAGCGTTGGCGGCCGCAGAGCAGAAAGCAGCGAACCGTCTGACGGAAGCAGAGCGAAAAGCGGTGGTTAAACGTGCGGCGCAGATGCTGGCGGAAAAGACGGCACATTTTGCAAAAGAGATGGGCGTAACGTATGGCAGAATCACAATTCGTGAGCAGAAAACCCGCTGGGGCAGCTGCAGCAGCGCCGGAAACCTGAACTACAACTGGAAACTGGTGCTGATGCCGGAGCGCGTGATGGATTACGTCGTTATCCACGAGCTGGCGCACCGGAAAGAGATGAACCATTCCGCACGGTTTTACGCGGTGGTGGCACAGCAGATGCCCGATTACAAAGTGTGGCAGAGCTGGCTGAAGGAGCATGGAAGAGAGTACTGAAAAAGAGAGGCAAAACAAATGATACTGACCGAAGAAAAAACATATATCATCAATGTGACGGAAGTCGATACCGACGCGGAGCTCGGTTTAAATAAGAAAGATATTATGATCGAATACACGAATCTGGAGCTGCTGCACGCGGTTCTTGCAAGCACGATGCCGTACGGCCGTCTGTCGGCGCGCTACCGCGGAAAACGGAAGGCGGAGCTGCAGTCACGGATTGCGATGGTGGAGAGTGTGCTCGAAACACGCGGCGACCAGCTGGCAAAAGCGGAGCAGATTATGTATCTCGACACGGCGGAGCGCAGTGCAATCTGTCATTATCTCGGCATCATCTACACGCGGCTGATTGCGCAGAAGCTGTACGGAATTGACTGTATGGTACCGCTGAACCTGATCGAGCAGCCGGGGGAGAAAAAATTTGTAAAATACAACGGTGCATACCGCCAGGATCTGATCGGATACGGAAAGCAGAACGCATGGAGCGTCTGGGAGCCGGTCGGCAGGAGCGAGAACAGCCAGGCGGCCTTTGGAAATGGATGCCGGGCGGCGTCGGAGATCGAGAAGATCAATGAAAATCCGTTGGCGAAGAGCGCGGCGTGCATGACGTATTACGAGAGAGGCTATCTGAATGCCGTTGTAAAAGAGCCGGAGCGGACCGGGGACGGGACACTTTGGTTTCCAGAGGAGAATTATTTCAAAGCATATTATCAGCCGCTTTTCGAGCTGTTTGCGGACGAACAGCCGGGTGAGCTGTACGGAAGCAGCGGCGGCTTTGAACTGGAGCTGACTCTGCCGTGGACAGAGGAAGGAAAACGCGGCTTCCGCCATCTGCAGATCGGAACGGATCAGGTGACGATTGCATTGATGCGGGAAGGGAAGTACGATCAGATCTTAAAGCGGATGGAAAACGTTTTGGATGTATCAAAAGAGTGCAGATTCTGCGGGGAAGATGGCATCTGGGTAGGCGCAGAGTAAAGGTCATCGGAAGTGCCGAAGCTGCCGGGGATGATGGTACACAGATTCTGTGTGGGAAAAGCGAAAAAGAAAGGACAAGAGCAATGGCAAAAGAAATGGAAACTCTAAAGGACGAAGGGCTGCAGGGGAATGAAACGATAGAGGAAGCAATTCTGGGACTGCAAAAGGAGCCGACGCCGGAACTGCTGGCACATGTGCTGACGGTAATCCGCCGCAGAATGAAAGAGGGCGGACAGGCGATTCTTTCCGTGGAACCGCCATCCGGCGACGATCAGATCCGGATCGGAACGGTAAAGAGCGCAGACGGAAAAGTCTGGTGGGCCGCGTTTACGAGCTTTGATGAGGAATTAAAGGGGAGCAGCAGCGTGAAATCTACGTTTCTCGTGAGTCTGGAACAGCTGATCCACATGGCATCCGAAACAAAGGAGATCAGCGGTGTGATTTTCAATCCGTGGAACCGCACGATCATGCTGGATCATACGCTGCTTTCGATTATCATCGGGGAAGAGAATGCGGGGCACTGAATTGCCGAAAGGAAAAAAGCAAGCACAGAAAGACTCCGAGGGTACATTATTATTTTAAGGAGGTTTTACATCATGGAGGGTTTTCAGGTAACAGAAATCGGGGAAAAAATTTACTGTATTTTGGACGCAGGAAATTCATCGTTCTATGTAGTAGAAGGTGAAGAAAAAGCGGCTGTCATTGATACCGGCATTACGGCAGGCACAAAGATTCTGCCGGTGATCCGTGAGCTGACGGACAAGCCGCTTCTGCTGGTCATCACGCATGCGCATCCGGATCACATGTATCACATGGATGAGTTTGATGAGGTGTACATGTGCCACGATGAAAAGAAGATGGATCCAGAGACGCTTGTGATGCTGACAGCGGGAAAATTAAAACCGTGGGAGGAGATTCATGACATCCGTACCGATTCCGTGATTCCGCTCGGCGGCACAGAGCTGGCCGTCTGTCAGACACCGGGCCATACGCCGGGCAGCGTCGTTGTGCTTGAGACGAAACAGAATTACCTGTTCACCGGAGATGCGATCGGAAGCGGCTGCGGTGTCTGGATGCAGGTGCCGGGCGGAACGAGCCTGGAAGAGTATTACGACGGGCTGGTCGGACTGATGGTGTGGCTTGTGAAGAGGGGCGGCCGCATGAAATTCTTCGGCGGTCATCACACGCAGGTGTTTGAATCGACGGCGCATCCGGTTTACAATCCGCTCAGCCTCGGCGTTCTCGCAGATCTCATCGACCTTGTGGATCAGGTGATCCACGGCGAAAACCTGGGACGGCCAAGCAATGCGAAGCCGTTTTCGAAAGAACAGGTCCGCTACGCGTCGTACGGCCGCGCAGAAATGCAGTACTGTGCATCGCGGATTCACCGAAAATAAGCGCGTGAAATCTTAAAACTTCCATAAGAAGAAAGGTTTTTGCCCGCGGCGGCTTGACAAAATAAAAAAACGCGATTATGATAAATGCAGTTTCTATTCCAACAGAAAAAGAAAAGGTTATGAGGAAGAGGAGTACATGGCAGGCCCCAAAAGAGAGGATGGTTCACCGGCTGAAAGGCTGTCCGGGAAGGTGGTCATGGAAGGTAGCTTCTGAACCGGAGAGCTGAAAAGCACAGAAGATGTGATGATTAGGTTCTCACGCATGAGTCACGTTACAGACTCCGAAACGAGATACAAATTAAGGTGGTACCGCGGAATTTTCGCCCTTTGCATGCATGTTATGTGTATGTGAAGGGCGTTTTTGATTTAAGACAAGCCTCTGCGGGAATAAATACCACAATACACCAAACATAAAAGGAGGATCTCATGAGCAAAGAACTCGCAAAGACCTACGATCCGAAGGGACTCGAGGACAGACTGTATCAGAAATGGCTGGATAAAGGATATTTCCACGCCACTGTAAACCCGAACAAAAAACCGTTTACCATTATGATGCCGCCTCCGAACGTAACCGGACAGCTTCACATGGGCCATGCACTCGACAACACCATGCAGGATATTCTCTGCCGTTTCAAACGGATGGAGGGATATGAAGTCCTCTGGCAGCCGGGAACCGACCATGCGGCGATTGCAACCGAGGTAAAAGTTACCAATATGCTCAAAGAGCAGGGCATCGACAAAGATGAAATCGGACGCGAAAAATTCCTGGAGCACTGCTGGGAGTGGAAGAAAGAGTACGGCGGACGCATCAACAGCCAGTTAAGAAAGATCGGCTCCTCTGCAGACTGGGAGAGAGAACGCTTCACCATGGACGAGGGATGCTCCAAAGCCGTAGAAGAAGTATTCTGCCGTCTGTATGAAAAAGGATGGATCTACAAAGGAAGCCGCATCATCAACTGGTGCCCGGTATGCCAGACTTCCATCTCCGATGCAGAGGTTGAATATCAGGAGCAGGCAGGCCACTTCTGGCACATCAACTACCCGGTAGTTGGAGAAGAAGGCCGCTTCGTAGAAATCGCAACGACCCGTCCGGAGACTCTGCTCGGCGATACTGCCGTAGCTGTCAATCCGGAGGATGAAAGATACACCGATATTGTAGGAAAAATGCTGAAACTGCCGCTGACCGACCGTGAAATCCCGGTTATCGCAGATGCTTACGTAGACAAAGAGTTCGGAACTGGATGCGTTAAAATTACACCGGCACACGACCCGAACGATTTTGAGGTAGGAAAACGCCACAACCTCGAAGAGATCAACATCTTAAACGATGACGGAACCATGAACAACAAGTGCGGCAAATACGCCGGCATGGACCGCTACGAGGCAAGAAAAGCCATGGTAGAGGATCTCGAGAAGCTTGGCCTTCTTGTAAAAGTAGTGGATCACGTTCACAACGTAGGAACCCACGACAGATGTAAGACAACCGTAGAGCCGATGATCAAACCACAGTGGTTTGTAAAAATGGCGGATATGGCTGCCGCTGCCAGCGAAGCAGAGAAGAACGGGGAAGTAAACTTCATCCCGGATCGTTTCAGCAAGATTTATCAGAACTGGCTGAACAATATCCACGACTGGTGTATTTCCCGTCAGCTCTGGTGGGGTCATCGTATCCCGGCCTATACCTGTGATGACTGTGGCGAGATCACGGTTGTAAGAGGTGGAATGCCGGAAAAATGCCCGAAATGCGGCAGCACCCATCTCACCCAGGACCCGGATACCCTGGATACCTGGTTCAGCTCCGCTCTGTGGCCGTTCTCCACTTTAGGATGGCCGGAGAAAACACCGGAATTTGATTACTTCTATCCGACCGACGTACTCGTAACCGGATACGACATCATCTTCTTCTGGGTTATCCGTATGGTATTCTCCGCACTGGAGCAGACTAAACAGGTTCCGTTCCACCACGTACTGATCCACGGACTCGTTCGTGATTCCCAGGGTCGCAAGATGAGTAAATCCCTCGGAAACGGTATCGATCCGCTCGAAGTCATTGACAAATACGGTGCAGATGCTCTCCGTCTGACTTTGATGACCGGTAATGCACCTGGAAACGATATGCGTTTCTACTGGGAGCGTGTAGAAGCCAGCCGTAACTTCGCAAACAAAGTATGGAACGCTTCCCGTTTCATCATGATGAACCTGGAAAAAGCAGAAGTTCCGTCTGAAATGCCAAAAGACAAACTGACACTGGCAGATAAATGGATTCTTTCTAAGGTAAACACGCTGGCAACGGAAGTAACGGACAACATGGACCGCTACGAGCTCGGTATCGCCGTACAGAAGGTTTACGACTTTATCTGGGAGGAGTTCTGCGACTGGTACATCGAGATGGTAAAACCGCGTCTGTACAGCGAGACCGACGAGACGAAGGGCGCTGCACTGTGGACCTTAAAAACCGTTCTTGGCAATGCATTAAAGCTGTTGCATCCGTTTATGCCGTTCATCACAGAGGAAATCTACTGCACACTGAATCCGGACGAGGATTCCATCATGATCGCCGCATGGCCGAAAGAGACCGAAGACTTTGCATACGCAGAGGATGAGGCAGCCGTTGAGATGATGAAAGAGGCGGTAAGAAGCATCCGTGGTGTCCGCACCAGTATGAACGTACCGCCGTCAAAGAAAGCAAGCGTATTCGTTGTAACGGAAGATGCTGCTGTACAGGAAACCTTCCGAAACGGCGCCGTATTCTTCGGAACACTGGCAGGTGCAAGCGAAGTTCACGTACAGGCAGATAAAGCCGGTATTGCAGACGACGCAGTATCCGCAGTGATCCCGCAGGCGACGATCTATATCCCGTTTGCCGAGCTGGTTGACCTTGAAAAAGAGATCGCCCGCCTTGAAAAAGAGGAAGAGCGTCTGACAAAAGAGATCGCACGTTCCAACGGCATGCTTGGCAACCCGAACTTTATTAACAAAGCTCCGGAAGCAAAAGTTCAGGCAGAGAAAGAAAAACTGGCGAACTATCAGCAGATGATGGAGCAGGTTCAGACAAGATTGGAGCAGCTGAAAAAATAAATGAAAAAAGGAAAAAAACTGCATGGAAACAAGGAAACCGTAGTGAAAGTCTGCAACTGGCTCTCTTTGCCGCTGCAGGCCCTGGGATGCTGTATTCTGTATCTGGTGATTGAAGCATTTTCCCGCCATTCGCTGGCATCTGCATGGAGCTACATGGTGGAAAGCCCATGGGTCTTTTTGTACAATGCATTTTTGATCTTCACTACTTTTATGGTAGTTTATCTGTTCCGCAGACGTGTGCTGGTACGGCTGGTGATGAGCTGTTTCTGGCTGCTGCTCGGCATCATTAACGGTGTGATTCTGGCAAACCGCGTCACGCCGTTTACCGGACCGGACTTGCGGAATTTAAGTGACGGCGCAAAGGTCGTGACGAAGTATCTGTCGAAAGGTACCATGATCCTCGTCGTAGCAGCCCTTGTGGCATTATTGGCATTTTTTGTATGGGTCTGGATCAAAGGACCGAAATTTCAGGGGAAAATCCGCTGGTATCTGAATGTGCCGTTGATTGCTCTGGTAATTGTACTCTTTACGGGAGCAACAAATCTGGCGCTTGCAAAGCGTGTGCTTTCCAGCTATTTCGTCAACATCGCATTTGCCTACCAGGATTACGGCTATCCGTACTGTCTGGCAGTCACCCTGTTTGATACGGGAATTTCAGAGCCGAACGGCTATTCCGAACAGCTCGTGAAACAGATTGAGACGAGTGAAGGCGAACAAAAAGAGGATGATACGGTAAAACCGAATATTATCTTTTTGCAGCTGGAGTCCTTTTTCGATCCGGAGCTGGTTAATTTCCTCAACATTTCCGAGGATCCGATCCCGTATTACCGGCAGCTGATGAAGGATTATTCTTCCGGTTATCTCCGCGTGCCGGTGGTGGGAGCCGGAACAGCAAACACAGAGTTTGAAACTATTTCCGGCATGAGCCTCCGGTATTTCGGAGCGGGTGAGTATCCGTACAAATCGGTGCTTTCAGAGGAGACCTGTGAGAGTGCGCCGTATGTTTTAAAGAATCTTGGCTATGCGACCCATGCGATCCACAACAATGAAGCAAACTTCTATTCCAGAAGAAGTGTATTCTCACGTCTTGGTTTTGATACCTTTACCTCGGAGGAATATATGCCGGATATCTCGGATGTGACGGCGACAGGATGGGTAAAAGACCATATTCTGACAAAAGAGATCATAAAAACGCTCGATGCGACAGACGAACCGGATTATATCTATACGATTTCGGTACAGGGCCACGGTGATTATCCGACAGAGCCGGTGCTTGACGATCCGGAGATTACAGTGACAGGCGCGGAAGACCGGGAAAAAAATAATTACTCCTGGGAATATTATGTAAATCAGATCCATGAGATGGACAAATTTGTCAAAGAGCTGACGACAAAGCTTGCGGATTATCCGGAGCCGGTGGTACTTGTGATGTACGGGGACCATCTGCCAACGATGGGACTGAAAGTAGAAGATCTGGAGAACCGCTATCTGTATCAGACCGAATACGTAATCTGGGATAATATGGGACTGAAAAGAAAACAGGAAAACATTGCTTCCTACCAGATTGCAGCAGAGGTTATGAACCGTGTGGGAATTCATGACGGAACCATTTTCCGGTATCATCAGACGAGACGGAATACGAAGAATTATCAGGTGGATCTCGAGGTGCTGCAGTATGATATGCTGTATGGAAAACGGTACGTTTACGGAGAAGACGGAGAGACACCGTATGAGCGTGTGAAGCTGCAGATGGGTGCTCTGCCGGTAACACTGGAACGAATCGAAAAATCCGGAGAAGATACCTGGTATTTTTACGGAGAAAACTTTACGGCATCGAGCCGTGTGGAAGTCAACGAGGAGATACAGGATACCGTTTATGTCAGCCCGTCGATTCTGATGGTGCATAGTCTGACCCTGGAAGACGGTGATCAGATTACAATCGCGCAGCAGAGCAACAGCTCGACGAAGAAGGTGCTGACAAGGACAGAGCCGATGATGTATGAAGAGCCAAAAACGGTATCTACACCGACGCCGACGCCGAACCCGGACAGCACGAAAACAGATGTGACGCAGGAAAATGCCAATACGAGCACTGCGCCGCAGGATGAACTGACGGCAGCGCCGTCCGGTGCGCCGGAGGGCGAAGGCGACAAGATTGAGCCGTCAAAAACAGAAAACAGCGATAAACCGGCCGAAGACGGCGGTCTGCAGAATTAAAAAGAGTGTCCGAAAGATCATACAGTGGGGCGGATTTTGACGTCCCACTGTATCTTTTTACGGGGAAAGTCGAAAAGTCGGGACAAAATTTTGAAAATTGCTATGGACATATCCGGTCACTCGATTATAATGATACTAGGGTTTGAAAGCAGCCCTAAAATACTGAAGAATGGTGAAATAAAGTGAATTATACAGAAGCAGTTGATTATATCGAAACAATACCGAAATTTACGGTGAAGCATCCGCCGGAACATACGAGGGAGCTTCTTTCGCGCCTTGGGAATCCGCAGGAAGGGATCAAAATTATCCATGTGGCGGGCACGAACGGAAAGGGAAGCGTCTGCGCGTACTTGAATGCGATGCTGCTTGCAGGCGGCAAAAAGACAGGACTTTTTACCTCCCCGCACCTTGTACGCATCAACGAGCGGTTCCAGATCAACGGGGAAGATGTGTCGGATGAGCAGTTTCTCGACGCATTTCTCAAAGTGGAAAAAGCAGCCAAAGAATACGAGGCGGAGGGCGAAGGCCATCCGAGCTATTTTGAGACGCTGTTCCTGATGGGAATGCTGATTTTCAAAGAAGCCGGCGTGGAATACCTGGTCATGGAGACCGGCCTTGGCGGACGGCTGGATGCGACAAATGTGGTCGAAAAGCCGCTGGCATGCATCATCACGTCCATCAGCCGCGACCACACCGAGTATCTCGGCGACACCCTCGAGGCGATTGCGGGAGAGAAAGCCGGCATCATCAAAGCCGGTGTCCCGGTAATCTACGACGCCAGCCAGCCAGGTCCGGCTTCTGTCATTGCCGCAAAGGCGAAAGAGATGGGAAGCCCGGCATGGCCGATGGAGCCGTCGTTCTATGAGATGAAAACACAGAGCCGCGAGGGTATCACCTTTACCTTTGCATATCCGGGCGGCGAAAAAGCAGAGCTTGCGATTCCGTATGTGGCAAAATACCAGATGATGAATGCAAGCCTTGCGTTCTACATGATGCATATTCTGCAGGACGTGCACGACATTCCTAAGAACGTGCTTGCGGAAGGCCTTTCGAAGATCAAATGGCCGTGCCGTATGGAAATGGCTGCGCCGGGCGTCATCATCGACGGCGCGCACAACGAGGACGGCATTGCACAGTTTGTCAGCACGGCAGGCTATTTTGCGAAAGAAAACGAGATCACGATTCTGTTCACGGCAGTTGCAGACAAGCACTATCATGAGATGATCGGTGAAATCTGCGAGGGAATTCATCCGTCCCATGTTGTTGCAACGCAGATCGACGGAAGCCGCGTCGTACCGGCGGAAGTGCTTGCAGAGGACTTCAGAAAAGCAGGATGCACGGATGTCTGCGCGGAACCGGAGATCGGGGCAGCGTATGAGAAGGCACTGGGCAAAAAGGGCAGCGGCATGCTGTTCTGCGTGGGTTCTCTGTATCTGGCGGGCGAACTGAAAGCATATCTTGCAAAGCGGAATGGTTAGTGAATACAGGAAGGAATTTTTTGTTTATGTTAAATTACGAAGAAGAACTGAAGAAGTTTAAACCGTGTCTCGATGTGGATGAGGTGGAGGATGCGATTTACAGCCGTGATCTGACGGATGTGATCGACATTTTGAAAGAAATGATGAAAAACGACAAGCCGGAACAGGAAAACGAGACAGAAGCGGAAAAGGAAGAGTAAGGTGCCGGAATGAACTGTATGAATTGTAAATCGGTTGTGGACGTCGGAATGGAGATCTGTCCCAACTGTGGTTTTAACCTGAGAGTACAGAGAAAATGTTTTTCTCTTTCGAATATGTACTACAATCTGGGCCTCGACAAGGCGGAGATCCGGGATCTTTCCGGAGCGATCGATATGCTGCGGCGGAGCCTGAAGTTTAACAAATACAATATCCATGCGCGGAACTTGTTAGGCCTTGTCTATTTTGAGACGGGTGAAGCGGTTGCGGCGTTAAGTGAGTGGATCATCAGCAAGAATATTATGCCGGAGAATAATGTGGCGACGGAGTATATTGCGACGCTGCAGGCGGAGCAGGCGAAGCTGGATATGATCAATCAGACGATCAAGAAATACAACAGTGCGCTGAAATGCTGCCGCGAGAACAATGAGGATGTGGCTGCGATCCAGCTGCGCAAGATTCTGAACCAGAATCCGAAGCTGATCAAGGGATATCATCTGCTGGCGCTGATTTATATTCACAAGGGTGAGTATGAGAAAGCGCGGAAGATTCTGAAAAAGGCGGCGAAAATTGACAAGACGAACTCGACGACGCTTCGTTTCCTGAAGGAGGTTGATTTCCAGACGGGTACGCAGACGTCGCTGGAGCCGCGGCGGTTCGGCCGCAGGGAGCGCACGGAGGAGCAGCGCGAGGACGAGCGTGAGCGTGTGGTAAGCGGGGATACGGTGATTATTCCGCCGACGTTCCGCGAGACGTCTACAGCGGCAACGATGCTGAATATCGGTATTGGGCTGGTGCTTGGCGCACTGGTTGTGTGGTTCCTGATCGGGCCTGCGAATACGCAGCGAATTAACCGGCAGGCGGACGAGAAGGTTGTGGAATACAGCGGCAAGATGGCGAGCCAGGAGGCCCAGCTGAACCAGCTCCAGAGCCAGGTGGATTCTCTGAACGAAACGACGGCTTCTGCGCAGCAGCAGATCCAGACGGCACAGGATACGGCGGCTTCCTACGAGAACCTTTTAAAGGCTGTGGAAGCGCAGCAGCAGGGCAACACGAGCAACGCAACAAACGCACTGACCGAGGTCAACCCGGAGGTGCTTTCTGTGGACGCAAAGGCTGTGTATGACACTATTTACAAGAGCATGCAGTCGTCTATGTTCCAGGAGCTTTCGCAGTCGGGTGTGAATGCATTTGACGATGCGAATTACACTGAGGCGATTGATAAGCTTTCGAAGGCTAAGAATATCAACGACAGTGACTATACGGTGCTTAACTATCTGGCGCATGCGTATCGGCTGAGTGGGGATACCGATAATGCGATTTCGGTGTTCCAGGAGATCATCGATAAGTTCCCGGGAACCCAGAAGGCTACTAAGGCCGAGCAGCAGATTGAGGCGCTGGGGGGGACTGTGAAGACGGAGGAATAGTGAGGACGGACGCCCACGGGGCAGAATGCCGCAGGAGATGCGGCGCTGTTTCGTCGGGCTGATACCACTGACTACGCGGAGGGTGCGTGGGACGAAGGGCAAAAAAGTATAAAAGTGAGAAGATAAAACACAAAAGATGAAATTCGCTTTACGGCGAAAAATCTTTTGTGTTTTTTATTTTATGACAGGAAAGAGGGAGGATAGGAAATGGATAATCGTGTTTGGGTGAAGGATGCGGTGATGACGATTCGGCTTCCGGAAGAGGTGGATCATTTTGTGGCTGACCGGCTTCGGGAGGAGGCGGGGGAGATTTTGGTGGAGAGGAATGTGAGGGAGGTGGTGTTTGATTTTCGGAAGACGGTGTTTATGGACAGTTCGGGGATTGGACTGGTGATGGGGAGATTTCGGGAGATGGAGCTGATTGGCGGGAAGGTGAGAGCGGTGCATGTGGGAGAGCGGATGCGGAGGATTCTGGTGATGTCGGGGGTGACGCGGGTGATTGAGGTGGAAGAGGAGAAGACGTGGAAGTAGGTTTTGGACGGGGAGTGGGCAGAAAGGGGAATGGGATGATGCGAGAAAGGATGAAAACAGAAGAGAAGATGCGGTGGAATACGATGACGCTGGAATTTGAGAGCCGTCCCTGCAATGAGAGTTTTGCGCGGGTGTCTGCGGCGGCGTTTCTGGCGCAGCTGAATCCGACGGTGGAGGAAGTGGCGGATGTCAAGACGGCGATTTCGGAGGCGGTTACGAATGCGATGATTCACGGATACCGGCAGGAAAAAGGGAAAATTCAGATGAAGTGTGTGCTGGATCTGGAGGAGAAGGTGTTTCAGGTGACGGTAAAAGATACCGGCGTCGGGATTGAAAATGTGGAGAAGGCGATGGAGCCGATGTTTACGACCTGCCCGGAGCTGGAGCGGTCGGGGATGGGGTTTTCGTTTATGGAGGCGTTTATGGATGAGCTGGAAGTAAGGTCGCATCCGGGATGGGGGACGGAAGTGGTGATGAAACGGAAAATCGGTGTGCATCCGGAAATGTAAGGGCCGGATCGGAAGTCATAGGAGTCAGAATGCATGGAACATACGCTTGCCCTGATCGAAAAGGCACACGAAGGGGATAAAGCGGCAAGGGATACACTGGCAGAGGAAAATATGGGACTGGTCTGGAGCATGGTGAGGCGGTTTGCAAACCGCGGGGTGGAGATGGAGGATCTGTGCCAGATCGGGAGCATTGGGCTGTTGAAGGCGATTGATAAATTTGATCCTTCGTTTGAAGTCTGTTTTTCGACGTATGCGGTTCCGATGATTGCGGGGGAGATCCGGCGGTTTCTGCGGTCGGAGGGGATGGTGAAGGTGAGCCGCCCGATCCGGGAACTGGCGTGGAAAGCGTATGCGGTGCGGGAGCGGCTGGAGCGGGAGAACGGGCGCGATCCGACGCTGGCGGAGATAGCGGGGGAGCTTGATGTTACCGTGGAAGAAATCGTGGAGGCGATGGAGTCCGGCGCGGAGGTGGAATCGCTGCAGAAGACCATCTATCAGGGGGAAAACCACGATATTTCTCTGATGGACCGCATTCCGGAAAAAGAGAACGGGCAGGAAAAGCTGCTGAACCGGATTTTCTTGGAAGAGCTGTTGGGACGACTGCCCGCGAAGGAGCGGCAGCTCATCTACATGCGCTATTTTCAGGACATGACGCAGGCGCAGATCGCCGGAAAACTGGGGATTTCGCAGGTGCAGGTGTCGCGGATGGAAAAGAAGATTCTGCGGCAGATGCGGATGGAAAAGGTCTGACAAAAATACAAATCCGGCGGAAGGGCGCTTTTCCTGGGAAAGGCAGAGAAAAGCGCCTGAAACCCGGGCGGATAAAGGAAGAAAAGAAAGGCGAAGCGGGGAAAGGCGGCAGAAAGTTTAAAAATATTCACTGGAATATCGGAGGAAGGTGTGCTACAATGAGCGAAATACGAAGAAAGGCAGGTGGAAGAACATGGATTATCTGACAGAAAATGTGGCGGTCAATCTGAAACGGATCCGGCAGTCGAAAGGGATGAGTCTCGACCAGGCCTCAGAGCAGACCGGGGTCAGCAAGAGTATGCTCTCGCAGATCGAAAAGGGAACGGCGAACCCGTCGCTTGGCGTGCTCGGGAAGATTACGAGCGGCCTGCGGATTGAATTTCAGGAGCTGATTGCAACGCCGCTGGTGGATAGTTATCTTGTGACACCGGAGGATCTGGTTCCGACGAAAGAGCTGGAGGGGCAGTACACTGTGTGGACGTGCTTTCCGTATGAGGACACGCGGCTTGTGGAAATCTACCGCATCGACATCGAACCGGGCGGAACGTATGTGAGCGGCGGCCACGGAGAGAAAACAAGAGAGTACCTGGTGGTGACAGATGGCGTGATGACCGTAGAGTGCAATGGAAAAGAGCATGAGATCCACCTGAAGCAGGCATTCCGTTTCGAGACAGACCAGACCCACATCTACCGCAACAGAGGGACGGAGAAGACGAGCTGCATGTGTTTCTTTCTCGACTATCACTAAAAGCCGCAGAATAACAGGCTTTCTTTTTTTGAATGAACTGTTCAATATAATGGACAGAAATCCGCTGGAACATCAGAATAAAAAACAACGGATATGAAAAAAATATGGCGGAAGACGAAAAAGCATCAAAAAAGAATAGAAAAAGCGGGCGTTAAAGAAAAAACAAAAATAAAAAACTTTTTAAAAAAAGTAATTGACAAATATAGGGAGTGGTGCTATTGTATGGTTGTACAAAATAATAAACGAAAAACAAAGCAAAGACGCTTACCAACGAGTAGTCTTTGCTTTTTTGTTTTTTATTTAAAAAATCTTTTCAACGCTATGGGAGGATAACACTATGAGATTAAAAGACACAGGATTAACGGTTCAGGACATCAAAGACAAAGTAAACAAGTACATGATCGAGACCTACGAGCGTTTCGATTTCCTTGCAGAAACCGCAGAGGGGATGTACATGTACGACGAAAACGGAACGCCGTATCTTGACTTTTACGCAGGCATCGCCGTAAACAACGCTGGAAACAGAAACCCGAAAGTTGTTGCTGCAGCAAAAGAGCAGCTCGACGATATCATGCATACCTTCAACTATCCATACACCATCCCGCAGGCACTGCTTGCTGAGAAAGTCTGCGAGACCATCGGCATGGACAAGATTTTCTATCAGAACTCCGGTACCGAGGCGAACGAGGCCATGATCAAAATGGCAAGAAAGTACGGCATCGAGAAATACGGCCCGAACCGTTACCACATCGTAACCGCAAAGATGGGCTTCCATGGAAGAACCTTCGGTGCCATGTCTGCAACCGGTCAGCCGGGCAACGGATGCCAGGTTGGATTCGGACCGATGACCTACGGTTTCTCCTATGCACCGTACAATGATCTGCAGGCCTTCAAAGATGCATGTACCGAAAACACCATCGCCATCATGGTTGAGCCGGTACAGGGCGAAGGCGGTGTTCATCCGGCAACGAAAGAGTTCATGCAGGGACTCCGGAAGTTCTGTGATGAGAACGACATGCTGCTTCTGATTGATGAAGTACAGACCGGCTGGTGCAGAACCGGTGCGGTAATGTCTTACATGAACTACGGCATCAAACCGGATATCGTATCCATGGCAAAAGGTCTTGGCGGCGGAATGCCGATTGGCGCAATCTGCGCAACAGCTGAAGTAGCAAAAGCCTTTACCCCGGGATCTCACGGAACTACCTTCGGCGGCCATCCAGTCAGCTGTGCAGCAGCACTGGCAGAAGTCAACGAACTGATCGACCGCGACCTTGCCGGAAATGCAAAGAAAGTCGGTGATTACTTCGCAGAAAAATTAGCAAAACTGCCGCATGTCAAAGAAGTCAGACATCAGGGACTGCTGGTCGGCGTAGAGTTTGATGATACCATCAGCGGCGTAGAAGTCAAACATGGCTGCCTTGACCGCCATCTGCTGATCACAGCCATCGGAGCGCACATCATTCGTCTGATCCCTCCGCTTATCGTAACCGAGGAGGACTGCGACAAGGCAGTTGCTATCATCGAAGAAACCGTAAAAGCTCTGGAAAAATAAAGAATTCTTATAGAAACAAAGAAAATCTCATAGCGTGAAAAGAACAGGACAAGGACGTCAAAAAGCAAAGAACCATGCTTCGCCCCTGTCCTGTTTTTCTTTTCATTCTGTGAATCGGAAACAACAGGTAAAACAGAGAAATTAAATGTGAGAGGAAAACGGTATGGGACATCTGGTTATCACAATCGGCTGCGAGTACGGAGCCAAAGGAAATGCCATCGGCAGGAAAATTGCGGAGGATCTCGGAATTAAGTTCTACGACCGCGATCTGGTGGATCAGATTATTGAAGAAGTCGGAATTCCGAAAGACATCATGAACCGTGTAGAAGAGGGCGGTACGATTGCCGGAAAAGGAGCCGAGGGCGATGTCCGTGGATCCTTCTCCAAATATGCGGACCTGACCGAGCGTGCGATTCATGTACAGAAGCAGATCATCCGGAAACTGGCAGAAAAAGAGGCCTGCGTCATCATCGGACGATCCGCGGATTACATCTTAAAGGACAGCAAAGATATCAAGCTCCTCCGGGCTTTTATCTATGCACCGGATGAGATCCGCATTCAGAATATCATGAAGAGCCACAGCCTTTCCGAGAGCGATGCAAAAATTCTGCTGCTCGAGAAGGACAAACGGTATCACAAGCGTCATCTGGCGCTGACCGGCAGCAACCGCGGAGACCGGCACAACCGAGACATTCTGATCAACAGTGCATTCCTTGGTGTGGAGGGCACGGCGGAGTATCTCGAGGAACTGATTCAGAAGAAATACGGAAGCGGGGAGGAATAAGCCATGGAACAGAAAAAATCAGAATTTGACAAAGTATTAGGTGCATGGGATATTCTCGTCATCGCTTTCGGAGCCATGATCGGCTGGGGCTGGGTCGTATCCTCAGGAAGCTGGATTCAGAAGGGCGGCGTTGTCGGAGCTTCAATTGCGTTTGCGATCGGCGGTGTCATGATCTTCTTTATCGGACTGACTTACGCAGAACTGACTGCAGCGATGCCGCAGTGCGGCGGCGAGCACGTCTTCAGCTACAAGGCGATGGGCCCGAACGGTTCGTTCATCTGTACCTGGGCGATTATTTTAGGATACGTCAGTGTTACGTGTTTCGAGGCGTGCGCCTTCCCAACCATCATCACATATCTGTGGCCGGGATTCCTGAAAGGCTATATGTACAGCGTGGCAGGATTTGATATCTATGCTTCCTGGGTAGCCGTAGCCGTTATTGTAGCGTTTCTCATCACACTGATCAATGTGCTGGGCGCAAAAACAGCAGCCGTTCTGCAGACGGTCCTTACCTGTATCATCGGCGGCGCTGGTATCCTTCTGATTGTGGCATCCGTGATCAACGGAGATTCCAGCAATCTGCAGGGACAGATGTTCGTCGGCGAGAGCACCGGAACGATGTTCCAGAACATCATCAAAGTTGCTGTTGTTACCCCGTTCTTCTTCATCGGCTTTGACGTTATCCCGCAGGCAGCAGAGGAAATCAACGTTCCGTTAAAGAAAATCGGTAAAATGATGATTCTCTCCGTTGTACTCGCTGTTGTTTTCTATTCCTGTGTTATCCTGGCTGTCGGCTATGTGCTGAACCCGTCCGAAATCCTGAGCTCGGAAGCAGGAACCGGACTTGTCACAGCAGATGCGATGGCGAAAGCGTTCGGTACAGCGGTTATGGCAAAAGTCATCATCGTCGGCGGTATGTGCGGTATCATCACATCCTGGAACTCCTTTATGATCGGCGGTTCCCGTGCTCTGTACTCTATGGCTGAATCCTACATGATTCCGCCGATGTTCGCAAAGCTTCATCCGCAGCACAAAACTCCGATCAACGCCCTGTTCCTGATCGGCGCGCTGACTATGCTGGCTCCGTTTGCAGGACGAGGCATGATGGTGTGGATCTGTGATGCAGGTAACTTTGGATGCTGTCTTGCCTACTGTATGGTATCTCTTTCCTTCCTGATCCTGCGGAAGAAAGAACCGGATATGCCGCGTCCGTACCGTGTTCCGGCATACAAATTTGTTGGAACGATGGCGGTTCTGATGTCCGGATGTATGGTGCTTGTTTACTGCATTCCTGGTTCCGGCGGAACACTGGTATGGCAGGAGTGGCTGATGGTAGGCGGCTGGAGCCTCCTCGGTGTTGTATTTTTTGCAGTCTGCAAGTTCAAATATAAAGAGAAGTTCGGCAGCCTGATCGAGCTGATCTCCGACGAGGACGCAGCGTCCCTGATGCCGGAGGCAGACGATGCGGAACTCGACGTTGTTATCGATGCAGCGATCGACCGTGTTCTTGCCAAAATGGCTGGCTGAAGCTGAGATAGGATAAAACAAAGCGTGTCGGAAAGAAAAATTTTCGGCACGCTTTCTGAAAGAAAGGGGAAAAATAAGATGAATCCATTCGAATTTTCGATTCCACAGAATATTATTGTCGGAGCAGGAACGCTTGCCAAACTGCCGGAGTGTGCCAAGAAGATGGGCGGAACCCATGCGATGATTCTTTCCGGTCCTACCTTGAAAAAAATGGGCGTTGTGGACAAAGCAGCGGACAGCCTGAAAGCGGCAGGCATCGCAGCCGATATTTTCACAGATATTGAGGCGAATCCGTCTGTGACGACAGTAGAAAAAGCAACCGAGAGCTATCTTGCTTCCGGCGCAGACTTTCTCGTAGCACTCGGCGGCGGTTCTCCGATGGATGTAGCAAAGGCCGTCGGTGTGACGGCAAAATACGGCGGAAGCATCACGGAATACGAAGGCGCACACAAAGTGCCGGGAAAAATTGTCCCGCTGATTGCCATTCCGACGACTGCGGGAACCGGCTCCGAGGTGACCGCATTTTCCGTGATCACCGACCACAGCAGAGATTACAAGCTGACCGTATTCAGCTATGAACTTCTGCCGGAGTATGCCATTCTTGATCCGGAACTTTTAACTTCCGCTCCGGCATCCGTTGCGGCAGCCTGCGGTATCGATGCCTTTATCCATGCGGAGGAGGCTTATATTTCCACAGCCGCATCTCCGTTCTCCGATGCCATGGCAGAAAAAGCGATGGAATTGATCGGTAAAAATATCCGCCGTTTCGTGGCGCGCAGAACCGATCTCGAAGCCGCAGAGGCGATGCTGACCGGTTCGCTGTTCGCGGGTATTGCATTTTCCTACGCAAGACTTGGAAATGTCCATGCAATGAGTCATCCTGTGAGCGCCTTCTTCGATGTGCCGCACGGCGTGGCAAATGCCGTTCTGCTTCCGGTCATCGCAGAGTACAATGCACTGGCAGACCATGGAAGATATCTGAAGATCTACAACTACATCAGCGAAATCCCGGCATACGCCGATGAATTTGAGCCAATGATGCTGGTCGGCGCGATCCGCGAGCTGACCGCAGCCATCGGAATCCCGGCCAGTCTGACCGATGCGATCCGCCAGGCGGCAAAGGGAAAAGAAGTGACAGCAGAGGAGATCGAGAGCAAAATCGTGCCGATGGCGGTAGATGCGATGAAGAGCGGAAACATCGCCGTCAACCCGAGAGTGTCCCGTCAGCAGGACATCGAGGCGCTGTACCGGAAAGCACTGTAAGAGACAAGCTAATTTATAGAAGAAACCGTAAAGGGCGATGCTGTGAAAAGTATGTACAGCATCGTCCTTTTTCTGCTTGTCTTCCGAAAATATGTGCTGTAAAATAAATTTATCGTGCTGTTCTTACAAAACAGAGCAGCGAGGGGTGGATTTTTTTATTAAATCTTACTATTGGAGGAAGCAAAACATGGAAAATAATGTATTGCAGCAATTAAAAGAAAATATCGCAAAGGTCATGATCGGAAACGAGCGCACGATCGAGCTTGTCCTGACCTGCCTTGTTGCCAAAGGTCATATCCTGCTCGAGGATGTCCCGGGAACAGGAAAAACGGTCATGGCGAAATCCCTTGCGAAATCCGTCGAGGCAGAGTTCGGCCGCATCCAGTTCACACCGGACTTACTGCCGTCCGATGTCACCGGTCTCAATTATTTTGATGCCAAAAGCGGAGAGTTCGTCTTTTCGAAAGGCCCTGCCTTCTGCAACATTCTGCTTGCCGATGAGATCAACCGTGCAACGCCGAAGACGCAGAGCAGCCTTCTCGAGTGCATGGCTGAGCGCCAGATCACCGTGGACGGTGTGACACGGCCGCTCGAGGAGCCGTTCCTCGTCATCGCCACGCAGAACCCGCTCGAGACGCTCGGAACCTTCCCGCTGCCGGAGGCGCAGATGGACCGTTTTTTAATGAAACTTTCGATGGAAGCATTAAGCCCGGCGGAAGAGACACAGATGATCGCCCGTTTCCTGACCGAGGAGCCGCTCGCCGAGCTGTCGTCCGTCTGCCAAAAAGAAGAAATCCGTGCCCTGCAGGAGGCGTGTAAAGAAGTCTATCTGCATCCGGAACTGGTACAGTATCTCGTCCGCATCGTACAGGAGACGAGAGTCAACAGCAAAATTGCAAGCGGTGTGAGCCCGCGTGGAACACTCGCATTTTTACGTGCCGTACAGGGCCACGCGCTGGTGCAGGGACGAAACTACGTTGTGCCGGAGGACTTCAAGACCGTGGCTGTTCCGGTACTCGCACACCGTCTCACCATGCAGATCGGCGCAGACGACGGAAGAGCCGCAGAATCGGTGATCGAGGAAATTTTAAACCGCATCGGTCTGCCGACCGAAAACTGGTCAGGAAGGTAACGGACTATGCTTCTTTTATTACTATTTGGAATGGCGCTTGCCTGGTTTCTGCAGAAAAAGCTGTACCAGAAAAACTGGCAGAAAAATCTGAAAATCCAGGTCAGCTTCCAGGATTCCGCGATCTATGAGGGCGAGGAGAGTACGTTAAAAGAGGTCGTCGTAAACGACAAACTGCTGCCGATTCCGGCACTCGAGCTTGGCATTTCGATGAGCCGCAATCTGGAATTCGACCGCGAGGCAAAAGCAAACGCGAGCATCACCGACCAGAGCTACAAACGCGATGTCTTTTCGTTCCTGTTTCATCAGCAGGTCACGAGAACACTGCCGTTTCAGGCGAAAAAACGAGGATTCTACGAGATCACCGGTGCGCATGCCGTAGCGTACGATCTTTTTTTCCGGGAGGGTCTTTACAGCGATTACCCGCAGCAGACACAGATGTACGTTTACCCGCGCCAGGTCGATACTGCACGGATTCAGATGATCTGCCGTGCCGTGTCGGGCATGGTTCTGTCACGGAATCGCCTGTACGAGGACCCGTTTGAATTTTCCGGTATCCGCGATTACCGGAAAGAAGACCCGATGAACCGCATCAACTGGAAATCGTCGGCACGGATGGGAGATCTGATGGTCAATCAGTTTGACGCGACGACGAGCGTGGAAGTTACGGTGCTTCTCGATATCGAGGACGCCAACATTCTGCGCGAGGAAGCGCAGGTCGAGGAGAGCATCCGCATCACGTCTTCGCTTGCGGCGCGGATGGTGAAAAACAAGATGAATCTGTGGGTGAAGAGCAATGCGAAAGATGAGGAGACCGGCGAGGAGCTGCGTGTCCATCTGGCAGCGGGCGCCGGAAAAACAGCGGAGCTGAACCGGAAACTGGCGTGCGTGCAGCTTGGGGGCAATCTCACAGGCAGCGCGGAGTTTCTGCACAAAGAGGCGGAAAAAGAGCTCACCGGCCACACCTACGTTGTCGTATCCAAAAACAGAACCGATGAGGTCCGTGAGGCGCTTCATCTGCTCTCCGGTGCGCAGAACCAGGTGCTGTGGGTGATTCCGTATCTGCCGGGCGAAGAAGTTCCGTCGGAGCAGAACCGTGCGTACACCGCAATCGGCTGGGAGGTGAAACCATGGAAATAAAAAAGACACCGGTACAGATCCCGCTGACCTGGCTTCATGTCTGGCTTTTATTCGCCGGCATCTATGGCTTTGCCGCCGGTTTTCTGGAGCTGACGGGAAGGGAGGCGCTGTATTTCTGCGCCATATCCTTATTGCTGCTGATTCCGGCCGCTGCAAGCTGGATTCTGATCCGGAAAACGAAAGCACTCTGGCAGTTTCTGCTTGGCGGAATTGCGGTCTGCGCGGTGACGTATCTGGCAGCGAAATTTTTCTGTTCCCTGTTCAGTGTGCAGGCGGCAGCGGTAATTGAAGCGTCTGTGGCGGCAAACGATGGAAAAAACAAGTTTGAGAACGGTATTTCTCCTGCATTTCTGGAGAGCCTTTCCGGCGTGATGACGGGTCTTATGGCCGCTGTGATTTTCCTGATCCGCGGCTATGTCAGAATCCGCAAAGGCCAGTTAAAGAAAGCAGCGCAGGAACTGCCGGCCGGCTCAATGCCGCTGGCGGATATGGAAGCGTGGGAGATCCCGACGCTCCTCGATGAGCCAAAGCCCCTTCATTTTCTCTGGTTTATGATACAGTATGTGATCGGTGTGCTGATGAAAATGCCGTTCTACTGGCATCTGATCTACTGGTTTTTCTTTGCAGATGTATTCCTGTGCTTCTTCTGCCAGTACCTCGACGGCATGCACGGGTTCATCCGTGACCATCAGAAAATCGCCAATCTCCCGGTGGAGACGATGCAGCGGACGGGAAAACTGATCCTGAAAATTGCAGTACTCCTTCTGGTACTGTTCGTGCTCCCATCGGCGCTCTACGGAAAGGATCCGATTGCGGAGGCGATCGCAGGATATGAGCCGAAAGAGCTGGAAAGCGATCTTACGATCGAAACACCGGAGGCCGAGACGCCGCAGGGCATGGAGCAGGCCGATCTGTCCGATATGCTGGGGGACAAAGAGTACAAACCGATGCCGCAGTGGATCCAGAATCTTTTTACGGCGGTCATGTATCTTGTGATGGTTGCCGTCGGAACCGCGGTTCTGCGGGCGATTTACCAGAGCGTAAAAAATGCGGGAAAAGCCTTCTCAGAGGATGAGGAGGACGAAGTTCTCTTCCTGCATCAGGGAAACGACGAACGGGAAAATCTGCCGTGGCGGCGGGAAAAGAAAGAGGGCTATCTCTCCCCGAATATGCGTATCCGCCGGCAGTATAAAAAAACGATCAAAAAAGCCGGAAAATACCAGCCGACCGGAGCCGAAACCCCGGCGGAGCTGGAAGAGAGAAACGAGCTTTCCGGCGACGGCATGAGACGGCTGCACGACGGCTATGAAAAAGCCCGTTACAGCCGCGAGGGCTGCACAAAAGAAGAGGCGGAAGCGCTGCGGAACTGATTTAAAACCAGTTCCCAGCAGCGGTCCACAGCCAATAGAGAAAGCCGAGCAGCCAGCTTGCAAAGACACCGTACAGAATGACAGGTCCGGCGATGGTGAAAATTTTCGCACCGATGCCGAAGACCTGTCCTTCTTTTTTATATTCAATCGCAGGAGCTGCAACCGAGTTGGCAAAGCCGGTGATCGGGACGAGCGCACCGCAGCCGGCAAAGGTGACGATTTTCTGATAGATGTTGAGGCCGGTTAAAATCACACTGCTAAGGATCAGAATCAGCGAGCACCAGGAGCCAGCGTCATCTTTGCTGAGTGAGAACTGCGTTTTGCCGATATGGAGCAGAATCTGCCCCACGACACAGATCAGACCGCCGACGATAAAGGCTTTTGCCATATTGCAGAAGAGATTCTGCTTTGGCGTCACCTCTTTGACAAACTGTTCGTATTCTTTTTTTGCCCGTTCACTTTTTAAACTCTGCATCACATCTTACCTCCAGTTCTTATTGAAATCCACTTGCAAAATAATAGAGAGAGCCCGCGATTTTCCCTGCCGCCATGCAGAGAATTACAAACGGCAGTCCGCGCGTCAGTCCGATCCGGCGGCAGAGGATCGAAAACAGGTTGACGACTTCGCCGAGCGCGATGATCCAGCTTCCCAGATAAATGCCCGCAAAAAGCCAGAACACACCGGCCGTCCAGGAGGGCAGGGAAAACGAGAAGGTGCCAAGCGAGAAAAGATCGCCGAACAGCGCCCCGGCCATACAGCAGCATTCGTAAAAACGCAGACTCTCTGCTGTCTTTGTGATGCCGGCGTACCGTGTCACGATGCCAAGGCCGATCACAAGCGCGACAAGGCCGCTCGCGATGAAAAAGCCAAGGCTAAGACCGGCTGTGATCAGCAGGATCTCTGGCAGGATTCGCATGAAAAGCCTCCTTTCCTTTACCGGAGCGGTCGTTCTGTTCGATAATGGTCGTATCGATATCATCCTCGTAGACCCGCATTTCCACCTCGAGCGGCGTCGGGTCCTGCGTGAATTTCCGCCGTCCGAAATGGTTGAAATAGAGCACGACGCCAAGGCCGATGCCGATGGAATATGAAATTTCCAGCACCGAAAATCCGGGCGTCATCTGCGGGAGAAAACGGGTGTAAACATCCAAAAACAGCTCGCGGACGCCGATGTCGGTGTGGAAGGTCATAATGGAAAACGCAGTTCCGATAAACGTAAGGATGCCGACCAGAATCGTTTTGCACCAGCTGATCCAGGTGTTTTTCTGACGCGGATCCTCGTACGTTAAAATAAAATTCGGCTCGCCGATGTGGGTGACATCGACGTGCTCCTCGGCCTCCGTGACGAGGCGGACGAGGGTGGAGGCGGAGCAGACGTAGCGCCCGTATCCGTCATCGGGAAGATGCGCCACGCGGCGGACCTGATTGCGGGCGAGGACAGCGCCGTCTGAACAGGAAAGCTGCGCCACATCGCCGAGCGTCACGACGGGACTGGTGATTTTGATATTACGCTCCGTCTGAAGATACAGCATTTCACTCATGAAAAACATTCCTCTAAAAGTTTCTGAAACAGGATTTTTGTGCTACAGCGTACAGAGTTCCCTAAAACAGGAAAATCATGCGTAAGAATGGAAAAAACGGAAATACTGAAGGTCAGAAATGGTAAGACGCAAAATAAGAAAACGGAGGAATTTGCCGATGAGACAGATGACAGGAAAGCAGAGCATCTCGTTTGCCAAAGCCGTCTATATCGAGGGCAGCGCGGCGATTGTAGGAGAAAAGGAAAAGGATGGACCGCTGGGCGAATACTTTTCGCACACGCTTTCGGACCCGATGTGCGGGCAGGAGAGCTGGGAGGAGGGCGAGAGTGAACTGCAGCTTGCCACCGCGAAGCTGGCAATGCAGAAAGCCAATGTGAGGCCGGAGCAGATCCGCATGATTTTTGCGGGCGATCTTCTGGCACAGTCAATCGCATCATCGTTCGGCCTGGTGGATCTGAACTGCCCGCTCTACGGCCTGTTCGGTGCCTGCTCGACGATGGGAGAGGCGCTTTCGCTTGGCGCGATGGCAGTCGCGGGAGGATACGGTGACCGGGTGCTGGCGGTGACATCGAGCCACTTTGGAACGGCGGAGAAGGAGTTCCGTTTTCCGCTCGCCTACGGAAACCAGCGCCCGCCGTCCGCGAGCTGGACGGTGACGGGAAGCGGCGCGTGTGTGCTTGGAAAAACGAAGAGCAGAGTGAAAATCACGGGCGCTACGACGGGAAAAATCATTGATTACGGGCTGAAAGACAACCAGAACATGGGCGCCTGCATGGCCCCCGCTGCGTGCGATACGATTGCACAGAACCTCGTCGATTTCAACCGGGAACCGGCCGATTACGACCGCATTGTGACGGGAGATCTCGGCGTTGTGGGGCGGGAAATTCTGCTGGAGCTGCTGAAGAAAAAAGGATACGATATCTCGGAACAGCACAGTGACTGCGGCATGCTGATCTTCGATCCGGCAAAACAGGACACCGGTGCGGGCGGAAGCGGCTGCGGCTGTGCGGCATCGGTGCTGGCGGAGTATCTGCTGCCGAAGCTGGAAAACGGAGAGTGGAAGAGGATTCTGTTTGTACCGACTGGTGCGCTGATGTCGAAGGTCAGCTTTCAGGAGGGCAGCAGCGTGCCTGGTATTGCACAGGCGGTTGTAATCGAGAGGGAGGAGGATGTGTAAAATGGGAACGTTCATGGAATATTTCAATGCCTTCTGGGTCGGCGGCCTCATTTGTGCCCTGTGCCAGATTCTGCTCGACCGCACGAAAATGCTGCCGGGAAGAATTATGGTAACGCTTGTGTGCACGGGCGCGGTGTTGAGCTTTCTGGGACTCTACGATCCATTTGCAGAATACGCCGGGGCAGGCGCGTCGGTGCCGCTGCTCGGGTTCGGGCATCTTTTGTTTCAGGGAGTAAAAGATGCCGTAAAAGAAAGCGGATTTTTAGGATTGTTCCAGGGCGGATTAAAGGCGGGGGCTGTCGGAACATCAGCGGCGTTGATTTTCGCGTATCTTGCAAGCTGGATTTTCCAGCCGAAGATGAAAAAATAGCAGGTGAAAAATTGCGCAGAAGCAGGCGGACTGATATAATAAAGAAAAATGCCGCAGAAAAAAGCAGAATCGCAGCGGCAGGACGAATACAGAAAAAAGCGGGTGTTTTGCGGAAAAAACATCAAAACACCCGCGACAGGAAGAAAGGAAGTCTGCAATGAAGACAAGAGAAGAAGCGCTATCCTATGGCCTTTCCTTCCCGGACACATATCAGGAAGCACCGTTCCACGATGACAACTGGCAGCTCATCCGCGTGAAAGGAAGCAAAAAGGCATTTCTGTGGGTCTATGAAAAGGACGGAATCATTCAGCTGAATGTAAAAGCAAACCCGGAATGGCGGGACTACTGGCGCGATGCATTCGCGTCAGTTATCCCGGGATATCATCAGAACAAAGAACATTGGAACACGATTCTCCTCGACGGAACCGTACCCGATGACGCTGTGCGTACCATGATCGCCGAGAGCTACGACATCATCACGGACAGCCCGACCAAAAGAATCTATGAGGCGGTAAAGCAGATTCCGCGCGGAAAAGTGGCGACATACGGCCAGATAGCAGCGCTTGCAGGCGAGCCGAAGATGGCGCGTGCCGTGGGAAACGCCTTACATAAAAACACAGATCCGGAGCACATTCCATGCTACCGTGTGGTAAACTCCAAAGGCGAACTGGCCGCGGAATTTGTCTTCGGCGGCGCCGGGAAACAGGCGGATATGCTGGAGGCAGACGGCATTGTGCTGGAAAACGGCCGCGTCAATTTAAAGAAGTACGGCATCAACGTGGAAGAGATGCTGGCACAGCGGGAGCTGGAGCAAAACTGAAAAAATAGGATGCACAAAACAGCGAAAGACCGGAACGGCAGAGGAAAATGTCCGTTTCGGTCTTTCATTATGTTTGGCTTATAAAATTAGAAAATACAATTATTTCGCATTGAATACATACTTATCCATACGGTCAAATGCCTCTTTCACAAGCACATGCGGCAGTGCCAGATTCAGGCGGATCGCATACGGTCTGTGGAACGGCCGTCCGTCCTGCCAGATCACGCCGACAGCAACACCGGCTTTCAGCAGTGTATCCATATCGGTATCATGCTCCTTGCACCACTCCTCGCAGTCGAGGTACAGCATGTACGTTCCTTCTGGTTTGGAAAGCTTCACGCCCTTGAAATGCTCGAGAATGTAGTTGTACGCATAATCCGCATTCGATTTCAGCACTTCGCGCAGTTCATCCACCCACTGGTATCCCTCCGGACGGTAAGCGCCGATCAGCGCATGAACAGAGAGTACGTTCGGAGAATTGTAGTGAGAAAGGGACGAAGCCTTCTCCACACGGTCGCGCAGCATGCGGTTGTAGATGATGTGGTAGGAGCCTACAAGGCCAGCCAGGTTAAAGGTCTTGGACGGTGCATAAAGTGCGATGGTGCGCTCGCGTGCATCCTTCGAAACGGACTGCGTTGGGATATGTTTGAAGCCCGGCAGTGTCAGGTCAGACCAGATCTCATCGGAGATGACAACGCATTCATTTGCTTTGTAAATTTCCATCGCCTTTTCAATTTCCTCGCGCTCCCAGACACGGCCTGTCGGGTTGTGCGGAGAGCAGAAAATCGCGAAATGAATGTTGTGTTCTTTTAACTTGCGGTCCATATCGGCGTAGTCCATACGCCATACGCCGTTCTCATCCTGAACAAGATCGGAGAGAACGATATTGCGTCCGCAGTTCTCAAGAACACCGGTAAAACCGATGTATGTCGGGGAATGCAGAAGAATGGATTCGCCCGGGGATGTAAAAGCGGCAGCAGCCGAAGCAACACAGCCGAGCACGCCGTTCTCATAGCCGATCGCCTCACGCGGCAGATCTTCCACACCGTTGCGCTCTTTCTGCCAGCGGATGATGCTGTCAAAATATGCATCCGGCAGATTAAAGTAGCCAAAATGCGGTTCGTTGACTCTCGCGTGAATTGCTTCCTGAATGGTCGGAAGAGACGGGAAGTTCATGTCGGCCACCCACATCGGGATGCGGGAGAAGCCCTCTTTGACTTCCGCACCCGGAATCGGGATCTGATCGACAGCGATCGAATCGTGGCCGCTGCGGTTCATCAGAGATGTAAAATCGTATTTCATTGGTAAAAACCCTCCTTTGTGTTTGCTGTGCTCTCGAAGTAAAACCAAAAGCACATGGAAAACCGGATGCAGCTTCCTTTCCTCGCTGAAAGAAAAACCTGCAGCCGGCTGAATACAAATATTATAACACGGAGGGGAATTTTCGTAAACAAAAGAATGCTTTATTCGGCACCATTTATTCCGCGCCGATCCAGTTATCGCGGTTGATTGCTTCCGTGTGGCTGGTGCTTTCGTTCATGATTTTCTGCAGATCCGGCCGGTCATAGTTGACAATGCCCTTTCCGAGATATTCATGGCTGCCGCGCCGGAAGACGCTGACGACATCGCCTTTCTTAAAATCGCCTTCGACTGCCACGATGCCTTTAGGAAGCAGGCTCTTTGCCTGAACAGCAAGTGCTTCTGCGGCACCCTCATCGACGTAGAGGTTGCCCGCACTCGGCGCATAGAATGCCATCCACTGCAGACGCGTTTTCATGTTGTGGCCGCTGGCGGTAAAGTACGTTCCTTTTGCGGTTCCTTTCACCGCACGCACAATGTTGTTTTCCTCCGCCGAGGAGCAGATCAGAACCGGCACACCGGCTCTTGTGGCAAGCGAAGCGGCGGAGAGCTTCGTTGTCATGCCTCCCGTTCCGTTGCCCGATCCCGCACCGCCTGCCGCAGCAGTGAGCTCCGGCGTGATCTCATTTACCACGTCGATATGGCGCGCATTCGGGTCACTCTTTGGATTGGTAGTGTAGAGCCCGTCGATATCGGTCAGCAGAATCAGAAGCGATGCATGCAGCATCGCAGCCACCTGGGCAGAGAGCGTGTCGTTGTCGCCGACCTTCAGCTCCTCAATCGCGATCGTATCGTTCTCATTGATGATCGGAATCGCACCGCGCCCGAGCAGGACGGAGAGGGAGCCGAAGATGTTTTTATAGCGGCGGCGGTCCTCAAAGTCACTGCGGTTCAAAAGAATCTGCGCACACGGAATCTGGTACGCCATCAGATTTTTCGTGTATTCCTCCATCAGAAGGCCCTGGCCGACAGCAGCGGCAGCCTGTTTATCGTCAATTTTCGTCGGCCGTTTTTTAAAGCCGAGACGGGAAAAGCCTGCGGCGATCGCACCGGAGGAAACGAGAATCACATGGTGGCCTGCCGTCTGCAGCGCGGCAAGCTGGGTCGTAATGTTCCGTATTTTTTCAGCATCCATGGTTCCGTCTGAGAGTGTCAGGGAGCTGGTGCCGACTTTCACAACTATCGTCTGTTTTTCCATCATGAAAACCTCAAATGTAAGAAATGATAAGAAACGTTGTTTACGGGTGACAAAACATCAATTACAGACACTTTAACACAGTACTGTGTGAGAGTCAAGAAGATGCGGAATGGTCGTTACATTTTTCGTGAAAGATCTGCAAAAAGATAGAAATTTGTTGCTGGAATTCTGAAAAAGTATGGTAGAATAGAAAACGAGAAAAAGGTGTGTGCAGAAATACATTTTTCCTGAAAAACAAAAGAAGCGGAAAGAAGTCCGGCGCACGACGGAGGGAGTCCAAGATGGAGGAAAAAACAGAAGAAAGAGGCAGAGGCTGCATGACAACGCTGTGCTACATCGAAAAGGATGACAGCTATCTGATGATGCACCGCACGGTGAAAAAGAACGATGTCAACAAGGACAAGTGGATCGGCGTCGGCGGCCATGCGGAACTTGGCGAAAGCCCGGAGGAATGCCTGCTGCGTGAAGTAAAAGAGGAAACCGGCTACACGCTGACGAGCTGGCGTTTCCGCGGTCTCGTTACCTTTGTGACAGAGGCAGAAAACAGCAAAACGGTGGAGTACATGGAGTATATGTGTCTCTACACGGCAGACGGATTCACGGGAGAACCGACTGCATGTGATGAGGGCGAACTCGCCTGGGTGAAAAAAGAGGACGTCCTGCACCTGAATCTGTGGGAGGGAGACAAAATCTTTTTCCGCCTTCTGAATGAAGACGAGCCGTTTTTCTCCCTGAAGCTGCGGTATGTGGGCGACACGCTCGCAGAAGCGGTGCTGAACGGAAAACAGATGGAACTTTTTGAGGAGCGCTCAGGCGACGGCACGCCGACCGGAACCATCGTAGAACGCGGCGTGGCGCACAGTGAGGGACGGTGTCACGGAACGGCACATATCTGGATTGCACGGGCGAATGAGAAGAGCGGCTGTGAGGTACTGCTGCAGAAAAGGAGTGCCTGGAAAGATTCGAATCCGGGCTGCTACGATATTTCAAGCGCCGGCCATCTCTCGGCGGGCGATACGTATTTGGAAGGGGCTCTGCGGGAAATCGGCGAGGAGCTCGGCATCCACGCAGAGGCAGAGGAGCTGAGGGATCTTGGCCTGCTGGAAAAAGTATCACACGGTGTTTTTTACGGAAAACCGTTCCACGATCATGAGGTCAGCGCCGTGTATCTTTACACGAAGCCGGTCGAGGCGGAAAAACTGCATCTACAGGAGTCGGAAGTAGAAGCAGTCCGCTGGATGGATCTCAAAGAGTGCCAGAAGGCGGTAAGAGAAGGAAGCATTCCCAACTGTATTGATATCCGGGAACTGGAAATGATTGAAAAAGCGTGGTTCGCCGGAGAAAAAACAAAAAATGAGGAGTAAGAGAAGATGAAAGAAAATGGATTCATCAACGAGAAGCTGACCCCGAAGCACGAGGAAAAAGAGGCAGCAGCCACCGCTGAAAAATAAAAAGAAATGCATGAAAAAAGTCACCGGTTCGAAATAGAACATGGTGACTTTTTTGGATATCGCGTAAATGAAATTTGTTTTTTTATTTCGCTGCTGCTTTTACCTGGCTAAACAGTCCGGATTTCTGAAGAGCCGGACGCAGTGCCATGTAGATGACAACGGAAGCGATGGTGGAAAGTACGGCGTTGATGGAAGTTGCCGCTACGTTCCAGCTTAAGGTAACCTCTGCTGCCGGTTTTCCAAGAAGAACCAGTTTGTAGAAGTAACCGATGAGCGGATCGAAGATCACATTGAACAGAAGTCCGCCGATGGCTGCAAGCAGTGCCCATTTGAAGATCTGTTTCTGATCGGTCTGCTCGTTGATTTTACCGATTTTGTGTGCGATCAGTCCTGCGATGAGGCCGATGCAGAATTTTAAGATGAAGGTCTTTGGTGCGTATACCACATAGACCGGATCGAGAAGATCTCCGATGGTCATGCCGATCGCACCGCCGATTCCGCCGTAAACACCGCCGAGAATTAGCGCACCGAGCACACAGACAGCGTTTCCGAAATGGATTGAGGTGGCATCTCCGCCTGGCAGCCAGATTTTGAACTGCAGGAAGGTGAAGACAACGTAGGAAAGGGCTGCAAAGACACCTGTCATTGCGATTTTCCAGACTTTTTCATTTTTCATAACAACGCACTCCTTTGGTATCTGGAACTTTCGTTCCTTGATTGCACCCTATTATAGGGAGTGGTGGCATGAAGAAAAAGTTCCAATTCCGGATTTTTTGACCAGACCAGTTATTTCCGGTACGATTTCATTTTTTCGTGTTCTTCTTTTAATTCTCTGTAGAGCTGCAGCGAATTCCACGCCTGGTTCTGCGTTGTGACGATGGCTTTGAGGGCGATCGGCGGCACTTTTTTCCGGCGCATTTCGGTGAGAAAAAGATCGAGTTTCCGCTCGGAAAAGCCGGCCATGACCATCATTGGTTCATCAAATCCGGCGCCGTCATAGGCTTCGGGGGATTCTGCAAATGCTTTATTTCCGGCAAGAAATCCGATCGACTGGAGATACTGTTCCGGTTCCACAATGCGCACGCGGATACCGAGCTTTAAGAGAACCGGCTTTAAAAGCACAGCTGTTTTCGTTCCTTTGATCTGATATAAGAGTACGGTTTCCATGAGAAAAATCCTTTCCACGGGCAGATTTCCGGATCAAATGCGCGGATGCCCAGAACTATGATATAAGAAATGTTTTGGAAAAACAATACTTTTATGGTATCATAGGAACGTACAATTCAGAACACGATAAATTTTGAGATAAAAGAGAAAGGAAACCAATAAAATGTGGATAGCAGATGGATGGAAAGATTATGAAGTGCTGGATACGTCCGGCGGAGAAAAACTGGAGCGGTGGGGAGATTACCTTCTGGTAAGACCAGACCCGCAGGTCATCTGGAACACGAAAAAAGAAAATCCGGGCTGGAAAAAGAAAAACGGTCATTATCACAGAAGCAGCAAGGGCGGCGGAGAATGGGAGTTTTTCCATCTGCCGGAGCAGTGGGAGATCAACTATAAAGACCTGACCTTCCGCCTGAAACCGTTCAGCTTCAAACACACCGGCCTTTTCCCGGAGCAGGCAACGAACTGGGACTGGTTCGGCGATCTGATCCGCCGTGCCAACCGCCCGATTAAAGTGCTGAACCTGTTCGCCTACACGGGAGGCGCAACGCTCGCAGCGGCCGCAGCAGGCGCAAGCGTCACACATGTCGATGCATCCAAAGGCATGGTCAACTGGGCAAAAGAGAACGCTGCCGTGTCCGGCCTTTCGGACAAGCCGATCCGCTGGCTTGTGGATGACTGCACCAAATTTGTCGAGCGCGAGATCCGCAGAGGCAACCACTACGACGCGATCATCATGGACCCGCCGTCCTACGGAAGAGGACCAAAGGGCGAGATCTGGAAAATCGAGGAGTCGATTCATCCGTTCATCAAGCTCTGCACGCAGCTCTTAAGCGATGACCCGCTGTTCTTCCTTGTGAATTCTTACACGACAGGACTTGCACCGGCTGTCCTGACGTACATGATTTCCCTGGAATTAAAACAGTACAAAGGCCACGTAGAAGCACAGGAAATCGGCCTTCCGGTCAAGTCGACCGGCCTTGTTCTGCCGTGCGGTGCATCGGGAAGATGGCAGTCTGACAACGTTTAAAACATCTTTTGGAAGCGGACGTATGTCCGTCATACGAAAAACATTTGGCTGAAATTGCAGGAAATGAAGTATAAAACTGCAAAAAGTGGGATAAAATGCTGAAAAGTGTATAAAACATGCAAGTTCTCCTTGACAGAAACTCATGATCTGGTAAAATGGTCTTTAGTTGAGCAAGAAACCTGAAAAACGGGTAAGGAAAGTACAAGGGAGGACGTTTCATGAAACCGTATATCGAATGGACCAAAGAAGAATTAGTTGCCGAGAAAGCCAGACTGGAGCAGGAATTTGCAGAGGTAAAAGCAAAAGGCCTCAATCTGAATATTTCCAGAGGAAAACCTGCAGCAGCCCAGTTAGATCTCACGGAAGGAATGCTTACCGTTCTCTCGAAAAATGAAGACACCTTCGCAGAAGATGGAACCGACTGCCGGAACTACGGCGTGCTGACCGGTATTCCGGAAGCAAGAAAACTGATCGGAGATATCTGTGAGGTTCCGGCGGAAAACGTCATCGTTTACGGAAACGCCAGCCTTACCATTATGTTTGATACCGTAGCACGTTCGTTCCTGAAGGGCGTTGCAGGCTGCACTCCGTGGAACAAGCTGGACAAAGTAAAATTCCTCTGTCCGGTACCGGGCTATGACCGTCACTTCGGTGTAACCGAGTACTTCGGCGTTGAGATGATCAATGTTCCGATGACGCCGGAAGGACCGGACATGGACATGGTAGAAAAACTCGTTGCAGAAGATGACGCCATCAAGGGAATCTGGTGTGTACCGAAATACTCCAACCCGCAGGGCTACACCTACTCCGATGAGACCGTCAGAAGATTTGCAAACCTGAAACCGGCAGCCAAAGACTTCCGTATTTTCTGGGATAATGCATATATCATCCATCACCTGTATGATGACAGACAGGATCACCTGCTGAACATCATCGAGGAGTGCGAGAAAGCCGGAAATCCGGATATGGTCTATGAGTTCGTATCCACCTCGAAAGTAAGCTATCCGGGAGCCGGAATTGCAGCTCTCATTTCTTCTGAGGCAAACATCAAAGAGGCACAGGAGTACATGAACTTCCAGATCATCGGTCATGATAAACTGAATCAGCTGCGCCATGTAAAATTCTTCCAGAACCTGGACGGCGTGATGAATCAGATGAAAAAGCATGCTGAGATCTTAAGACCGAAATTCGAGGCAATTCTGCAGGTAATGGATCAGGAGCTGAGCGGCCTTGGCATCGCTTCCTGGACAAAACCGAACGGCGGATACTTTATCTCCTTCGATGCGATGGAGGGATGCGCAAAGAAGATCGTTGCAAAGGCAAACGAGGCCGGTCTTACCATGACAGGCGCGGGCGCAACGTATCCATATCACAACGATCCGCAGGATTCCAACATCCGTATTGCACCGTCTTTCCCGACACCGGAAGAGCTGGAAATCGCAGGTCAGGTATTCGTGCTGAGTGTCAAACTGGTCAGCGTGGATAAGATTCTGGAAAGCAAATAACAGATAAGTAAAAATACAAAAGCCGGATTCTCCCGGGGGACACAGTTTTTGTGAACTCTGGTGTGGGAGTTCCGGCTTTTTTCTATTAGAAAGTTAAAAAGAAATTTTCTATGGGACAGAAAGGAAAAACATGAAAAAGAAAGTAATAGGAATTGCCGCAGGAATCATACTCCTTGCGGCCGCAGGCAGTTACGCGGGCGTGGGGCATTACTATGCATCCCACTTTTTCCCGAAAACCGCGATCAACGGACTGAACTGCGCAGGGCTGACCGCAGAGCAGGTCAAAGAGGAAATTCAGAAGCACATTGTGGATTATACACTCAGCATTACCGAGCGCGGTGGAAAAACAGAGACATTAAGCGGCACGGAGATCGGCCTCACGTATGTGGACGACCACGCGGTGGAAAAACTGCTGGAGTCCCAGAATACTCTTGCATGGCCTGCATTCTATTGGAAAGAGAAAGAAAACCAGGTGGCGGCGGACTCTGTCTATGACAAAGAAATGGTGCAGGAAAAACTGCAGACGATGGAAGGGTTTCAGGAAGAACAGCAGGAAGCGCCGACGGATGCGTATCTGACGGATGACGGAACCTCGTACGTTATTGTGCCGGAAACAGAGGGCGAGCAGGTGGACTATGAGAAGGCGGAGCAGGCTGTCATCGAGGCGCTGGATGCCGGAGCGGCGAGCGTGGATCTGGAAGAAAAAGATGTTTACCGGAAACCGGACATTACGCAGGATGATGAAGCACTGAATGGGAAAATGGCGGAACTGAACCACCTGACAGCGGCGCGGATCACGTATGCAATCGGTGAAAACAGCTATGCCATAGACCGGGCGACCTTACAGAGCTGGCTCGTACAGGGGGAGGATGGAACCTACACGATTTCGCAGGACGAAGCGGCAGCTTTTGTGCGCCATATGGCGTATGAGACGGACACCTTCGGGCTGGCGCATACCTTCAAAACGAGTCTTGGCGCGACCATTAACCTGAATGCGGGCGGCGATTACGGCTGGTGCATCGACAAGGAGGAGACGACGCAGGCACTTCTGCAGGCGATCGAGGACGAAACACAGGGAAATCTCGACCCGGTTTACCTCTATACGGCCAATGACCGCTCGGCCAATGATATCGGAAATACATACGTCGAGGTGTGCATTTCCCAGCAGAAAATGTGGTGCTACAAGGATGGCGTTCTGGTGACGGAAACACCGGTCACAACGGGCAATCATGCGACGGGCTATGACACTCCGGCAGGCAGTGTCTGGGCGGTGGATGCGAAAAAAAGTGACTGTGATTTCAAGCTCTATCCGAGCCATGTCATGTTCTGGCTTCCGTTTAACGGCGACGTCGGAATCCACGATGCGAGCTGGCGTACCGAGTACGGCGGGGACATCTATCTGACGAACGGATCCCACGGATGTGTGAATACCCCATACACAGAAGCAGAAAAAGTGTTCAATGCTATTGAAATTGGTGACCCGGTTATCGTATACTATAGCCTGGATGATGTAACCGGGCCGCAGCCTACACAGAAAAACAGCCTGTAGGAAAAACGCTTAAGCATCACAGCAGAAGCACATCAAATAAAGGAGATTTTGATAGATGAAAATAGTAGTATTAGCTGGAGGAACCAGCACGGAACGTTCGGTATCCATTACATCGGGAACTATGGTCTGCAAGGCACTCCGCGAGAAAAACCATCAGGCAGTTCTGGTAGACGTTTTCTGCGGTATCGATGTGAAGGGGAACCTGGAAGATGTATTTGCAGAGGAGGCGTACGATATAGACAAAGCAGCAGAATATATGCACAGCTTTGATGCAGGATTAAACGAAATGATCGAATCCCGCCGCAGATTTTTCGGACCGAACGTACTGGAACTCTGCGAGGCAGCGGATGTTGTTTTCCTTGCCCTGCATGGCGCAAACGGAGAGGACGGAAAGGTACAGGCTACGTTCGATCTGCTCGGCATTCCGTATACCGGAACGGGCTATTTAAGCAGCGCCCTCGCAATGGACAAATCCATCACAAAACAGTTCTTCCGTGCACACCATGTGCCGACCCCGAACGGCGTGACCCTGAAAAAAGGCCAGGAGAGCGAGCCTTTGTCCGGCTTTGGCCTGGAGCTTCCGGTTGTCGTAAAACCGTGCTGCGGCGGTTCCAGTGTCGGTGTCTATATTGCACACACGAACGAAGAATACTGGCAGGCTATGAAGGATGCTTTCTCCTACGAACCGGAGGTTGTCGTTGAGGAGTATATCGAGGGAAGAGAGTTCTCCGTTGGCGTGGTAGACGGAAAGGCTTACCCGATCATCGAGATTGCACCGATCGAAGGCTTCTATGATTACACGAACAAATACAAAGCCGGAGCTACTGTTGATACCTGCCCGGCCGTACTGACGGAGGAGCAGACGAAAGAAATGCAGAAGCACGCAGAGGACGGCGCTGCCGCTCTCGGTATCGAAAACTACTGCCGTCTCGACTTTATGATGCGCAAGGACGGAAGAATGTACTGCCTCGAGGCAAACACCCTTCCGGGCATGACCCCGACCAGCCTTCTGCCGCAGGAGGCACAGGTACTCGGCATTTCCTATCCGGAACTCTGCGAGCTGCTGATCCAGCTTTCTCTCAGAAAAAGAGGTAACAACGCATGAAAAATATGACACTTGCGCACATCACAGAGGTGTGCGGCGGAATCTACTTCGGACCGGAAGAAAAGAAAACAGCGGAAGTCACGGATATCGTGACGGACAGCCGGAAAGCGGGAGAGGGAAGCCTCTTCGTTGCAATTCCGGGTGAGCGTGTGGACGGCCATAAATTTATCCCGAACGTGGCTTCCCAGGGCGCACTTGCTGTCATTTCCGAGCAGAAACTTGAAACACCGCCATGCCCGTATATCCTCGTGAAGGATTCCATGGAGGCCATTAAAGCAATGGCAGAATACTATATGCAGCAGCTCAATATTCCGGTTGTCGGCATTACGGGAAGTGTTGGAAAGACCAGTACAAAGGAGACGATCGCGTCGGTGCTGGCGCAGAAATACCGTGTGCTGAAAACGGATGCGAACTTTAACAATGAGCTGGGACTGTCACTTACTGTTTTCCGCCTGCGCGAGGAGGATGAGATGGCGGTTCTCGAGATGGGAATCGACGATTTCGGCCAGATGCACCGTCTGGCGAAGATCGCGCGCCCGGAGACTGCAGTCATCACGAATATCGGCTGGTGCCATCTGGAAAATCTGAAGACGCGAGATGGTATTTTACAGGCAAAAACCGAGATCTTTGATCATCTGCGTGAGAACGGGCACATTATCATCAATGGGGACGATGATAAGCTGTCTACTGTTGGAACGGTTCACGGCATCAAGCCGGTTCATTTCGGATTGGATGAAAAGAACGAATATTATGCCGATGAGATCGAGAGCCAGGGCTTCCGCGGCATTTCCTGCCGGATTCATACCCCGCAGGGGAGCTTTTCTGCACTGATTCCGATTCCGGGACGCCATATGGTTTACAATGCGCTGGCCGGAACCGCAGTCGGATGCACGTACGGGCTGACGCTGGAGCAGATCAAACAGGGAATCGAGACACTGCAGTCGGTGAGCGGAAGATTCCACATCATCGAGACAGGAAAATACACCGTTGTCGATGACTGCTACAACGCAAACCCGGTTTCGATGAAGGCATCTCTCGATGTTCTGAAAGAGGCGAAGGGAAGAAAAGTGGCTGTACTCGGCGATATGGGCGAGCTTGGAACCGATGAGGCAGCACTTCACGCCGAAGTCGGCACACACGCCGGAACCTGCGGCATTGACGCCCTCTACTGTGCGGGACCGCTCTGCGAGCATCTTGCAAAAGCGGCAAAAGAGGCTGATTCGAAGCTTGAGGTACGCCACTTTGCAGACCGCGAGAGCCTGATGGCAGAACTGCCGAAGCTCTTACAGGACGGCGATCAGATTCTGGTAAAGGCATCGCATTTTATGGAATATGGAAAGATTGTGGAGATGCTTGAAACAGCACAGAAATTATGATAAAATTTTAAACTGGAAAGTACCCATGACAGGGTGGTAGCCTCCCGAGCTAATGAATACATAGGAAGGGAGGTGGCGTAAATGACAGCATACGAAATTATTATGGTTTTTCTGGGAATCTTAGCTTTACTGATTTCCTTCGGAGGCTTCATCATTGCGTTGCTTACCTTTCTCGATAAGAGAAATAAGCGAAAATAAAAATGCCTACCCCGTCGGCAAACGGGATAGGCGGTGTTCGTAAGAACATTTAACCCTTTTCTCGAGAGCATCCACTTTGGAGTGGGTGCTTTCTTTTTATATATTTATTATATCGCAGGGGTCTGGCATTTTCAAGCATTTTCTTTCAATTGTTCTAATAGAATGTTTTTCGTATAATTTCCAATCTCTTTTTTCTCTTCCTTCGTAAGCTCGCCCGGAATGATCGGCTTGCCGTACGTTACGGTAACGTGGGTACCGCGGATCTTCGGGAAATGTGCTTCCAGAATTTCTCTGGATCCGGAAATCGAAAGCGGAATGATCGGGCAGCCGGTTTTCGTTGCCATCTTGAATGAACCGTTGTGGAACTCGCCGAGCTCCAGCTCGCTCTCCGTCTTGCCGCGGGTACCCTCCGGGAAGATACAGATGGAAGTGCCGCTCTTGATCTCCTCACATCCGGAGAGAATCATCTGCAGACCCTGCTTGATGTCGGAACGGTCGAGAAACAGGCAGTGGATGAGTTCCATCCAGTTCTTTAACAGCGGAATGCGTGAAAGTTCTTTTTTGGCGACAAATCCGCAGGAACCCGGAACCGTTGTATAGGTTACAAGGATATCGAAATAGCTGCGGTGATTGCCGATGTATAGAACAGCCCGGTCCTTCGGAATATTTTCCTGACCTTTTACGGTGATCTTCGTGCCGGAAAAAAACAGAATTACGCGAAAAATCCAGCGGATCAGGGAGCGGCTTACCTTGTCACAGACCTCCGGCTTTTTCTTCCGGATCAGAAGCAGAACAAGAAGCACCGGGATCGACAGAATCAGATACAGAAAAGCGGTCAGAATGACCAGAATAAAACGAATCATGAATCTTTTTCTCCTCTTGGTAAAAATAGTGATATTCAATTATTGCGTACTTTTCAGTATACGTCATATATGGGGCGGGTTGCAATAACTTTCGTCTTTTTCGGAAAAAGATTTTGCGTCATAGAAGACTGTGGCCCGTCATACAATGGATAGAAAGAGCGGGAAGCGGCGTTTGGAATGATGAAGAAAAAGAGACGGGGAAGAGTTCTTCTGGCGGCGGTGATCCTGATGCTCCTAGCATCGTGCCGGATCACAGATGTGAGCGAGGGCGAGCGGAAAGAACTGTCGTATGCGATTGTAAAGCCGGGCGATTTTCCGCCGGAAATCGATCAGATTTTGCGTAAGAAAAAAGAATCCGCGTTCCAGATGGCGTACGAGAGCGGGGACGATCTCTACATACTGCGCGGCTACGGAAAGCAGAAAAGCGGAGGCTTTTCCATACAGATCGAAGAAGTATCGAAATCGGAAAACGCCGTTTTCGTGCGGACAAAACTCGTCGGACCTGCCGCAAAGGAGGAGCAGAAAGGCGCCGCCTCCTGCCCTTACGTCGTGCTGAAAACGAAAGCGGCGGCGGGAATCTCAGTCGTATTTGAGGATTAGAGTGGGAGGAGCCTTATGGATTTTGTAAAAAAGATTCTGCATCAGATCAGCAGAAAAAGCGAAGCGGTGTCACAGATTACGTTTGACGAGGACTACAATGTGCCGGACGCAAGGCCCGATGTGGGGCGGATGATTCAGAAAAAAGGCGAGGTGACGATCGGGGATGTGCAGATTTCGGAAGGAAAAGCGCGTGTATTCGGCGGCCTCACCTTTCATCTGCTGTACGTCTCCGACGGCGAACGGCGCCGGATCTGCCAGCTCTCCGGCGAGCTTCCGATCGACGAGACGATCCATCTCGATGGTCTGACAGGGGGCGACAAGGTCTGCATCACCTGGGAAGTGGAAGATCTGAACCTGCATCTCATCAACTCGCGGAAGCTGGGCGTGCGCGCGATCGTCACGCTGCACGCGTGGATCGAGGAACTGTGCGACCTTGCCGTGCCGATGGAAATCCGCGGGGAGAGCGACGTCGCGGTAAAAAGGCAGGAATACCGCGTGGTTGAGCTTGCAGTGCAGAAAAAAGATGTGCTGCGTGTCAAAAAGGAGCTTACGATTCCGTCCGGCAAGCCGGAATTGCACGAGATTCTCTGGCAGGATCTGGAAGTGCGCGGTCTCGATCTCCGCTCTGAGGAGGGGCGGGTCAGTGCGCAGGGAGAACTCTTTGTCTTCTGTCTGTACAGCGACGGCGAGGAGGATCACCCGCTGCAGTGGGTGGAGCAGGCGCTCCCGTTCCAGGCAGAAGTGGAATGCCAGGGCTGCATCTCCGAGATGATCCCGCGGATCGAAAGCACACTCGGCCAGACCACACTCGAAATCCAGCCCGATTCCGACGGCGAGGAGCGGGTCCTGCAGGCGGAGGCCGTACTCGAACTTGACATCTGTCTGTATCAGGAAGAAACCGTATCACTTCTGCAGGACGTTTACCATCCGCACCGAGAATGCATTCCAAAAGTGCAGGAGGAGACCTTGGAGAGCCTTCTGATCCGCAATTCCTCCAAATGCCGCCTGACCGACAAACTGCAGATGCGCGTGCCGAAAAATAAAATTCTGCAGATCTGCCACAGCGACGGCAAAATCAAGATCGACGAGGAAAGAATCGTAGAAAACGGCATCGAAGTAACCGGCGTGGTGGAACTCAGGGCGCTCTATGTCGTGAGCGACGATGAAATGCCGTTCTACGCCGCCGAAACCGCCATACCCTTCCGCCACACCATCGAAGTCCCGGGAATCGGACCGGACTGCCGCTACGAACTCCAGTCCTCCATTGACCAGCTCTCCACAACCATGCCGGACAGCAGCGACATCGAAGCCAAAGTCGTACTGAACCTGAACGCCCTCGTCTTCCGCCGCAGAAAAGAGATGGTAATGCAGTACGTCGAAGAAAAAGACCGAGATCCGGAAGAACTGCAGAGCCTCCCGGGCATCACCTGCTACTTCGTCAAGCCGGGGGATACACTGTGGGATATCGCAAAGAAATTTTATACGACAACGGAAAAAATTCGGGAACTGAACGACCTTAAAACCGAAAATCTTACGCCGATGCAGCAGCTTTTAGTAGAGCGGGTATAGTAGGAAAAGACAGCCTCCTGCCTTAAGAATGGAGTCAATCCATCAGGCAGGAAGCTGTCTTTTTGTGAGTTAACGAAATTACAATATTTTGATATGAGAAGCTTTTAAATCAATCAATCTTTGCGCATAGCCCGTAATCCGTGATATCTGCTCTGAGGTATAGCCCGCAGAAAGATATTCTGAGAAAGTGTCATCAGGCAGGAGCAGCTCAATGGCAAAGGTATCAGCTTCGGTTTCATATTCTGCCGTTTTTAAATGAGTTCTGGTATCCATAAAGATGGCATTTGCCTTTTTATGGAGAAACAAATGCCCAAGTTCGTGTGCCAGAACCAGTGTGCGCTCCTGCTCGGAAAGAGTTTCATCGAGATAGATGATATGGTTTCTCTGAAAATACTGATAAAAACCACGGACTCCGCTTAAAGGAGCATCCACGAGAATCACATTCAGTCCACGGACAATTTCAAAAGGATTCCGTGACTGGAATCGGTGAGCGATCTGATTCGCTCTTTTTTTTATGTCCATAGACATCAGTCCTTTTTATATTTTTTCGGTGTGTATTTTTCTTTGTTCTTCTTTTTTGCGAGTTCCATACCGATCTGCATTGCCGAAAGAATGGAATCGATGGCTTCCGGGGAAGCGGGATCGCCGTCAAACATCAGTCCCTCCTGAGAAAGAAGCTGTTCTTTGGTGCGGGCGAGGATTTTTTCAATATCCCGTTCGTCACGGGAAGTCAGTACCGGATCTGGTGCAGGTTCCTCTCCGTACATCAGATATTGAGGGGAAAGACTCAGATAGTCGGCAATTTTGGAAAGACGCTCAGCGGGGAAGGATCCTTTTTTTAGCTGACCGACATAACCGTTGGAAAACCCAAGGTCTTTTTCCAGCTTCGATATTGGAATTTTCCGCTCTTTACAGATTTGCTTTACACGTTCTACGCAGTTCATAACATACCTCCAATAAAAAAATAGATAAAAGCCTAAAAAATGTATTGACAAAATAGAGAATACTCTATATAATGAGATCAAATTTAGAGAAAAACCTAAAGATAGAGAAGATTATATTTCTATATTAGAGTTTCCATAGAGAAAAGTCAATAGGTGATTCTCTAAATTTAGAACTTTATCAGAAGCGCGCAGATAAAGTATTTACGAAACCAGAAACAATACAGGATGAAGAAAAAGGAGAAATTAAAATGAGTCAGAAAACAGATCGCGTAATCGCGGAAATTTTACAGAAACGAGACCGTTTTACCAAAAACTTTCGAACAGAAAATCATGGCGGTGCAGCCGTCATTTACGGATACCCGGTTCATTATAAAGAAGGAGAAGAGTGGAAGGAAATTGATAACAGACTGGAAAAAACAGAAAACGGTTATCAGAACCATGCATCCCGGGTAAAAGTCCATTTTGCGGAAAGCAGTAATGCAAATGAAATGGTTACTATTGAAAAAATGGGAAGAAAACTGAGTTGGGGATTTCTGGCAGAAAAGCAGAAAAAACAGAACATCCGAAGCCAGGCGGCAGTACAGGCACAGAAGCGTGAAGCTGTATTTCAGCCGGAAAATCTCTATCCGACAGAAGAAGGAATGCAGAACAGAGCCGCAGTGCAGAAAACAGAAGAAAAAAGCGTGGAGCAGGAAAATCAGGAAAAAATGAGTGTTCCGGGTCTTGTGGCTGCCGGACATTATGCAGAGATTGCAGAGAATGTAGATCTCGAATACAAAATCATCGGAGAACAGGTAAAAGAAAACCTGATCTTAAAATCGATAAAAGCAGCAGCTCTTGAATATTCGTTTTCCCTGCAGTTCCCGGGGATGATGATTGTCATTCGGGAAGACGGAGGAATTGACCTGATTGATGAAGAAACAGAAGAAGTTTTTTATTATTTTGCCCCGCCGTGTATGTACGATGCAGCCGGAAATTATTCGGAACAGGTACACTATGAACTGGAAACCGATGCGGAGCAGCATTGCAGTATTTTAAGCGTCGTACCGGATCAGAAATGGCTTCAGGACGAAAACCGAGTATATCCAGTTGTGATTGATCCATCGGCAGAAACCTCGAAAACAAATAGGGCAATTGACGATACGTTTGTCCGAGAAAAAAGTCCGGACAGCGCGGTGGTAGCTTCTTATGGTTCTTTTACCGTAGGCCATAACCGGGAATATGGAAAATGCCGTTCTTTCCTGAAATTTACCAGCTTGCCTGCAATGGAACCTGGAGCGGTTATCTACGATGCAAAAATCTATGTATGGCAGTACCGGTATTCTTCGGACAGCAACCAGCCGTTTTTTATTACCGCCCATAAAGTAACGGGAGGATGGAATCCGGGATCAACCACATGGAACAATCAGCCGGCATATCAGTCGAATGTACTGGATTACTGCAGTGTAAAGCAGGTACAGTCCGGTAATACAATTACCGTTACACCGTGCGGATTCAACGTAACAAAACTGGTGCGTGAGTGGTATAACACAGGGGTAAATCATGGAATTGTTATCACGGCACAGAATGAGACACCATATCAGGAAGCCGTTTTCATTTCTTCTGATTATCCATCCAATAACTCTTATGGAATTACTTCCGAGTATTTCCCGCAAGGAATCTTTTATTACCGTAGTACAACAGGACTCGAGGACTATTACAGCTACCATGAGCAGGATGCCGGACGCGCAGGCCATGGCTATGTTAATGACTTCAATGGAAACCTTGTATGGGTGCATGAAGATGCGTCAACCAGCGGTGGACTGCTGCCGATTCATATCCGTCATGTGTATAATCTGTCAGAACGGAGTAAAAACAACCGTATGGGAAAAGGCTGGAGAATGAACTTCATCCAGGAAATGGAAGCCACAGGAAACGCAAACTTCCCGTATGTCTACACAGATGGAGATGGAACCCGGCATTACTTTTATAAAGATACAGCGGATGGAAATAAATTAAAGGATGAAGATGGACTTGGATACGAGCTGACGCAGACAAGCTCTTCCGACGGAGATTCTTATTACATCATGAAGGACAAAAACGGCTGGGAATATGCGTTTGGACATGACAAGTACATGAGGAGTATCAAGGATTCCAACGGAAATCTGCAGAAAGCGCAGTACGGCCCGTCCACAGCAGGAAACTATCTGGCATATCTGATTGACCCGACCGGTGCAAGAATGGACTTCGGATATGGAAAAGACAATAACCTGGGCAATCTGAATGCGAATGGAAGAAGCATTTATTTTTCCTATGACAGTGCAGGACATCTGACCAGAATTAGTTATCCGGATAATAAAAGTACGGAATTTTTCTACGATGGAGATATTCTGGTGAGCGTACAGAATAATGATGGGCGACAGATTTCATATAAGTACCAGGATGACTGCGGAGTAAAACGAGTGTCAGAAGTTTTTGAACATACAGGACCACAGAATGGGCAGAGAATGAAAATTTCCTATCGAAATGGAAATACTACGGTGTTTGAAACACAGGGATTGGATGGGGAAATCAGTCGGACAGGTGATAATCGAAAGTTTACCTACCACTTTGACAATTTCGGCTGCCCGGCGGATGTGTCGGATGAAGATGGTGCTGCAAACAGTTATCAGTTTTTACGGGAAGGAAGAAAGAATAACAAGCTGAGCAAGACAGGAACGCTGCAGAAGGTTGTGAAGAATTGGATGGAGCCAGAACCATATTTTGTACAGTGGGATAAGATTAAAACTGGAAGTGAAAATGCGATCGCTGACTTAGATATTCCAGACGGATTTCCAGTTAAAAAATGCTGTATCATAAGTAAGAATACAGTAAACGGAAGAAATGGATTTTCAAAGAAGCAGGTTTTAGAGAAAGGAACTTATACTTTTTCTTGCTATGTTAAGGTTGAAAAATGTGTACCAGATCCAGAGAAAAAACGTTCCGAGTGCGGTGCCGGAATTTTACTTTCTTCCGGAAATACAGAGAAAATGGATCTGGTAACAGAGGTGAAAGATACAGATTCGGATGAATGGACTCGTGTATCGGTAACTATTACGATTGCATCTCAGACGGAGGTAACTACCGCGTTTTTCTTGGATAATATGCAGGGATGGGCTTATTTTTCCTGCTTCCAGCTGGAAAAATCGGCAGCGGCAAATAAATTCAATATGTTACGGAATGCGTTTTTTGAAGAGGCATTTAATGCAACCGGAGAAAATGGCTGGAAATTAAGTCAGGGAGAAAGTGCAGACCAGATTGTAACAGATTCAGTTAAAGGTAAATGTGCAAGATTACGAGGAAACTTGTCCAAAAACAAGAACCTGATGCAGACCGTAAAGGTGAGCGGAAAAGAAGGCGATGTATTTGTGTTCGGATGCAGTGTGAAAGCAGACGCCATTCCGGGCCGAATCTTCCGTGTTCGTGCAGTGGTTCATTTTACCGACAAAACAACGACAGAGACAATTGTGAACTGCAATCCGTATGTGACAGAGTGGCAGTTTGTCAATGGCGTAATCCTGACCAGGAAAGATGGTTCCACAACAAATAAGACCTACGAATCCATTCAGATCTATCTCGAATACCAGAAACAGCAGAATGATGCATTCTTTACCGGCTTGCAGCTGATCCGTGATGATGCGGAAAGTTACGTGTATGATGCAAATGGAAATATTGTAAGTGCCAAGACAGCAGCGGAGCAGAATGCATTTACCTGCAACAAAACAGACCTGCTTTCCAAAATGGTTAAAGTGACCGGCTCTTCGTTTGAGTATGAATATGATGGAAAGAAAAATATGACGGCGGCAAGAAATTCAGAGGGAGTTCAATACCGTTATACCTATGATACCAAGGGAAATCCGCAGGACGTAGTGATTCATCATGACAGGGTAAGTACGTCGGTAATGGCTGGCAGAAGTTATTATATTCGCCACAGAAAATCTGGTAAGTATATCGATGTAAAAGATGCATCTAATAAAGACGGAGCAGCAGTTCAGCAGTATGAGTTTTCGGGAAGTTCGGAGCAGAAATGGCATATTGAGGATGCTGGAGAAGGATATATTATTTTCAAAGCATTTGACGGAAATGGGACATATGTACTGGATATCGGAACGGATGCAAATGGGGCAAAGGCGAAGTTAGCTGCATACGCAAACAAAGATTCACAGAAATTTCGTATCAAACCAGTAGGAGAAGGAATGTATTTGATCACAAGTAAAATTTCTAAGGACAAAAAAGCGATTGATCTTCCGAGAGCACAGCTTGATAATTCGATTCAGTTACAGATTTGGGATCAGTCAGAAACACATCCGAATCAGCAGTGGTATTTTGAGCCTGTTGCATATGAACGAAAGAGTGACCAGCCGATTTCCGGCGGGATTTATATGATGCGTCTTGGATACAGTGGACAGTATATGCAGGTAAATGGAACAACAGCGGGATCAACAGTTGTTCAGAATCGGTATTTAGGAAAAGAAGCACAGATGTTTCTGATTCATGGAGATGAAACAGGTGGATTTTTCCTGGAACCGGCCAATGCAGAGGGAAAAGCACTTTCTATGGCTTCGGATGGAACACTCACGCTGCAGGTGAAAAATACATCGGACAGCAAACAGAAATTCTGGTTTGAAGTGAGTGAAGAGGATAAAAATAATTATTGCATCAAACAGAACAGCCGGTATTTTATGATTCCAAGTCTCTCACATGAAGAGAATACAGCAATTAACGGAGCATATCCAACAGTAGAAGCCATGAGTCCACAGGAATTTATTTTGGAGAAATGCAGCGAACGTATGACGGCGCAGTATACCTACACGGCAACCGGCCGAAATGTAAAAACACTGACAGATGCCAGAGGATTTGTAACAACAAACGAATACGACAGCAAAGAACGCCTGCTGACGGGAGTTACCGATGCAAAAGGGAATAAGGTAACGTATACGTATGATACCAAGAATGACCTTCTGACCGGTGCGACGGCTTCTGATGGAACAAATACGGTAAAACTGGGTTATACGTATGATGAAGGTGACCGGTTAAAAACGATTGCCCACAATGGATTCGAGTATACCTATGAATATGATTTCCTCGGAAATCAGACCAGAATTCTGGCAGGCGGAAATGCACTGGAAGAATACGATTATCTTCCGTCGGACGGACCGCTCAGCGAAGTAAAGTATGCGACAGGAGAAGTGCTGAAAAACAGCTATGACAAGTACGAGCAGATCGTGGAGCAGAAGTGGAATGGAACGACAGTCTTCCGAAATATCTATGATGACTATGGAAATGTATTTTACCATGAGGATCTGGAAAACGACAGAAAGATTTTCTTTGACTATGACATGATCCAGAGAATGGCAGGATACCGCACAACAGATGGAGAAACGGCGCGCATTCAGTATGACAACAAGAACAGACGCACAGGCATGGTACATCAGATTGATGACAGCAAAATTTCAACATCGTGCGTATTTGGAGAGGTTGGAAAAGCACAGGCACCGGATGTGATTTATCAGATCAAGGTAAATGATGCAGTCAAAATTTCGTATACCTTTGACACGTTATGTCGTGTTACCAGAAAAACCATTCATCTGAAGGACAAAACATATCCGGTCGACTATACCTTTGTGCCGGGAAGAAAAGCGGGAATTACAACCTTGCTTCTCAAAGAAATCAACAATAACGGAAAGAAACTGTCCTTTGTTTATGATGCTGTGGGAAATATTGTTACGATTTCCGAGAATGGTGTTCAGAAAGTAAAATATACGTATAATGCTTTGAGTGAACTGACCCGTGTGGATTCTGCATGGGAAAATAAGAGTATTACGTATACCTACGATGCCGGAATGAATATGACGTCCAGAAAAGAGTATTCCTATACAACGGGAGCACTGGGCAATGCGGTAAAGACAGATCTGTTTACCTACCGTGCTTCAGGATGGAAAGATCAGCTTATTTCCTATAATGGCAGCAGCATTTCCTATGATGCGGTCGGCAACATTACAGCTTATCAGGGAAGAACACTGACCTGGTACAGAGGAAGCCTGCTGCAGAGTCTGACCTTAAACGGAAAGAAAGCAGTTTACCATTACGACAGCGAAGGACACAGAGTCCAGTGGAAAGACCTGAACGGAATCAGCCATAAGAACTACTGGTGCGGAAACAAACTGATGGGAACGAAGTATGGAGATGTACTGGTTCAGTTTGTTTACGGTGCGGATAAATCCCCGCTGATGCTGAAAAAGGGAGAAAAAGAGTATTATTACTTGTACAACAGCCAGAATGATGTCATAGGACTGATTGACAGCGATGGAAAACAGGTAGTAAACTATTCTTACGATGCATGGGGAAAACAGACTGGTCTGACCGATATCAGCGGAGAAAATATCGGAAAACTAAACCCATTCCGTTATCGTGCTTACTGCTACGATGACGATACCAAACTCTATGTCACCGCCAGCCGTTATTATGATCCGGAATTGTGCAGATTCCTTTGTGCGGACAACTTTGATGCTGTAAAAGCGAAAATGTTTAGCATGAATGGAAAGAACCTTTATGTGTACTGTTGCAACAATCCGGTGAATGCGGTAGATGATGATGGTGATTTTGGAATTTTAATGCTGGCATTCCCAGGAATCGATCCCAGAAAAGTAGCATGGAATATCTTAAAAGATGTATTTGTATATGCGGTACAGTGCGGAATGGCGAATGAGAAAGTAACCTTAGAAGGAATTGCAGAGGTGGCCATAGAAAGTGCAATCAGTAGTGTTTTGGGAGATAGCCAAGGAATTATCTTTTCAGTAGTAGTAAGTGGTTTGAAAGGAGGATATTTAGAGTATCAGGAATCAGGAGATATGGCAAGAGCAATGGGGGCAGGATTTTACGATGCTATAATGACCTTGTTAGAACCTAAAACGTATAACGCATATGTAAAAAATGAAACTATTGAGAATGCATTGGGTGCTTTTACAGACTTTTTTCAGTCTCCATTACTGAGCTATCCCAAAAGCGGTGTTTTGGATGGAGTGTTTGGAAAACCCAAGAAACAGGCAAATAAAAATGGATCAACACTTAAGAAAAACAGCAACATCAACTTTAGTACAAAAAAAGTTGGGGGGAAAAAGAAGAACTGGCAGAGTAATAAGCCTGCAATTTCCAGAAAAATGCAAAATATAGGACTTCCAGCGCTTAGATAGAAAAGTTTTAAGATGCCTTTGCGCGAAGAAAAATAGTTTTGTACAAAGGCAAAGCGTAAGAAATAACGAGGAGAAGATTGTATGAAAGTAGTATGGGGAAAATTTGGTACCGGCGTAGACCTGATTGTGTGTGCTATTAGTAGTTATTGGTGGGTGAGCCTGTGGGTAAATGAAAAAGATGCGTTCCACGCCTATTCATTAAAAACAAGTATCATAGTGTTTCTAGGAATAATGTTCTTTTTAAGCATAGCAGCTTATGGAACTGTGACATTTCTACTAAAACGAATTTATATTTATGAATGGGGAATAATGTTATCTTTTTGGGGCTATGAAAAAAAGATAGAATGGGAAGATTTTACTGTGATACAAAGATACAATGATCATTTTTTCTTCAACATATCGAAACAGAAAGATGACAGTTTGTTCTGGTGTACCTATCACCCATTTACCAGTATCATGATATTCGACAAGTTCCGCGGACCGGGCTGGGGAATCATACCGCTCAGCGCCGACGAATTTTGTGAACTCCTCACTTCATACGGTGTCAAGTATACGGAAAGTAAATAACATACAAAAAGAGTGGAAGTGGCCGTAAGATCCACGAATTACCAGCCACTTCCCTTTTTATATGCAAATTTAGAAAAAGAAAGAAGGAAATGCCAATGAAATCAATTTATCGCACGATCCTTGCCGTAGCAGGCAGCTTCCTTGCGGCACAGTTTGGAGGCTGGGATGCTGCGCTGGAAACGCTGGTCTGCTTCATGGCAATTGACTGGATCACAGGAGGTGTTCTGCTTCCTGTTGTTTTTAAAAAGAGTCCGAAATCTGAAAACGGAACGTTGGAGAGCCGTGCGGGATGGAAAGGGCTTTGCAGAAAAGGGATGATGCTGTTCTTTGTGCTGGTCGCGGAAAAACTGGATCAGCTCACACAGACGAATTACCTGCGGGATGCCGTCTGCATTGGATTTATTTTAAATGAAGCGGTTTCGATCTTGGAAAATGCAGGGCTGATGGGTGTGAAAATCCCTGAGGTTCTGCGGTCAAGGATTGATGTGCTGAGAAAGGAGGAGCAGAGTAAATGAGGGTTGACAGAAGCTATTGTAGCAACCAGAATACATGGTCGGAAAATCATCCGCAGTGTATTGTGGTACACAATACAGACAATTTTGCCGCCGGAGCCGATGCCCGCGCGCATGCAAGAGCGCAGTACCAGGGAAATTTTCAGATTATGTCGGCGCATTATTACGTAGATGACGGGGAGATCGCTTATCAGGCTGCGCCGCACAGCAGAGGATGCTGGCATGTCGGGAGAAATTATGGAAGTAAAAATCTATTCGGCAGATATGGAAACCGGAACAGCATCGCGGTTGAGATGTGCGTGCAGAAAGGATATGATTACGAAACCGCATTTTTACATACGGTGGAGCTGGTGAAAAACCTGATGAACGAGACGGGGATTCCATCAGATGCAGTTTACCGGCATTACGACATCTGCAGCAAAAACTGCCCGTCCCAGATTCAGAAGCGGGGAGACTGGGAGCGGTTCCAGCGTCTGATTCGGGAAACAGAAGACGGCAGTGAGAAAAGTGAATACAATCCCGGCATCTACCGTGTAACAGACCCGGCGCTCAACATCCGCACAGGTCCCGGAGTAGAATACCCGGTGGTGGGAGTCATCAAAGACCAGGGAAGCTATACGATCACAGAAATCAGAAACAAAAGCTGGGGCAGACTGCTGTCGGGAGCGGGATGGATCAACTGCCATAAAGCATATTGTTTTTACGGGGGAAGAGTATAAAATCCCATCTTTGCAAAACGATGTCATCGGACGGATTGACAGCGATGGAAAGCAGGGAGTAAACTATTCTTACGATGCAGGGGGAGAACTGGTAAATACCATGGATACAAGTGGTGCGAATATTGCACAGTCGAAAGAAATAACGAGGAGAAAATTGTATGAAAGTAATATGGGGAAAATTTGGTACAGGTGTAGATTTGATTCTGTGTGTTATTATTAATTACTATGTGGTGAGTATATGGGTAAATGGAAAAGATGAGTTCCATGCATATTCATTAAAAACAAGTATTATATTTCTAATAGAGGTAATGCTCGTTTTAAATATGGGGAAAACAGACCGGTCTGACCGATACCAGCGGAGAAAATATCGGAAAGCTCAATCCATTCCGCTATCGTGCTTACTGCTACGATGACGACACCAAGCTCTATGTCACCGCCAGCCGCTATTACGATCTGGAATTGTGCAGATTCCTTTGCGCAGACAACTTTGATGTTGTAAAAGCGGAAATGTTCAAAAAGTTAAATTAGTAGGTGGCAAATATGAAGGCAGGATATCGTAAATTTTATAAATATTTTAGTATATTGGTATTTATGGGCTGCGGATACCTTATGCTGAATTTTTGGGAAGAGGGAAAAGGTCAAATTAGTTCTTATAACATGCAAGATAAAGCACTTATGATATTGTGGTTTATGATTTATACTTTTGGTACGGCTGCTGGAATTATAAATACTTTAACCAGTATTTACATTTATGAATGGGGAATGCAGATCTCATTTTTGAAATATAAGAAAAAAATCGAATGGGAAGAATTTTCTGTTATACGAAGATATCATAATCATTTTTTCTTCAATATGTCAAAACAAAAAGATGCAGGTCCGTATTGGGCAATGTTTCATCCCTTTACCAGTTTTGTAATATTCGATAATTCGCGAAATCGTTCTGTTCATACCATGCCGCTTAACGCCGACGAATTTTGTGAACTGCTCACTTCATATGGTGTTCAGTACACGGAAAGAAAATAAAGATCGAAGGAATTAAAGAGAAAATATGAGAGCAGGATATCGTAAGTTTTTTATGTTTGCACAAGTTGCTACATTAATAGGCATCGGGTATCTTATGACAAGATTTTGGGAAGATGCAAAAAAACAATGTGAATTATATAATTTGCCTCAAAAGCTTTGGGTAATATTTGGAATAATGTTTATTTGTGGGATAGTGTCATGGGGAAGTGTAGATGCTTTAACACGTATTTACATCCATAAGTGGGGAATGGAACTTGCCTTTTTGGGATATAAGAAAAAAATTGTATGGGAGGATTTTTCCGTTATACAAAGATATAAAAATCATTTTTTCTTTAACGTATCAAAACAAAAAGATAGTGGTCTGTTTTTTTCAACATATCATCCATTTACTAGCTTTGTGATATTTGATAAGTCACAATTTAGTTGTGTCCGTACTATGCCAATCAGTGCCGACGAATTTTGTGATCTCCTCACTTCATACGGTGTCAAGTATAAGGAAAATAAAGCATGAGAAGAGTGGAAGTGATCGGATTTCTGTTGTTTTTACGGGGGAAAGAGAGTAGTATAATACATGTATAATTACAGCTTTGGAGGAAAAACAGTTGCTTGACTGGATCAATGTTTTTAAAGTAAACCGGAAAATTAAATCCCGTCTCTGGCCGTGGATTAAGATTATTTTGAGTATTATTCTTTTCTTTGCGGTATTTTACGGAGATATCTATGTTCACATTTTGGATAAAACAAAGACGGGGCGAATCGTGGAAGCGCTGATTCTGGTTGTGTTTTCGTTTCTGGACTATCTGATCTGCTTTATTTCTGTAGCCGAAATGGACTGCCTGAAGGACAGGCGGTATGCGGCGGCGAAAGAGAGTGGTGAATTTTATACGGTTTCTGAAATAGAAAGTTCCCTGTTCAACTATGTGCCGCGTACCTATACAATTTATTACCGGAGAGGAAGCAGAAGACTTACTTTCGGTGTGCGCACAAGAACGACAGGAAATCCGCTGGAAATGGGCGGCAGAGAATATTTCATAGGACCGACAGGAAAGCGCGAGCAGATTGTGAAAGACCTCGATACGCTGATGAAAGAAGTAAAAAAATACGCAAGATTTGACAAAGTCCTGGTACAGACAATCAATGGAGAACCGGTAAAGAGATAATGCCGGTTCTTCTTGCTTTTACGTAAAAATGCAGGTAAGATAAAAACAGCATAAGTGTAATACACATGCGTAAAAACTCATCAACGGAGAAGGTATGAAAATGGAGGAAACAAAAGATGAATTATCTGAAGGAACGGGATGGTGACCTGTTCTCCAATGCGGATCTGAAACAGCTGATTGTGCCGCTTCTGATTGAACAGCTTCTTGCCATCGCAGTCGGCATGGCGGATTCAATTATGGTATCCAGTGTCGGCGAGGCGGCGGTGTCGAGTGTGTCGCTGATTGATACGATCTTTATTCTGCTGATCAACATGTTCACCGCGATTGCAACCGGCGGAGCCGTCGTGTGCGGCCAGTATATCGGAAAGAAGCGGCCGCATAAAGCATGTGAGGCAGCTGACCAGCTTCTGCTGGTGACAACGGCGCTGTCAGTTGTGATCATGGCGGCGGTCTATCTTTTAAAGCCGTTTATTCTACATGTTGTGTTTGGAAACATTACGGCAGAGGTAGAAAGAAACTGCAATATTTATCTGATGATCGTAGCGGCTTCCATTCCGTTTCTGGCGGTTTACAACGGTTGTGCGGCCATTTTCCGCGCGCAGGGTGATTCGAAAACGCCGATGAAAATATCCATCGTCATGAACCTGATCAATATTTCGGGAAATGCGCTTCTGGTCTATGCGCTGAAATTCGGCGTGGACGGCGTTGCGATTCCAACGCTGCTTTCACGTATGTATGCAGCTGTGGCAGCATTTGTTCTCGTACATAATAAGCGGTATCTGGTGCGGTGCTCTTATCCGGTGAAAGTAAAACCGGATTTCCATATGCTGAAAAAAATCCTTGGCATCGGCATTCCGAACGGCCTCGAGAACAGTATGTTCCAGCTCGGCAAAATTATGGTCTTAAGTATGATCACACAGTTCGGAACAGCGTCGATCGCGGCAAATGCGGTGTCCAACACGATTGCTGTCTTCCAGACACTGCCCGGTATGGCGATCGGAAATGCAGTGCTGACCGTAAGCGCACAGTGCGCGGGAGCGGGAGACTATGAGCAGGTAAAATACTATGCGAAAAAGCTGCACATCATCATTTATGGCCTGATGATCGTCTGCTGTCTCGGTGTCATCGCGGCACTTCCGGCGGTGCTTCACGTTTACAGTCTGTCTGCGGAGGCAACAGCCATGACGGAAGATATCATCGTTTACCACGGCATCTGCTGTATGATAATCTGGCCAATTGCCTTCAATCTGCCGAATGTACTCCGCGCGTCCAATGATGTGGCATTTTGCATGATTCTCTCGATTCTTTCCATGTGGATCTGCAGAATCGGCATGAGCTATGTGCTCGGTGTGCGTATGGGATTCGGCGTCTTCGGTGTCTGGGTCGCCATGACGATGGACTGGGTTGTTCGTGCCATTTTCTTTGTCCTTCGCTATCGAAGCGGGAAGTGGCAGCATCAGACGTGATGAAAAATACGGAATGTTTTGGGGAGAGAGAAAGAAAAAACGATACATCTGGAGGAAGTTATTATTATGAAAAACGCAAAGAAACTGATTCCCGGAGCGGCGATTGCGCTGGTGATTGCCGCTGCGGCGAAATTCCTGGAAAGCCTGGAGGAGAGCGCCGGACTGCACTTTATCGGGGCATCGGTCATCGCCATGTTTATCGGTATGATTGTGAATGCCTTTTACAAGCCGAACAGCGTGACAGCGCCGGGAATTAAATTTACATCGAAGAAGATCCTGAAATTTGCGATTATTCTGCTCGGTGCGAGCCTGAATATCCGCACGGTGCTGACGGTCGGAAGATTTTCCCTGACGGTTATGGTATTTACCCTGGCAACGTGCTTTGGCCTCGGCGCACTGATCGGAAAAGCACTTGGACTGAACTGGAAGACGAGCAGCCTCATCAACGCCGGCACGGGTATCTGCGGCGGTTCCGCGATCGCGGCAATCGCGCCGGTCATCGAGGCAACCGATATGGACATTGCCTATGGCCTCTCCGCAACGTTTTTATTTGATACGGTCATGATTGTCGTATTCCCGATCCTCGGTCACTGGATGGGCCTTTCAGATGCCGCGTTTGGCCTCTGGGCCGGAACTGCGGTCAACGATACCTCAAGCGTCGTTGCCACCGGTTACGCATTCAGCGAGGCTGCCGGTGATTTCGCAACCATGGTAAAACTGACACGGACCCTCGCCATCATTCCGGCTGTTCTGGCATTCGCCGCCATCAACGTACATCTGAAACGGAAGGCGCAGGCAGCAGAAGGAACCGCCGTAAAGGTAAGCATCAAATCCATTTTTCCATGGTTTATCTTAGGTTTTCTCGCCATGTCAGCACTGACCTCCTTAGGTCTTATCCCGGCAGGCACAGCAGCCGCATTAAAAACCATCAGCAAATTTCTGATGGTGGCCGCCCTTGCGGCCATCGGCCTGAACACCGATTTCAAATCCCTCTGCCGCTCCGGCGCAAAGCCGATGCTGCACGGATTCATCATTTCGCTGCTGGTAGTCCTGGTAGCGATTGCAGTCGAATTTGCGATCGGCATTGCGCCGCATGGGGTACTGTAAAGAAACAGAGAATTAAAAATCCAGGCATCCGTATAGGATGCCTGGATTTTTTGATTCAAAACGGGTTTGTCGTTTCCTTCAAAAACGTTTTCAAAACCTGCAGCACCCCGTTCTCCCAGTACGGCGGGCAGGTGTGTTTTGCTGAGGCGATGACTTCCGCTCGGGCGTTGGAGACGGCGTAGCTTTCGCCAGCGTTCTGAAGCATCTCGATGTCGTTCAGGTTGTCGCCGAAGCAGCAGACTTCGTCTGGGGTAAGGCCAAAGTAGTTCATCAGAAATGAGAGACCGGTCCATTTGCTGACGCCGCGGGCGTTGCAGTCCAACCATTCCTTACCGGCGACAGCGAGTTTTGCCTGATGATTCCACGCCGGGATGAAATTTGGGGAGCAAAGCTCTTCACAGGAGGTTGGATGGTAGATTGTGAATTTGATAATGTCCTCGTTTTCTACCTTCGATAGATCCGGTACTTCGCGGACATCGAAGCCGTAGGAGTCGCGGAGCCAGTGAAACATGCGGCTTCCGGCATCTTCGGCGAGGCAGTAGTCCGGGGTGGCGGCAAAGCAGTCGCAGGACGGAAGTTCGTCGTGTACCATGCGGCACATGGATTTCCAGAGTGCCGTTTCCATCGGATATGTTTTCAGAATCTTTTCCGGTGTGCGCACGACAGTTCCGCCATCGGAGATGTAGAGCAGGCGGTCCTTGATCGGAGCGAAAAGCTTCTGTTCACTGGAAAACTGGCGGCCGGAACAGACAACAAAATGGATGCCCTGGTCGACAAGCCTGGAAACAACAGTCATATATTCCGGGTCGATCAGAAGTGTGCCGTCTTTGACGAGCGTTCCATCGACATCGGTTGCAATCAACTTTATCATAATAGAAAATCTCCTTATCTTGTCACAGAAAAAATTCAAACTATAGCAAGACCAGAAAATAACGCAAAAAAGGCAGTGCTGCAGGGCGCGAATTACAAGGAACGGATTTGAAGGCGTACCGGGGTACGACGAAAATCCGTGACGCAGTAATTCACGTTCTGCAGTGCTGAATTTTTTGCATTATTTTCTGGGATTGCTATAAACATGATTATATCGTGAATTGCTTCGGGGTGCAAGCCGGAACCGGAGGAACGCAAAACTCCACGTTGACGAAACGCAGAAATAAGGCGTAAAATAAAGAAAAATATATATCCACAGGGGGATTTTTATTATGGCATTTATTCAGGTAAGCTTCATGTCAAAAACTTTAATGCGCACCGTACCGCTGCAGGTTATTCTGCCGGTCGACAAATTTACCTTTGGGCAGCCGGAGCGCGAGGAAAAACCGTTTAAAACGCTGTATTTGCTGCATGGCATTTTTGGGAATGAGACAGACTGGGTTCATGGAACCAGAATCCAAAGATGGGCAGAGGAGAAAAACCTTGCCGTTGTCATGCCGGCCGGCGAGAATGCGTTTTATGTGGATCAGCCGTCCATCGGTGCCATGCACGGACAGTTTATCGGAGAAGAACTGGTTGAGATTACAAGAAAAATGTTTCCGCTGTCCAGAAAAAGAGAAGACACCTTTATCGGAGGCCTTTCCATGGGTGGTTTTGGCGCACTCAGAAATGGCCTGAAATATCACGATACCTTCGGGGCTGTGATCTGCCTGTCCGGTGCACTTCATGTGCTGGAAAATCCGGAAGAGAGCAGAGCGGACAGCTTTGCACATGAAGAAGGTTATTTCGGAAATCTGGTCGAAGCAGCAAAGAGTGACAAAAACCCGGCTGTTCTTATCGAGCAGTTAAAGGAAGCACGGAAAAAAGATCCGTCTGTCAATGTGCCGACCGTATTCCAGGCGTGCGGAACAGAGGACGGACTTCTGGAAGTAAACCGTCTCTACCATAAACGGATGGAAGAGAGCGGCATGGACATTGTCTACTATGAGAGCAAGGGTGGCCATGAATGGGATTTCTGGGATGAGTGGATCAAAAAGGCACTGGACTGGCTGCCACTTGAGGAAAAGACGGAAGGTCTGAACAGCGGAAACGTAAATGTTTAAAGGAAAAAGGGAGACAGGCAATGCCAGAAACGAGAAATGACGAATTGTACCGTGCGTTAAAACACAACGGTTACCCGGACGACTTCTGCCGGGAAATTGCATACCGCCAGATGAACACCGATTTTACCGCCACGCGGATGCTCGGCTATCTCTACCGCGTCACAAGCCCGCGCGCCGAGGACGTTGTCGATGAGATGCTGGCTATCCTGAGTGACCGCAAAGCATGGATTGAGAAAAAACAGTCTGAGGAAGCCCAGGCGGCAATCAGCAGAATGTATCGGGAAGGCCTGTAACCTGGGCGGGCGTTTATGCAGAAAAAGCAGAAGGAACGGGCTTGCATTCTTTTCCGGTTTCTGCTACAATCAGTGCAGTGAAAAAGCGACGAAAAGAAACAGTAGCGACAGAGCGCATTCAGAGAGAAAGCGGCAGGTGAAAGCTTTTTGCAGAATCTATCGTGAACCGGTCTTGGAGCTGTGCACCGAAGAGAAGAAAATCCATCAGGGAAAATTTATTTCGTAGGCTGCACCGGGATCTCCCGTTACAGAGAAGGTACAGAGAGCAGAGATCACGCGTATTACAAAATACAAAAATCGTGGGGTCAAATGCTCTGTGTCAGAGTGCAGGAGTTTTCCTGAATTTAGGTGGTACCGCGGATAAAAAAATTCGCCCTAAACTGCAGCTTGCGGTTTAGGGCTTTTTTCTGTTTGAAAATGAAGCATCGCATTCTCGTTACTTCAGTGATGAGTTAGATGCGTAAAATGTTGACTAAAAGCTTAAAATCGGACAGGCTGGAATGTTCTCGCGTCTGGAAGACTTCAGATGTTGAAAACCCAAAGAATAAGGAGGAAATCAGAAAATGAAACTTGAAAAATTAGTAGGAGAGCGCTTCAAAGAAAGACCTGCTGACTGTGTCATCGACAGCCATGCTATTATGGTAAAAGGCGGATACATCAAATATATGGCAAACGGAATCTATTCTTCCTATCTGCCGCTGCGCCGCATTGTGCGCAAAATCGAGCAGATCCTGCGCGAGGAAATGGACAAAATCGACGGCCAGGAAGTGCAGTTCCCGGTTGTCATGCCGGCTTCTCTGTGGGATGAGTCCGGCCGTTACGATAGCATCGGCGATGAACTGCTGCGTTTCACCGACCGCAACAATGCCAAAATGGTACTCGGCATGACCCACGAGGAGGCAGCCGTACACCTTGTACGCGAGTATGCACAGAGCTACACCAAATATCCGTTTATGATCTATCAGATCCAGACAAAATTCCGTGATGAGGCCCGTCCGAGAGCCGGACTGATCCGTGTGCGTGAGTTTACGATGAAGGATGCTTACTCCTTCCATACCAGCCAGGAAGATCTGGAGCAGTATTACGAGAAATGCCACGCAGCATACGAGCGCATCTTCGAGCGTGTCGGCGTGCCGGAGGTGGTATCTGTCAAATCCGATTCCGGTATGATGGGCGGAAATATCTCCCACGAGTTCATGCTTCTGACTCCGGTCGGAGAGGATTCCATCGTTCTGTGTGATTCCTGCGATTACAGAGCCAACATGGAAGCAGCTGAGAACATTTCCGACATCGCAAGAGACGCAGAATCCGCTGCACTCGAAAAGGTTTATACACCGAACGTCCACACCATTGAAGACGTCTGCAATTTCTTCGGAGACGAGACAAAGAACTCCTGCAAAGCCGTTGTTTATCAGCAGAATGTTGATGATAAATACGTTGTCCTTTTCATCCGCGGTGATCTCGAAGTCAACGAGACGAAGCTGGTCAACTTCCTCGGCGAGCAGGTTCACGCAGCCGTGATCACCGAAGAATGCGGACTGAACGCAGGCTATATCGGACCTGTGGACCTGAAGGTGAACGGAGATGCCGTTGTTCTCTATGATAAATCCCTCGAGGGAAGAAACAACCTTTCCTGCGGAGCCAACGAGGCAGAGCATCATTACAAAGGACTCGACATGGAGCGCGACGTTCCGAATGCCGAGTATCACGATTTTGCAAAAATCCAGGAGGGCGGCATCTGCCCGAAATGCGGCAAAAAGACCGTAAAGATCTCCAGAGGTATCGAGGTCGGAAACATTTTCCAGCTTGGAACCAAATATACAAAATCCATGAATATGACCTATGTCGATGCAAACGGCGAGAGCAAGACCCCGATCATGGGATGCTACGGTATCGGTGTCGGCCGTCTGGCAGCATCGGTCTGCGAGGCACATCACGATGAGTACGGCCCGATCTGGCCGAAAGCTATCGCTCCGTGGCAGGTACACCTCTGTGCGGTCCGCGTCGATGACGAGGAAGTAAGAGCATACGCGGACAAGCTGTACGAGGATCTGCAGAACGCAGGCATCGAAGTGATCTACGACGACAGAAGCGTCAGAGCCGGCGTAATGTTTGCCGATGCCGACCTGCTCGGTATTCCGCTTCGCATCATCGTAAGCCCGAAAAATATGAAACAGGGCGTTGTCGAGGTTGCATCCCGCGATAAGACTCTGAAAACACAGATTCCGCTGGAAAATGTGATGGAAGAGATTAAACAGTATCTGTAATGATTCAGAACCATGCGAAAGGGAAGAAAAATCGCGATGGGGTTCGGAAGAAGTTCGACAGGAGAAAACACGATATGGAACTCTGGGATATCTATGATGAAAACAAACAGCCGACCGGCCGCACGATGAAGCGGAATGACTGGCATATGAAGCCGGACGAGTTTCACCTGACGGTGCTCGGCGTAATCGCAAGACCGGACGGAACCTTCCTTATCACAAAACGTGTCATGACGAAAGCCTGGGCACCGGGCTGGTGGGAGGTTTCCGGCGGCGCGGCACAGGCAGGAGAGAGCTCGTTGGAGGCCGTGCGCCGTGAGGTCAGAGAGGAAACCGGACTCGATGTGAGCAAGGCAGACGGCGGCTACCTCTTCACTTACCGGCGTATCAACCCGGATGAGGGAGACAACTACTTTGTCGATGTCTATCGCTTCGTGATGGATGTCAAAGACGAGGATCTTCACCTTCAGGAGGAAGAAACGGACGGCTACCGTTTTGCTACGCTGGACGAAATCAAAGGATACGCCGCAGAAGGCAAATTCCTGCATTACGACAGCATCTGCCAGGCATTTGAACTGTAACAGAAAAATAAGATAAGAAAAACGCGTTCCCGCCGGAAACCACAGGGGTTTCCGAAAACGGGAACGCGTTTTTTCAATTTACAGGATTTTTTCTTGCCGTAGGGCATGCCTGAAAAAGGCTTTTTGTAAGCGTTTGACCGTAAGCGCGCAAGCAGTTCATTGCGGTTAATTGCGATTGAATACTTCGCGGTTGAGCGCCTTTTCCTGATGGCTGACAATCGTTGTGCAGACAGCATCGCCTGTGATGTTGACTGCGGTGCGCAGCATATCGAGAATACGGTCGATACCCATGATAAGAGCGATACCCTCCGTTGGCAGTCCGACGGAATTCAGTACCATAGCCAGGGTAACAAGTCCGACGCTTGGGATACCGGCGGTACCGATGGAAGCCAGTGTTGCGGTAACAACAACCGTTGCGAGGTTTGCCGGAGTCAGATGAATACCGTACGCCTCTGCGATGAAGATGACAGCGACACCCTGCATAATGGAGGTACCATCCATGTTGATGGTTGCGCCGAGCGGAATGGTGAATGAAGAGATCTGTTTCGAGACACCCATCTTTTTGTTCAGCGTATCAATCGACATCGGGATTGTCGCGTTGGAGGTTGCGGTGGAAAATGCAAATCCCATAACCGGAAGGAATTTTTTTACGAATTTAATCGGATTCAGCCGTGTGAATACGAACAGAAGAACCTGATAAATGATGAAGCACTGCAGTGCCAGCGCCAGTGTTACATTTCCCATGTATTTCAGCATCGGTGCGAACGCAGAAAAGCCGACCGTTGCAAAGGTACGTGCAATCAGACAGAAAACGCCGACCGGGGCCACCTTCATGACCGTCATGGTCATTTCCATCATGACATCGTTAAACTGGCTGATAAAGTTGGAAACGACCGAAGCGCGGTTTCCGAGCTTTGCCAGCATTACGCCGACAAACAGGGCGAATACGATGATGGGAAGCATATCGCCGTTTGCCATGGAACCAATCGGGTTCTTCGGGATGATGTTGAGCAGTGTATCCACCAGGCTGACGCTGGAATCTGCTGCTGTCGAGGACAGGTCGGCTTTCTGAACCGCACTCATGTTAAGTCCGAGCCCCGGGTGAATGAGCAGGGCGGTTCCAAGTGCGATGCAGACGGCAAGTGCTGTGGTAACAAGGTAAAAGCCGATCGTTTTTACGCCGACCTTTCCGAGGGTTTTGCTGTCTCCGATGGACATACTTCCGCAGACGAGGGAGCAGAAGACAAGCGGTACGACAAGCATCTGCATCAGGCGGATAAAGCCCTGTCCGATGACATAAAGCACACCTTCTACGATGACGGTGTCCTTGATATAGCTGGACGGGATCCAATAGTGAATCACCACGCCGAGCAGCGCACCGGCCAGCAGGGCAATAAAAATCTGGGTGGAAAGCCCGAGCTTCTTTTTTGACTTTTCCGTTGTTTCTTTTCTGTTTCGGACCATTATTCGATTCCTCCGGTTTCTTCGAGATATTCTTTCAGTGCCGTTTTCCAGTCGAGCGGCTCAGGAATACCGGTCAGGCGGAGCATCATGTTGTCCAGAACAGAATAGGTCGGGCGGACATCATCGCGTGCGACAACCGGGTAGAGATCAAGGTCACCGGTTTTTCCGGTATACTCGAGGATGGTTCTTGCAAACTCATAGCGGCTGCAGCTTCCGGGGCAGACAACGTGGTACAGACCATACTCCTCGCTGTCGATAAAGTGGCAGATCACGCGTGCAAGCTCAAAAGCACTGGTCGGAGCCGCATACTGGTTATTTGGAACCTCCATCGTGCCGCCCTTTGCCGCATTGCGGAGTACTTCATCCACAAAATCGCGGCCGATCCCGTAAATCCAGGAGCTTCGGATGATGACAAAGCGGTTCAAAAGCTGTGTCAGGATTTTCTCTCCGGCCTCTTTTGATTTTCCGTAGATCGTACGCGGATGCACGGTATCAAACTCGTTGTACGGGATGCGGGATTCCTTGTCGAAAACGTCATCCGTTGAGATCTGAATAACCTTTGCGTCGATATCATTGGCGGCAAGCGCTACGTTGCGCACACCGATGGCATTGACACGATAGGCTTCGTCGATGTTTTTTTCACACTCGGCAACGTCGGTCATACCGGCGCAGTTGATGATAACGTCGGGACGGTTGACATAAACAAACTGTGTGACTTCATCGATTTTGGTAATATCAACCTCGTGAATATCCGTTGGAAGAAGCTGATATTCCACACCCTCCAGCAGTTCCAGAAGGGCAGTACCGATGTGGCCTTCGGCACCTGTAATCCATATTTTTTTCATAGGTTCTCTCCTGTCCTTGATTTATATACAGAAAAACTGTAATTGTATTTATTTTACCTGTGGACTTTACAGAAGTCAATAAATTATGGAAAGTCTCTGTGCAGAACCGGAAAAAAGTGGTATCATTTCTGTATATGTCTGCGGTGTAAGACTGCATATCTGCTACAAAAGAAGGAGGAGTATTTTTGAAAAAGAACAAATATGAAATCGACATGTGCAACGGCACGATTATGGACAAGCTGATTTCCTTTTCGCTGCCGCTGATGGTGTCCGGCATTCTGCAGCTGATGTTCAACGCGGTGGATATCATCGTCGTCGGACGGTTCAGCGGAAGCCAGGCGCTTGCGGCTGTCGGATCGACAACGGCACTCATCAACGTGTTCATCAATCTGTTTATGGGAATCTCGCTCGGTGCGAATGTGCTTGCGGCGCGGTATTATGCAGCGGGGCGCGACCGGGAGATGTCGGAAACGGTACATACATCGATCATGCTGGCGCTGATCAGCGGCGTTGTGATGGCGTTTGTGGGCGTATTTTTTGCAAAAGGCGCGCTGGAGCTGATGGATACACCGGCGGATGTCATTGATCAGTCGGCATTGTATATGAGAATTTACTTTATGGGAATGCCGTTTTTCATGCTGTACAACTACGGTGCGGCGATTCTGCGTGCCGTCGGCGACACGAAGCGGCCGCTGTATTTCCTGATTGTATCGGGTGTGATCAACGCTGGTCTGAATATGTTCCTCGTGATCGTGTTCAGTCTCGGCGTGGCAGGTGTGGCGATTGCAACGGTGGTTTCGCAGGCGATCTCCTGCGTGCTGGTTCTGCGGTGCCTCTATAAGAGCGAGGGAAGTTATCAGCTCCGGTTCTCGAAGCTGTGCATGAAAAAGGATTACATCATCCCGATTTTCCAGGTCGGCATCCCGGCGGGTATTCAGAGTACCGTTATCAACTTCTCGAACGTGCTGCTGCAGTCATCCGTCAATTCCTTCGGTTCGATTGCAATGGCAGGCTACACGGCGTCCAACAATGTGCTGGGATTTTTATACACCTCAGTCAACTCCGTCACCCAGGCGTGCATGAGCTTCACAAGCCAGAACTACGGTGTCGGAAAATACAAACGAATGGATAAGGTGCTGATCGACTGCCTGATTCTCTCCAGCGGCATCGCACTGGTGATGGGTGGCGGCGCGTATCTGTTCGGTACGGAAATCCTGCAGATTTACACCGGGGACCCGGAGGTTATCCGCTGCGGTATGGAAATTCTGTCGATCACGACGGTTCCGTATTTCCTCTGCGGCATCATGGACCTCTTCCCGGGAGCCCTGCGCGGTATGGGATGCTCGGCGGTGCCGATGATTCTGTCCGTCATCGGAACGGTCGGAACGCGAATCGTGTGGATCTTCGGCATTTTCCCGCAGCACCGCTCGCTGTATGTGCTGTTCATTTCGTATCCGGGATCGTGGATCATCACGATTATCATGCAGGTGATCTGCTATCTGATTGTGCGGAAGAAAGTCCACAGCCGGGCAGCAGCCGTATAAAAAGAGAAAAAAGACAAAAAGCCAGAAAAACCGCGGATAAATCCATTTTTAGGTGGAATTATCCGCGGTTGTGTGATAAGATGGCCGTATGCGAAGAGGCAGGTAGAAGATACAGGGACACCTGCCTCTTACTCTGTGAAAAAGGAGAGAAGAGAGAACATATGAAAAAGTTTTATGCATGGTATCAGAAGCATATTACAGGTGCGATCTTTACCGGACTGATTCTCGGTATCTTAACCGGACTTCTTCTGGCGGACCGCTTTACGCCGATTCTGACCGTAACCGGCGTCATCGGCGGCATCTACATGAACGCCTTGAATATGATGATTTTCCCGATGGTATTCTGCTCAATTGTCATGGGCATCTGCAGCATCGGAAATGCAAAAACGACAGGTAAGATCACCGGCTACTCGATGATTTTCTTCCTGTGCACCACCGCGATTGCAAGTGCAGTCGGCATTATCATTCCAAGACTGATCCGCCTCGGAAAGGGAGTCCATTTTGAGATGGCAACTTCCGATATCCAGGCGACCGAGATGACCAGCATCCTCGACACGATCAAAAACCTGATCCCGTCCAACCCGGTGAAAGCATTTGCGGAGGGCAACATGCTCCAGGTACTCGTGTTCGCTGTCGTTGTCGGCTTTACGCTGATTGCGGTCGGAGAGAAGGGACAGCCGCTCTTAAACGTGATCGACTCCCTGAATGAGGTCTGTTTAAAAGTCATCAGCACTGTTATGTACTTCACCCCGATCGGTGTCTTCTGTACGATCGTGCCGGTTGTCGAGGCAAACGGAACCAAAACCATCGTTTCCCTGGCAACCCAGCTCATCATTCTGTATGTGGCATTCTATGGATTTGCGATCGTCGTCTACGGCGGCGCTGTAAAACTCATCGGAAAGACGAGTCCGGTCAAGTTCTTTAAGGCGATCATGCCGGCAGCCCTGAATGCATTCGGAACATGTTCCAGTTCCGCGACGATCCCAATCAGCAAGCGCTGTGTCGAGAAAGAACTCGGCGTTTCGAACCAGATCAGCAGTATCGCAATCCCGCTCGGTGCCACCGTCAACATGGATGCGGTATCGATCCTGATGTCGTTTATGATCATGTTCTTCGCAAATGCCTGCGGCATCAACGTCAGCATTTCGATGATGGTGATCATTCTGCTTGCCAACGTCCTGCTTTCTGTCGGAACACCGGGTATCCCGGGCGGCGCGATCGCATCATTCGCGGCACTCGCCACGATGGCAGGCCTTCCGGCCGGCGTCATGGGTGTTTACATCAGTATCAACACACTGTGTGACATGGGTGCCACATGCGTCAACGTCATCGGCGATATGGCAGGCTGCGTTGTGCTGCAGGAGAAAATTAAACTGGAAGAAAACTAAAAAATGTTACATAGAAAAAGAGGGATTCCTTTCACGGGAGTCCCTCTTTTGCAATGCGTAAAATAAATTAAATATAGTCCGAAACATATGGAATATGGTGGAAGAGCAGGTCATCCAGGCATTCCACAGTCTGCGGCGTCGTTTCGATGCGCGCCATCTCATACAGCTTGGAAGCCGTCTTGTAGCCGAGCAGCAGTGTCGTGAGCGATGCGATCGTCATTTTCATCACATGGTCCGGCTCGCGGTCGGTCGGCACACAGTGTCCTTTTTCAAAGAAGAATGTGAAGCTGTCATTGTTCCACGGAAGCAGCTCATCCTCGATCTCAAAACGGATACACACATCCGGCTCGTCGGGGTCGCAGGCGTAATGTTCCATAAACTGCACGACATCGATGATACGCCCCATCGAGTACGGGCGAATCGTTTCTTTGATATCGCTGTCCTCAAGCTCGAACGCGATGGGTTCACTGTAGTAGTTATTTCCTTTGACCTCATCGATCATGGAATCGTGCGCATGAATATACTCCCAGAGTCCCAGCTGCGCTTCGCGGTTCAGATAGATCATCTCTTTGATATGCATGATATCGGAGCTGATCAGATAGACCATGTAGCCGTACGGCACATCATCAGCGGAATAGTAGATCGCAACGACGGTATCATCCTCATCCCAGCGGAAATATTCTTCCCACGCCAGATTGTTGCGGTAGAGGCAGCCGTGCGTCTTCGAAGCAAATTTGGTATGTAGTTCCTTGAAATCCTTGTCATCCCATGCCACGCGGCGCACATAGCCAGGGGCTTTGAGTTTCCGCGGCACCTGCGTGTCCTTGATGGTGTACGTCATCTTATTGGAAATGATTTCCCATCCGAGATTCCGGTAGAGCGGAATAGAGTAGGGATAGAGAAGCGCAAAGGAACGGTGGTTTTCCCGCATGCGCGTGAGACTCCGGATCATCAGCTTTTTCATGATGCCCTGGCCGGTGTATTCCGGGTAGGTGCAGACGCTGGTGACAAAACCGACGGGATAGCGGACACCGTAGATATTCATGTCCAGCGGATAAACCGCGAACTGTGATACCAGATCCTCCTCGCAGAAACAGCCGAGCACATCGGCACGGACGAGAACCGGGAATTTGGACTGCTTGATTTCATCGTCTTTCCATCCGCTTTCGGAAAGCTCCTGCTCTGTAACCTGAAAGGCGTAGCGCAGAAGTGCATTGTACTGCTCTGCGTCGTCGATGGTCAGCGGGCGGAAGGTTAAGTTCGAATCTTTCGTTTGAATCATGGATTACTCCCTCATTTTATTGTGAATCAAAGTATAGTGAATCAGATACTTTATTTTTTCGTAAATATTCTATCATAAGAAATGGAATTTGTGCAGTTAAAAATAAAGCCCATTCCGCAAATTTGGTAAAAAGATCAAAATAGTGTTAGAAATCGGATAAAAACTTCAAGAAACAGACAAAAAAATCTAATAAAATGAAAAACATACAGGGATAGTCTGCGCGAAAAAGTAGACATACGATTTCCAGGGTGACTGCGTTGAGATCGACGTGTTCAATCCGGAGACAAGAAAATATGTCTGGGACGTATGCAAGAAGAACTACTACGATTACGGCATCAATGCTTTCTGGCTGGATAACTCCGAGCCGGATTACGGTGTTTACGATTTCGATCATTACCGCTATATTGAAGGACCGGCGCTCTCCTGCAGCAACATCTATCCGCAGTTATACAGCCGTGTCTTCTATGATAAGAAGAAAAAACCGACCGCGTAAAACCGGTCGGTTTTTTTGAATAAATTTCCATTACAGGACGGTTTTTGTACACTTTTTTCTTGACGAAACGGGAAACAATCGTTACACTATTATGTATAACTGTAATTAAAATGGGAAAATGTAGCAAAACGCGGAAGCACACAAAGGGGTAATGAAGTTTTGTGTGTACCGGGGAGAAGAGAGGGAAACAGATGAATCAGACCGAATTGCCGGAATGTGAAAAAATAAATAAGAAAGAGCCTTCTAAGGATGTTCAGATGACACAGAAACAGGCAGAACGTCTGGTGGAACATCTGAAGAATATTTTCATGTATGTGCGGGTTCTCCGTCCGGATGAGATCGGAGATTTTATTATCGATGAAGAGAATGGCAAGCTGTGTGAATGCTACGCAGTATGGAACAAAGCGATGCCGTGCCTTAACTGTATTTCCGAAAAAGCCCTGCGGGAGAAATCGCAGAAATCAAAACTGGAATGCATTGCGTCGAATGTGTATCAGGTCATTGCAAGATACGTGGAGATCGAAGGAGAACCATGCGTGATCGAGATGATCAACCGTCTCGACGATGAAACACTGATGGACTCCGAAGGACGCCAGAATCTGGTAAGCAAGCTGAACAGCTACAGCGAAGAGCTGTATCGTGACGCGCTGACCGGAGTATTCAACCGCCGCTACTTCGAAGACCAGATCCGGGACGCCAGCTTTTGCTGCGGCGTAGCCATGATCGATCTCGATGATTTCAAATTATACAACGATACATACGGCCACAATGCCGGAGATATGGCGCTTGACACCATTGTAAAGACCGTCAACCGCTGCACCCGACGTACCGACCGTCTGATCCGCTTAGGAGGAGACGAATTTCTGCTGGTTCTGCCGGAGATGGATGAGGAAAACTTTGTACAGAAATTAAAACAGATTCAGTCACAGATCCATGAGGCACAGGTGCCGGGCTACTCGAAGATGCGTCTTTCCGTCAGCGTAGGAGGTGTTCTGACAAGAGATGAGACGATCGGCGAAGCTGCGATGCGTGCCGACCAGCTGATGTATCTTGCAAAACAACGGAAAAACATGGTTGTCACCGAGAAAGACCAGATCCTGGGTTGTCAGGACGATGTTGTCCGTCAGGAAAACCGCAGAGAAAAACAGCGCATCCTGATCGTGGATGATTCCGAGATGAACCGTATCATCCTCTCGGAGATTCTGCAGGATGAATACGATATCATCGAGGCTTCCACCGGCGAAGAGTGCCTGCGTCTGCTGGAAGAATACGGAACAGGCCTTGCGCTGATCCTTCTGGATATCGTCATGCCGGGCATGGACGGTTTCGGAGTGCTTGACTACATGAACCGCAACCACTGGATCGAAGAGGTTCCGGTCATCATGATATCGAGCGAGGATTCCACCGCATTTGTGCGCCGTGCGTATGAGCAGGGTGTATCCGATTATATCAGTCGTCCGTTTGATGCAAAAGTTGTTTACCAGCGTGTCTTCAACACGATCAAATTATATGCAAAACAGCGCCGTCTCGTGACGCTCGTCACCGAGCAGATTTACGAAAAAGAGAAAAACAATCAGATGATGATCAGTATCCTGAGCCATATCATGGAATTCCGGAATGGCGAGAGCGGACTTCATGTCCACCACATCAACGTTCTGACCAGTATGCTCCTCGAGCGTCTGGTACAGAAGACAGACCGCTACCACTTAAGCTGGTCCGATCAGCTGATGATCACAACGGCATCCGCGCTGCACGATATCGGAAAGATGGGCATTGACGAAAACATTTTAAATAAGCCGGGAAGGCTGACGAAAGAAGAGTTCGAGGAGATGAAGAAACATACCCTGATCGGAGCGTCCATGCTGAAGAGCCTGGAACTGTATCAGGACGAGAAGCTGGTACAGATTGCGTACCAGATCTGTCGCTGGCATCATGAGCGGTACGACGGAAAGGGTTACCCGGACGGCTTAAAAGGTGAGGAGATCCCGATTGCAGCCCAGGTTGTATCGATTGCCGATGTTTACGATGCGCTGACAAGCGAGCGTGTCTACAAATCGGCATACACGCACGAGAAAGCCATCGAGATGATCCTGAACGGCGAGTGCGGTACCTTCAGCCCGCTGATGCTCGAGTGTCTGCTCGATATCAAAGATGCCATCTGCGAGGAGCTGAACACCATATCCGAAGAAAAACAGACTTCGATTCAGATTGAAAAGCTGAAAAAGAATCTGAAGTCGGGGGGGGGGCAGAGCTGAGTTTTCTGAACTCTGATGAAAAGTTATCCACAGAAGATGCCTGGGAGAACAGGTGTCATGCGGATTCGAAAGACGATCTTAAATAAAAATATACCAAAACCCATGGATTTCTGAAAAGATTCCATGGGCTTTTCGCACCTTTGTGCAAATTTTTGTTGTGATTCCGGAGGACAACTGCTATAATAACAGAAAATGTCAAAAAATACGACAAAAATACCGGAAGAGGGCTGTGCGAACAAGTACACACAAGTCTGGAAAGGATAAAAACATGAATCAGTTGGAAGTATTACGAGAGAGCCTCGGACAGTGCGATGAGATTATTCTGGATGCGCTGCTGATGAGAAACCGTATTGTCGAGGACATTATGGTATATAAAGAAGCAAATAACGTGCCGATTCTCCAGCCGGAGCAGGAAGCAAAACAGAAGGAATGGCTGGAACGCCGGATGCAGGAAAAACGCCATAAAAACGAAGTTGCGGATGTTTTCGAGAGCATCACAAGAAACAGTAAAAAGATTCAGGCAAGAAAGCTGTTCAATTATAATATTGTACTGATTGGCTTCATGGGAGCCGGAAAGAGCACCATTTCCGATTATCTCAAAACCGTGTTTGCCATGGATATCATCGAGATGGATCAGATCATCGCAGAGCGTGCCGGTATGAGCATCTCCGATATTTTTGAGACTTACGGCGAACAGTATTTCCGTGACTGCGAGACGAATCTTCTGATTGAAATGCAGTCGAGAACAAACGTTGTCATTTCGTGCGGCGGCGGAACTCCGATGCGTGAGTGCAACGTTGCGGAGATGAAAAAGAACGGCCGCGTTGTTCTTCTGACTGCAAAGCCGGAGACGATTTTAGACCGTGTCAAAGACAGCCACGACAGACCGCTGATCGAGAACAACAAAACCGTTCCGTTTATCGCAGATCTGATGAGCAAGCGCCGTGAGAAATATGAGGCCGCAGCCGACATTATCATCGAGACGGACGGAAAGAGCGAGCTGGAGATCTGTGAGGAGCTGATCCACAGCCTGCGGCAGATGGATGCAAAAGCGGAATAAAAGAGAAAAAGCAAAGAAAAAGAAGAAGCAAGAAAAAGAAAGAAAAAGAAGAAGGAGAATGCTGTGTGCGACGGCAGCCTCCTTCTTTTCCTTTTGATACCGAATTGTTGCGCACTTAAAAAATACAAAATGTGTAGGAAAAAAGATTGACAAAAAAGATATTTTTCGATATTCTGATAAAAGTTGGGCTAAAATCACGTGAAAAGATTGAAAAAACAAGGTATTATTTCGTGCTATTGTCCGAATAAGAGAAAAAATTCAGGATAATTATATGAAAAACAATGGCCCGTGTGCAGACATAGCCGGATCAGCCGGGGAGGGTCTGCGGAAAACAAAGGAGGAACACCAATGAGAAAAAGAAACAAAGTCGTTTCTCTGCTTTTGGCAGGATGCATGGCAGCCGGTCTTCTGGCCGGATGCGGAAGCAGCGGAGAGGCACAGGTAGCAACTGCTGACAATGCTACAGCGGCATCAACCAGTACTGGAGCAGCGGATTCAGCAGCACCGGAGACTGCAGGTGAAGTGGACGGACAGATCAATCTTCGCGCGGTATCCTTTGGAAACAATTTCGATGTGCAGGATATGGGATGGCGCTGGATGATGGCGGAGTGCTATGAAGGACTGATGCGTGACGTGGCAGATGAAAACGGAGACCGTTTCGAGTATGCCGGTGCAGAATCCATGGACGTATCCGATGACGGACTGGTTTATACCTTCCATCTGAGAAAGGATGCAAAATGGTCCGACGGACAGCCGGTTACCGCAGCAGATTATGAGTACGGCTGGAAACGTCTGTTAAATCCGGAATACGGATATTCCTATTCTTTCTTCCTGTTCAACGTAGTAGGAGCAGAGGAGTATTATAACGGACAGGGTTCTGCCGATGAGATCGGAATCAAAGCAGTTGACGATTACACCTTCGAGGTTACCTTAAAGGTAGCGGATCCGACCTTCCAGTCCAAGCTGGTAGCAACTCCGCTTTACCCGACCCGTCAGGATGTCGCAGAGGCAGCCGGAGACCAGTGGGGAAAAGACTGGACAAAATGTGTCTACAACGGACCGTTTGCCATGACAAACCTGGTAGAAGATAACTCCATGACATGGGTGAAGAATGACCAGTACTGGGATAAGGACAACGTAAAACTGAATCAGGTAAACTGGTACTGTGTAGCAGAGAACGCAACAGCAGCAACCATGTTCGATAACGGACAGCTGGACGTTTTCGATGCAGCAGGCGATTACATTGCAAAATATGACAAAGAAGTAGAAGCAGGCAATATGCAGACCATGACCACCGAGTACCCGGGAACTATGGTTCTGTGCTACGAGCAGTCTGAGGGCGGAAAATCCGGTCTGATGAAAAACGTAAACATCCGCAAGGCAATTTCCTACTCCATCAACCGTGAGGAGATGGTATCAGCTGTTTACGGAAGATACACCGCAGCTTACGGCTTCGTTTCCCCGGCGATCACGCTCGACGGAACTTCCTACCGCAAGCAGGCGTCGGAGACCATGAAAGAGGAATATGAGCAGTATGCAGGAGATGCAGACAAGTTAAAAGCACTGTTCCAGAAAGGCCTTGATGAGCTTGGTATCACCGACAAACCGGAAGACATCACCATTACACTGCTGTCCCAGGGTTCTGCTACCGAGAATCAGCTCGAGAGAGAGTACCTGCAGCAGTCCATTTCCCAGAATCTGGGCGTAAAGGTAGAGCTGAACACCGTTGGCGATTACCAGATGTTTGCAAACGAGCGCGATAACAAGAACTACGATATCTTTGTAGGCGGATGGTTCAGCGATTACAACGATCCGCTGGATTTCCTGAACGTCATGAAGACAGGCGTTTATGATTCCTACGGCCTCTATAGCAACAGCGAGTACGACAGCCTGATCGATTCTCTGACCGGAGAGAACGACAACGCAAAACGCCTTGAGATTTACCAGAAGCTGGAAGATCTGCTGGTTGCACAGGATTGTGGTGTTGCACCGCTGTACTACTCTGATAAACATTACTATTATCAGAACTGGGTAAAAGATTTCTACACATCCTCCTTCGGCGCAAGCCAGGAGCTTTACAGAGCATCTGTACAGAAATAAAAAAGCAGCAAAACAGAAGAAATGAGGGAAGAAGGGCTTATGAAACAATAGGCTCTTCTTTCGCTATCATAATAAAAATTCCGGTCGGAAAAGACCGGACAGGGAGAGGATTTTTATGCCAAAATATTTACTGCGCCGTTTTGCAGAAATGCTGATCACACTGTTTCTGATTGCAACGGCCACGTTTTTCCTTCTGGAAGCGGTTCCGGGAGATCCGCTGACGGAGCGTGCGAGCAAGCTCTCGCCGACCGTAAAGGAAAACCTCTATAAGCGCTACGGCCTCGACAAGCCGATGATGGAGCGCTATGTGATCACAATGAAGGGAATCTGCAAGGGAGAGTTCGGGGAATCTGTTGTCTATGCGGGACAGACGGTACAGAAGCTGATTCATGACCGTCTTCCGGTATCCGCCCGCCTTGGTATCCAGCAGGTGCTGGTCGGTATCACGATCGGTCTGCTGCTTGGAATTCTTGCGGCAATGAGGAGGGGAAGCTTCTGGGACTATATGGTGATCGCCCTGTCGGTCCTCTTGATTTCCATTCCGAACCTGATCTTTGGTCTGATGCTTCAGAAAATTTTCGCAGGTAACCTGAAGGTTCTGCCGACGATCGGCTGGCCTGCGGGAAAGGATCTGTGGTTCGGAGGATGGGAATACACGATTCTTCCGACCCTGACAGGATGCTTTTCTTATATTGCAACGTATGCGCGTCTGCTGAAAACCTCGATGCTCGATGTGATCAATCAGGATTACGTGCTGACTGCTGAATCGAAGGGCTTAAGCCGCGGACAGATTATCCGCCGCCATATCCTTCGGAACTCGTTTATCCCGGTTATCACACAGCTTCCGATGTCGGTTGCCATGTGTATCACAGGCTCCTTCTTCATCGAGAGCATCTTTTCCATCCCGGGAATCGGACAGTATTATGTGACGGCGGTCAATAACCAGGATCTTTCCATTATCATGGGAGAGACGGTTATTATCGCAGCACTTTACATCGGTGTTCTCTTTATCACGGACCTGCTGTACGTGGTCGTTGACCCGAGAATCAGTCTGACAGGAAAGAGCAGATAAGGAGGATATTATGGCAGCATTAACACCGGAAAAATTTAAAGTAATAGGATACACCGAGGAAGATGCGAACCGGATTGACCGCCCGACCATTTCCTACTGGCAGGACGCCTGGAGACGGCTCCGCAAAAACCCGATCGCAATGGGATCTCTTGTTGTGCTCGGTATTCTGCTTGTCATGGTCATCATCGGACCGCATATCAAAGGATATGATTATGTATCCATGAATATCGCCGAGAAAAACCAGGGCGTATCGTCAAAATACTGGTTTGGAACCGACAACCTGGGACGTGACCTCTTCTCAAGAGTCTGGGTCGGCGCGCGGGCATCACTGATCATCGCGATCGTTGCAACGGCAATCAAACTCATCATCGGAACGGTATATGGCGCGCTGATGGCACATTTCGGCGGCTGGGTCGATGAGGTTCTGATGCGGATCATCGAGGTTATCAACTCGATTCCGTCTCTGCTTCTTACGATTCTGATCATGATGATTCTTGGAAATAACCTGTTTGCACTTCTGGTCGCGCTTAGTGTCACCGCATGGTGTAACACGGCACGTCAGGTGCGCGGTATGATCAAACAGCTCCGTGAGACGGAATACGTTTACGCGGCGGAGGTGCTCGGTGCAAAACCGCTCCGCATCATCTTAAAACACTATGTACCGAATATGCTGGGTATCCTGATTCTGGATACGGCGACGGCAATCCCGATGTTTATTTTTACGGAGGCAGGTCTTAGCTTCCTCGGCATCGGCCTCAAGGCACCATCGATCAGCCTTGGTGTCCTGATTTCGATGGGACAGCAGAACATGGATTTCTATCCGTCACAGCTTCTGTTCCCATGTCTCGTGCTCTGTATCATCGTTATGGCATTCAACCTTCTGGGAGACGGCCTGCGCGATGCCCTGGATCCGAGACTTCGCCAGTAATAAGTGGGAGATAACGATATGAACGAACAAAACAATCCGATTCTGGAAGTAAAAAACTTAAGAGTCTCTTATCACACCTATGCCGGTGAAGTAAAGGCAGTCCGCGGTGTACAGTTTTCTCTCGAGAAAGGTCAGGCGCTCGCAATTGTGGGCGAATCCGGCTGCGGAAAATCTGTAACGGCGAAATCCATCATGGGCCTCATCAAGGCCCCGCAGGGTGAGATTAAAGAGAACAGTGAAATTCTCTATCATGGAGAGAATATTCTGAAATACAACAAAAAACAGTGGCAGCATTACAAAGGCGGCGAGTGTGCAATCATTTTCCAGGATGCGCTGGCTTCCTTAAATCCGACGATGCGTGTCGGAAAACAGATTATGGAAAATCTGATGGGCCATAAAAACATGACAAAACAGGAAGCGGCAAAGGAGGCTGTCGAGATGCTGCGCATGGTCGGCATCCCGGAGCCGGAAAAACGTGTCAGACAGTATCCGCACGAATTTTCCGGCGGTATGCGTCAGCGTGTTATGATCGCGATTGCATTTGCCTGTGATCCGAAAATTCTGATCTGTGACGAGCCGACGACCGCGCTCGATGTGACAATTCAGGGACAGATTCTCGATATTATCAAAAATCTGCAAAAGAAAAATCAGACGTCCGTCATCATGATCACACATGATCTCGGTGTTGTGGCAAATATCGCACAGAAGATTGCTGTTATGTATTCCGGTATTATCGTGGAAAGCGGAACGTGTGAGGATATTTTCTATCGTCCGCGTCACCCGTATACCTGGGCGCTGATCCGTTCCGTACCGCGTCTGGATCTGAAAAACAAGCAGGAACTCGCGACAATTCCGGGAACTCCGCCGGATCTTTTAAACCCGCCGGTCGGATGTCCGTTCTGCACGCGGTGCAGCTACTGTATGCCGATCTGTAAGGAAGAGATGCCGGAGGCAACGGAATTCGGCGGCGAGCATAAGGCTGCCTGCTGGCTCCATCACCCGATGGCACCAAAAGTAGAAATGCCAGATCTGGAAGGAGGAGAACTGTAATGGAAAATAACGAAAAAGAAGTGCTTTTTTCCGTTTCCCATCTGAAAAAATATTTTCAGGTCGGAAACCATGCGACCTTAAAGGCCGTGGATGATGTCTCCTTCGAAATTTACAAGGGTGAGACACTTGGAATGGTTGGCGAGTCCGGATGTGGAAAGACAACGTGCGGCCGTACCTGCATCGGCCTGTATGACAAGACCGACGGACAGGTGCTCTACAAGGGAACCGATGTCCATGCATTAAACGGAAAAGAGCGGTTTGCCTTCAAAAAACAGGTGCAGATGGTCTTCCAGGATCCGTATGGATCGCTCGACCCGCGTATGACCGTTGCCGACATCATCGGCGAGGGCATCGACATTCACCATCTGGCAAAGAATAAGAAAGAGCGCCAGGAGATGATCTACAAATATCTGGAGCTGGTCGGACTGAACCGCGAGCATGCGAACCGTTTTGTGCACGAGTTTTCCGGCGGACAGCGCCAGCGAATCGGTATCGCGCGTGCGCTTGCCGTGCAGCCGGAATTCATCGTTCTCGATGAGCCGATCTCCGCACTCGACGTTTCGATTCAGGCGCAGATCGTCAACCTGCTTGTGGACTTACAGAAGAAGATGGGTCTGACCTATCTTTTCGTTGCGCATGATCTGTCGATGGTTAAACATATTTCCGACCGTGTGGCGGTTCTGTATCTGGGAACGCTCGTCGAGCTGACGACATCCGAGGAGCTGTACGCCAACCCGCGCCACCCGTACACACAGGCACTGCTCTCCGCGATTCCGATTCCGGACCCGAAAGTAGAGGCAGAGCGCGACCGCAAAAAAATCCGCCTCGAAGGCGAGGTGCCGAGCCCGATCAACACGAAGCCGGGCTGCAAATTCCAGGGAAGATGCAAGTACGCAAAAGACATCTGCCGACAGCAGATGCCGGAATTAAAAGACGTGGGCAACAATCACTTTGTGGCATGTCATTTCTGCGATGCGTTAGAAGAAAATAAGGAATTATAAAACATGGAAAAGATAAAGAACATCTGCCGTGATCTCGGCAAAGCATTTACAATCGGCCTGCTCTCCGGCGGCGCTGCGGCAGCTGTGCTGCTGCTGGGAGGATTCCTCTTTGGGGGATTCACGTTCCGCGCTGCCCTTGAGGCGGCGAAAGACGGCCTGCTGCTGATCGCGGCCCTCGGCATGTTCGTGATCGCCGGAATGCTGATGGTAAAAGGCAAAAACCCGGAGAAATTCACGCAGAAGGAAAAATGGCGCGTCCACTTTGCCGTGCTCGGATATAAGAGTGTGTTCGCAGTTCTCTGCGTTTCCTGGGTGCTGTGGGCGGCAGCGGCGGATTATCTTTTGTATCGGATGTGAAAATAGTTTCTATAAATAAAAAGAGAATTTTGCAGACTGTAAAAATGAGGTCCGGCAAAATTCTCTTTTTTCGTTTAGTCGTTATTCGTCTTCGAGACGGGAGATAACCATCTCCATGGATTTCTGATATTCTTCATCCGAAGAATTGTAGAACAGCATCAGATCGAGGCAGCTGCTCATTTTCTTCAGTGCTTCCGGGATGGAGTAGTCGATCGTTTTCACATATTCATCCCAGTGCTCCAGCTTCCACGTATCGCGCACGGAGTTGCGGTCGATCATGCGCTGGTGGCAGATCTCCGGTTTTGTGACAACCCAGATCACAACAAGCTTTGCCCCATGGTCAGCGAGCTTTTTGGAGAAGTTTTTCAGGAACTTCTCATCATGCACTTCGCGTGTGAATGGTGCGTTGATCAGCACAATATCGTCATACTCGAGTGCTTCCAGTCCGAAATTGACCGTTACTTCATATTCATAATCGCGGATATTCTCCTCGAAGAAATCAGAACTGCGGTTGATTTCCTGTCCGCCCGCTTTGAAAACGCGGTTCGACAGCGGAATGACTGTGTCCTTGTCGAGATAAACAACGTGTTTCAGCTCCTTGGCGAGCTGTTTTGAAATGTATGTCTTTCCGCACGCCGGCGGCGAGGTTACGAGGATCATCTTTTTCATCGTTTGTATGTCTTCCTTTCCAGTTGAATCAAAAAAAATCACTCCTAGCATTATAGAAAATTTGGGAAAAAATTGCAAGAGAAAAGACGGTTGTGCCAGAGAAAAAATTGTCTTATAATAAAATAAGATTTTTATGCCATCACGGAGAAAATAAATGGAGGAAAGACAATGAGCAGAGCAAATACACGAGTTGTGAAAATCGGCGACCGGGTCATCGGAGGCGGAAATCCGATTCTGATCCAGTCCATGACGAATACCAAAACAGAAGATGTGGAGGCAACCGTAAAGCAGATCCAGGCGCTCACGGAAGCCGGATGTGACATTATCCGATGCGCCGTCCCGACCATGGAGGCAGCCAGGGCGCTGTCCGAGATCAAAAAGCAGATCTCGATTCCGCTTGTAGCAGATATTCATTTTGACTATCGATTGGCGATCGCCGCGATCGAAAACGGAGCCGATAAAATCCGCATCAACCCGGGCAACATCGGCAGCCGCGACCGGATCCAGGCGGTTGTAGATGCAGCAAAAGAACGCCAGATTCCGATCCGCGTCGGCGTCAACAGCGGTTCACTCGAAAAAGAGCTGGTGGAAAAATACAACGGCGTAACGGCAGAGGGCCTGGTGGAGAGCGCGCTCGACAAAGTGCGGATCATTGAGGAGATGGGCTATGACAATCTCGTCATCAGTATCAAATCGTCTGATGTGATGATGTGTGCAAAAGCGCATGAGCTGATCACGAACCAGACGGATCATCCGCTTCATGTCGGCATTACGGAGGCAGGAACGCTGTATTCCGGCAACATCAAATCGGCAGTGGGGCTCGGTATTATTTTATATCAGGGCATCGGAGATACGATCCGTGTTTCCCTGACCGGCGATCCGCTCGAGGAAATCAAATCCGCAAAACGGATCTTAAAGACCCTGGGACTTCGAAAAGGCGGCATTGAGGTCGTATCGTGTCCGACCTGCGGACGGACCCAGATTGACCTGATCGGACTGGCAAACCAGGTGGAAACACTGGTGCAGGGCTACGATCTTGATATCAAGGTTGCCGTCATGGGCTGCGTGGTCAACGGACCGGGCGAGGCAAAAGAGGCGGATCTTGGTGTTGCAGGCGGAAAAGGCGTCGGCATTTTAATTAAAAAAGGTGAAATCGTGAAAAAAGTACCGGAGAGCGAGCTGCTGTCCGTCTTAAAGGACGAGCTGGATCACTGGGGCAAGTAAAAAAGAAAGCAGGAATAGGAATGGAAAAACAGTTTCAGGAAGTATTTCCGGATTTGAGAATCGAAGGGGGCATGGCAGAGCTTCTCGATACCGTGGAGGTTTCGCGGGTATCGATCAATAAGAAAAAAGATCTGCTGCGGATCTATGTGGTCAGCCATCAGTGGATTCACAAAAAATATATTTATCAGCTGGAGCGCCAGATCGAGGAGCAGCTCTTTTCCAACGTGCCGCTGCGCGTGAAGATTATTGAGCGGTTCTATCTGTCGCGCCAGTATACGCCGGAAAACTTTCTGGAGGTGTACCGTCCGAGTATCCTGCTCGAGCTGAAAAACCACAGTGTCTTTCTGAATCATCTGTTTTCGACTGCCGAGATTACCTTCCCGGAGACGAACAAAATGCACCTGGTGCTCGTGGATTCCGTTGTGGCAAAGGAGCGCGAGGAGGAGCTGGTCCACATTCTCGAGAAAATCTTCTGTGAGCGGTGCGGCTTCGACCTGATCGTGGAAACCGAGATGAGAAAGCCGGAGGGCGAGAGCCGCGCCATGAGAAATTCCGAGCTCCGCATCCGGGAGGAAGTGCGCCACGTTCTGGCGCATACCCATTACGGTGAGATGCTCGGCGAAAAAGAGCAGAACCGGATGGAAGAGCAGGCGGAAGCAGCAGGCGAACAGCCAAAAGCAGCCGCAGCAGCCAAGGGCGGCGAGGCGAAAAAAGAAAAAGCAGCAGACGGCGGAAGGGGAAAAGGTTTTTCCGGCGGCGGACGCGGTTCCTTCAAGAAAGGCAAGGGCAGTTTCAGCCGGAATGCGGACAATCAGCCGCGCAAATCCTCCAATCCGGATGTGCTGTACGGAAGAGATTTCGAGGATGAGAGCGTGGAGATTCTGAAAATCGGCGATGAGATCGGTGATGTTGTCATCCGAGGAAGAGTCCAGAGTGTGGATATGCGCGAGATCCGGAATGAGCGTACGATTTTCATGTTCACGATCACCGACTTTACGGATACCATCGGCGTCAAGATTTTCGTCCAGAACGCGGAAGTGCCGGAATTAAAGGATGCGATCAAAAAAGGCGCGTTCATTAAAGTAAAAGGAAAAACGACGGTTGATGCATTTGACCACGATCTGACGGTTATGTCTGTCTGGGGCATCAAGAAGATCACCGATTTCCGTACCGGCCGTCAGGATACGAGTCCGGTGAAGCGTGTGGAGCTGCACTGTCATACAAAGATGAGCGATATGGACGGTGTCACCGATGCTGCCCGTCTGGTACAGCGTGCCTACGAGTGGGGCCATCCGGCGATCGCGATCACTGACCACGGCGTGGTGCAGTCCTTCCCGGAGGCAAACCATGCGATCGAGGCGATCGACGGCGCTTACCGGAAAAAATACCAGGCAGAGCACCCGGATGCGACAAAAGATGAGCTGAAAAAAGTTTCGGCTCCGTTCAAGGTCATCTACGGCATGGAGGCTTATCTCGTCGACGACTTGAAAGATATCGTTGTCAACAGCAAAGGACAGGACATCCACGGAAGCTACGTTGTGTTTGATATCGAGACGACGGGATTTTCCCCGGTTGTCAACAAAATCATTGAGATCGGTGCCGTCCGTGTGGAAAACGGAGCGATTGTCGATAAGTTTTCCACCTTCGTCAACCCGAAAGTCCCGATCCCGTTCCGGATTGAGAACCTGACCGGCATCAACGACAACATGGTTCTTGACGCGCCGGACATCGAAACGGTGCTGCCGAAATTCCTGGAGTTCAGTGAGGGAGCCGTTATGGTTGCCCACAATGCTTCGTTCGATATGAGCTTTATCGAGCACAACTGCGTCCTGCAGGGGATCGAGCGGGAATTTACAACGGCGGACACCGTCGCCATGGCGCGTTTCCTGCTGCCGGGCCTCAACCGTTTCAAGCTGGATACCGTTGCGAAGGCGGTCGGCGTATCGTTGGAAAACCATCACCGTGCGGTGGACGATGCCGGCTGTACGGCGGAAATTTTCGTGAAATTCGTAAAAATGCTGGAGGAGCGCAATATTCTGACTCTGGATGACCTGAATGCGCAGGGAAAAGTATCGGAGGAGGCTGTGCGCAAGCTTCCATCGTACCATGCGATCATTCTGGCAAAGAACGAGACGGGACGTGTCAATCTGTACCGCCTCGTGTCAGAATCCCACCTGAAATACTACAACCGCCGGCCGAAGCTGCCAAAGAGCGTCTACCTGAAATACCAGGACGGTCTGATGATCGGATCTGCCTGCGAGGCGGGCGAACTCTACCAGGCAATCCTGCGCGGTGAACCGGATGCGGCGATTGCGCGTCTTGTGGACTTCTACGATTATCTGGAAATCCAGCCGATCGGCAACAACGCGTTCATGATCAAAAAAGAGGACGTTTCTGCCGTAGAGAGCGAGGAGGATTTAAAGGAGATCAACAGGCGCATTGTTAAACTCGGCGAGCAGTTCCATAAGCCTGTTGTGGCAACGTGCGACGTCCACTTCATGGATCCGCAGGACGAGATCTACCGCCGCATCATCATGACCGGAAAAGGTTTTGACGACGCGGATGAGCAGGCACCGCTGTTCCTGCGCACCACCGAGGAGATGCTTGAAGAGTTTTCATATCTCGGAAGTGAGAAAGCGGAGGAGGTCGTCATCACCAATCCGCGCAAAATCTCCGACCTTGTCGAGAAAATCTCCCCGATCCGTGCCGGAAAATTCCCGCCGGTCATCGAAGATTCCGACAAGACACTGCGTAGAATCTGCTACGACCGCGCGCATGAAATCTACGGCGAGGAGCTGCCGGAGATCGTTTCCGCGCGCCTCGAGCGAGAGCTGAACTCCATTATTTCCAACGGATACGCCGTTATGTACATCATCGCACAGAAACTGGTGTGGAAGTCGAACGAGGACGGATACCTTGTAGGATCGCGTGGTTCCGTCGGTTCCTCGTTCGTTGCGACGATGGCGGGAATCACGGAGGTAAACCCGTTGAGCCCGCATTACTACTGCGAGTCGTGTCATTACAGCGAGTTCGATTCGCCGCGCGTCAAAGAGTACGTCGGCCGCGCCGGATGCGATATGCCGGACGCCGTCTGCCCGAACTGCGGCAAGCCGCTGAAAAAAGCGGGATTTGATATCCCGTTCGAGACGTTCCTTGGATTCAAGGGAAATAAAGAGCCGGATATCGACCTGAACTTCTCCGGTGATTACCAGAGTAAGGCGCACAAATACACAGAGGTTATTTTCGGCGCCGGTCAGACGTTCCGTGCGGGAACCATCGGTACGCTGGCGGATAAAACAGCGTTCGGTTACGTGAAGAACTATTACGAAGAGCGCGGCCAGCACAAACGGAACTGCGAGATCGACCGGATCGTGGAAGGATGCACCGGCATCCGCCGTACCACCGGCCAGCACCCGGGCGGTATCATCGTTCTGCCGTTCGGTGAGGATATCAACTCCTTCACCCCGGTGCAGCATCCGGCGAACGATATGACAACCGACATCATTACGACCCATTTCGATTACCACTCCATTGATGCCAACCTCTTAAAGCTCGACATTCTCGGACACGATGATCCGACCATGATCCGTATGCTCGAGGATATCACGCACCTTGATGCGCAGACGATTCCGCTCGATAACCCGGAGGTCATGTCGCTGTTCAAGAGCACCGAGGCGCTCGGCATCAAGCCGGAGGACATCGGCGGCTGCCCGCTTGGATGTCTTGGCGTGCCGGAGTTCGGTACCGATTTCGTTATCCAGATGCTTCTGGACACGAAGCCGCAGTCGTTCTCTGACCTGATCCGTATCTCTGGTCTGTCGCACGGAACCGACGTATGGCTCGGCAATGCGCAGACATTGATCGAGGAGGGCAAGGCGACGATTTCCACCGCCATCTGTACCCGAGACGATATCATGATCTACCTGATCGACAAGGGACTCGAAAGTGAGCTTTCCTTTACGATCATGGAGAGTGTGCGAAAAGGAAAGGGCTTAAAACCGGAGTGGGAAGAGGAGATGAAGGCACATGACGTGCCGGACTGGTACATCTGGTCATGTAAAAAGATCAAGTACATGTTCCCGAAAGCCCACGCGGCGGCGTACGTCATGATGGCGTACCGCATCGCTTACTATAAAATTTTCTATCCGCTGGCGTACTATGCGGCGTACTTCTCCATTCGTGCGTCCGCATTTTCCTACGAGCTCATGTGCATGGGACGCGACCGGCTGGAATATTATATGAAAGATTACGAAAAACGGAAAGACACGCTGACTCAGAAGGAGCAGGCAACCGTCAAGGATATGAAGATTGTCCAGGAAATGTACGCCCGCGGCTTCGATTTCGTGCCGGTGGACCTCTATAAGGCACAGGCGCACCGCTTCCAGGTCTACGATGACAAACATCTGATGCCGGCGCTCGACTCGATCGAGGGTCTGGGCGACAAGGCGGCCGACGCCGTTGTCCTTGCGGCACGAAACGGAAAATTCCTCTCGAAAGATGATTTCCGCGACCGCACCAAGGTCAGCAAGACGATTATCGACTTTATGGCGGACCTCGGTGTCTTCGGAGATCTGCCCGAAAGCAACCAGTTTTCGCTGTTCGACTATTAAAAGGAGCGTCCCCTTTCCGTTGCAATCCCGTGCGTCTTGGGGTATAATCAGACGTTGTGGAAAAGAACGAAAACGATTTAGATAAAATAAGGTGAAAAACATTGAGAAGAAGATTGGAACAACTGCTGAACGGCAGATTTGAATATGAGGTTCCCCATCTGCTGCTGTCCGAGACGGAGGTGGCCCTGACGCTGGACGAGGGGCAGAATTTCCGCGGAGAGCTGAATATCGGAGCGGAAGACGGGAGAAGAGTAAAAGGAATTGTGACCACAGATCATCAGAGAATCGTTCTGGCGAAAAATCAGTTCCAGGGAACGGCGAGTACGATTGAGTACGGCGTGGATACCAGCGGATTAAAAGCAGGCGATGAAATCTGTGGAAACATCACCGTCAGCAGCAATCTGGAGGAACGCTGCGTGCGGGTACACGTCTCGATTGCAGGAAAGACAATGAACATTTCCGGACAGGAGATTCATTCCCTGGCAGATTTTGTGCATCTGGCAAGCCATGATTTCGGCGCAGCGTACCGCTTCTTTGTAAAAAAAGAGTTTGCACGTCTTCTTCAGAAAGAGGCACCGGAGCAGATGGCACTTTATCAGGGACTGTCCCACAAGCCGGTGACATTTCAGCACCTGGAGGAATTTCTGGTTGCCCTCGGTCAGAAAGAGCCGGTGATGCTTTCGGCGGAACAGCCGGAGAAAACTGTGCTTACCGTGGACCAGCCGCGCAAGGAAACACTGTATCTGTATAAAAATACCTGGGGCTACGTCCGCATGGAAATCGAGGTGCAGGGAGACTTTCTGGAAGTGGAAAAGAAAGTCGTCACTTCAGAAGATTTCATCGGAAGCGTCTACGGTGTGGAATACATTATCCATCAGGAGAAAATCGGAAACGGCCGCCATTACGGCAGAATTACGGTGCGTCAGGGAAAACAGGAGCTTCGCTTTGAACTGGAAGTGACAAACAGCGAAAAACATGTGACCAGCAGGAAAAATACGGAGCGCGACCGTCAGATAACTGCCATCGCGCGCGGCTATCTCGATCTGGCAGTCCATAAACGCGACTACCGTACCTGGTATCAGGACACCTGGGAGGCCATCGAGCAGTTCGAAAAAGCCGGCGGAGACATGGCGTGGGTGACGCTGGGAAAAGCATGGCTGTACGAGAGCCATGAGGAAACCGGAAAAGCAAGAGAAACGCTTTCTTACGTAAAAGAGCATCAGGAACTGCTGGACACCGCGGAGAAAAAAGGAGCGTATCTGTATCTGGCATGGAAGCTGAAAATGGAAGTGGGCCATACCGGGCTGGTATCACGCCTTGGAACACTGATGCGGCAGGAGAGTGCAAGCTATTTTCTGTTAAAGCTTGCCATTGATGCCGACGATTCCTGGCAGCAGTCGCTGACCCGTCAGCTCTACGCGATGGAACTTTGCTATGAGTGCGGGTGCAAGAGCCCGCTTCTGTATCTGGATGCGGCACAGCTCTATCTCCGCCAGGAGGGACAGCTCCGCCGGATTTCGCCGTTCACCGTTCAGGTGCTGAAATTTGCGCAGAAAGAAGGCATTTTAAGCGGGGAACTGTTAAAACGGGCCGCTTATCTTACAGAGACGATGAAAACGTTCGATGAGAATGTCTATCAGATTCTGACTGCGGGCTATGAGCGTTTTCCATCCGATGAAGTGCTCGAAGCCATCTGCAAACTGGTGATGAAGGGCCGCCCGGTGCGGAAGGAATATTTCCCGTGGTATGCAAAAGCCGTGGAGCGGAACATCCGCATCACGCGCCTGTACGAGTACTATATCGAAACGATGGATGCGTCGTTCGACGAGGTCCTTCCGCAGGTCATCCGGATGTATTTCTCCTACAGCAACACACTGGCAGGCCAGAAGAAAGCGCTGATCTACGCCAACGTGATCAAAAACCGCGAAAAAGACCGCCATACATTCCAGAGCTACCGCCCGGCGATGGAGGTTTTCACGGCAAGACAGATCCAGAAAGGCCGCATGAACCGCGAATACGCCGCACTGTACCGGACTTTTCTGAAAAAACCGGAAGATCCCGACAGCGCAAAAGCGATCGCAAATGTGCTGTTTACCCATCATGTAACGTGTGAAAATCCGAAAATCACGCGTGTGATCGTCTGCCATCCGGCGATGGCGGGCGAAACGTCCTATCCGATGACGGAACGGGGTGCTTATATCCGTCTGTATGGCAAAAAAGCGCGGATTCTTCTCGAAGATGAGCAGCGCAGAAGATATGCGGTGACAGAAACCTGCCGCATAGAGCCATTGTTTACGGATGAAGAGCTTGCCCGTGCCTGCGGCGGTTTTGCCATTGAAAATCCGGGTCTGCTGCTGCACCTGTGCGGGGAGCAGGAAGAGGAGATGCAGCTTACCGCAGAAAATCTTGCCTGGTATCAGCAGGCAGCGCGCACGAGCGCATTTTCCAGTGCTTACCGGAAAACAGTGCGTCAGAAACTGCTGGAATACTATCTTGCCCATCCGGATGAGCGTGAGACCGAGGCAGCTGTTGCAGAGCTGGAGGACAGCGCTTACGCAAAGGTGGACCGTATTTCTACGATCGAGCTTCTGGTACGCTACGGCTGTTACAGCCGCGCCTTTGCCCTGACGGATCGGTACGGCTACGAAAAGATCCCGGTGTCGTGTCTCTTCCGTCTGGCGCATGCGATGATTCTGGAAAAAGAGTTTACAGAGGACGAGGAGCTTCTCTATCTGGCATCCTACGTGGTAAAACAGGGCATTTACGATGAAATTGTATTGTGCTATCTGAGAGATTATTTCACCGGTTCTATTGAGGATATGTGCAGTTTATGGGATAAAATCCGCGGCTTTCAGATGGAGAGCGACAAGCTGGAGGAGCGCATTCTGACCTGGTCCGTCTTTGTGCGCAGCCACCCGAAGTGGGAGCAGGAAATGCTGGAGAGCTACATCCGCCAGAGCGGAAAAGAGCATGTCATTCTGGCATACCTGACGTATCTTGCGATCGGCTATTTTATGGACGGAAAACCGCTTTCGGATCAGATGTTTGACTACTTGGACCGCGCCTGGAAACAGGGCTGGGAGCTGGACGAGATCTGCCGTTTTGCGATGCTGAAACATCTTTCCACGAAGCCGCAGCTTTCTGAGGAGGAAGAAAAAGAGGCGCATACCCTGCTTCTGGCGTTTACGAAACAGGGACTCCGCTTTGCCTTCTACAAGGATCTGCCGGAGCACCTGACCGAAGGCTTCCAGATCGGCGACCGCATGTTCATCGAGGAGCGCCAGAGAGCGGAGGCAAAGGTGACGATTCATTACCGGACAAACGCCGAAGAAACATGGAAGAGCGAACCGATGCGCAATATGTATCAGGGCATTTTTGTGAAAGAGTTTCTGCTGTTCTACGGCGAGAAAATGGAGTATTACCTGACCTTTACGAACCGTCAGGGCGAGGGAAAAACAGAGGTGAAAACCGTCTCCATGACCGGCGAACCAAAAGCAGGAAAGACGCGGTACCAGCTTCTGAATCAGATGAAAGCAGCGCGCGCGGCAGGAGATTCGGAAAAAGCAGAAGAAGCATTCCAAAAGTATCTGCAGCAGGAGGCTCTGGTTCGGAACTGTTTTGCACTTGTGGATGAAAAGAAGCAGCAGGAGGATACGACATGGAACAGAAAAATTTAATTTTAGGATTTGATTTTGGAGAGAAATATTCCCAGTTCTGCTGCTATGACAGGGGAACCCATACGGCCGTCTCCATCCCGGTAAAAGAAGGAGAAGAGGCGGTGGAATTTCCGACCGCCATTGCCAAAAAACGGAATGAGGAAACGTGGAAAACAGGACCGGATGCAGAAAAATCTGCTCACGCGGAAAACGGCATCTGGCTGGACAATCTGTACGAGATCTGCATGGGATCCCGCATCTGCCAGATCGAAAACCGGGATTACACGCCGGGAGAAGTCCTTGGCACGTTCCTTCGCGAAGCACTGAAGATGATCGGCATCGAGCGCCCGGACCAGCAGATCCAGGCGATGATGATCACCACGGGCCATCTGACCCGTCCATTTGTGGAAAATGTGCGTGAAGCATACAAGATAATCGGACTTCCGCGCGGCAGAGCCTACCTGCAGGAGCATGACGAGAGCTTTTACTGCCATGTGCTGAACCAGAAGCCGGAGCTCTGGAGCCGTAAAGTCGGTCTGTTTTTCCTGAAAGATGAGGAAGCATCGTTTTCTGAACTTTCCATCAGCCGTAAAACGAAGCCGGCAACTGTGAACGTAAAACGGGGGCCAAAAGCCGCACTTTCGATCGAGCCGATGGAGCGCGACCGCGATTTCTGCCATCTGATGGGAGAAGCGATGGGGAATGAAATTTATTCCAGCGTATTTCTGGTGAGCGAGGAGTTCGACCTTGCCTGGGCCGACAACTCTCTGCGTCAGTTAAAGAAAAACCAGAGAAGAATCTTTGGCGGAACGAACCTGTTTGCACAGGGCGCCTGCTTTTCCGCGCGCGAAAAAGTGGAGGAGCGCCGCTTAAAGGGCTATCTCTTCCTCGGAAATGACCTCGTGCGCTACAACATCGGCATGGAGATGACGATCAATGGTTCTCCGGCATACTATGCGCTGATTGCAGCCGGTGTGAACTGGTATGAAGCAGAAAAAGAATGTGAGCTGATCCTCGACGGAACGGAGGAGCTGGAATTTGTTGTGAGCTCCATGGAAAGCGGAAAACGAAACCGCTATACCATGAAGCTGGACGGGCTGCCCAAACGGCCGCCGAAGACAACACGGATCCGTCTGCGTCTGGAGTATGATTCTCCGGTTACGTGTCAGATCACCGCAGAGGATTTGGGTTTTGGCGATATGTTCCCGGCAAGCCACAAAACCTGGCACGAGACGATGGGGGAGGTGTAAACGATGAGCGGTTATATTTTATGTCAGGTCAAACGGGCGAAAAATCCGTATTATATTTCCAACATCAGCACAAATATTTATTCCATCGAGGAACTGTGCTATTACCTGTACCACAACATCTATCTGCTGGACGAGACCATCATTAACGAGCAGCTGCTGGTGTGGATGAAAGAAGAACTCCACTTAAGAAGACTGTACCAGCGTCTCTACGTCCTTCTGGAGGAGAAAAAGAACATCGGTGAGTTTATCCTGCCGATCTTCAAGGAGATCAATTATCTTTCCCACGATCAGTTCCGTGAGATGAATGAGCGCCTGAAACGGTTCGAGGAGCAGCCGGAGATTGTGCGGAAAAAAATCAAGGGAGATTACCTTGTCGACCACGAAAAATATATCAATGCGATCCAGGTTTACCAGGAAACGCTGAAAGATACCGAGGAAAACGAAACCAACATGGGAAGCCAGTTCACCGGAAGTATTTACAACAACATGGGCTGTGCCTACGCAAGTCTGTTCCAGATGAATGAAGCACTTACGTGCTTTCAGAAAGCAAATGAAGAGCTGCACACGAAAGCATCGTTAAAGAGCTGGCTGTTTGCGGTCTACATGAGCAAAGGACAGGATGCCTATGAGCAGATGTGCACCGAACGGAAAGTGGATGCCGAGACGAAACGGGAGATGGACCGCCAGATCACCGAGGCAATGCAGGTCGAGCTCCCGCGCGATCTGGACGAAGCTCTTGCGGCGTGGACACGGGAATATCATAAAAATACCGGACTTTGAACAAAAAGAGCAAAAAAATTACTTGACAGCAAAAAAGAATGGGACTATAATACGGCCCATAAGAAAAAATAAATACTTTGAAACCGATGAAGTGGAGATAACGTTGGAAGCGCACTCACAGAGAGCCCGGGAAGGTGGAAGCCGGACAGAAAGCGGATCAGCAAATGGACCACGGAGGGTACAGGGAAAAGCGGGAAACCGTCTGAGTATTCTGTAACGTGCAGGCATACGTTAGTTGCCAGGAATATGATCGTATTCTGCAGAGCGTGTGAGCAATCGCAAAACAAGGTGGCACCACGAGTATAAAAATATACCCGCCCTTGGCAAAGAACAAAGTGATTCTTTGCCGGGGGCGGTTTTTTGTATATCAGAAATTGGTTCTGAGGACCAGTGTTGATGACAGCCTTTGCAGACACAAGGAGAGGAGATAACAAGATGAAACAGATGACGTTAGAAGAAATTTCAAAAGCAGCCGCATCGGGAGCTTTTCGGAAAATCCCGGTAAGCAGAGAAATTTATTCGGATATCCGTACACCAGTAGAAACACTGAAAGTCCTGCAGGGCGTCAGCAGCCACTGCTACATGCTCGAAAGCGTGGAGGATAAAAAACAGTGGGGAAGATACACCTTCCTCGGCTACGATCCGTCGCTGGAACTCACCTGTGTCAACGGAAACCTGACAATCACCGCCGATGCGGCAGAGATGAAAAAAGTAGAAGATATTCCAGAAAGCTGCAAAGAACAGCTTCCGACCGGACAGATCCGGCTGACCGCAAAGACAGCCCATCCGGGAGCCGTCATCAAAACCCTGATTGAGAAAAATAAAAGTCCGAAGATCGCGACACTGCCGACCTTCACCGGCGGCCTCGTCGGATACTTCTCTTACGATTACATCAAGTACAGCGAGCCGACCTTAAAGCTGGACGCAGAAGATCAGGAACATTTCAAAGATGTCGACCTGATGCTGTTCGATAAGGTCATCGCCTATGATAATTACCGTCAGAAAATCGTACTGATGATTAATATCGAAACCGAAAATCTCGAAGAAAATTACGTAAAAGCCGTACAGGAACTCGAAAAAATGGAAGAGCTGATCCGCTTTGGAAAACCGGCCGAGACGAAAGCCGGCCACCTGAAATCCGAGTTCCGCCCGCTCTTCGATGAGAAAGCGTACTGTGAGAAAGTCGAGCAGGTCAAACATTATATCCACGAGGGAGACCTCTTCCAGCTCGTTCTCTCCAACCGGCTCGAAGCTGATTTTGAGGGAAGCCTCCTCGATACGTACCGCGTCCTCCGAACGACGAACCCGTCGCCGTACATGTTCTACTTCTCGAGTGATGATGTCGAGATCGCCGGTGCATCCCCGGAAACTCTCGTAAAAGTCGAGGACGGAGAGGTCCGGACCTTCCCGCTTGCCGGAACGCGGCCGAGAGGAAAGAGCTATGAAGAAGATCAGCGGCTGGAAAAAGAACTCTTCGCCGATGAAAAAGAGCGTGCCGAGCACAACATGCTGGTTGATCTGGGAAGAAACGATCTCGGAAAGATCTGTGATTTCGGAACTGTGGAAGTAGAAAAATACATGTCAATCGAGCGTTACTCCCACGTCATGCACATCGGTTCCACTGTAAAAGGACAGCTTCGGAAAGACAAGACCGCAGTAGATGCCATCGATTCCGTTCTCCCGGCCGGAACCCTCTCCGGTGCACCAAAGCTCCGTGCCTGCCAGATCATCAACGAGCTGGAAAACAACAAGCGCGGCATTTACGGCGGTGCGATCGGCTATCTGGATTTCACCGGAAATATGGACACCTGCATCGCGATCCGGCTTGCGTTTAAGAAAAACGGAAAAGTGTTCGTCCGCTCCGGCGCCGGCATTGTAGCCGACAGCGTACCGGAAAAAGAGCATCAGGAATGCATCAACAAAGCAAAGGCCGTGATGGTCGCACTTGCAGAGGCAGAAGGAGGAAGCAACTTATGATACTGCTGGTAGATAATTATGACAGTTTTTCCTATAACCTGTATCAGCTCGCCGGTTCGATCAATCCGGACATGAAGGTCATCCGGAACGACGAGATGACGATCAACGAAATCCGCGCACTGGCACCGGCATCCATCATTTTATCTCCCGGACCGGGCCGTCCGGAGCAGGCAGGCCGATGCATGGAGATTGTAGAAAAATTAGGCGGCGAGATCCCGATCCTCGGTGTCTGCCTCGGCCATCAGGCAATCTGTGCCGCGTACGGCGCGACCGTCACCTATGCGAAACAGCTGATGCACGGCAAACAGTCCGAGACAACGCTGGATCTTATCTCGGAATTATTCCAGGGGCTGCCGGAAACCGTTCCGGTTGCAAGATACCATTCCCTCGCAGCTGATGAAGCGACACTGCCGGAAACCTTAAAGGTAACGGCAAGAACTGCAGACGGCGAGGTCATGGCAGTCGAGGACAGTGAGAAAAAGATCTACGGAGTCCAGTTTCATCCGGAATCCATTCTGACCCCGCAGGGCAGACAGATGGTAGAAAACTTCTTAAAAATTACAAGATAGATCACAGGACAGCAAAGAAAGAGAGAAACAGAATATGATTCGGGAAGCGATTGTAAAACTGGTAAATAAAGAGAACTTAACCTACGAGATGGCAGAGGGCGCCATGGATGAAATCATGGGAGGAAAAGCCGATCCGACCCAGATCAGCGCATTTTTAACTGCCATGACGATGAAAGGCGAGACAATCGAAGAGATCACCGCATGTGCCAACGGCATGAGAAAGCACGGTGTTCACATGGAACATGACAAGGATGTTCTGGAAATCGTCGGAACCGGCGGAGATAAATCCAATTCCTTCAACATTTCCACAACAGCATCCCTTGTGATCTCTGCAGGCGGCGTCGCAGTTGCAAAACACGGAAACCGCGCCGCATCGAGCAAATCCGGCGCAGCCGACTGTCTCGAAGCGCTCGGCGTCAAAATCGACCTGGAGCCGGAGAAAAACAAAGAAGTTCTGGAAAAACTTGGAATCTGTTTCCTGTTCGCACAGAAATACCACATGTCCATGAAATACGTGGCACCGGTCCGCAAGATGCTCGGCATCCGGACCATTTTCAACATCCTCGGACCGCTGACCAACCCGGCAGCAGCCACGATGCAGGTGATGGGTGTCTACGAGGAAGCCCTTGTCCGCCCGATGGCAGAAGTTCTCTTCAATCTTGGTGTCAAACGCGGCATGGTTGTCTACGGCCAGGACTGCCTCGATGAAATTTCCTTAAGCGCACCGACAAGCGTCTGCGAGATCAAGGACGGAACGTTTGAGGAATACGTCATCACACCGGAAGAGTTCGGCATGACCCGCTGCACCAAAGAAGAGCTGGTCGGCGGAACTCCGCAGGAGAATGCTGAAATTACGAAAGAAATTCTTGCAGGAAAGAAAGGCCCGGCAAGAGACGCTGTTGTCCTGAATGCCGCCGCAGCCCTTCATGCAGCAAAAGAAATCCCGATGCAGGATGCTGTAAAACTGGCAGAGGAGCTGATCGACAGCGGAAAAGCACAGAAAAAACTCGAAGAGTTTGTGTCACTCACCAACAAATTGGCAGAAGAGGAATAAACATATGATACTGGAAACGATTGCAGAAGCCACAAGAAAACGTGTCGCTGCAGAAAAAGAGAAGTGTTCTCTTGCAGAAATGAAAGAAAAAGCAACGGCGATGAACCCGGACACCGGATTCCCGTTTGAACAGACGCTGAAAAAGCCGGGCATGTCCTTTATCTGCGAGGTAAAAAAAGCCTCCCCGTCGAAGGGCATCATCGCAGAAGATTTCCCCTATCTGGAGATCGCAAAGGAATATGAAGCGGCCGGTGCCTCCGCCATTTCCTGCCTGACTGAGCCGGAATACTTCAAAGGCGACAAGCGTTACTTAAAAAAAATTGCAGAAACCGTATCCATCCCGGTTCTGCGGAAAGATTTTACCGTGGATCCCTATATGATCTACGAGGCAAAGGTGCTCGGAGCCACCGCTGTCCTTCTGATCTGTGCGCTGCTGCCGGAGGAAACCTTAAAAGAATATCTGGAAACAGCGCATTCCCTCGGCCTTTCCGCTCTTGTGGAAACCCACGATGAGGCGGAGGTTGCACAGGCCATGCGCGCCGGAGCAAGGATCATCGGTGTCAACAACCGCAACTTAAAAGATTTCACGGTCGATATCCACAACAGTGAGCGGCTGCGGGAGCTTGTCCCGGAAAACATTGTTTTCGTATCCGAGAGCGGCATCAAAACGCCGGAGGATGTCGGAAGACTGTATCAGAATAAAACCGATGCCGTTCTGATCGGCGAAACGCTGATGCGGAGCAGCAACAAAAAAGCAGAGCTTGAAAAACTCTCTTCAATGTGTTAAAGTGGTAACGTAAGTGCGCAAAACAAAACAGAGCGCACGGGGAGTCAAACGTTATGGAAGAACAGACCAGAATCAAAATCTGCGGGCTCACACGGCTGGAAGACATCGATGCGGTGAATGAGCTGAAGCCCGAATATGTCGGCTTTGTCTTTGCAAAAAGCCGCAGACAGATTACAAAAGAACATGCCGTGACGCTGCGGCGCTATCTGGATCCCGAAATCCAGGCGGTCGGCGTCTTTGTGAACGAGCTTCCGGCGATTGTCGCAGGATACCTCGAAGAGGGCGTCATCGATCTGGCACAGCTCCACGGAAATGAGAGTGAAGAATATATCCATTCGCTCCGGTTCCGCACCGGCGGGGAACTGATCAAGGCATTTTCCATCAAAACCAGGGAGGACGTCGAAAAGGCGAAAAAAAGCAGCGCCGATTACATCCTTCTCGACCACGGAAAAGGCGGTACCGGCGAATCGTTCGACTGGTCACTGATCAGAAACATGGACCGCCCGTATTTCCTTGCGGGAGGCCTGAACGCCGAAAATGTGGAACAGGCGATTTTACAGACACATCCCTTCGCCGTCGACATCAGCAGCGGTGTCGAGACAGACGGCGTAAAGGACCCGAAAAAAATCACAGAATGCATAAGGAGGATAAGACATGTCTGACGGAAGATTTGGTATTCACGGAGGCCAGTACATACCGGAAACTCTGATGAATGAAATTATCAATTTGGAAAAACAGTACAATTATTATAAAAACGATCCGGAGTTCTGCCAGGAGCTCGATGACCTGCTGAAAAATTACGCGGGCCGCCCGTCCCTTCTCTACTACGCAGAGAAAATGACAAAGGATCTCGGCGGAGCAAAAATTTACCTCAAACGAGAGGATCTGAACCACACCGGAGCCCACAAAATCAACAACGTGCTCGGACAGTGCCTCCTCGCAAAAAGAATGGGAAAAACCCGTGTCATCGCAGAGACCGGAGCCGGCCAGCACGGTGTGGCAACCGCAACGGCAGCAGCGCTGATGGGACTTGAGTGTGAGATCTTCATGGGAAAAGAAGACACCGACCGTCAGGCCCTCAATGTATACCGGATGGAGCTTCTCGGTGCAAAAGTAAATGCCGTTACTACCGGAACTATGACCTTAAAAGATGCCGTCAATGAGGCGATGCGCGAGTGGGTATCACGTGTCGATGACACCCACTACGTTCTCGGTTCCGTTATGGGCCCGCATCCGTTCCCGACCATCGTCCGCGATTTCCAGGCTGTCATCAGCAAAGAGGCAAGAGAGCAGATCCTCGAAAAAGAAGGAAAACTCCCGAAAGCCGTCATGGCATGCGTCGGCGGCGGAAGCAATGCGATGGGTATGTTCTATAACTTCATCAATGACAAAAATGTCCGCCTGATTGGATGCGAGGCAGCAGGACGCGGCGTCAACACCGCAGAGACTGCAGCAACCATTGCAACCGGAACACTCGGCGTCTTCCACGGTATGAAATCCTACTTCTGCCAGGATAAATACGGTCAGATCGCACCGGTTTACTCGATTTCCGCAGGCCTTGACTACCCGGGCATTGGACCGGAGCATGCATATCTGCATGACATCGGCCGCGCCGAATACGTTCCGGTAACGGACGATGAGGCAGTAGAAGCTTTTGAATACCTCGCAAGAACCGAGGGTATCATCTGTGCGATCGAGAGTGCCCATGCAGTAGCCCATGCGATGAAGATCGCAAAAGAATTTGATCCGGAAGACTCCATCATCATCTGCCTGTCCGGACGCGGAGACAAAGACGTAGCAGCCATTGCAAGATACAGAGGGAGGGACCTTCATGAGTAAAGTAACAGAAGCATTTTCAAACAGCAAAGCATTCATTCCGTTTCTGACAGCCGGAGACCCGAACATTGAAAAAACAGAGAATTATATTCTGGAGCTCGAAAAAGCAGGCGCAGACCTGATCGAGATCGGAATCCCGTTCTCGGATCCGATTGCCGAGGGCGTTGTCATCCAGGAGGCAGACCTCCGTTCCTTAAAAGCCGGAACTACCACCGATAAAATTTTCGATATGGTAGCCTCCGTGCGCAAAAAAACAGACATTCCGCTGGTGTTTATGACCTACTTAAACCCGGTGTTCCATTACGGATACGAGCCGTTCTTTACAAAATGCGAGGAAGTCGGCATCAATGGCATCATCATCCCGGATATGCCGTATGAGGAAAAAGGCGAATTAAACGATATTGCGCGCAGCCATCAGGTAGATGTCATTTCCCTGATTGCGCCGACGTCTGAGCAGCGCATCCAGAAAATTGCCGCAGACGCCGAAGGTTTTATCTACCTCGTATCGTCTCTGGGCGTTACCGGTGTCAGAAGCGAGATCAAGACAGACCTCGATTCCATGATCGCCGCAATCCGCAAAGTAACCGATATTCCGGTAGCCGTAGGCTTCGGCATCAACACGACCGATCAGGCGGCCAACATTGCAAAAATTGCGGACGGTGTCATCGTCGGAAGCGCTATCGTCAAAATGATTGCGAAGTACGGCACTCATGCGGAGCAGCACATCTATACGTATGTCCGCATGATGAAGGAAGCTGTCATGACAGCAAATAAATAAAACCCGCGTCATTGCGTGTTTGAAAAAACTGTGTTAAGATGAGAGCGTGTCTGAAACAAACCGTTTTGGACACGCTTTTTCAACGTAAAATACCTGACCGGCTTTCGAAAAAGCCGGATAGAATATGGAGGAAAAACGTGTTAGATGTATGTTTACTGGGAACAGGCGGTATGATGCCTCTGCCAGGCAGACGCCTGACCGCCCTGATGACCCGATACAACGGAAGCAGCCTTCTGATCGACTGCGGCGAGGGAACCCAGGTTGCCATCAAGGAAAAAGGCTGGACCTTTAAGCCGATTGATGCCATCTGCTTCACCCATTACCACGCAGACCACATCAGCGGCCTTCCAGGACTTCTCCTGACGATGGGAAACACTGACCGGAGAGAACCGCTGACCATGATCGGCCCAAAAGGCCTGGAGCGCGTCGTCAATTCGCTGCGCGTCATCTGCCCGGAGCTGCCGTTCCCGATTGTATTTCACGAGGTGACAGCGCCGGAGGAAGTGATCGAGATGAACGGCTACAAAATCACAGCCTTCCGCGTGCAGCACAATATCACCTGCTACGGCTATTCGCTGGAAATCTCCCGCAAGGGAAAATTCGATGTGGAGCGCGCTAAAGCACAGGAAATTCCGATTAAATGCTGGAATCCGCTGCAGAAAGGCGAGACTGTCACCCTGGATGGAAAGACGTATACGCCGGACATGGTCCTCGGCCCTGCCAGAAAGGGACTGAAGGTGACCTACTGCACCGATACCCGCCCGATTCCGTCGATCTCCGAACATGCGAAAGGCTCCGACCTTTTCATCTGCGAGGGAATGTACGGCGAGCCGGAAAAACAGGCAAAAGCAAAAGAATTTAAGCATATGACCTTCTACGAGGCGGCAAAACTGGCAAAAGATGCCGAGGCTGCCGAAATGTGGCTGACCCACTTTTCCCCGTCGCTCGTCGGCCCGCAGCGGTACATGGATGAGGTACAGAAGATTTTCCCGGCCGCAGAGCTTGGAAAAGACGGAAGATCAGTAGAACTGTTATTTGAAGAGGAAACGAAAAATGAGTGAAAAAGATACCCTGATTCTTGCAATTGAGAGCTCCTGCGATGAAACCGCAGCCTCCGTCGTGAAAAACGGAAGATGTGTGCTGTCTAACATTATTTCATCCCAGATCGCCATCCATACCCTGTATGGCGGTGTTGTGCCGGAAATTGCATCCAGAAAACATATCGAAAAAATCAACCAGGTTGTAGAAGCGGCCTTAAAAGAAGCCGATGTCACTCTGGATGATATCGATGCGATCGGTGTTACGTACGGCCCTGGTCTTGTCGGCGCACTTCTCGTCGGCGTGGCAGAGGCAAAAGCGATCGCCTATGCAAAAAAGAAACCGCTGGTCGGCGTTCACCATATTGAAGGCCACGTCTCGGCGAACTATATCGAACACCCGGATCTGGAGCCGCCGTTCCTGTGTGAAATCATCTCCGGAGGCCATACCCATCTTGTCATTGTAAAAGATTACGGTTCTTTCGAAATCCTCGGAAGAACGAGAGACGACGCAGCCGGAGAAGCCTTCGACAAGGTAGCCCGTGCCATCGGACTCGGCTATCCGGGCGGACCGAAGATCGACAAGCTGGCAAAAGAAGGAAACCCGCACGCCATCGACTTCCCGCGTGCCCACATGGAGGATGCGCCGTATGACTTCAGCTTCAGCGGCGTAAAATCTGCCGTTTTAAACCATCTGAACAAATGCCGGATGACAGGCGAACCAATTGTCGAAGCAGACATCGCTGCGTCCTTCCAGCAGGCCGTTGTGGACGTTCTGGTGGATAATGCCATCCGTGCGGCCAAAGATTACCATATGGACCGTCTGGCGATCGCCGGCGGCGTTGCATCGAACGGGGCACTCCGCGCGGCGATGGAAGCAGCATGTGAAAAAGAGGGCATCCGCTTTTACCGTCCGTCCCCGATCTTCTGTACCGACAATGCGGCCATGATCGGTGTGGCAGCTTACTACGAGTACCAGAAGGGAACCCGCCACGGCTGGGACCTGAATGCCGTACCGAACCTGAAGCTTGGAGAACGATAAGAAAAAGAAACTTCCGCAGCAGAACGGAGAAGAGAGATCTGCTGCGGAGTTTTTGCATTTGTAGAAAACGGAGGAAAAGATGAGCGAGAAGAAAGAAAAATACACTGTGGTTGTCCTGGCAGCCGGAAAGGGAACCCGGATGGGCGGAAGCGTAGCAAAACAGTTTCTGGAAATCGGAGGAAAACCAGTCGTGGTTTACGCGCTGGAGGTTTTTGAACATTCGCCGGAGATTGACCAGATCATTCTTGTGACAGGTGCGGATAAAATAGAATACTGTCAGAAAGAGATTATCGAAAAATATGGAATTAAGAAAACTGTTTCCGTATGCGCAGGCGGAAGGGAACGGTATGAATCTGTCTGGAAAGCATTGCAGACGCTGAAAAGCCTGGAAAGCGAACAGGATCAGAAGACCGATTACGTTCTGATTCACGATGGCGCCCGCCCGTTTTTAAACCAGGAAATGCTGGAACGTCTCTGCGCATGTGTAAAAGAAGAAAAAGCCTGTGTCCTTGGCATGCCGGTCAAGGATACCATCAAGCTTACCGATGAAAACGGAAAAATCAGGGAAAGCCCGCGAAGAGATCTCGTATGGCAGGCACAGACCCCGCAGGCCTTTGCAGCAGAGCTTCTGTTTCCGGCATTCGAAAAACTGATGCAGCATTCCACAGAAGGAATCACCGACGATGCCATGGTTGTGGAGCAGGAGATGGGAATCGCATCAGTGATGGTAAAAGGCGGCTATGAAAATATAAAAATCACAACACCGGAGGATCTGCTCGTTGCAGAGAGCTTTCTGGCAGAAAAATAGAAAAAAGCAAAATACAGAAAGCAAACTATAAATGGATAAAAACAAATGTGTGAATTGCAAAACAGGGAAAAACAGCGAAAACGAAAAAGAAATTGAAAAAAATGTAAAAAAAATTCAAAAAAGTGGTTGACATTCTGAAACACTGCTGATATAATAACGAATGTCGCTGAGCGAGAGAGATAAAAACGCAAAGCTGACAAGCCAAAAACTGAGATGATTTCGGGAGTTACCGAGATTTGAATTCACACACGGAGAGGTATCGAAGCGGTCATAACGAGGCGGTCTTGAAAACCGTTTGTCCGAAAGGGCGCGTGGGTTCGAATCCCACCCTCTCCGCTCAAAACTCAGTTAATTGAATATCTGATTATGAATCAGGCAAACTATGGAGAAGTACCCAAGCTGGCTGAAGGGGCTCCCCTGGAAAGGGAGTAGGTCGTTAATAGCGGCGCGAGGGTTCAAATCCCTCCTTCTCCGCTCGGCTTTGAAAAAAAGTTGAAAAAAGTTCTTGACAAATGCAAATGAGTTTGATAAAATAAACGAGTTGCTGATCGAGAGAACAGCAAAGATCCTTGATAATTAAACAATGAAACACATCCTCGAAAGTTCTGAATAAGTAATTCAAAACGATCGAAAGATCCTTTAAAACAGTAAAAGGGATAAATTAGCTAGTATGTTGATTTTGAACTTGGAACAAATCTTTTATCAGAGAGT